>Ga0164241_10004127_pt1 | contig 14218 bp, 13 predicted proteins | sample OricomyardsoilBY_FD_108780 | JGI IMG/M metagenome (GOLD analysis project Ga0164241, IMG submission 108780) | Backyard soil microbial communities from Emeryville, California, USA - Original compost - Back yard soil (BY) | ecosystem: Environmental > Terrestrial > Soil > Unclassified | place: USA...
CGCTCGTGGTGGCCCCGCACGGCCGGCGCGATCGTCTGGCAGCTCAACGACTGCTGGCCGGTCACGTCGTGGGCCGCGGTCGACGGCGACGAGCGCCTCAAGCCGCTCTGGTTCGCCTTGCGGCACGCGTTCGCGGACCGCGTCGTGTCCGTGCACGAGCGCGACGGCCGGCTCGTGGCCACGCTCGTCAACGACACCGACGAGGCCTGGACCGGGACGCTCGAGGCGTCGCGCACGACGCTCGCGGGCGCCGCGCTGGCATCGGCCGCCGTCCCGGTCGACGTCGCGCCGCGATCCGTCCGCCTCGTCCCGCTCGGCACCGACCTCACGTCGCCCGCCGACGCCGCGCGCGAGGTGCTCGCGCTCGCGTGCGGGGGCCACCGCGTCGTCCACCCCTTCGCCGAAGACGTCGACCTCGACCTCGACCCGGCGCCGCTCGTCGCGTCGGTGCGCGTGGTCGACGACGCGCTCGAGGTGACGGTCGCGGCCACGAGCCTCGCGCGGGGCGTCAGCCTCCTCGCCGACCGGGTGTTCCCCGACGCGACGGTCGACGACGGCGTCGTGGACCTGCCCGCCGGGGCGCGCCACACGTTCCGGGTCCGGGGAGGGGACGCGGCCCGCGCCGCCGCGCTCCTCGCGCCCGGGGTGCTGCGCACGGCGAACGAGGTGGTCGCCGCGCACCGGAGCGTCGCACGGGCCCGATGACCGCCTCCTATCCTGGGGCCATGGACACCCGCCCGGCCGGCCTCGTGCTGGCGAGGACGCCGCGCCTCTTCGGCATCGAGCCCTTCTACATGGAGCTGCTCGGAGGGATCGAGGGCGCGCTCGCCGAGGTCGACCGGGCCGTCATGCTCCAGGTGGTGGCTGACTCCACGGCCGAGCTCGCGACGTACCGCCGGTGGGCCGCGGACCGGACCGTGGCCGCCGTCGTCGTCGTGAACCTCGTCGAGGGCGATCCCCGGATCGACCTCCTCCGGTCGCTCGGCCTGCCCGCCGCAGCCCTCGCGCCCGCGTCCGTCCAGCTCCCCGTCGCGCGCGTGACCGTCGACGGCGCGTCCGCGATGCGCGAGGCCGTGCACGAGCTCGTGGCCCTGGGCCACCGGCGGGTGGCGCGCGTGAGCGGTCCCGCGGCGCTCGTGCACACCCGAGAGCGCGACGAGGCGTTCGCCCAGGCATGCGCGGCCGCCGGCGTCGAGCACGTCGTCGCTGTCGCGGACTACACGGAAGAGGGGGGCGCGGAGGCGGCCGCGGCGCTGCTGGCGCGCGACCCCCGGCCCACGGCGCTCGTCTTCGACAACGACGTCATGGCGGTCGCGGGCGCGCGCGTCGCCAAGGAACGCGGGCTCGACGTGCCGCGCGACGTGTCGATCCTCGCGTGGGACGACTCCGCCCTGTGCCGGCTCGCGTCCCCCCCGCTGTCCGCGATGAGCTTCGACGTCGACGCGCTCGGTCGCCTGGTCGCGGCCGTCGTGCTCGAGCTGCTCGAGCGCGGGCAGGCCGCCGACCGCGCCGCCGTCGAGCACCGGTTCCTCCCGCGCGGGTCCACCGGCCCGGCGCCCGTCTGACCCGCGTCACCGGTCCGCTTTCGAGAGCAGGTCGGGCGTGGGAGGGTGTGGACATGTCCGGCGCCGACCCGCATGGTTCCCCTGACGTCCCCGTGCTGCCCCCGCTCCCTGCCGACGACGGCGCGCTCGACGCCCTCGCCGAGAGCCGGCACCACGACCCGCACGCCGTGCTCGGACCGCACCTGCACGGGTCCGGCGACCGCGCGACCGTGCGCGTCCTGCGTCCCCTCGCCGACGCCGTGACCGTTCTCGTCACCGGCCCCGACGCGCGGACCGCCGAGCACCCGGCCCGGCACGAGCGCGCAGGCGTGTGGGCCGCCGTCGTGCCCACGACGGGAGGGCACGCCCCCGACTACCGGGTCCGGACCCGCTACGCCGACGTCGAGGTCACCGAGGACGACCCGTACCGGTTCCTCCCCACGCTCGGCGAGGTCGACCTCCACCTCGTCGGCGAGGGCCGGCACGAGGAGCTGTGGCGGGTGCTCGGCGCGAACCCGCACCACTACCCGTCCGTCCACGGCGACATCCACGGCACGGCGTTCGCGGTGTGGGCGCCGAACGCGCAGGCGGTACGCGTGGTCGGCGACTTCAACGCGTGGGACGGACGACGGCACGCCATGCGCTCCCTCGGCACGTCCGGGGTGTGGGAGCTGTTCGTGCCCGGGCTCTCGGCCGGTGCGCTGTACAAGTTCGAGCTGCTGACCGCCGACGGCTCGTGGCGGCAGAAGGCGGACCCGCTCGCGAAGTGGGCCCAGGTGCCGCCCGCCACGGCGAGCGTCGTCGTCGAGACGCAGCACGCCTGGGAGGACGCAGACTGGATCGAGGCGCGCGGGCACCGCGACCCCCACGACGGGCCGATGAGCGTGTACGAGGTGCACCTCGGCTCGTGGCGCCAAGGGCTCACCTACCGCCAGCTCGCCGACGAGCTCACCGCCTACGTGACCGACACCGGGTTCACGCACGTCGAGCTCCTGCCCGTCGCCGAGCACCCGTTCGGGGGCTCGTGGGGCTACCAGGTCACCGGGTACTACGCGCCGACGTCGCGCTTCGGCCACCCCGACGACTTCCGCTACCTCGTCGACCGCCTCCACCAGGCGGGGATCGGCGTCATCCTCGACTGGGTCCCCGCGCACTTCCCCCGCGACGAGTGGGCGCTCGCCCGGTTCGACGGCACCCCTCTCTACGAGGACCCCGACCCCCTGCGCGGCGAGCAGCCCGACTGGGGGACGTACGTCTTCAACTTCGGGCGCAACGAGGTCCGCAACTTCCTCGTCGCCAACGCGACCTACTGGTTCGAGGAGTTCCACGTCGACGGGCTCCGCGTCGACGCGGTCGCCGCGATGCTCTACCTCGACTACTCGCGAGGGCCCGGCCAGTGGCGCCCCAACGTCAACGGCGGACGCGAGAACCTCGAGGCGATCGCGTTCCTCCAGGAGGCCAACGCCACCGCCTACCGGCGCACCCCCGGCGTCGTCATGATCGCCGAGGAGTCCACCGCCTGGCCCGGCGTCACCAAGCCAACCGACGCCGGTGGCATCGGGTTCGGGCTCAAGTGGAACATGGGCTGGATGAACGACACCCTCCGCTACGTGGAGGAAGAACCGATCAACCGCCGGTACCACCACAACCTGCTCACGTTCTCGCTCGTCTACGCGTACTCGGAGCAGTTCGTCCTGCCGATCAGCCACGACGAGGTCGTGCACGGCAAGGGCTCGCTCGTCCGCAAGATGCCCGGCGACCTCTGGCAGAAGCTCGCCAACGTGCGCGCCTACCTGGCCTACCAGTGGTCGCACCCCGGCAAGCAGCTCCTCTTCATGGGCTGCGAGATCGCCCAGTGGGACGAATGGTCCGAGACCCGCAGCCTCGACTGGGCGACGCTCGGCGACCCCGGGCACGCCGGCGTCCTCCAGACCGTCCGCGACCTCAACGCCTTCTACCGCGAGACCCCCGCCCTGTGGGAGCTCGACCACGACCCCGCGGGGTTCCAGTGGCTCGTCGCCGACGACGCCGGGCACGACGTCGTCGCCTACGTGCGGCGCGACACGCACGGCGGCGAGGTCGTCGTGGCCGTCAACTTCTCCGGCGTGCCGCAGGAGGACTACCGGCTGCCGCTCCCCCGGCCCGGCCTGTGGCGCGAGGCCCTCAACACGGACGCACAGACGTACGGCGGCTCGGGCGTGGGCAACCTCGGCTCCGTGACCGCCGAGGAGGTCGGCGCGAGCGGCTTCACCCACTCCGCCTCGGTGCGCCTGCCGCCCCTGGGCGCGCTGTTCCTCGTCCCCGAGGAGTAGGCCCCGGGCGCGTCCGACAGCCCGGTCGCTGACGGCAGAGGGCGTGGGGGTCGAACACACCGGTCCGACCCCGCGAACCCCTCAGTACAGCGCGCTCGCCAGCGCGCGACGCGCCACCGCGACGCGCGGGTCCTGGGTCCCGACGACCTCGAAGTAGTCGACGAGCCGCTTGCGCAGTCGCTCCCGGTCGTCGCCGCTCGTGCTGCGGACGAGGTCGACGAGGCGCCCGAAGGCGTCGTCGACCTTGCCCCCGGAGAGGTCGAGGTCCGCGACGGCGAGGGCGGCGTCGACGTCAGCCGGGTCGGCGGCCGCTGCGTCGCGCGCCGCCTGGAGCTCGAGGTCACGCGTCCGCTGGAGCAGCTCGACCTGGGCGAGCCCGGCCTTGGCGAGGTCGTCCGACGGGTCCTGCCTCATGGCCTTGGTGTACGCCGCGACGGCGGCGTCGAGGTCGTCGCGCTCGATGGCGTCGTACGCCTCCTGGTGCAGCGGCGGCAACGGTTCCTCGACGGGCTCCGGCTCGGCGGCGGGCTCGTCCTCGCCGCCTGCGGCGACGGTGCCGGTGACACCGTTCTGCTGGGCGGCCGCCAGCAGCTGGTCGAGGACGTCCTGGATCTGCTCCGGAGATGCGTTGCCCTGGAACAGGGGCAGGGGCTGCCCCTGCAGGACGGCGACGACCGTCGGCACGCCCTGCACCTGGAACGCGGCGGCGACGGACTGCTGTGCCTGGACGTCGACGCGCGCGAGGAGGAACCTCCCCTGGTACTGCGTGGCGAGGGCGCCGAGCGTCTGCGCGAGCGTCGCGTTCGCCTCGTCGGTGGGCAGCCACAGCAGGACCACCACGGGGTACCGGGCAGAGTCCTCGATGAGGCGCTGGAAGGTCTCGTCGGTGACATCGACGACGTAGCCGTCGGCGACCGGCGCGCCACCGGGCTCGCCGGGAGGCGGAACGGTGGGCCGCTGGAGAGCGGACAGGTCCACTGCTCCGCGCACGTCGAACGAGGGTCCGGTCGGCTGGCTCATGCGCACCATCTTAGGAGTGCGTCGCGACCTTCACCGGCACGTGCTCGACGCCGAGGACCGTGACCTTCGCGTCCGACGCGCCGGCGGCCGGCACGTACAGAGCGAACACGTCGCGGTAGGTCACGACCAGGGTGTTGGTCGGCTTGGTGTCGCCGAAGAGCGCCTTCGTCACGTCGGTCGACGGGGCGATCTTCGCCTTCGACTCGGCGGACGTCTTCTCGACGGCGGACGCGTCCACCATGACGAGCGCGCCGCCGTCGGCGGTGCGGGTGGCGACGGGGTCGGACTTCGCCGCGGTGAAGGTCTCGCTGTACTTGCCCTTGGCGGACTTGAAGTCCTTCTTCTTGTCGAGGTCCGTCGCCCTGGATGCCAGGCGGCTGCGGAACGCGTCCTCGGAGAAGGCCTTGGCGTACTTCGACTTCGTCCCCTTGTTGAGGACGTCGACGTAGTGGGCGACCGCAGACTTCGGCGTGAGCACGAGAGACGAGTCGTCCGGAGTCACCGGCGCGCTACCCGTCCCGGGTGCGGCGAACGTCGGCATCGTGATCCCTGGGAACAGGCGGGCCCAGCCCCACAGCACGTAGTTGTCGCGGGCCGCGCTCTGCTTGAACGCCATGAGCCGCGGCGGCTCGGTGTCGGACGGCTGCGCCGAGACGGCGAAGGCCGCCCGCGGCCAGGTCGTGGACGTCGGCACGACGACGGTCTGCACCTTTGTGGGCAGGGCGGTCACGTCGTCGTCCGACTTGGCGCTCTTGGCGACCTTCAGCTCCGCGGTACGCATGGCGAGCGCCGGGCCGGACAGGCGCTGCGAGAGCGCCTTGGAGTCGCGCTTCTTGTCCGCGACGGTGAGCACGTCGCCGACCTTGCCGAGGATCGCGGTGTCCTGGTCGAGGCTGAGTGCGGGCTGCGTCACGGTCGCCTCGGGCGTAGGCCGCGGCACCGGCGTCGAGCACGCGGACGCGACCAGGCCGACGGTGACGGCGACGGACGCCGGGAGCGCGAGGCGACCGAGCCGCCGCGCCGGGCGCGGGGTACGGGTGGCGTCGTGGAGGGGTCGGGTGGCGTCAGGGTTCATCGAGTTCTCGCGGTCCTGTCGGGGTGCGGCGGTCCGGGCGGCGGTCACTTGCGTGCTCCGCGTCGCTGGTCGCCGCCGATGATGTCGTCCCAGCCGGGGACGCCGGGCACGGCGCCTGGCGCAGGTGGCTGCCCGGCACCGGCTTCGGGAGGCGGTGCGGGCTGGTCGGCGCCGCCCTCGCCGCCCTGCGGGGCCGCCGGCGCACCGGGACGCTGGACCGGCGGGATCCGCGCCGGCACGTTCCAGCGTCGGCGCCACGCGTCGGCGGCGCCCTTCGCGGTCTCGTCGACCGGGATGGCGACGGTGGACGTGGCCGGCTCGTCGGGCTGTGGCGCGGGCGTGCCCGTCGGCGCGCCGGGACCGGCCTGGTCGTCGGCGGCCTTGCCGCGCTGGCGACCCCGACGACGCTGCTGGTTCTGCGCCTCGCGCAGCGCGTGCTCGCGCAGCTCGCGCCGCGTGAGCGTCGTCGTCGTGCTCGGGGACGGCTCGCCCTCCGCCGCCCGGCCCGCCGGCGCGGGCGGCAGCGGGACGTTCGTCCGAGCGACGGCGAGTACGGCCGACTGACGGCGCTCCCGCTGGCGACGGCGTCCCACGGACACGATCACGAGACCGACGACGACGAGGACGAGCCCGACGAGGACGAGCGGCCAGAGCCACGGCGTCGTGACCTGTCGGTCCCAGGTGAGCGCGAGCGACGGCGCCTGCGCGTCGTCGCCGACGGCTGCGACGAGCACGGCCCACCGGCCGTCCCGCGCCGTCCACGGCAGCGTCACCTCGCCGGTCCCGGACGTGGACGAGACCCACATGTCCGACGACGACGGGTCGGGCGCGCTCTTGGGGGCGTCGCCGGTCGTGGTCGTGGTGGCGAGGGTCGACCAGTCGCTCATGCCGGTGACCTGGGCGACGGGGTCGTCCCCGACCCAGCCGGCGACGTCCTCGGCACGGCCGACAGCGATCACGACCTCACCGCCGTCGTCGGCGCGGGCGGTGATGGCGACGCGGTCGTCGACGAGCCCGAGCACGCCGGGTCCGGTCGTGACGAGCGTGGGGCCGTCGGAGGCCAGGTGGGTGGCGGCGGTGACGGTCGAGGCGGCGCGCCACACGGTCGCGGAGGCGACGCCGAGGGCCGCGGACACCACGCCGAGGACGACGAGGACGAGCCCGATGATGCGGTACGGCACTCGTTTCCTTCCGGTCGGGGGTCTCGAGGATGCTCGAGGCTGGGGGCGGACACCTCAGGATAGGGGCGCCGCCCGGAGGCTCGTCCCGAATGCCCGATCCTCGAAGCGGTGCGCACACCCTTCGGCGTCGACGTTCACCGCCCCTCCACAGGCGCGCGCTCGCCATGTATCCTTCCGAGTCGGGCCGCACGAACAGACCGAGCCGGCAGATCTGCCACCGCCACGCGCACGCGCAGGCTGGCGCGCGGTCGAATCCGGGGGGCACGTCCCGTGCGGCCGTCACACATCCGTGGAGGTCTTCGTGTCCGACGAGCAGTCACTCTTCCCGATCGTCATGCGCGGCTACGACCGTGGCCTGGTCGACAACCGCATCGCCAACCTCGAGAAGTCGCTCGACGAGGCCCACGGCCAGGTCGAGTCCCTCGACGTCCGGGTGCAGCAGCTCACGGCCGACGTCGCCGACGCCCAGCGACAGGCCCGGGAGGTGGAGCGCCCGTCCTACTCGGGCCTGGGCTCCCGCATCGAGCAGCTCCTGCGCACGGCCGAGGAGCAGTCGTCGGACATCCTCGCGCAGGCGAACCAGCAGGCGTCCGACATCATGGCGCGCGCCAACCTCGCCGCGGGGCAGATCCGCAACCGCGCCGAGACGGAGGTCGCGGAGCTCGTCGCCGACGCCCGGCGCGAGTCCGACGAGATCCGCTCGGCTGCGAGCAGCGAGGCCGAGACCACGCTCGTGAACGCGCAGCGCCGCGCGGAGGAGCTGGTCGGGTCGGCGGAGCGCGAGGCCTCCCGCATCCAGAGCGCGCTCGCCACGGAGGAGCACGAACGCCGCACGACGCTCGAGCGCGAGCTCGCGCAGGCGAAGGCCGTGACGGACCGGGAGACGACCGAGCTGCGCGTGAAGACGCAGAACGAGGCCGCCGCGCTGCGCGCCGAGGTCGCGGCGGAGACGACGGCGCTGCGCGAGACCGCGGAGCGCGAGACCAGCGAGCTCCGTGAGCGCGCCCGCGTCGAGGCCGAACGCCAGCTCGCCGACGCGAAGCGGGCCGGGCAGGAGGCCTCGGCCGCGGTCACCGCCGAGACGGAGGAGCTGCGCGAGAGCGCGCGGGTCGCCCTCGCCGAGGCCGAGATGGACATCGCCTCCCGCCGCGAGGACGTCGAGCGCGAGGCCGCCGAACGGCACGCCAGCGCCCAGAAGGAGACCGCGGCGCTCGTGGCGGCCGCCGAGTCGCAGGCCGCCGAGGCCGAGGAGCGCGTCGCCGCCGCCCTCGAGCACGCGGAGAAGGTCCGCCAGGAGTCCGACGAGTACGCGAAGGACCTGCTCGCCACGGCCCGCGGGAACGCGGACCGGATCCTCGCCGACGCGCGCGCGTTCGCCGACCAGACGGTCGCGGACGCCACGCTCGAGGCGGAGCAGCACCGGCTCGCGGCCACACGTCAGCTGCAGGACCTCAGCCGTCAGCACGAGTCGATCACGACCTACCTCGACGAGCTCCGTGCCCTGCTCTCCGAGCGGGTCGAGAAGCCCGAGCTCTCCATGCTCACACCGCCGCTCCCCCCGAAGCCCCCGGCGTCGTCGGGCACCCGCGCTCAGCGTGCCCGCGCCGCCGCGACCGTCGTGAGCGCGGACGACGCGGACGCCGCGGGGGACGTCGTCGACGAGGACGCCGAGGAGCAGGCCCACGCCTGACGCTCCCGCCGACGACGAGCGGGCCCGCCGTGCGCGCGACGCGCACGAGCTCGCGGCGCGGCTGGACGCGCGCCGCGACGCCGAGTCGGCGGCCGCTCGTCGGATGATCACGGCGTTCGTCGAGCGGGCCCGTGAGCACGGGCCCGCTCCCGTCCCGCTGCGCGTGCGCGCGTACGGGGGCGCCGGTTCCTACCGGACCACGCTCCGCGGGTGGTACGTGCGGACCGACCGGACGGCCGCCGTCGGGGAGGACGGTGAGTTCTACGTGCTGACGACGCCCCGGAGCCTCAGGGCGAGGCTCGCGGGCACGACGCCCGCGCCGAGCGACCCGCCGCTCGTCCTGGGGGCGGGCGGCCGGGACGGTGAGTCGGTGGACCTGGACGTCGCGCTCGAGCGTGCGCTCCGCGGCACCCCGGAGGAACGGCCGCGCGGCGCCTGAGCGCGCGGGACCCTCAGCCGTACGCCCCGTCAGCCCTGCAGTGCCCGGGCGCGCAGCCGGTCGAGCGCGCCCGCGACGTGCTCCGGGGCCTCGAGCGCCGCGAGGTGCCCGGCGTCGGGGGCGAGGACGAGCGCCCCGTCGCTCGCGGCGCTCGTGTGCGCCAGCGTGTGCTCGGCGTCCTCCACGGGCGTGAGCTCGTCCTCGGCCCCGACGACGACGGTCACCGGGCCCTCGTACGCCTCCAGGACCGCAGTGCGGTCAGGACGTGCCGCCATCGCGCGCTGCGCCCACGCGACCGACGCCGCCCGCTGCTCGGCGATCCAGCCCCCCACGGTCGCGACGAGGTCCGGCCGGGTGCGCCGCGACGTCTCGCCGAGCATGGTCTCGCTCATGCCGCGCACGGGGTCGACGGTACCGCCGGCGTCGGCCTCCGCGGCGATGCGCAGCCGGTTCTCACGCGCCGCCGGTGCGTCGGCGACGATCTTGGTGTCGACGAGCGCGAGACCTGCGACGAGGGCGAGGTGCCGCTCGACGAGGGCGAGGGCGACGTAGCCGCCCATCGACATCCCCGCCACGACCGCGCGCCGCACGCCCTGGGCGTCGAGGGCAGCGGCGACCGCGTCCGCGAGCGCCTCGACGGACGGGTCCCCCGTCGCGTCGGGCGCCTCGCCGAAACCGGGCAGGTCGACGACGAACGCGGGAGCCGTGAGGTGGGCGACGGTCTCGTCCCACATGCGGTGGTCGACGGGGAAGCCGTGGACGAGGACGAGCGGCAGCTCCTCGCCCGCCGGGTCGCCGTGCGCGTGGAGCACGGCCGTGAGCGGTCGGTCGCCGGTGTGCTGGTCGGTCATCGGTCTGCTCCGTCCGGGACGTAGAAGGTGGGCAGGGGCACGGGGCACGCCGGGTTGACGTGCCGGACGATCTCGTCGAGGACGCGCCGCACCTGGTGCTCCCCCACCCACAGGTGCTTGCCGCCGTCGACGGCGATCACCTCGGCCTGGGGGACGCGCGCGAACCTGCGCCGCGCCTCCTCGGGGCGCAGGTAGTCGTCGTGCTCCGGGACGATCACGACCAGCGGGCGCCCGAAGGCCGCCCACGCGTCGAGGTCGGCGTCGGTCGCGCGGTGCAGCGGCGGAGAGAGCAGGATCGCGCCCTCCACGGCCGGGTCCGCGCCGTGCTTGAGCACGAGCTCCGTGCCGAACGACCAGCCCACGAGCCAGGGATGGGGCAGGTCGTGGAACTCGACGTACTCGACGGCCGCTTCCACGTCGAACCGTTCGGCGTCGCCGCCGTCGAACGTCCCCTGGCTGGTGCCGCGCGGGGACGACGTGCCGCGCGTGTTGAACCTCAGGACCGCGAGGTCCGCGAGCGCCGGGAGCCGCCAGGCGGCCTTCCGGTACACGTGCGAGTCCATGAAGCCCCCGTGCGTGGGGAGCGGGTGGAGGGTCACGAGGGTCGCGGCCGGGTCGCGGTCCGCCGGGAGGGCGAGCTCGCCGACGAGCGTCAGCCCGTCCGCGGTGTGCAGCTCCACGTCCTCGCGGCGGGCGGGCAGGACGGTCATCGCCCGGATGGGTTCGGTGCTGTTCATCGCCTCCGAGCCTACCGACGCGTCACCGCGGGACTCCGCCGGCTACCGGCGGCGCAGCCGCGCGGCCCAGCAGGCGGGATGCCAGTGGCGCCGGGCGTCGAGCGCGGCGTCCGCGCCGAACATCCCGTCGTTCGCCCAGGCCACGACGTGCTCGACGCCGGGAGGGATCGTCTGCCGGCAGCCGGGGCAGGTGTAGCTCTTCTCCGCCGACCGGACGGTCCGTACCGTCCACTCACCGTCGGGGCCCTGCTCGACGCGGGCCCCGCCGCGTGCACGCGTCTCGTCCAGCGGGCGGTGGCCCGGCTGGTGCCGGCGCGAGCGACGAGAGGTGGGCACGTTCCGATTCTGACAGACGCCGTGCGCCTCGGTTCGTGGCCAGGGACCTCACAGCCTGGACCGCTAGGGTGTCCCGAGCCTCGCAGCCGGAACGGCCGCGTCCACGACCCGAAGGATCAGCCCTCGTGAAGAACCGCACCGTGCTCCGCGCCCGCAGCGTGACGGGCCTCGCCGCCGTCGTCGCGCTCGCCGGGTCGCTCGCCCTGGCCGGCTGCTCGAGCGACGACGGCGACTCGTCGTCGACGCCGTCCGGTACCTCCACCACCTCGTCCGGGGACGCGGCCTCGCCTGCGGCCACCTCCAGCGCAGCGGACGTCGCCGCCCTCGAGAAGGTCACCGTCAAGGGCGACGTCGGCAAGAAGCCGACGCTCACCGTCCCCAAGGACTTCACGGTGACGGGGGCCGTGGCCCGCGTCGACACGCCCGGGACGGGCGAGGCGATCAAGGACGGCGAGATGCTGTCCGTCGACAGCATCGCCGTCCAGGGTTCGGACGGCAAGGCGCTCGGGGACACGTACTCGACCAGCCCGCAGTCCATGTACTTCAGCGAGTCGAGCATCGTCCCGCAGCTCGCGGCAGCCCTCAAGGGCCAGAAGGTCGGCACCCGCATCGTGTATGCGGCACCGTCGCAGGACTCCGAGGGCAAGGCGGTCACCTACGTGTACAGCCTCGACGTCGAGTCGGCGAAGGCGATCCCGCTCCGCGCCGAGGGCACGGCCGTGACCCCCAAGTCGGGCCTGCCCTCCGTGAAGCTCGACTCCAAGACGGGCGCGCCGAGCATCACGATCCCCAAGAGCTACAAGGCGTCCAAGAGCCTCGTGACGCAGCCGCTCATCAAGGGCAAGGGCGCGAAGGTCAAGTCCGGCGACAGCGTGACCGTGCAGTACACGGGGTGGCTGACCGACGGCACGAAGTTCGACTCGAGCTGGGACCGCGGCGCGCCCGCGAACTTCAGCCTCAGCCAGGTCGTCCAGGGCTGGGGCAAGGGCCTCACCGGCCAGACCGTCGGCTCCCAGGTCCTCCTGGTGATCCCGCCGTCGCTGGGCTACGGCGCCCAGGCGTCGGGCTCCATCCCGGCGAACTCGACGCTGATCTTCGTCGTCGACATCCTCGACACCCAGTCGGCCTCCTGATCCCAGGCCCGCGCACGACGGCGCCGCTCCCCTCACGGGGGCGGCGCCGTCGTCGTCTCCGGGGTGCACCGGCGTCGGAGCGCTGCACGGCCGGTCCGGTCGACGCGACCGCGCCTCGCGCCGGTGAGGGGATCGCCGCCACCGACTTGCCTGCGCGCCCGCCGGTGGCGGATGATCCGGCGACGAGACGAGGCGGCCGCGCCCAGCCGGCGCGCCGATCACGAGCGGGAGTGCCGATGAGCCTGACGATCGCGCCGAGCCGGGCGGACGGGGTGCACACGTGACGGACGTCGGACGACTCCTCGTCGACGCGGGCCTGCCCGCCGCGACCGCGGTGCCCCTGGACGGTGGCTACTCCAACGAGACGTACCGCGTCAGCGGACCCGTCGACGCCGTCCTGCGCGTCAACGGCCACCAGAACGACACGCTGGGCCTGAGCGCCGCCGGTGAGGCGGCCGCGATCCGGGAAGCCGCCGCCCGCGGGATCGCGCCCGAGCTGATCCGGGCCGGCGAAGGCTATCTCGTGACGGCCCTGGTCCCGGGGGTGCTGCTCACCCCCGAACGGTCCCACGAGCCGTCCTGTATCCGTGAGCTGGCCCGCGTGCTGACGCAGGTGCACGCGATCGAGGGCGTGAACCGGGTCTGCGACCCGTTCTGGCTCGTGCGCACCTACCTCGCCGGGGCACGCGAGCTCGGCGTGGCGATGCCCGAGGGTCTGGACGCGGTGCTCGCGGAGGTCGACGCGATCGAGGCACGCGCCGCAGCGCGCGGCGACCGCACCGCGTACTGCCACAACGACTTCTACCGGTTCAACGTCATCGACCACGACGGCCGGCTGACGGTCCTGGACTGGGAGCTGTCCGGCGTCGGGAACGTGTACTTCGACCTCGCGACGCCCGCCTTCCACGAGTCGTACACCCCCGAGGAGGAGCGGATCCTGATCGAGGCCTACTTCGGGGAGCACGACGAACGGCACGCGGCGGCCCTGCACGACTTCAAGTACCTGAACATGGTCCGCGAGGTCGGGTGGGGGCTGCTCCACGCCGGGCTCGACGCCGCCCGGTCGGACGCCGCTCACGTCAACCACGCTCTGGACTATCACGAGTCGGCACTGCACTTCATGGGCCGCCTGCGCGCGGGGCTGGTCACCGCGTACGACGCGTAGGTCCCCTCGGCCGGCCCGCCGTCGACGCCGAGGGCCCGAGGCGCGTTGCCGTCCATCGCCGCGCTTCCCGTTAGGGTCGGGGCATGACCGTGTCTTTCGAGCGAGAGGTGCTCACCTGGGACCTGTTCGGCCGCGCCTCGCGCGAGCTCGCACTCCAGGTGACCGACAGCGGATGGCTTCCCGACGTCGTCGTCGCGGTCGCGCGCGGCGGCCTCGTCCCGGGCGGTTCGCTGGCGTACGCGCTGGGCTCGAAGGGTGTCGGCACGCTCAACGTCGAGTTCTACACGGACATCGGCCGCACGCTGGACGACCCCCGCGTGCTCCCGCCCCTCATGGACGTCGAGGACCTGGGCGGCAAGCGGGTGCTCGTGGTCGACGACGTCGCGGACTCGGGGCGGACCCTGCGGCTCGTGCTCGACATGCTCGCCGGGCACGGGGCGGACGTCCGGTCGGCCGTGCTGTACACGAAGCCTCGCTCGATCGTGAAGCCCGAGTACTCGTGGCGCGACACGGACCTGTGGATCATGTTCCCGTGGTCCGCGCTGCCGCCGGTGACGGAGGACCGGACGCTCGTCTGACGCCCCTCAGGCACGCACGCCCGCGTCCTGAGCCCTCGTCGGGCACGCGTGCGCCCCGGAGGGGCCGGCGACGAAGCGATCGACCATCCCGAGGTCGGCGGGTGCCTCGTAGCCGACGTCCGGCAGCGCTCGCGCCTAGCCGTTCGCCGCCGTGTCC
>Ga0164241_10004128_pt1 | contig 14217 bp, 14 predicted proteins | sample OricomyardsoilBY_FD_108780 | JGI IMG/M metagenome (GOLD analysis project Ga0164241, IMG submission 108780) | Backyard soil microbial communities from Emeryville, California, USA - Original compost - Back yard soil (BY) | ecosystem: Environmental > Terrestrial > Soil > Unclassified | place: USA...
GTCGGTCATGATCGTCGCCGGGTTGGAGTTGACCAGGACGACCTCGTAGCCCTCCTCGAGCAGCACCTTGCAGGCCTGCACGCCCGAGTAGTCGAACTCGGCCGCCTGGCCGATCACGATCGGACCGGAGCCAATCAGGAGGATCTTCTCGATGTCAGTGCGCTTAGGCATGGGCGAGCTCCAGGAAGGAATCGAAGAGGTGGCGGGCGTCGTGCGGCCCCGGGCCGGCCTCGGGGTGGTACTGGACGGTTGCCGCGCCGACCTCCTTCAGGACAAGGCCCTCAACTGTGCGGTCGTAGAGGTTGAGATGGGAGAGCTCGGCGACACCGAAATCGGTCTCCCAGCTGACCGGCTCGTCGGCCTCGATGCGCGGCTCTCCCCCCGGGCCCTGAACGGCGAAGCCGTGGTTCTGCGAGGTGATGTCGATTCGTCCCGTCGCCAGCTCCTTGACCGGATGGTTGACGCCACGGTGACCGAAGGGCAGCTTGAAGGTCTCCAGCCCGACGGCGCGGCAGAGCAGCTGGTGGCCGAGGCAGATGCCGAAGAGCGGCCGCTTGCCGACCAGCTCGCGGACGGCCTCGACGACGTAGCCGAGCGCCGCCGGATCGCCGGGACCGTTGGCGAGAAAGACGAGATCGGGGTCCTCGCCAAGAACCTCCTCGGCGCTGGAGGCACAGGGCAGCAGCGTCACCTTGCAGCCGCGCTCGCGCAGCTGGCGCACGATGTTGAGCTTGATCCCGGTGTCGATCCCGACCACGTGCGGGCCGTTGCCGTCGAAACGAACCGGTTCGGGAGGAGTCACCGTGCGGGCCAGGTCGGCACCGTCCATCGAGGGCTCGGCGGCGACCCGTTCGCGCGCCTCGGCCTCGGGCGTGCTGGCCGGGAAGATGCCGCCCCGCATCGATCCACTGTCGCGGATGTGGCGCACGACGGCGCGCGTGTCGACCCCGCCGATCGCCGGCACGCCGCAATCGGCGAGCCAGTCGAGCCAGCCGCCCTCGGCGGTGGCGACGTCCTCGCCGTTCTTGGGGTCGCGGATGACCACACCGCGGGCGTGGATGCGGTCGGACTCCATCGCCGCGGCCGAGACGCCGTAGTTGCCGATCAGCGGGTAGGTGAAGACGATGATCTGGCCTGCGTAGGAGGGGTCGGTGACCGACTCCTGGTAGCCGGTCATCGCGGTGTTGAAGACGACCTCGCCGGTGACCGGCCCGACGTGCCCGCAGGGCACGCCGTCAAAGCGCGCCCCGTCCTCGAGCAGCAGGTAGCCCTCACTCATGCGGCCACCCCCATCGAGAAGCTCCTGAGGCGGTAGGCGACCTGGCCGCCGGCGAGGGTCATCAGCACCCGCCCGGTCAGCGTGCGGCCGGCGCACCAGGAGTTGGCGGAGCGGCTCTCGTAACCGTCCTCGCCGACCGTCCATTCGGCGGCAAGATCGCAGAGGGCGATGTTCGCCTCGCTGCCGGGGGCAAGCGAGGACCGCTCGACCTCGAAGGGCTCTGCCCCGGCGCTCATCCGCTCGACCAGCAGGCCGAGGTCGAGGACACCGGGCAGGACGAGCTCGGTGTGCAAAGAGGCAAAAGCCGTCTCCAGGCCGGTGACGCCCATCGCCGCCTGCTCGAAGGGAACCTCCTTTTCCTCCGGCGCGTGCGGGGCGTGGTCGGTGGCGACGCAGTCGATAGTGCCGTCGCGCAATCCCTCGATCAGTGCCTGGCGATCGGCCTCGGTGCGCAGCGGCGGGTTCATCTTGAAGCGCTGCGGATCGAGGCTGCGCACCTCCTCGTCGGTGAGACAGAGGTGGTGCGGCGAGGCCTCGCAGGTGATCTGGATACCTGCGGCCTTGGCGGCGCGTACCGCCTCGATTGACTCGACAGCGGAGAGATGCTGGACGTGGATGCGGCCGCCCTCGTAGCCGGCGATCGCGGCGTCGCGAGCGATCATCGTCGACTCGGAGATCGAGGGAATTCCCTCGAGGCCGAGCGCCGCCGAGACCGCGCCCTCGTGCATGGCGCCGGCGCCGGAGAGCTCCGGGTCCTCCTCATGGAGGGCGATCGTGCCACCGCAGAGGCGTTGGTATTGCAGGGCGCGGCGCAGTAGGCGCGCACTGCGAATCGGCAGGCCGTCGTCGCTGAAGCCGGCGGCGCCGGCGTCGCGCAGCGAGGCCATCTCGGTTAGCTCCTCGCCCTCCATGCCGCGAGTGACGGTGGCCAGGAAGCCGATGCGAACGGAGGCCGCCGTGCGGGCGTCCTCGCGCAGCGCCTCGACGTCGGCGGGCGTAGAGACGGGCGGTTCGGTGTTGGCCATCGCCAGCACGCCGCAATAGCCACCGGCAGCGGCGGAGCGACTGCCGGTCTCGATGTCCTCCTTGTGCTCCTGACCGGGCGTGCGCAGATGCACGTGGGGATCAAAGAAGGCCGGAAAGGCGTGCAGGCCGGTCGCGTCGATCGTCTCGAAGTCCTCCGATGCCACGCTGCCGGGAGGGGCGAGCTCGGCGACCTTGCCGTCGCGGATCACCACGTCGTGCTGGGCATCGATCCCGGCAATCGGATCGAGCACGGAGACTCCGCGCAGGACCAGGTCCGCGCTCTCCCCGGCGCGGATCTCGAGCTGGGTCTTGCTCACGCCGGTTGCCCTATCGGGGTCGCTTGGGCGCCGTTGCCGACGGCCGGCTCCGGCTTGCCGTCGCGGGAAGCGAGCAGCTCGTAGAGGATTGCCATCCGCACGACTAGGCCGGATCGGACCTGCTCGGCGATCAGGGATTGCGGCGAGTCGATCACCTCGCCGGAGAGCTCGACGCCGCGGTTGACCGGGCCGGGATGCATCAGCAGTTGGCGAGGGCTGAGCCGCCGCGAGTCGATCTGGAAGTGGGCGGCGTACTCGCGAATCGAGGGCACGAAGCTCTCCTGCATGCGCTCTCGCTGCAGGCGCAGCGCGTAGACGACATCCGCCTCGCCAAGGCGATCGAGCGAGTGGGCGACCTCGCAGCCGAGCTGCTCGAGACCGCGCGGGATCAGGGCCGGCGGACCACAAACCGTGACCTTTGCGCCCATCGCCTGGAAAGCGATCAGGTTCGAGCGGGCGACGCGGCTGTGCAGGACGTCGCCGACGATCCAGATCCGTTTGCCCTCCAGCGAGCCGAGCCGGCGGCGCAGCGTGTAGACGTCGAGCAGCGCCTGGCTGGGGTGCTCGTGCTTGCCGTCGCCGGCGTTGACGACGGCCGCGTCGGCCCAGCCGGCGACGAGCTGCGCGGCGCCGGCGTGCGGGTGGCGGATCACGATCGCCGCCGGTTCGTAGGCGGAGAGGGTCGCGACCGTGTCCTTCAGCGACTCGCCCTTGTCGACCGAGGAGCCCGCCGCCTTGACCGAGACCAGGTCGGCGGAGAGCCGCTTCGCGGCCAGCTCGAAGGAGGAGCTAGTGCGGGTGCTCGACTCGTAGAAGAGGGTGACGACGGTGCGGCCGCGCAGGGTCGGCACCTTCTTGATGTCGCGGCGGCCGACCTCGGCGAAGCTCTCGGCGCGGTCGAGGATCGCCTCGATCTCGGCTTTGGAGAGGTCGTCGATCGAGAGCAGGTGCCTCATGCGCCCACCTCGACCAGCTCGGAAATCGTTACCTCGTCGACTTCGTCGAGCTCCTCGAGGCGCACGTTGACCCGCTCCTCGCGTGCGGTCGGCAGGTTCTTGCCGACGTAGTCGGGCCGGATCGGCAACTCCCTGTGGCCGCGGTCGCAGAGCACCGCGAGCTGTACTCGCTGCGGCCGGCCGTAGTCGAAGAGGGCGTCGACCGCAGCACGCACCGTGCGGCCGGTGAAGAGCACGTCGTCGACGAGAATGACCGTGCGACCGGCGAGGTCGAAGTCGATGTGAGAGGCGTGGACGACTGGCTGCGCGGTGGGTGACTTGGCGCCGACGTCGTCGCGGTAGAAGGAGATATCGAGATCGCCGATCGGCGCCTCGGTCCCGGTCAGCTCGGTGAGCGAGGCGTGCAGGCGACGAGCCAGCAGGGCGCCACGAGTGTGGATGCCGACGATCGCCAAAGCGTCGGGGTCCGGGTTCTTCTCGGCGATCTCATGGGCGATCCGCCGCAGCGTTCGCCTCAGGTCATCGCGCTCAAGCACGACCTTCTCACTCACTGACTTTTGCTTCCTTCCTGGCCTCTCGGGACCTGGTTAAAGGACGGCTACGAGCCTAGCAGCGCTTGACGATACCTCCAATGATCCACAAGTTCGCAATTTGCAGACGGCTATGGCTACGGAGCCGTTGAACCAACTGGCGGAGGTGCCTGGCCATCCGATCCAGCTGCCTTATGAATCTCACTCGCTATTCGGTAAAGAACATCGTCTAGGTCTGAAATGCGGGAACGTGGCGGCACTGCGACTGGCTCGTACCTCGTTCTCTTGCTGTTCTCCTTCCATGCAAAGACACCGGCACCGTCAAGATAGGTATTCACGACTGATTGAGCACCGTCCGCCATTCGCTCAATGCTGTCTCCATTGCTGGCGTCGAGACGCGCCGCCCATAGGAAGAAGCACTTTGGTGGCGCATCCTGTCGCCAGACGTCCCAATGCTGAATTGCGGTCTCCTGTTGCCTACGTGCGAGCTTGAGGTCCGTCGCGGCAAACTTCAACTCCTTGCGCCGATTTGACCAATCGCTCATTGCGCCCCGTGCCGGCGTTTTGCCAAATGCAGGAGCGCCTGTCACCTTGGTCTCAGCGCACACCAGAGGGTCGACTTCCCTTGACGGCCATGTGAGATCGATCTGATGCAACTGCGAAAAGCCTTGGATCCTGGTTCGCGATCCAACGAGCTGACCGGTCTGGTTGTCGATCAACAATGCAAGGAGGAGCGCGAACCAGTTCCCCTTACCGCGATATACACCTTCGAATCCGCTCGGACCGCCTTTTCCCATCCCAGTCGGTGTCAGGCTGGCGATTCGAAAGGCATCTAGGCTCCACATCAGCTGAACCCAGTCGTCTTGCACTTCGGAGAAACGCTTGATGACCCGATCCTGTACCCGAGAAATCAACGAGTCCAGCAAATCCTGCGGGTGCCCTACCTCGTTCTCAAGATCGCGGGCTGACTTAAGACGAGCCAACTGAAGTCTTTCTCATACGCCGCGATCGCAATGCGATGGCTGCCTCATACATCGATAGTGCTTCTCCGCTCGAGAGGCCAAAGACATCCCTCAGAAGGACTTGGTCTACCCGCTTAACGACAGTAGTCCAGTGCCCCTCGCGGAGCTGTCGCTCCAAACCCGCCCGATCGTTTTTCAGCACCGCAAATGCTGCGTTTAGTGCCGGAACGCCCGGCACCGGCAACACCGCAGCCTCTCTGGGCTCCATCTTAAGCACCCCTCCCCCGTACGAGCGGCCATAGATCTCGGCGCCAAGCATCGTGATTGAGTTGAGGCAAAGGAGAGGCAAGGCTGAAGCAGCGCTCTTAGGAGCCTCTTTCTTCAGGCGAATACCGTGCATCGAATTAAGAAACGAAACTTTTGCTGAGTTTCGAACGAGCCGTGGGTAGCGGTGACTCATATAGGTAAAGAAAAGATCGGGCGGAGACACAACAGACGGGCGCCACCACGGCGTGCGGATACGGCACTTATATGCATCGGGAACCCCGAGATCCGTTCCTAGGGTGAGATAGCGATGCAGCGCTCGCGTCTTATCGCTCGCAGGCGGACACAACAACCAGACGGCCTCATCTGCGTCACGCAGTGTCTCCCAATCGCGCTTCGAAAATGCCAAGCCCCTGAGGTGCTTTGTGCCGGGAGGGCTGATCTTGACGAGTTGGCTTTCGGACAATCCAAACTCGAGACGAGTTGACTCGGAAAGAGCAAAGAATGAGTTCGCCCCAGTAACGGTTCCTAGCTCGGGGGAACCGTAAGTGCCTAGAGATGCGCAGTGTCCATCGACGACTCGCTTAAAAATTTGTCGTTGCTCAACCGACAGCAGCAGGTCCGTCCACTTGCCAGCTTCTGCTGGGGCGACCGTGAAATGACTAGGCCCAAACAGTCGCAATGAGTTCAGGTCGGCTGCGTCCTCTACTGGCAGCAGCGAGAATGCATTGCATCCTCCGGAGCCTCGGGCTATCACGAGTACGACACGCTCTGATGCATCCTCAAACTGCAAACGCTCGAACATCACGAGATGGACGGCGGCGAAACGTTGTCGGAGCCATCTGCGAATCGGCTCGGCATAACCCACGGTCAAAAGCTCGGCTGGCAAAACCATTGCAAGGCGTCCATCGGGCTTTAGGAACGCGCAAGCGTGAACCAGCAATGCCGCCCACGAAGACGCCAACCCGGAGAGTCGTACGCCCTGAGAAAGGGCCGCGGCGCGGGATCGCCGTCGCGCCATTCCGGCGTGTTCTTGGTAGCGAATGTAAGGAGGATTACCGATGATTGCGTCCATCGCCGGTAGCGGGCAGCCAATCTGATCAGGCGTCGAAATATCGAAAAAATCATCGACGAGCAACGTTGCCTTCAGTCCCTCCGCCGAGAGGGCCGACTCCGAGCGCAAAACGCTGTCCGGCTCAACATCGACTCCGAAGATCTGACTCGCCAGGGTGGCTGGCTTGGCACCAACCTCCCGAAGCCGAAGACCAGCAGCCCGCAAAAAAACTGACTCTCCGCAGGTTGGGTCGAGGACGCGTGCTGTTGGGTCGTCGTCCACCGCCCACGACGCTAGGTAATCGGCGATGGCCGGGGGCGTAAAAAATGCCCCCCGGGCCTTTCGCGCTGACGGAACGTCGCTGGGATACGCGCGCATGCGACGAGGATATTTCGCACCCCGGCGGCAGGACCCGAATCGCACATGTCTCCGGTGTCCGAGGCTAGGCACTAGTCCTTGGGTCGCAGCTCATCTCGTTCACGGGCGCCGTTGGGCACGAGGGCGGGTTCGCCGCGCTCCGGGAAGGGGATCTCGATGACATCGAAGTCGCGTGGCGCGAGGGTCGGCTCGTAGACCTCGCGGGCCTCGTCGAGGACTTTGCCGACGTGGTAGCGCGAGGAGATGTGGACGAGGGCAAGCATCTTCACGTGGGCTTCGCGGGCGACCGACGCCGCCTGCCCAACGGTCGAGTGGCCGGTGTCCGCGGCGCGCTGCACCTCCTCCTCGGAGAAGCTGGCGTCGTGGATCAGCAACTCGGCGTCGGCCGCGGCCTGCACGGTCGAGTGGCAGGGCGCGGTGTCGCCGGTGATCGCCACGGTGCGTCCGGGGCGCGCCTCCCCCATGACGTCTCCGGGACGGACTGGGCCGGAAGCGCCGTCGACCTGTTCGCCGCGCTGTAGGGCAGCGAAAGCGGGGCCTTCCGCGACGCCGAGGCGCTTTGCCGCCTCCGGGTCGAAGCGACCGGGCCGCTCCTCCTCGACCAGCACGTAGCCATTGGCACGCACGCTGTGCTCGACCGCGAAGGCGCGCACCTCGGCGCCGTCGTGGCGAACCGCTTCACCAGGTTCGAGTTCGACCAGGTCGATCTCGTAGTCGGTTCGACCGATCAGCCGCCCCAGCGTCTTGAAAAGGTCATGGAGGCCGCGTGGCCCGTAGATGGTCATGGGGTCCTCGCGTGCGGTCAGGTCATAGGTCTTCAGCAGCCCCGGCAGGCCGAGGATGTGGTCGGCGTGGAAGTGAGTCAGATAGATCTCGTCGACCTGGGCCAGGCCCAGCGAGCGCTGCAGCTGACGCTGCGTCCCTTCACCGCAGTCGAACATCAGCCGCTTGCCGCCGCGAGCCAGCATCACGCTCGCCGTCGAGCGCCGCGCCGATGGCACCGATCCACCGGTGCCGAGAAAGATCGCCGAGAGATCCATGCGAGCCTGCGAGCCTACGCGACGGGGCGCCTCAACTACGCGAAGCTAGACTGGCCTTCGAGCGCCCGTAGCTCAGCTGGATAGAGCGCCGCCCTCCGGAGGCGGAGGCCACAGGTTCGAATCCTGTCGGGCGCGTCTCAGTCGGGCGACGTGACGGCCCAGGTTCCGCGGCTCGAGTAGTAGCCGACGCCGGCAGGTGTGACGAAGATCCACGCCCCGGTCCGCCCCGCGACTCCGGCGCAGACGTTGTTGGAGCAGACTTCGCGACTGGCGACGTTCACCGCGCCGTCTTCGTAGACGCAGAGGTGTCCAGGGCGTGCCTGCGGATTCGAGGGGGTTCCCGGACAGTGGGCCGGGTCTGCCGCCGCCGGGAAATGCGGCACCGGCGCCTTGGCGAGGGCGAAGCCGAAGGAGATGCCGGTCTCGGCCTCCTGGAAGGCATCGCTCTCCTGCTTGTAGTCGGACATCGCAAAGGCGCCCTTGATCGTCTTTCCGGCGGGAAGGACCCGTGGGAAGGGATTGCCGGCGAGAGCCCTCTGCGCTCTGCCGTCGACCTTCCGCAGCGTGACCGCACTGTCCCGTATCTGCCCGGTTCCGACGCTGTCTCGCGGCAGCTGTGTCGCCGCATAGGAAGTTCCGCCCAGGGCGATGAAGAGGGCCAAGAGCGCGACATGGTGGCGGCGTAGATAAGACCTCACGACCCCGGACGGTACTGTGCCCGCCGTGAGGCCGAGCAAAATGGAGATTCGCCCGCCGCGTGGTGCGCTGATCGTGATCGCCGTGGGCCTGATCGCGACTTTTGCCGCGGCCTTCCTCAGCACCGACAAGCCGATCGGGGGGGCGACCCTCGAATGGGTAGAAGAGAGCCGCATGCCCGACTCGCAAGCCGTCTCGATCCCGGGGGGAGGGCAGATGCGCCTCTCCGACGGCCTGATCCGCGCCACCGAACCCAATGTCAGCGACTACACCCTCTTCCAGACCTCCGCGCTGCTGACGATCGATGCGGGCTCGGCCGTCGGCGAGGGTCGTCTGCGCTGCCGGATCGGGGTGCCGAAGAGGACGATCTTCGCCAAGACCTCCAATGGCCGCGCCTCCTACCCGCGCTCCTCCGAAGAGCTGAGCGAGCAGGAGGCGCCGGAAAGCTCGCTGGTCGAGTTCAGCTCGCACAGCACTGAGCTGGCCCTCGTCGAACTGGGCGACGCGATCGGCAAGCGCTACACCGACGAGAAAGGCGTCGTCGTCGAGTGGGCGCCCTTCCGAATTGGCCAGCAGGTCTGGCAGTGGGGCTTGCCCAAGGGCCAGCCAGCCGCCGATCTAACCCTCCCCTTCGCGACGATCTGGCGCACGACGGTCAAGCCGGCGGCGAACGTCGCCTGCACGATCGAGACCGCGGCAGGCTCGGCGACCGTCCGCACCTCGGGCGCCCTCTAACTCGACTCAGGAGCGACGAGCAGCTCGGGACCTTCCTCGCTACCTTTGCCAACTTTGTTCAGCTTCGGGTTGGCCGGAGCGCTGTCCATCCGCCCGGCGGGCAGTGGCGCGCACATCGCCACGGCGTCCTCGAGCTCGAGATCGGGACGCAGCCAGGCCACCTCGGCCTCGGCGCTGGGCAGGATCGCCGGCATGCGGTTGTGGACCTTGGCGACCAGCTCGTTGGGAGTCGTGGTGACGATCGTGCAGCTGTAGAGCCAGCCGTCGTCGAAGCCGCGGTCCTCCTCGTCCTCCCACTCCTTGCGGGTGCAGAGACCGGCGAAGGCAAAGGGCTCGCCGCCGTCGACGGTGAAGCGCCAGGGCTGGCGTGGCTGCTTGGGGTCCTCGGCCACCATCCACTCGTAGAAGCCGTCGGCGACGATCAGACAGCGGTGGCGGAACTTGCCGACCAGCGGCGAGTAGGCGCGGCTCGACTGCAGGTTCTCGGCCTTGGCGTTGATCATCTTGTAGCCGACCTTGAGGTCCTTGGCCCAGCGCGGCACCAGGCCCCAGCGCATCAGGCGCGCCTCGCGCTCTCCCTGCGCCGCCTCCTCGGGGTCGGGTGAGGAGCGCACGGTAAGCACCTCCTGGCTGGGCGCGACATTGAAGCGTCCCATTGCCGATTCGACCTTTTTGACCCGCTCGGCCTTCGGCGGCGGCGCGTCGCCCGCCGCGTTTCGCTCGAGCGCCTTCTCCAGCTCGACCTGGAAGCGGTCGGCGATCGTCTTCGTGTCCTTGGCCGTGACCGTGAATCGCCCGCACATAGCTAGGCGGCCACCTTTACGGGCCGAGCCTCCGGGTGAGCTCGGTACCACTCGAGAGTGTCCCGCAGGCCGCCAGCTAGATCGACTTCGGGGCGCCAGCCGGTCAGCTCGCGCAGCTTGGTCGAGTCGACGTACTGGCGATCGATCTCGCCGTCGGGAGTTCCGTTACCGAGATATTCGGGCTCGATTCCTGCCCCGGCGGCCTCGGCGATCAGGTCGACCACCTCGCGGACCGAGTGAGGACGCTCTCCACCTGCGTTGAAGGCCTCTCCCCTGGTCCCGCCCGCGTCGAGCGCGGCGGCGATCGCAAGGTAGGCGGAGACGGCATCGTCGACGTGGAGGAAGTCGCGCTCGGGACTGCCGTCGGAGCGGATCACCGGCGCGCGGCCGTCGAGCAGGGCGACCGTCGTCTCCGGGATCAGTCGCGAGAAGTTGAGGTCGCCGCCGCCGTAGATGTTGGCGAAGCGGGTCACGGCCAGCGGCACGTCATAAGCGTTGGCGTAGCTGCGGGCAATGATGTCCGCCGCGGCCTTGCTGGCGTCGTAGGGATAAGCGGCGCGCAGCGCGAAGTCCTCGCGGTAGGGCAGCTCCGGGCTGGACCCGTAGGCCTTGTCGGAGGAGGCGAAGACGACCCGCTCCACGCCGTGCTCACGGCAGGCTTCGAAGACGTTCCAGGCGCCGCGCACGTTGACTTCGAGCGTTTCCAGGGGAGATTCGCGGGCGACGCCGACGATCGTCTGCGCCGCCAGATGGAAGACCGAGTCGCAGTCCGCCACCACAGCGGCGACGGCATCGGCATCGCGCAGGTCGCCCTCGGCAAGCTCGACCTCGTCGCGCAGGCCGAGCAGGTCGAGGCCGGAGCGGCGTGGGCCCCCTACGTCAGCGAGGCGCGGGTCGGGTCGGTCTAGCACTCGCACCTCATCGCCACGCCCAAGGAGGGCCGCAACCAAGTGCGAGGCGACGAAGCCGTGCGCGCCGGTGACGAGGGCTCTCACCTGCGCCCCCGAGGCGCCGAAAAGGCCGACCAAGGCGCGTCACCCGAAGACCAGAGGTCGTTGAGCTCGACCGCGTCCTTATAGGTGTCCATGCAGTCCCAGAAGCCCTCGTGCCGGTAGGCACTGAGCTGGCCGTCCCTGGCCAGGCGCTCCAGCGGCTCACGCTCCAAGACGCTGTCCTCGCCGATGTAGTCCAGTGCCGCCGCCTCGAAGCAGAAGAAGCCGCCGTTGATCCAGTGCTCGCTGCGCGGCTTCTCGACAAAGCCCTCAACTTTGTGGTTGTCGCCGATCTCGGCCACACCCCACTGCAGCCGCGGCTGTACGACCGTGACCGTCCCAAGCGCCTTCTGCGCTTGGTGAAAGGCGAACAGCGCGTCGAGGTCGATGTCGGCGACCCCGTCGGCATAGGTGGCGCAGAAGGGCCCGTCATCAAGCTGCGGGCCGACTAGTGCGATCCGCCCGCCCGTTGGCGTATCAAGCCCGGTATCGACGCACTCGACCTCCACCCCGTTTGGCCACTCCTCGGCGGCGACGGACTCCTCGACCATCTCGCCGAGATAACCGGTCGCAAGCACGAACCGCTCGAACCCCTGCGCCGCGTAGATCCCGATCACGTGCCAGAGAATCGGCCGCCCGCCGATCTCCACGAGCGCCTTGGGAACGGTCTCCGTCTGCTCCCGCAGCCGCGTTCCGCGACCGCCACAGAGAATGACGACGGGTGGCTTAGCCACCGGCGACGGCCGGCAAGATGGTCACCTCGGCGCCGTCATCGATCGATGTGTTGAGGCCATCCTGGAAGCGGATGTCCTCGCCGCTGACGTAGACGTTGACGAAGCGGCGCAAATCGCCGTCCTGGGTGATCCGCTCACGCAGGTCGCCGTGCGCCTCGAAGACCGCGTCGAGCACCTCGCCGACGGTGGAGCCGGCAACCTCGAGCTCGGCTTCCCCCCCGGTCGCGCCTCGCAACTGGGTCGGAATCTTCACGGTGATGGGCATCAGACGCTTACCTCCTGGCGGAACTCGGCCTCGAAGCTCTCGAGGGCGGGGTCGATCTCGTGCATGCGGAACCTATCGCGAGTCGCGTCGAGGGTCTTCAGGCCCTCGCCGGTGATGTAGACGACGACGCGCTCGCCGCTGCCGATGTCGCCACGCGCGGCCAGCTTGGCCAGAACGCCGACCGTGACACCTCCGGCGGTCTCGGTGAAAATTCCTGTTGTCTCGGCCAGCAGGCTGATGCCGTCGCGGATCTCGTCGTCGGTTACCGAGTCGATCGCGCCCTCGGTGCGGCGGGCGTGCTCGACCGCGTAGGGGCCATCGGCCGGATCGCCGATCGCCAGGCTCTTGGCGATCGTCTCAGGGCGCTGCGGCTTGCAGACGTCCCAGCCTTCGGCGAAAGCCGTGGCGACTGGGCTGCAACCCTCGGCCTGGGCGCCGTTGAAGACGGGCAGCTCTCCCTCGACCAAGCCGATGTCCAGCCACTCCTGGAAGCCGCGGCCGACCTTGGTGAAGAGTGAGCCTGAGGCGATCGGACAGACGACGCGATCGGGCAGCTCCCAACCAAGCTGCTCTGCGGTCTCGTAGGCCAGCGTCTTCGAGCCCTCGGCGTAGTAGGGGCGCAGGTTGACGTTGACGAAGGCCCAGGGCCGGGTTTCGGCGAGTTGAGTGCAGAGGCGATTGACGTCGTCGTAGTTGCCGCGTACGCCGACCAGGTTGGTGCCGTAGATCCCGGTGGCCAGCAGCTTCTGCTCCTCGAGGTTGGCGGGAACGAAGACGTAGGATTTGAGCCCTGCCGCTGCCGCGTGGGCGGCGACTGCATTGGCGAGGTTGCCGGTCGAGGCGCAGGCGACGGTGTCGAAGCCGAGCTCCTGCGCCTTGGCGACGGCGACGGCGACGACGCGGTCCTTGAAGGAGTGGGTCGGGTTGGCGGCGTCGTTCTTGATCCAGATCTCGGCGTCGACCCCGAGGCGCTCGGCGAGGCGATCTGCCCGCAACAGCGGCGTCAGGCCCGGCTCGAGCGGGTCGCCGGGGCGCCCCTCGAAGGGCAGGAAGTCCGAGTAGCGCCAGATCCCCTGCGAGCCCGCCTGGATCTTGCGCTTGGTCTCGGCTGGGTCGAGATCCGAGTAGTCGTAGGCCACTTCCAGTGGCCCGAAGCAGTTCTCACAGGCAAAGTGAGCGGCGAGGTCGTAGGTCGCCCCGCACTCCTTGCACTTCAGATTCTCAATCGCCATCCGATCTTCCCTCTCGTTGCGTTACCGCCAACAAAAAAACCTCCGCCTTTTGTGGGGCAGAGGTCCGATCGGACTTTCCCCACATCTTCCAGGCCTTCAAACGACCTGCTGGAGTTGGCACCTCCCTCGAATCCGAGATTCGAGCCGGTTGCCGGGGTTTCGTCGGGCCAGTCCCTCCACCCCTCTAGATGTGGCGCTTATGTAGGAGGAAGACTAACAACAGGAGTAGTCAATGGAAAGCCCGACCATCAGGCGTGGCCCCAGAAAGGGAAGTTTCGTTCAGTTCACGGCCGGTTAACCCGCTTGATCCACGACGGCTAACCTTGTCCGCCTATGCCCGACGAGACGATGAGCGTGAACGATGCCGAACCTTCCGAAGCCGAGGCTGCGACGCGTCGGCCGGCGCAACGAGCTCATCTCCGCGACGACGCAGGCTGAGCCGCAGACGCCGCGCGTCGAGCAGATCGACTCCTCCGGCCTGCGCTGGGTCAACATCGAGCTGCCCGGCGCCCTGGAGCGCACCTGGCTCGAGGAGAACTTCGACTTCCACGCCCTCGACCTCGAGGACGTGCTCTCGCGCAACCAGCGGCCGAAGATCGACGTCTACGACGACTACCTCTTCATCGTCCTGCACTTCCCGATCTTCGACCCCGCCGCGGGCCGGCTGGGCACCGGCGAGCTCGACCTCTTCGTCGGGCCCGGCTACGTGGTGACGATCCCCAATCAGCCACTGCAGCCGGTCGAGTACCTCTTCGAGCGCTGCCGCGCCAAGGAGGAGTTGCGTGAGCAGCTCTTCTCGCGCGGCTCCGGCTACCTGCTCTACCGGCTCGTCGACGACAGCTTCGACTACTGCTTCCCGATGCTGCGCAAGATCGGCAACAAGCTCGACGCGCTCGAGGACGACATCTTCGAGGGGCGCTCCGAGGAAGTCGTGCGTGACATCTCCAACGTCAA
>Ga0164241_10004129_pt1 | contig 14215 bp, 8 predicted proteins | sample OricomyardsoilBY_FD_108780 | JGI IMG/M metagenome (GOLD analysis project Ga0164241, IMG submission 108780) | Backyard soil microbial communities from Emeryville, California, USA - Original compost - Back yard soil (BY) | ecosystem: Environmental > Terrestrial > Soil > Unclassified | place: USA...
CGCCTATTGCTGGGGGAGTGATTCGGGCGGAAAGCTCGGCAACGGACCGAGCCTCACCGCAGCTCAATCATCCCCGTCTCCTGTCGACGTCTCTGCGCTACCTCCCGAGACAACTTGGACAGCAATCAGCGTCGGTTTCGCTCACACTTGCGCGCTCACCGTCGACGGTGAGGCTTACTGTTGGGGCAGCGACGCGAATGGACAGCTCGGCAACGGCGCACTCGGCGCGGCCACAAGCCCGAGCCTCATCGACACATCGGCACTTCCAGAAGGGGTGACTTTCACACAGTTGAGCGCGGGCGAGCAGCACACCTGCGCTATCGCAAGCAACGGCTCCGCCTGGTGTTGGGGCAACCGCACCTTAGGCCGTTTGGGAGAGGGGAACTCCGTGGGGAACGCACAGAGCCCCGTTGCCGTGAATGTGAGCGCGCTTCCAATCGAGACGACATGGAAGTCTTTGAGCGCCGGCGCTCAATCCAGCTGCGGTCTGACGACGGATGACGAGGTCTACTGCTGGGGCGACAGTAGCCATGGCCAGCTCGGCGCTGGCCCCGCCTTCGGGCTCCCTCAGCTCAAGCCCGGGCCCACAGTACCTGCGTGGGCAGGAGTTTTGATTGACCATCGTGAATTTTCGGGAGCAGTCGGAATTGATAATCCTCAACTTCCACTCACCGTTCTACCGCTCAATGGGTCGACCGAACAGCTCATCGTGACGGCGACGTCGCTCAATGAAGCCATTCTTCCGAGCGCGAACATCACCGTCACGGGCACCGGGAGCGAGCGCCTCCTCTCCTTCGAACCGGTCGCCAGTGGTCCGATTATCTTCATCACTGTTTCTGTGGCGACCAGTGAAGGCGAGTATTCATTTCGGTTTGAATACGGAGCATCAGCCGAACCGAACGATCCGGCGGGCGTTTACTACTACCAAATGTCCAATACCTCGACTGCCATCGACGTGGGCGACGGCTACATGCTGCTCGGCGATGATGATGCAAACGTGGTGTTTCTGTACAAGCAAGATGGCTCAGGGTTTCCGCTGAAGGTTTGGGACTTCACGAGCGATAGCCAATTGGGGAGCACGGAGCTCGCCATCGAGTCGGCCGCCCGTTCGGGCGACACCATCGTCTGGGCTGCTTCGCATGGAAACAACAGCAGACATGGCCAGGAAAACACGAACGGCGCCGGCGCCACTCAGGAGCGTCGACGTGTGATGTTTGCGACCACGATCAGCGGCAGCGGAGCCAACACCGAGCTTTCATTCGCTGGTCGCTATGGCGGAGGCCCGGGAAGCAAGAGTGATGTCGCTGACCTCGGCTTGTGGGCAGATCTGATCACTTGGGACAAGGCAAACGGACATGGCATGGGAGCTGACGCCCTGGGCTTCGAGGCCGCGACGCAAGATGGGGTGTTTCCGTTTGCTCCCAGCGGGTTCAGCATCGAGGGCATGGAATTCGCGGCGAATGGCACGACGGGCTACCTTGGCTTCCGGGCGCCGACCATCAATGTGAGCGGCAGTCAGCATGCCCTAATCGTGCCCGTCACGAACGTTCTCCATCTGGTGGACGGAATCGGCGCCCAATCCGGACAGGGTCAGTTTGGTGCGCCCATTCTTTTGGACCTCGGGGGGCGCAGCATTCGAGAGATGAGAAGAAATGCGAGCGGCGAATACGTGATCTCGGCGGGACCCCCGCTGAGCGCCGTCCCAGGAGTGAACGACACTTGGGCGCTCTACACCTGGGCCGGGCTCGGACAACCAGCGATGTTCAACCGCGAACTCCCCGACACAGATCTTCTCACCGGAGGCCCTTGGGAGAGCATCGCGAGTGTCCCGAATCCACTGCAATCAAGAGGCAGCGTGCGCCTCGTTACGGACAGTGGGAACACGGTCTACTACGGTTATGAAGACGGTGGCGACGTAGAGCTCGGTCATCAGAAGTGTTACGGCCAGCTGTTCACGCTGCAGTAAGCGTTCGTCGCAACGAGCCCGGCCTTCAGTGACAGCGTGGGCTCACCCGCCGGCCGGATTCACGCCCTCACGCTTGCGCCCGGAACGTCAATGACATGAAGCGTACGGGTCCTAGCCCCCTCAATCTTTGTGAGCCGACCATGAACGGAGCCGTTTTGGCGCTTGGCGGTCAGGTTCGGCGTTCAATTCGGCACCGATATCGCTACCCCGTCTCCCGGTTGTAGAGGCGGTTCCTTATGCTTACCCTCGTCTTGTCGTTTCATCACTTTCGCGAGGACTCGACTGTAGTGCCTCTTCATGTCCTGACACTCTTCGCTCGAAAAGGTCGGCGCTCTGGCCATCGCGAACTCACAGCCTTTTCCTTCGGGCCCGACGTCGCTGCAGACCTTGCCGAAGAGTTCATCGCATGGGACGCGGCCGGCCTTGAGGGCACCGATCTTCGCCAGCACGCCTTCTTGCGCCCGGACGCAGGCGGAGCCGGTGAGCAGCAGGCTAGCCGCCCTGGCATGGGTGCACTCGTAACCCAGCTCGCTGCCCATCTCCTCGCAAATGGTGTCTGCCCAGGCCTTGCACGGACCAGTGGTTTCGTCGCCCTTTCCCTTGACCGCCGCATCAGCCTCCTTGCGCGCCTGGTTCAAACGAAAATCGTGACCCACATTACCCAAGCCGAATCCAACCGGGACCCCGACACACAGGGCCAAAGTGAGTAAAGGCAGAACGCGGAAGCGAGACTTTTTATGGGAAATTTGCTCAAGCGAACCCCCTTCTTGGCGCTCGCTCTCTTCTTCTAAGTTGATCATGGAATGGTTAGCCCGTTCTTTGAAGATGGATGGGTGAGTGAACCAAGCCGGTGACTCATTTGCGACATGTGATACCCGGCGAAGCTCATCAATTGGCCTTCGATATCGATATGCTTCTCGACTGACGCCCCTGTGGAGGGGCAGGAATGGTGCCCTTTTCCTGGCGCTCCATGACTCTTGCGAGGACTTGCTTGTAGTCCTGGGTCATGTCCTGGCACTCTTTGAGCGAAAAGGCCGGTTCTTTGGCCCTAACAAATTCACAACCCTTTCCGTCGGGTCCCAGTTCGGCACACAGCTTGTTCGTCAGCTCACTGCACTGGACCCGCTCGCTCTTGAGTGCATCGATCTTCGCTCGCACGTTCTCTTGCGCCTGTGTGCAGGCTGAATCGGAAAGCAGCGTGCTAGCCGCCGCCCTGGCCTCGGTGCACTCATAAGCCAGCTCGCCCATGCCCTCGCAAATGGTGTCTGCCCAGACTTTGCAGGGTCCTGAGGCTTCGTCGCCCTTTCCTTGGACGGCACGTGCCTCTTCTTTCGCGTGGCTTACCTGGGCGGCGCGAGCCACAAAGCCCATACAAAGGCCCGCGACGATGCCGAGACCCAGCGCCCCCCAGACCCAAGGCGCTTTCGAGCGAGGTTTCTTAGAGGAAGCTTGCTCCATCGCCGCCTCGTCCTCGCCCGCCGCGCGGAACTCTCGTGAGTCGCCGCCTTCTGCGTCTGCTTGCGCGACGGCATCCTTGCCCTCTGTCCCCTCTTCCAGCTTGGCCATGGGAAGGACGTTACGGAGCAATGATGGACCGTTCGTGAAAATCAATGAATGAATGAGTGAATGCTTTGCAACCAAAGCGTCATGAATCTCTCGGACGACGGGTCAAACCGTTCAGCTCTGATCTGCCGATTCCATTTTTCGGACGGTGGGCCAAATTGCGGGCGAGTTTCAATCGGTTAAGCTTCTACCTAAGTCTGTTTGTGCCCGTTTCACGTTGGCTTGGGAGTGGTCGCGCGCACACAAAAAGCCGCGGGCGCGTATCTTTGGGGAAGACATGCGCCCGAGTGGGCTCACGAGAGGTTTGTTATGGGCAGGCGTTTGCCGTGCCCTTGGTTTCGGTGAGCGGGTTCACGATCGTGGCGCCGCCGTCGGGGCACCGGTTTGCCGTGAGGGCGTGGCCGGCTCCCCAGGTGAAGTCGTTGACCGTGACGTCGTAGGGTGAGATCAGGATCGCGGAGTCGGCGCTACCGATGCCGAAGGGCAGGACGAGCGAACCCGGGCCGCCTTCGCCTTCGATCACGAGGAAGCCACCTGCGGTGATGATCGTGCCGGAGGGCATGACGAATGGCGTGTGGCTCGAGTCGTTGTCGAGGATCTTCCAGTTCGAGAGATCGACGTCGCTCGTGCCCGTGTTGTAGAGCTCGATGAAGTCCGTGCCCGGGTTCGACTTCACTTCGTTCACGACCACGTTCGCTTGACCTGCGACGGTCGGACCTGTGCAGTCGTTCTCAGCGCCCGGCGTCGGGAGGCCCGCGCCGTTCGTGCCGTTTGTCGGCCAGAAGATGAGTCCGCTGGTGCCGCAGCGGCTCGTCGACGTGACGTGGCCGGTCGGGTAGGCGTACGAATCGACGGCTGTTCCGAGCGAGGTGGCGAGTGCGACCGAGTCACTGCTGCCGAGGCCAAAGGCGAGCGGAGGGGTGGACAGGTTGTTGATCAGGAGCACGCCGCCGGGAGCGATGGTGGTTCCGTTCGGGAACGCGTGCACGCCGCCGCCGCCGTCCGTCATCGTCCAGCCGCTCAGATTCGCCGGGGAGGAACCGAGGTTCTTCAGTTCAACGAAATCGCTGATTGCGCCGTTCGAGTTGAGCTCATTGATGACGACCTCGGGGATGACTTCCGGTGCCGCTCCGCCGACGCTCGATCCAAGCAGGTTCGGGCTGAAGCGGACGAAGAAGTTCTGCGCCGTGCCGCCGTCGTTGTCGTTCACGACGAAGACATTCCCGCCGCCGATGGCGAGACCTTCGATCTTCTCCTGGTCGAAGCGGAAGCCATCAGCGAGCAGGTCAATGACGGTCGTCTTCTCGACCGGATCGCCCGGATCGTTCATCGTCCCGCTCGAGAGCGAGAAGGTGCGGATGGTCTTGTTCAAAGCGCTTGCCGAGTAACCCTGGTCGCGGTCGATGACGGCGAAGGTGTCGCCACCGACGTGCACGAGTTCGCTCAGGAACGTGTTCCCGGTCGCTCCGCCGACGTCGGCGTCGAGCGGGTAGTAGTAGAAGTTCCACGTCTTCGAGTCGACGTCGTACTCGCCGATGCGGTTCAGGCGTGCGGTGAGTTCAGCTCCAGCGAGGGGACGCTGGAATGCGGCATAGACCTTCAGACCGCCGGAAGCGTTCGGCAGGGAGTCGACGACGCTCACGCCTTCGAACCCGTTCGAGCTCATCGTGGTCCAGTCGAAGGCGTTCGTGTCCGAACCGCAGGGCAGATCAGCGATGCCATCGATGCCGTAGGAGGCGTCGAGCTGGCCGAGCGCGGTGAAGAACAAGATGCGGTTACTGTTCTTGTTGCCCTCGCAGGTTGCGCCGCCGCCGCCGTTCGCGCCGGTTCCTTCGGTCGCGATGATGAAGCCGCCTTCGGGGTTCACGACGAGCCCTTCGGGATCGATGTCCGTGAGCACGTCGCCAGCCGTGTCGCGGAGCATGAGCTCATCGACGAGATCCATGCGCCGGGTGCTCGAGCTCGCGGCGAAGGACCAGATGCGGCTCTCGGCGTAAGCGTTGTCCGGAACAGCGAGCCAAAGATCGGTGCTCTCTTGGTAAGCGAGAGCGCTGAGCGCGCCGAAGGCTCCGCCCGGTGAGCGACCGTCGTAGACGTGCGCGCCGTGGCCTGTGTCGCTCGAGTCATTCACTGCCTCGTAGATCCAGATGCCGCCGCCTTTGGCTGCGCCGTCGCCTTCTCCACCGACGACGAAGAGACCGCGCGACTCAATGACCGCGACGCTCTCGGGTCGGTTCGGCGCTCCGAGCACCTGACGAATGACCGGCGACTTTGGATCGGCCACGTCGACTACGAACAAGCTCGAGTCGCGCTCGCCGGAGATGAAGGCGTAGGGTTTTCCGCCAAACATGCCGGTGCCGCAACCTTCCGGCTCAACGCCGCGATTCGCCGAGCGTGAATCAGGATAGGCGCCGGAGCGGTAGGCTGCCCACTCGAGGGCGTCGCCGCTGTCTGCCACGCGACCATCTTCCATGTGGAACACCGAGAAGCCGCGTCCCCCCGCGTAAACACCGCCGAAAGCGCCGTTCGAGGTGTCGCCTTCGTTAGCCGTGATGAAGTGCTTCTGGTCGGGCAGGATGCAGGTGCCGTCGGGTTGAGTCTGACCCTCGTAAGCTTGCGTGAAGTTCCACTTGCGGTCGTTCTGGAGGTCGGCGCGCGCGTGCACCGACGTGCCCGCGTCGAGGTAGCGGAGGACTTCGTTGGTCTCGAGGTCGAGGATCGCGATGATGTTGCTCTCTTGGATCGAGACGACGGCGGTCTTTCCGTCTTTCGTGATGTCGACGTATTCCGGCTGCGGATCGGTCGGCATGTTGCCGATGGTGGGCTCGATCGCGATCGTCTCGACGGTCGAGTTCGCGGGAGCTGCGTAGTCGATGGTGACGACCTGGACGCTACCGGCGCGCGATTGCGGGGCGTTGTTGCCGCCTTCGTCCTCCTCATCTTCGATGGCAATGACGGCTTTGGTTCCGTCGGGTGTCAGAGCGACGCTATCGGGTCCGATGCCGATGGCGATTTGGCCGACGATGGCGCGGGTGGCGACATCGATGACGACGAGCGCACCCGGATCGGCGTTGGCGATCGGGTTGGCCGTGTCTTTCACGACGGCGACAACGTGCGCGCCATCAGGGGAGAATGCGACCGAGGTCGGTTCACCATCGCCGCCGGTTACGGACGAGAGGTTTGTGGTTCCGAGAAGTGTGGGCTGCGCGGGATTTGTGATGTCAGCGAAGCCGATCGCACCGGTCGAGCTGCTCGTGTAGACGAGAGTGTTTCCGTCGGGAGAGGGGCTGACGATTTCGGCGATCGGACCACCGGGCGCGACGTACTTTGCAACAAGTCGGAAGCCAGCCACGCCGGCGCCGCCGGGCGCGCCGTTGCAGAGGTAGCTCGTCTGGTCCGCGTCGATTTCGCTGTCGTCGAGCGTTCCGTCGACGTCTGCATCGAGGCCGACTTCGACCTTCGTTCCGCCATAGGCGCAGTTTCCACCAGCGGCTTCGCTCGTCGTGCGAATGAGCGCCGAGAGACCGTCAGCGGGACCGGCAGGACCGGTCGGCCCGGTAGCGCCGGTGGGACCCGTGGGGCCCACTTCGCCAGCAGGACCGGTGGGACCAGTGCTGCCCTTGTCGCCCTTCGAGCCTTTGTCACCTTTGTCCCCGTCCTCGCCGGAGTCGCCCTTCGGGCCTTCGTCACCGTCGCAGACATAGGTCGTGTCATCGATCTCATTGTCGTCGAGTTCGCCGTTGCCGTTGTCGTCGGCCCCCGCGCGCACGCGCGTCCCGCCGGTCTCGCAATCCTCACCTGCCGACACGCCTTCGAGCGCGACGAGGGCAGCATTTTCGCTGTTTGAACAAGCCGCGCTCAGCGCGGCGAAACCAAGACTCAAGATGGTCAATTGCCGTTTCATGAGCGGCTTAGTAACACCCTCAGGGCGGCAAAAAGTGAAAGCTCTCGAACGTTTGGACGACGAGCCGGTCGAGTTGATGACAATTTGATGATCGCGCTGCAACGGTTTGATGAGCGGGTGGGTCGAGGCTCCAGGAGGGCGACCGTTGCCCCTGACCCTGCCCCTTGTCCTTCGGTCTTCTCGGACGAGCCGGTAGCACAGTCAGCGCATAGTGAGCGGCCAGATCGGCTAGAGTGTGCTGGACTTCCGGCCTCTGGTCTTTCAGCTTGATGCTGCCGATTTTATCGTACTGCTGGTCGAGAACGAATCTGCTCTTCTGCGTATCACTCGACAGCGAGTCTCCTGTCGCATGAGTCAACCGATGGAGAGTTCTCTTAAGGCCCTCTTTCGGTGCCTCCTCGCTTCGCTCCGGGGGCGCCGATTCTCCCTTATCCGTGCTCGCTGCGTGGCAGAGCCACGAAGCTCCGCGCGGATGGGAGAATGATGGAGAGTAGGTGGCTTCGGCAATAAGACTAGGAGCGTTTGCTGAGCGAGGCTGAAATCGAATGCGTGCCATCGGTGGGGCACGCTCGGGGAGAGCCTAGCGCCCCTAGCGTGCTCAGTCTTCCGTTCGACCGAAGAGCCGGGCCCGGCGGAATGGCGCACGCCCCGCGCCAGCGTCGCATATGGGTTTGTGAGTGCACTATCGGCGCCGCCGTCACGGCTCCTGCGCCGGGAAGTCCTTGTGCCCGGCCCGGTAACGTTCCCCTTTGCTGGTGTTGATGAAGTCGTGGTTGGCCGTGCACGTGCCAAAGGCGCACCACGTTCACGCAGTGACCCCTCCGCCCCAAAAACGCATGGTTGCCGATTTGACCGAGCTATAGATGCAGTGGAGACCCGATCCAAAAAAAAACTTGCTCGGACGGTTCGATTCTCAAACCGAGATCTCTCGAACGCCTCGCTGTGTTCGCCCCGTACTCTTCGCCCTCGAATCGCCGCGCACGCGAGAACGAGGTTCGCAGATCATCCGCATAGACTTTTACTGAACGGAGGGCCGCTTTGTTATGGACCACACATTTTCTGTCGGCCCATTGGCCGGCATTGCGAAGCTCTTGTTCGGTGTGGCACCGTCCGCCCGGGCGCTACCAGCAGGGCAGCGTCTTTTTTCGAAGGAGGGTCCTATGAATGCAATCAAGAATCTCATGTCACTTGCCGCTCTCGTGTGCGCGGGAGCCGTCAGTTTGACGCCCGGCGAAGCTTCTGGCGGGAGCTCCGTCGCCGGCTCGAACTGTCACGTCTTTAACTATCAGTTCTCGACGCCCCCTCCCTACCTGAGGCACCCAAACGCGGTTTCTCATGGCAACTATGACCCAAGCGCGCCCCTGTTAGGCGTAACGTGCCTATTGCCCACCGAAAACACGCTCGGGACCACGGTCAATTTCCGAATGCGCGTGTCTGATTATAGCGATGCCGCGGGCGTGACCTGCTACGGGGTCGCCTACAATCAAGACGGTAATACGGTGGCTACCACAACGGCCGCGACCACGAGCGCAGCCGATCAAGGGGGATTTACGCTAACGAAGTCGCTTAGTGTGAACCCACAAAGTAGTTCGTACACTTATGGCGTTAACTGTACCCTGCCCGGCAACCAATCCGCCATTTTTGGAGTACGCATCTACTAACATGCTCGAGCGACGCTCAAGGCAAGCTAAAACTTGGTGGTTAGCCGTCCCGGCCGGCGTTGCTCTCGTGGTTTCGGGAGTCGCTGTGGGGCGTACTTCGGTGCGTCCCGCAGTGATAAATGCCCAAACCGACGTTGAATCGACTTCCGAAGAAAACGATCGCCGATTTTCAATCCTCGAAGGGGAGCTCCTCCGGCTTCGCGCGGAGGTTGCGGCATCTAAGCGTGAAGCGCACGTCGAAACGGAAGACAAAGTGGCGGAGCCTGAACCACTCTCCGACGAACCTACCGATCCGGCCGAAGCCGAACGCAGAGTTGAGGAGGCCCGTGCCCAATTTTTGGATGATCTCGGAGATCGAGTCGACACGGAACAACCCGATAGTCGCTGGCGTCGAGACACTGAGCCCGTAATTTCAAAACTCTTGCCCCAGCATCTCGGACCCGAAGTGACCCTGGGGAATGTCTCATGTGGCGCGACCCTTTGCCGGGCGGAGGTCAGCCATCCAGGTTCGCCCCGCCTCTCAGAAAATAGGCTGGCCGATTTCATGCTTCAGCGCGAGTCCCTCGGAGCCATGCAGGTCCAGCTCGACATCCGAGAGGAAGGCGCAACGACCTTCTATTTCGTTCGCGAGCAACCCTAAGGCCAGAGCATCAGGCGACGCCCCCTCTTCGACGATTCTTTCAGAGTTAGAGCCGACTGATACCGGCACAATTGACTGGGATTCAGGCGCGGGAGGCTCTTCAAAGCCAGATACGAATGACGCCAATGCCCTCGCTTCCCGCTTGTCCAGCGATGACGACACGACCGAAGGAACGATCGACGACGCTCGCTTGAGCCGCGAACCCACTGAGCCCGACCTGGCTGGCGATTCCGTCCAATTCCACGACACCCGATTCCCCGAAATCGAGGCTGGCCTCTCCACGATCGTCAAACTTCTCGACTAAGCCCGAGCTCGTCGCGCGAGAGATAACAAGGAACTCATCTTCGACAGCTAACATCTCAAATTCTTTGCTGCTAGCATCAAGCTCGAGTCGGCCGCCGAGGCCAAAGGTCTGGTCTATTCCGGTGTCATTCAGCTTGAAAATCAGCCCAGCGCTGCTCGATCCACCTCCGACCAAAGTCGCCTCGCCCAGAGCCAAAAAGCCGTTCGAATAGGGAGAGGCGTCTCCTAAGAGCAGCTCTCCTCTGTCCCCCAAGCCCTCATCTAAAGAGCCATCCTTCAAGATACGGCTGACATAAGCGGAGCCATTCTTTAGCTCGCACCATCTCACGAGCAGGCGCTCTTCGCTATCCATGCCAATCGACGATACGCAGCGCGTAGACGAATAGAATAAAAAGCCCGGGTCAGGCTGACCTTGGTCGTCGACAACCTCCGGGGTTGGCAACCATGTTTGCAAGTAGGCACTGCCATCCGCGCGTGGAAGGATGGAATAGATAGGGCCTAGTGAGGCGAAGCCAGCCTCCCCAAAGGTTGGAGCAAACTGCCCGTCCAAGTTCAAGCCGAGCACGCCATGTTCCGTCCCGGCTTCCGACGCCATGTATTCAATCACTCCGAGGCGCGGACCGCCCGCCGTAAAGGCGAAGCTATAGAGCAATGTCCCGTAACGACCGCCTGCTACCGGCGAAAACTCGGCTGAATTTTCCCACGCACCTGCGTCGGTGGCCCGTAAGAGCAACCCCGACGGCGTTGTCGCCTCCGAATCATTGGCCGCGACCCAAATCCGCGATTGTGCGTCGACGGCGACGCCAACCACCTCGCTCACCGGACTCTTCAAGATCCCGCCTTGGCCAAAGCTACTATCAATCGCACCCGGCAAGCCAGCAACGATCAACTCAAACTTGGCTTGATCCGAGAGCTCCCCATCAACGCTATCGACGCTCAGCTCACCTGTCTGCGGTCCGCCTACGGCGGCATCGCCAGCAGCGAGCAGCGTGATTGCACTCTTGGTCTCCTTACCCGTTAGCACAACGGTAGAGCTGATGATGCCCGGCGGGAGCCGACGCGCGCTAACTTGAACAGGCCCTTCGTAGCCGCCTTCGCGTTGGATCTGAATCGGTACGTCAACGCTCCCTCCTTGGCGTATCCGGAATCGACCAGGACCCTCAATGCCCAGGCCGTACTCTGGCTCTGGTATATGCCCACCGCTGCCATCGCTGCCTTCGCCGCCTTCGCCGCCGAGAGGCATCATCCCACCTGCCGCGTGGGCCCCGCCAGCACCAGGTGCTCCAGCCATAGACGTGCCGCCCGCCGGTGCCCCGCCGCTGCTCGCTGCCTTGCCGCCTGCGGCAACCGGACCCTCCCCCCCTTCGCCAGCCTCCGCACAGTCGTCGCCACAGACTCCGATGGGTGTACAGCCATTGAGCCATGGAGTGGCTCCGACAAGAACGAGAACACAACTCAACGAGCGGAAAACGAGACGATTGTGGATGCGTGGCATAGAGAGGCTCTAGTTGTTTGAGAGGAAGGAGGCGGCCCATCTCGGCCAGTAGCTTCCCCTCGAAGCAAGCGTTATTGGATTGATACTTTTCAGGTTCGGAGAAGTAGAGCCTGCAGAAGGGCTACAGCCAGACGCGAAGCAAGACGCTCGTAAACTCGCTGTTTTGGATCGCGATCACAACTCGGCCCCGCGCGTCGTCTTCCGCGTGGACCCACGGTGACATATAACGAGGATTATATTCTAAAGGGGCGCTCAAACTGACGAGGTCGATAGCCCCGTTCTGGCCAAAACTTGTGACGGACTCGCCATTCCAGTCGAAGAGTTCGAGCGACCCAGTTGATTCATCGGTTTCCTGCGAAAAAACCAAGAATCCTGAGCCAAGAGCGAGGACGTCTAAGGTTTCGTGGGCGTTCGATATGGCCAACTGCCCTTGGGCCCCAAAGCTCAGATCCGGAGAGCCGTCCTCGTTAAACTTGAGCAAGCGAGGCGCCTCTCCATGGACTGGGGCCAGAAGGGCCCCTCCTGGAGCCGCAACGAGGGATTTCAGCCATTCGTGGATCCTGTCCAATGGAACAGTAAGCTCGCCGCTGCTAGCAAAGCTCGCATCGAGCGATCCATCCTTCAAGACCCGGGCGAGGGTGACCTCTGTCTCGCTGCTACAGCCAATTATTAGTCGGTCGTTGGCTCCGTCGGCAACAAAGCTCATGCAGTCGTCACTGTAGAGAGAGTACCCTGGGTCCGTTTCACCTGAATCATCCAGCACGGTAATCGCATCTTGCGACGCTGCTACATAGAGGCTGCCATCGACTCGCCACTGCAAGAATTTAATAGCGGTGGGAAAACTCACAAACCCGTGGGTTCCGAATTCCTCGACGAGCAGACCCTCCTGGTCGAGGACGACTATGCCATCCTTATCCGTCTCGCCCCCATAGCTCTGCACCCATAGGGCAATTCGTTCGCTGCCCACCGCGAAACTCGAGTAAAGACCAAACCTTCCGTCCATGGGCGGCGCGAAGCTCGAGTCCAGTTGGCCTGAAGCATCGAAGCGAGCTATCGTCGAAGCTGTGCTGACGCGGTCGCCGAGCGTGTATGCGACGATAGTTCCGCCGTCTGCGTTAACGTGGATTCCCGCGAAGGAGTTCGCATCTAGCCGTATGATGCCCCCATCCCCAAACCTCGTATCGAGCGACCCAGCCGGCCCGGCCACTACTAAATCGATGTCTATTTTCTTCTCGAGCTGACCATCAAGGCTCGTTGCCTTGATACGAATCGAAAACGGCCCCCCGGTGAGCGCGTCGCCAGCGGCGATCAAGGTCAGGCCACCTGAAGAACTGGCTCCGGTCAGCGTCGCTGAGTCCGAGAGAACGCCTCCTGGCAATCCTTCCAGGCTCACCAGCACGCCGCCCTCGAAACCGCCGGTTCGCTCAATCTCAAACGGAACGGCGACGCTGCTACCAGTTCGCACGCGCAGGCGAACAGAAGCCTCCAACTCGAGCCCCGGGTTTGGCATCGGCTCACTCCCTCCAACGCCGCTGTCGCCCCCTTCTCCACCCATCGGAGCGCCGCCCTCGGCTGGTTCAGCCCCTCCCGACGAAGATTTGCCGCCCGCAGCCGCGCCCCCCGATGACTTGGACCCACCGCTCGACGCTCGGCCACCCGAAGAATCCCCAGCCTGACCTCCCTCGTCGTCCTCCGACCCGCAGCTCAAGGTCGATTCGCAGCTCGTAATGGGGGTGCATGCCACGCCCATCGCGAAGCCCGTCCCCACGAGAACCGCTGCAACGCGCCGACTCCGCGACGATAGGGTAAAGTTTGTTAGCAAAGTCATAGTAGTTCCTTCAAAACGAGGCAGAACTCAATCCAAGCGGTTTCACGCAGCCAGCCTGCTCTTCGGCCCCCCGGGCGCGAGGTTGCGTGATTTTTCGACTATCGACTACTGGCAATTTGCGAATCCGGACGCCCAGAGCCTAGACCCATCCAATTTGAGCTAGCCTCGAGTAGTCGGACCGCCATTGCGTTCTCGGCATAAGCCGCTCGCGCGACCCGGATGGAAGAGGGTAGCCCCCTCCCGGCCTCTCGGTGTAGCCCCCTCCCGGCCTCTGTCCTCGGGCGGTGCCCTGCGGAAGAGTCCGCCTCGCCCCTGACGCGTGCTCGCCACGCTCCCGAGGCCCTGCGCGCGTCGCGCTCTCGCTTGCACTTGCTTTGGCCTCTCCATCCTTCAACCAGGCGCGCTTCCGTGCTCGGGCCTCTCCGCTTCCGGGTCCCTCGCCGTGTTCCCTCCGCACTCTTCGCGCTCCAGTGGCTGCGCGCGCGAGGGGGAGGGCTGGCTAGGTCGGGTCGCATTGTGATGGGTCTGTTACTCGGGAAGGCCGAAGGGACGGGCCTGAGCGAACGGGCCATAGTTTATCACCGACAATTCGGTTTGGAGCGAATTCGGACTTGAGGTGCTCGGTCAGAAGTGCCTAAAGTTGCTTGATATTTCGTTGAGGCACTCGGAAATCGACTTCGCCATTCGTCTCCACCCGCCGGCGAAGCCCGGACTCCTCGATAGTGGCGCAAGGCGCCCGCCAGGCGCCGCCACAAGTAGCGGCACCCCCCAAGCGCCTGTCATGCCCCTTGCGCCAACAGCCTTCGAGCTCGGCCCTTCGCCGCGCTCCGAAAGGTTTGTTGTCTAAGCTCCCTC
>Ga0164241_10004130_pt1 | contig 14215 bp, 11 predicted proteins | sample OricomyardsoilBY_FD_108780 | JGI IMG/M metagenome (GOLD analysis project Ga0164241, IMG submission 108780) | Backyard soil microbial communities from Emeryville, California, USA - Original compost - Back yard soil (BY) | ecosystem: Environmental > Terrestrial > Soil > Unclassified | place: USA...
CCCGCGACGAGGCCCAGCGCCAGCGATTCCGCGCCCGTGACGGTGCGGTAGAGGCCCGGTTCGGCGGGCGCGGCAGCGATATGGTGCTGCTTGAATGGCGCGCCCATCTCGGCCGTCTCGCCGTAGGCGTGCCCCGCCTTGAGCGCGGCGATGTTGGCGGCCACGAGATCGGGCCGCTTCGCGAACTTGCTCTCGACCCACTTCACCGTCGGCTCGAGCGGCCGCGAGTAGATCCAGAACATGAGCCCGAGGGTCCAGAAGTTCTTGCAGCGGTGCGCTTCCTTATTCGAAAGCCCGGTGTCCTTGACGGAAGCGACCGTGTGCTTGGTGATGTCGATGGACAGCACCGTGTACCCGCCGAGCGAATCGTTCTCGAGCGGGCTCACGTCGTAGCCCGCCTTCTTGAGGTTCGTCGCGCTGAAGGTGCCGCTGTTGACGATGAGCACGCCGCCCTTCTTCAAGTCGCGCAGGTTCGTCTTCAGGGCCGCGGGATTCATCGCGACGAGCACGTCGGGGGCGTCGCCCGGCGTGAACACGTCCTGCGACGAAAAGTGGATCTGAAAGCCGGACACGCCGTAGGTCGTGCCCGCGGGCGCCCGGATTTCCGCGGGGAAGTCCGGGAAGGTCGCCAGGTCGTTGCGGGCGAGCGCCGCGGCCGCGGTGAACTGGTCGCCCGTGACCTGCATGCCGTCGCCGGAATCCCCGGCGAAACGGACGACGGCGCCGCGGATCACTTCGCGGCCGGTTTCTGGATTTTCGAGACTGGGACTGACGGGATTCATGGACACGGCGAAACTGGCTAAGGATTGACCCCGCTCTGGGGTTGTCAAATCGCGGGTGACAATGGTCAGGCCGCTCGGGCCCGGGCGTTCACGCCGTCGGCGCGGCGAGGCGGCCCAATAGATCGCCGAGGCGCGGCATCGCCGCCTCGACCTGCTTTTTTGCCATCGGGCGCAGCTTTTCGTAAGCGCCGCGGACGACCTGGCTTTTCGCGCGCTGGGCGCGGGCGTCGGTGATGGCGAGCAGGGCGTCGGCCGCGCGCGAGGAGTTGTCGCGCAGGTAGGAGCCTGCGTTCACCTTCTTGGCAGCGGCTTCTTGGTAGAGCGGGTCGAGGGCGTCGAGGAAGTCGTCGAGGAGGCCGTCGACGGCCTCGCGGACGAAGCCAGGCTTCACCCCCTGTACAATCTTGTAGGCACCCTTGATTGCGAGCCCGGAGATGCCGCCTTTGTCGGCGACCTCCTGATCGAGGACCTTGCATGCGTCGTCGACCACCTGCTGCCGCTTGTCGCCATTGCCCAATTGCTCGCGTAGGGATGCCATCTTTGCTCTGCCTTTCCTGTTCGGCGGGCGGAGCCTAGTGCCGGCCCCCGGGCTGCGCGAGCGCTTTTTTGGTAAATTCTGGGGGGGCCAGCCCATGAACCTTTGCCGTCCTTCGGTCGATGGTGCAAAAGACTGAAAGGGCCAGGCCTAACCCCCCAGAATGACGAACGACCTCGTGCCGGGATCTCGGCTCGGCGACTGCGAGCTGCTTTTGCGCATCGGCCGGGGAGGGATGGCCACGGTTTGGGTCGCGCGCGACCACCAGGGCGGCCAGCGCGAAGACCGACTCGTGGCCGTGAAGGCGATGCTGCCCGAGCTCGCCGAAGAGCCCGAGTTTGTCCGCATGTTCCTCGACGAGGTCAAGCTCGTCCGCAGCATCCGCCACCCCAGCGTCGTGACGGTGCACGACGTGGGCGAGCACGAGGGCGTGATGTGGATGTCGATGGAGTGGGTGGAAGGCGAATCCCTCCATACCGTCATCGCCGAAGCCGGGAAACGCCGCGCGATCCCGCCGGAAATGGCCGTGCGCATCCTGGCCGAGGCGGCGGCGGGTTTGCACGCCGCGCACGAGCTCCGCGACGAGAACGGCGCGCCGCGTGGCGTCGTGCATCGCGATATTTCCCCGCACAACATCTTGATCGGCACGAACGGCGCCGTAAAGCTCGTGGACTTCGGCGTCGCCAAAGCCGTGGGCCGCGTGAGCGAGGCGACGCGCGCCGGGCAACTCAAGGGCAAGTTCGGCTACATGTCGCCCGAACAAGCACGCGGCAAGCCGATCGACCGGCGGAGCGACCTCTTCGCGCTCGGCATCGTGCTCTTCGAGCTCACGACGAGCCGCCGCCTCTTCCGCGGCGAGAGCGACATCGACACGCTGAAGCTGGTGATTTCGAGCCGGATTCCGCCCCCCACCACGCTCGATCCGAAGTACCCGCCGGAGCTCGAGCGCATCGTCTTGCGAGCCCTGCAGCGCGATCCTCAAGGCCGCTATCAGACCGCGGCCGAGCTCGAAGCGGACCTCCGGAACTACCTGAAGGCCAAGCGCATCGTCGTGCCGCAGAGCGGGATTGCAGGCTTGCTCAAACGCGTCGTCGGCACACGCATCGAGCAGCGGCGCCGCGCGGTGCGCTCGGCCCTCAAGTCGCTGACCCCCGGTGCTGCGGCCTTTCCGGACCTGATCTCCAACGAACCCGTGTTCACGCCGACGGGCAACGAGAAGATCACCATCACCGGCGTGAGCGTCGTGACCGGAACCGGCAGCTCGAGGATCTCGTCGAGCGGGATCTCCTCCGCCGGCGGGTCTTTGCCCGGCGTGGTGCCGCCGAGCACGCGCTCGGTGTCGGGCGCGGCCGTCGACCCGAATCGCGCGGTCGCCATCGTCGCCTACGTGGTGGGCGTCGCCGGCATTTTGATCGCCATCGCCGTCCTTTACCTGAACGGCCATTGACGGAGGCCCCGCGGGCCGAGCCTGGGTGTTTCCCGTGGCGGGCGGTCGGGGGCGTTCGCGCTCAGGAAGCGGAAGCGCTGGAATCACGCGCGTTGCGGCGCTAAGCATGCGGTCGAGGAGGCCCCACGTCCCAGTCAGCGTCCATCGAGCGCCACGAAGGCGCCTCCGGCGAGCCGGACCCCCCCGCGCGTCTCGGGAAGATCCTCGTCGTCGACGACCAGCGCAACATGCGCACGACGCTCGCGTTGATGCTGCGGAGCGCCGGCTACGAGGTCGACGAAGCGGCCGACGGCGCGCAGGGCAAGGATCTCGGCGCGCGCGGCGCGTACGACGTCGTCATCACGGACCTGCGCATGGGCGAGTACGACGGCATCGAGGTGCTGCGCGGCATCAAGGAAGCGCAGCCGATGACGGAGGTCATCGTCATGACCGCTTACGGCACGATCGAGAGCGCGGTCGAGGCCATGCGCGTCGGCGCCTTCGATTACATCCAGAAGCCGTTCACCGAGCAGGAGCTCAACGTCAAGGTGAGCAAGGCGCTCGAGAGTCGCCAGCTCCGCGGCCAGGTCCAGCTCTTCGCGCAGGATTTCAAGGAGCGCTACCACCTCGAGAACGTCATCGGACGCTCCCAGCCGATCCGCGACGTGCTCTCGCGCGTCATCAAGATCGCGCCCACGGAAGCGACGGCGCTCATCACCGGCGAAAGCGGCACGGGCAAGGAGCTCATCGCCCGCGCCGTTCACGCCAACAGCAAGCGCGCGAACCGGCCGTTCGTGACCGTGAACTGCGCGGCCATCACGGAAACGCTGCTCGAGAGCGAGCTCTTCGGCTACGCGCGCGGGGCGTTTACGGGCGCCGTCGCCGCGCGCAAGGGCCTATTCGAAGAGGCCGACGGCGGGACGTTCTTCTTCGACGAGATCGCGGAGACGACCCCCGCCTTCCAGGCGAAGCTCCTGCGCGCCATCCAAGAAGGGGAAATCCGCCGCGTCGGCGAGAACAAGCCGATCCGCATCGACGTGCGCGTCGTTGCCGCGACGAACGTCGATCTCGCGCAGGCCGTCGCCGATCGCCGCTTCCGCCAGGATCTCTTCTACCGGCTCAACGTGGTGCGCTTCGTGCTGCCGCCGCTGCGCGAGCGCCTCGAGGACATCCCGCTGCTCGTCGAATTTTTCCTCGCGAAGTACACGCGCAAAATGGGCCGCCGCGCGCGGCTCGGCGAGGGCGTGATGGATCGCCTGCTGAGCTACGCCTTCCCGGGCAACGTGCGCGAGCTCGAGAACCTGGTCGAGCAGGCGGTGGCGCTCTGCACGAACGGCCTCATCGGCACGGACGACATCCTGCCGGAAGAGCCGCGCGTCGCGAGCGCGGCGCCTTCGGGGCGCACGCTCGCCGACATCGTGGACGAGGCGCAGCGGCAGGCGATCGAGACGGCGCTCCGCAACGCCGACGGCAGTCGCGAACGCGCGGCCGAGCTCCTCGACATCAGCCCGACGACGCTCTGGCGCAAGATGACGCGGCTCGGGATCACCATCGAATCGCGTTGAAGACCGCTCTTCTCGACTACGTGCTCCCCGAGCACCTGATCGCCGTGCGCCCGCTCCCGGAGCGCGACGCCGCTCGCCTGCTCGTCGTGGGCGAGGAAGGGCTTTCGCACCGCGCGGTGAAGGAATTCGCCGAGCTCGTTCCCGAAGGCGCGCTCGTCGTGCTGAACGACACGCGCGTCCGGCACGCGCGCGTGCTCGGGCGGCGCCGCGGCAGCGGCGGCAAGGTCGAGCTCTTACTGCTCAAATCGCTGGGCGTCGAAGGCAAGCGTGAACGCTGGCAAGCGCTCGGTCGCGCCAACAAGCCGCTGCGTGTCGGCACGGCGCTCGACGCCGCTGGGCTCGAGGCGCGCGTCGAGGCGAACGGCGACACGCTCGAGGTAAGCCTCGCCGCCGAGGGCGGGGTCGAGGCGTGGCTCGCGCGGTCGGGCCATGTGCCGATCCCGCCGTACCTCGGGCGCCTCGACGAACCCGCCGACGCCGAGCGCTACCAGACGGTATTTGCCGACAAGCTCGGCTCGGTGGCGGCGCCCACCGCGGGCTTGCACCTCACGGCCGCCGCGCTCGCGCGCCTCCGCGAGCGGGGCATCGAAATCGCGACGGTAACGCTGGCGATCGGCCTGGGCACCTTCCGTCCCGTCGAGGCGGACGACCTCGACCGCCACCCCATGCCCAGCGAAGAAATCCACGTGTCGGAGGCGCTCGCCGCGCGTGTCGCCGCAGCGCGCGAGCGGGGAGCGCCCGTCGTCGCCGTGGGGACCACCGTGGTGCGCGCGCTGGAATCGGCTGCGGACCCGGCCCGCGCGGGGCATGTCCGTCCCTTTTCGGGAAACACCGAGCTCCTGATCCAGCCGGGCTACGCTTTCCGAGTCGTGGACGCGCTCCTCACGAATTTCCATCAGCCGCGCAGCACGTTGCTCGCGCTCGTGGCGGCATTCGCCGGTCAGGCACGCGTGTTCGAGGCGTACGGGGTCGCGGTCCGCGAAAGTTACCGGTTCCTGTCGTACGGGGACGCCATGTGGCTGCCGAGGCGCGCATGATCGAGTTTCGCCTCGAGGCCCGTTCGGGTGAAGCGCGCGCCGGCGTGCTCACGACCCCTCACGGAGAAGTCCCGACGCCGGCCTTCATGCCCGTCGCGACGCAGGGCACGATCAAAGGGCTCGACGCCGCCGACGTAACGGCGCTCGGCGTGCGGCTCGCGATCATGAACACGTACCACCTCTGGCTCCGTCCGGGCGCCGAGGTCGTCGCCGCGCACGGCGGGCTCCACGCGTTCACGCGCTTCCCGGGGGCGATCGTCACCGATTCGGGGGGATTTCAGGCGTTCTCGCTCGCCGAGCGCACGCGCGTTTCGGAGGCGGGCGTCGAGTTCTCGTCGCACCTCGACGGGCGGCGGCTGCTGCTGTCGCCCGAGGAAGCGCTGCGCGTTCAGGGTCTGCTCGGCTCGGACATCGCGTTGCAGCTCGACATCTGTCCGCCGGGCGGCGCGCCGCGCGCCGAGATCGAAGCCGCCGTGGCGCGCACGACGCGCTGGGCCGAGCGCTCGCTCGCGGGCGCTGCGCCGGGGCAGGCCGTCTTCGGCATCGTGCAGGGCGGCACGCACGTGGAGCTGCGGCTCGCGCACGCGGCCGAGCTCGCGCGGCTGCCGTTCGCCGGCCTCGCGCTCGGCGGCTTCAGCGTCGGCGAGCCCAACGCGGACATGCATCGAACGCTCGTGCCGGTCGTGCCCGCGCTGCCCGCCGACCGCCCGCGTTACCTGATGGGTGTCGGCACACCGGCCGACCTCGTGCGCGCCATCGGCTGCGGTATCGACATGTTCGACTGCGTCATCCCGACGCGCAACGCACGCAATGGCCAGGCGTTCACGCGAGAGGGTCGGGTCGCCATCCGTAATGCTCGCTACAAGGACGACCAGCGGCCGCTCGACCCGAATTGCTCCTGTCCAGCCTGCCGCGGTGGGTACGGCCGCGCGTACCTCCGTCACCTGCACATTGCCCGCGAGATGAGCGCGGCGCGCCTACTGACGCTGCACAATCTCGCGTTTTACGCGGAGCTCGTCGCAGAGGCCCGCCGGGCCATCGAGGCAGGGCGCTACGACGTCTGGGCCCGCGCACGGCTTCTCGAGCTCGGGTCGGACACGGCTGCCGCGGCAACCGCTCCGCCCCAGGAAGAGGCTACCCCGTAGGGGGGCCTTTTGGGGGATAATCGCCCGGATGACCGACAGGAAGCAGATCGGAAAGATCCTGCTTCGGCAGCGTGCGCTGACTCCCGACCAGCTGGAGCGCGCGCTCACCGAGAAGAAGGGGGGCCGTCTCGCGTCGCGTCTCGCTGCGGAGGGGACCATCACGGACCTGTCGGCGCTCAAGGCGCTGAGCGAGCAACACGGCATTCCCGGCATCGACCTCGGGCAGATCTGCCTGCGGCTCGAGACGCTCGATTTATTGCCGCGTGAGATCGCGGAGAAGCACCTGATCTTGCCCGTGCTCATGCGCGACGACCGCCTGTTCGTCGCGACCGCGAACCCACGCGAGCACAAGGTTCTCGACGAGCTCGAATTCGTGACGGGCAAGAAGGTGTACCCCTACGTGGCGCTCGAGTCGTCACTCGCGCACGTCATCGATGAAGCGTACGGCCGGAAAATCCGCGGGGAGTCCTTCTTCGTCGGCGCGCAGTGCCCGCAGGCGATGCTCGACAAGCTGCGCATCGATCGCGACGGACAGCCGCTCGCGCCGGAGACGCCGCCTCCCGACGCGCCGGACAGCCAGCGCCTGCACGCGCCGGGCGTCATCGTGGACGACGACGTGGGCGCCCTCTCGCGCAGCGACGACATCGAGGAACGAGACATCGACACGCTGCAGCGTGAAGACAGCGTCGTCGAGCCCATCCCCGAAGAACGGCTGCACGAGTCGGTGATTCCTTCGCCGCGGCCCGGCGCGCAGACCATCCTGATCGTCGACGACGAGCTCGAGATCCGGCGCATGCTGGCGCGCGTGCTCGCGAAGGCCGGCTACCGCGTGCTGGAGGCCGATCGTGGAGTGACGGCGCTACGTGTCGTCAAGGAGCAGGCGATCGATCTCATCGTGCTCGACGCGATGCTGCCCGAGGTCCACGGCTTCGACGTGGCGCGCCGCATCAAGAACAGCAAGCGTTACGGAGCGATCCCCATCATCATGGTGAGCGCCGTGTACCGGGGCTGGCGCTACGCGGAAGATTTGCGCCAGACCCTCGGCGTCGACGACTTCATCGAGAAGCCGTTCACGCTCCAGGACGTGGTCGGTCGCGTTCAGAAGCTGCTCGGGACCAAGGACCCGTCCGTCCACCCGCGGGGCGACTCCACGGCCCCGCCGGACACGTCGGCCGAAGTCGAGCGCTGCTTGACGCAGGGCATCGAGGCCTACCGGGCCGGGCACCTGGACGAGGCCGTCGAGCACCTGCGTCGGGGCGTTGCCATCGATCCCCTGGCGTTTCGCCTCAGGTTCCAGCTGGGGCTCTTGTATGGTCGGAAAGGTCAGGTGTTCGACGCGGTGAATGAGCTAGAAACCGCCGTCAGCGTAAACCCCCAGCACTTTCCGGCCGTCAAGAACCTTGCCATCTTGTATCAAAAGGCCGGATTCCGGAACAAGGCCGTCGAGACCTGGGAGCGTGCCCTGGCGCTTGCCCCCGACGATACGACGCGGCTATCCATCCGGGAGCACCTGCTCAAGCTGCTTTGAGCGCGCCTCGCATGAGCCCGAGCTAGCGAATGAAGTTCCTCTGCCCGAGCTGTAAGGCGAAGTACCAGATCGCCGACGAGAAGGTGACCGGGCGCTCGGTCCGAATGAAGTGCCGCAAATGCGGGTTCGTCATTCCGATCAGCGAGATCCCACCGGCGCCGAACACGGAGCCGCCCCCCGACGACGGCTGGGGCTCGCTGGCGCCCGGCATTCCGAAGGGACCGACGGTGCCCGTGGTGCTGACGGCTCCGCCGCCCGAGCCGTCGCTCGTGCCGGAGCCGGCGTCCGCGCCGTCGCCGTCGCCGCCCGCGGCGTCACCGGCTCCGCCTGTCGCGGCCAAGTCGGCTCCCCGCGCCGCTCCGACGCCGGCCGCATCAGCTACCCCCAAGCCGGCGCCCGCCAAGCGTCCCACGCTGGCCGACGTCGCGATTGGGCCGTCGAAGAGCGCGGGTTCGCCCGGTTTTCCGGCTCGCCCCGCAGCACCCGCCCCGTCAGCCGTTCCGTCGCCCGCGCGGCCTGCTCCCTCCGCGGCGCGCCCCGGCACGAAGGCACCGTTGCCGAAGACGGGCGCTTCGCCGGCGATCAAGCCGGCGGCTGCTGCTGCGGGCCCGAATCCGCCCGCTCCCGGCTCGTCGCCGCGCGCGGCCGGGTCGTCGCCGACCGCGGCCGGCTCGTCGCCGCGCGCGGCCGTGTCGCCCGCGGCGGCAACCGGTCCCGCCTCGGCGACGTCCGGTCCCGCCTCGGCGGCGTCCGGTCCCATCTCGGCGAAGGTCGGAACGAAGGCGGCGCCGTCGCCAGCGGTCAGCGCGGTGTCAGCCAGCGCCGCCAACCTCCTGCCGGCCGTCGATGACGAAAATGACGAGAACGACGACGCAACCCACATCCTGAAAGGGGGCGCGCTCGCCGATGCGTTCGGTGCGCTCGTCGGAAGTTCGCAGTCGGGTGCCCCGAGCACCGTCGTCGGCATGCCCGCCGACGAGTGGTTCGTCGGCATCAACGACGTGCCGGTCGGCCCCATTCGCCTCGGCGAAATCCGCAAGCGCGCGATGCTCGGCGCCATCAGCGGGGACTCGATGGTGTGGCGCGACGGCCTCGAGGCGTGGCGCCCGCTCAAGAGCTTTCCCGAGCTTCTGGCCGTGCTCGAAGAGAGCGTCTCGAGCGTGCGAGCGTCGGCAGCACCGTTCGCGGTGCCCGCGAAAGGGTCGACCGTCCCCGAGGCGAAGCGGGGCTCGAGCTCGTTCGACACGGGCACGGTCGGCATCGGTACCGGGCCCGGCGTCGTGACCGACGAGCTCGCGCTCGCGACGGCCGTACCCGCACGAACGCCGATGTTCGTGTGGCTCGCGATGCTCGTGGCGCTCGGCTTCGGCGTGACGATCGGCTTCGTCGTCTGGAGCAAGCAGAAGCCGCCGGAGACCATCGTCAAATACGTCGAAGTGCCCGCGAAGGAGGCCGCGACCGCGGCAGCCGTCTCCGCGGTGGACCCTCAAGCGCAGGGCGAAACGGCCGGGGTCGCGTCGGGCGGTGCCGCGAAGGTTCGCGCTCCCGGGTCCAAAATTTCGAAGGCCGGTGCGGACGCGGACAAGCCGGCCGCGGGCGCGAGCACCGGTCTGGCCGGACTCAAGGGTTTGAGCGGCCTCGGTCCGAGCGGCCCGGGCGGGCCCGGCTCGGGTCCGGGCAGCAGCGCACCGACGAGCGCCGGCGGCCAGCTCGACGCGGCCCAAACGCAGAGCACCGTCGCTCGTTACACGGGCAGCGTGAAGCGGAGCTGCTGGCAGCCTGCCCTCGACGCCCGTGATCCGAGCGCGCCGACGAGCGCGCGCGTGATGGTGACCATCACGGTCGGCCCGAGTGGGAGCGTGCAAAATGTCAGTACGAACGGGGATCCGCGCGGCTATCCGGGTCTAGCGCCCTGCATTGCGGGCCGGGTTCGCGCGTGGCAGTTCCCTGCAACGGGAGGCACGACCACCGTCAACGTACCTTTCGTTTTCGCGGCACAATAGTGGTGTAGCTTTAATGCCGCTTTACGGCCGGCCCGGCCTGGCGGACCATGCCGGCCATGCAGCGACCTGCGAGCGTTCTCCTCTGGACAGCCGTTGCCGCCAGCATCGCCGTGGCTTGCGGCTCGGACGACGACACCACTCCCCCGTCATCGACGGGCGCCCGCGGCGGAAAGTCGGGGACGGCTGGGGGCGCCGGGCGGGGCGGCGGGTCCGGTCAAGCAGGCGTCGCGGGCGGCGCGTTCGGCGGCACAGCGGGGGCCGCGGCGGGCACGAGCGGCGCGGCGGGGAGCGCGGGCTCGAACGCGGGGCTAAGCGGCGCGAGCGGCACCGCGGGCGGGTCGGCCGCGGCGGGTAGCGCTGGCTTCAGCGGTACGCCGAGCGCGGGCGGAACGCTCAGCGCCGGTGGAACACCGAGCGCCGGTGGAACACCGAGCGCCGGTGGAACACCGGGGGGTGCCGGCACGACGGCGGGCGACACGTCGATAGCAGGAACGATGGGTATCGCAGGAATGATCAATCCCGCCGGTGGCGACGGCGGGCTCGGTGGCGAGGGCGGGTTCGGTGGCGAGGGCGGGCTCGGGGGTGAAGGTGGCGAGCTCGGCGTCGGCGGGACGAACACGACCGGCGGCGTCGCCGGTACGGGCGGCAGCGCGGGCACCGGGACGGCGGGCACGACCAGCGGCGGCGCGGGTAGTGCCGGCACTTCCGGCGTTGGCGGGGCCGCCGGGACGGCCGGGGCCGGTGCGGGGACGAGCGGCGCGGGTGGCACCGCGGGGGCGGGGACGAGCGGCGCCGGCGGCACCGCGGGCCTGAGCGGCGCCGGTGGTACTGCCGGCACGGGCGGAGCGGGCAACGGCTGCGTCAGCGGGGGCAGCGTGCGCGCGGACTACAGCCGCCAAAACACCACCGGACAAATCGAATACGAAATCGACGTCGTGAATCTCGGCGCGAGCGCGATTCTCCCGAGCCAGGTCGAGGTTCGCTACTACTTCACGCAAGAGAGCGCCGGCACGCCGCTCACGGGGGCGACGGTCGTGAACCAGCTTCAGGATCCGTACAACGCGGCCGGCGGCGGCACGGTGACGAACGCGGTCGTCGCGCTCGGAACGCCCGTCACCGGCGCCGATCACTACTTGCGCACGACGTTTGCTGGCACGACGGCGATCGTCCAAAACCAACGGCTCACGTTCCGCGTGTACTGGCAGCCGGCGAACCAGACGCAGGCGGGCGACTACTCCTACGGTTCGAGCGCGTCGAAAGTCACCGGCTACGATCACGTCGTCGTGCTCGTGAACGGCACGCCCCAGTGGGGCTGCACGCCTTAGACGGCTGCGGGCGGGGCGCGCCGAATGATGGCGCGGCGGGCGACGTTCAGCACGATGAACGGCAAGCCGCCGCCCAGGCGAATGTCGGCGCGGAACACCCAAGACCAGGCGAGCGCGACGAGCGCGAGCGCGAAGAGCGCGAGCGAGGCGAGCCGTACGAAGCGGGCGTCGGCGCTCCGGCAGCCGATGAACCCCTCGGGTGAAAACGCGAGCGCCGAGACGGCGACGGAGATCACGCCGACGAACAGCCCGAAGCCCTGCGCCGCGATCAGCGCTCTGCGAAGCGGTGGAACAGGCAAGGAGAACGCGACTGCTCCCGCCCACAGCCAGAGGGCCGTGCCGACGAGGATCGGGTTCAACACGGCCCTGTTCAGGACAACGAGGCCCGTCACGGGCAACGTGAGCATCGCCCCGATGACGAGCCCCACGCCGGCCTGCGCGAGGTCCACCTTGCCGGCCACGATGAACGGCAGCGCGAGGCTCACGATCGGCACGAGCTGCACGAGCTCGGTCCACAGGGGATTCTGGGAAGACGCCACGAGTGCCCCATATCAGAAAGGCGGTGCGCGGCGCCATCGCCGCCCGACGCGTCAGGCGGCGGGGCCTGCCTGCCTCACGCGGGGCGCCGAGCCTTCCGCCAAGCGCGAGATGACCGCTTCGAGCTGCTCGACGCTCACCGGCTTCTCGAGGCAGGTCAGCGCGTGTCGATCGACGAAGTCCCGAGCGGCTTCGCTGAGCACGCCGCCCGTGATGAAGACGACACGCGCGAGCTCCGCCGGGGCGCGACGCGCGAGCTCTTCGTAAAAGTCGATGCCCGACATGCCGGGCATCATCACGTCGCACAAGATGGCGCCGAACGCCGTGGACGCCACCGCTTCGAGCCCCGCGGCACCCGACCCGACCACCGTCACCTGATGTCGCGCGAGCCCCTGCGCGAGCGCCTCGGCCACGGCGCCGTCGTCGTCCAGCACGAGGATGCGCCGAGGCGGCGCCGAGCGGCGGACCGCCTGGCTCACGGGGGCCTCCGTCGGGCTGCTCGCGACGTTCGGCGCCGGCGGCAAGAGCACGCGGAAGCGCGAGCCGACGCCGAGCGTGCTTTCGACCTGAATTTGGCCGTTCATGGCTTGCACGGTGCTGTGACAGACGGCAAGTCCGATGCCTGTCCCGAGCCCGACGGGCTTGGTCGTGAAGAAGGGATCGAAGATGCGATGCAGATCCGCGGGCGCGATGCCGGTCCCGGTGTCGGCGATCTCCACGACGACGAAGCCTTGCTCGTCGGTCCAGGTTTTGATGCGAATTTCGGGCGGCCGCGCCGGGCGCTCCGCGAACGCCTGCAAAGCGTTCACTAGCAGGTTCAAAAATACCTGACTGAGCTGGGCTTCGTTGCCGAGCACGGCCGGCACGACTTGAATTTCCTCGACGAGCCGCGCGCGATGCCGAATGTCGCTGCCCACCATGCGCAAGGCCGACTCGAGCAGCGCCGCCGGATCGACGCGCTTGACCGTGCGATCGTCCGGACGCGACAGCGTGCGGAGATCCTTCACGATCGCGCTCACGCGCTCCGCGCCCTCGAGCGCGCGATCGGCGGCGAGCGTGAAGCGCTCGAGCGCCGCGGGCGTTTCGAAGGTCGCTGCGAGCAGGTGATCGCGCAGGTAGTTGAGGTTCAGCAGCACGTAGGTGAGGGGATTGTTGATCTCGTGCGCGACGCCGGCGGCGAGCGTGCCCACCGAGGCCATGCGTTCGCTGATGCGCAGGGCCCGCTCGGTGCGGCGCCGCTCCGTCACGTCGCGGCGCAGGCCGACGTAGTGCGTGATCGCGCCCGTGCGCTCGACGATCGGCCACACCGTGAGCTCCTGATCGAAATGCGCGCCGTCCTTGCGCCGTCCAACGAGCAGTCCCGAATACACTTGTCCCGAGCTCACGCGTTCCCAGATCGCGTCGTAGAAGGCGAGGTCGTGCGCCGAGCTCCGTAGCATGACGGGCGTATTGCCGATGAGCTCCGAGGCCGCGTAGCCGGTGATGCGCTGGAACGCGGGGTTCACGTAGATGAAACGCGCGTCGGGCCCCGTGATTTCGATGCCGTCGTCGGCGCGCTCGAGCGCGTCCACGAGGATGGTCAGCCGCTCGTTCACCTGAGCGAGCTCGGCGGTGCGCGCCGTCACGCGGCTCTCGAGATCGCGAGTCTGCTGCGAGAGCCGCAACGCCATCGCCTCGATCTGGTTGCGCAGCACGCCGAGCTCGCGCGGCTCCCAGGCTGCGGCACGCGCCGGCCGATGCTCGAAGTCGCCGCCGCCGATCGCGCTCACGGTGTGCGCCAGCTCCGTGAGCCGCCGGCCAAGCCCATGGGCGAGCGCGCTCGCTCCGAGGAAGACGACGAGCCAGACGCCGAACGCTGCGTAGCTGCCCTCGAGCCAGAGCAGCGGGACCGTCGCGAGAGCGCTCAGGAGCGCGAGCAAGTAGATGCGGCTGCCCCACGCGAACGCAGGGACCCGCCCGGCCGGCACCGAACCCTCTCTAGAAGCCACGACGAGCCTCCCTGACCGAATAACTCCGGAACAGGGCGATCCGCAAGCGGCTCGCTCGACGGGCGACTTTCCGTCGCCGCCCGCCTCAAGGCAGGACGTACTTGTAGACCTCGACCTGCTTACCGGTGCGGCGGTAGCCGAGCGCGTAGAGGTCCGCGCCGACGACGAGGACCTTGAAGCCTTCGAGCTTCGTCGGATCGGGCAGCGGGATCCCGCCCGCCTCCCATTTGAGCGTGCTCACGTTGAATTGCTTCACGACGCCCCCGTACGCGTAGACGAGGTGGTTGCCCCAGAGCGGAACGTTCGTGCGGTAGCAAGACTCGGGCGCGTTGGGATCCGCGGCC
>Ga0164241_10004131_pt1 | contig 14213 bp, 11 predicted proteins | sample OricomyardsoilBY_FD_108780 | JGI IMG/M metagenome (GOLD analysis project Ga0164241, IMG submission 108780) | Backyard soil microbial communities from Emeryville, California, USA - Original compost - Back yard soil (BY) | ecosystem: Environmental > Terrestrial > Soil > Unclassified | place: USA...
GAATTTGTGCCGGTGCTCGGCCTATCATGGCATCACCGAAGCGGTTCTCGATGCCGCGCGCCGGATGGCGGCTGACACGGTGGAGACTGCAGCATGAACCTGTTTGATTTTGCCCGTCCTGCGTCCATCGCCGAGGCGCTTGCCGCGTGGACGCCCGGCGCGGCCTACCTTGGCGGCGGCACCAATCTGGTCGACCTGATGAAGACTGGCGCCTTGCAACCTGGCAAGCTGATTGACCTGTCGGGGATTGCGGGCCTCGACGCTATCGAGACGCTGGCTGATGGCTCAACGCGCATTGGCGCTTTGGTGAAGAATTCCGATCTGGCGCATGATGCCGACTTTGCGGCCCGCTTCCCGATGGTGGCCGAGGCTTTGCTGGCAGGTGCGTCCGGCCAATTGCGCAATGCCGCGACGGTTGGTGGAAACCTGCTGCAGAAGACCCGCTGCGCCTATTTTCAGGACCCGCATAGTGCCTGCAATCGTCGCGACCCCGGCGCGGGTTGTGACGCGCATGGTGGCGAGAATTCTGGTCTGGCAGTGATCGGCTGGAGTGACACCTGTATCGCGACGAACCCATCGGATTTTTGCGTGCCCTTGGCAGCGCTTGAGGCCGTGGTCGAAGTTCAAGGCAAGAGCGGCAAACGCGACATCGCCTTTCACGACTTCCATCGCCTGCCCGGCGATACTCCGGCACAAGAAACCGCGTTGGAACCGGGCGAGTTGATTTTGGCGATCCGCCTGCCTGCGTCTGCGGCAACGTTCAAAGCCAACGCTCGCTATGTGAAGCTGCGCGAGCGCACGTCGTTCGCCTTTGCTTTGGTATCGGCCGCTGCCGCGCTGCGGCTTGAAGGCGGCAGGATTGTCGATGCTCGTCTCGCCCTTGGCGCGGTTGCGGCAAAGCCTTGGCGCGTGCCCGCTGCCGAAGAGCTGATGATCGGCCAGACCCCGACCCCCGACTTATTTGCCCGCGCCGCTGCTGTCGCGCTCGATGGTGCGATCGCCTCGGGCGACAATCACCACAAGATCGAACTCGCCCGCCGGACCGCAATTCGTGCCCTGACGCTTGCCGCTGCAGGCACGCCTGCGCGCATCCCGGCGCTGCCCGCTTCGCCCATCGGAGAACCCGCTCATGTCTGACACGCTCAGCTTTCCGACACGCTTCGGCTCGAACGCGGGCCAGGCGACCGCCCGCCGTGATGGAATCGCCAAGGTCACCGGAACCGCGACTTTCGCTGCCGACAATCACCCCGACATGTTGCTGTATGCGGTCTATGTCCCAGCGACGATTGCACGCGGCACGGTGACCCATCTCGACACCAAGGCCGCATTGGCCCATCCCGGCGTTGTCGCAGTCTATACGCCCGAAAACCGCCCGGCTCTGGCGGGCGACCCGGACGCCAAGCCGATCATGTTCGCCAACAGGATCGAGGTCCTGCAGGACAATTCCGTGCGCTATGCCAACCAGCCGATTGCGCTGGTCTTGGCCGAAAGCATCGAGGCCGCAACCGAAGGCGCGCGCCTTCTGAACCCGCAATATGACGCCCTGCCGCCCCGGATCGGTCTGGATGGCAACGCCGTACATGAGATCGAATCCGCCGCCTTCGGTTCGCCCGGCAAGACGATCCACGGTGATGTCGCCGCTGGCCATGCGGCGGCAAGACTGGCCGTCGACGTGACCTATGAAACACCCGAACAGTACCACAACGCGATGGAAACCCACGCCATCGTCGCGACATGGGACGGCGACCATCTCACAATCGATGCGCCGAACCAAGCCATCGTGATGGCATGCGCCGGTTTTGCCTATTACTTTGGAATCCCGAAGGAAAACGTCACGATCCGTAGCCCCTATCTGGGTGGCGGGTTCGGATCGAAAGCGATCATCAACGGGCCGCAAGTGCTTGCAATCCTTGCCGCGCGTGAAACCGGGCGACCCGTCAAGCTGATGCTTCGCCGCGACCAGATGTTCGGTCCGACCGGTCATCGCGGCGCAACGCGTCAGCGACTGCGGGTCGGAACCGATACCACCGGCAAGATGACGGTGCTCGACCACGAGTCGCTCGCCACGACCTCGACCTTTGACGATTTCGTCGAAAGTGCTGCCAATGCGTCGCAGGGGATTTATGCGTCCCCGGCGATCCGCTCGGCCCAAAGCGCTGTGCGTGTTGATACCGGCACTCCGGGTCCCGTCAGGGCACCGGGGCTGGCATCTGGCTCCGCCGCTTTGGAATGCGCGATTGACGAGATGGCGGAAAAGGCCGGGCTCGACCCGCTGGAATTCCGGCTCAGGAACTACGCCGAAACTGAACCCGGCACCGGCAAACCTTATTCATCGAAGGCTCTGCGTGAATGCTACGCCCAAGGCGCTGAACGCTTTGGCTGGGCGGACCGCCCCTTGGCACCCCGCCAGATGAAAGACGACAACGGACTGCTCGTCGGCTGGGGTATGGGGACCGCCGTCTTTCATGCGCCGATGTTCACCGCCGAAGCCCGCGCGACCCTGCGCCCCGATGGCACCGGGCTGGTCGAAACCGCTGCCGCTGATATGGGCCAAGGCGCGTGGACCGTTCTGGCGCAAATCGCCGCTGACAGTCTGGGCCTGCCGCTTGAGAAGATCGAGTTCCGCTCAGGAACCTCCGACCTGCCTGACGCGGGCGTTGCGGGCGGCTCGGGCCATACCGCGACCGCAGGCGGCGCGCTGCACGCCGCTGGCCTGAACGCTGTGGAACAACTCGCCGACATTGCCACCGCTGATCCGGCCTCACCGCTGTTTGGTGCGGGCAACGCGCGCGTCGTCGCCCGCGACGGTTGGCTTTATGTCAGTGACGACGAAAGCCGCAGCGAAAGCTACACCGACATCATCGCCCGCGCCGGGGGCGCCGCGATCATCGGCAAGGGCAAGGCCTCCCGACCGGCTGAAGCAGGTGCGCGCCACGCGATGTATGCGCATGGTGCGGTCTTTGCCGAGGTCAAGATTGATCCCGACCTGTTCCAGATGCGGGTGACGCGAATGGTCGGCGCGTTTGCCGCAGGACGGATCATCAACCCGAAACTCGCCGAAAGCCAGTTGATGGGCGGGATGATCTGGGGGCTGTCCTTCGCCCTGCACGAGGAAGCCAAGTTCGACAAACGCACCGGGCGGATCATGAATGCGGATTTTGCGGGCTACCACATCCCGGTCAATGCCGATGTCAAAGGGCTTGAGGTCATCACCGTTCACGAGGACGATCCCTACGTCAACGCGCTGGGTATCAAGGGCGTTGGCGAGATCGGGATCACCGGCACGGTCGGCGCGATTGGCAATGCGATCTGGCACGCAACCGGCACCCGCGTGCGCCGTTTCCCGATCCGGATCAAGGACCTTCTCGCGGGGGCCTGATCGGCCGCGCTGCTGCTGGCGGGTCCCCATCACTCAGACTTTCTGCCGCCGATGGGGCAAAAAAGGGTTTTCAATTCCGCTCGACCTGCCAAGGTAGGTGCATCCCGCAACAATTAAGACGGGCGATAAGGAGGATCACATGACCACAGTAATGACGCGCGGCCTGCGTGGCATGATCATCGGAGCCGTTCTGGTTGCCGCACCAATGGCGGCCAGCGCCCAGCAATTCATCAATATCCTGACCGGAGGCACCTCGGGCGTCTATTACCCAATCGGTGTCGCGCTTGGGAAACTCTACGGCGACAATATTGAAGGCGTCCGCACGCAGGTCCAAGCCACCAAGGCCTCGGTCGAGAACCTGAACTTGCTGCAACAGGGCAAAGGCGAGTTTGCCATCGCTCTTGGCGACTCGGTGAAATTCGCATGGGAGGGCAACGCCGATGTCGGTTTTGCCCAGCCATTGGACAATATTCGCGGCATCGCTGCCGCCTATCCGAACTACATTCAGGTCGCGGCTTCGGCTGAGAGCGGCATCACCACAATTGCCGATTTCAAAGGCAAGGCGATCTCGGTGGGTGCGGCCAAATCCGGCACCGAATTGAATGCCCGTGCAATCATGGACGCGCTTGGCATGACCTACGAGGACTTCAGCAAGACCGAATACCTGCCGTTTGCCGAGTCGGTTGAACTGATGAAGAACCGTCAATTGGATGCGACCTTGCAGTCGGCTGGTCTTGGCGTGGCGTCACTGAAAGACTTGGCAACCTCGGTTCCGACAACCATCGTGTCGATCCCGGCTGATGTCGCCGATAAGCTCGGCGCACCCTATCTGGCCGCGACAATCCCGGCTGGCACCTATGAAGGCCAGACGGCGGATGTGCCGACACTTGCGGTCGGGAACTTCTTCCTGACGCGGGCGGATCTTGATGACGAGACGGTCTATCAGATGACGAAACTGTTGTTTGAAAACCTGCCCGACCTCGTTGCCGCACACAAAGCCGCCGAGGGCATCACCTTGGAGGGAGCCTTGGCCGGAATGCCCGTGCCGCTGCATCCGGGCGCCGAACGCTATTACCGCGAAGTCGGCCTGATCAAGTAAGCTCGGATGGCACGAGCACTCAGGGTGGGCCACGACGGCCCGCTCTTGCGCGTGATCGGGAGAGAACCACATGAGCAACGTTGAGGCTGTCGCGCCGAATCCGCATGACCCGTTGGCGGCAGGTTTTCCGCAGGGGTTCGAGGGCCGCTTGCTGTTCTGGATCGCGGTCACTTTCTCGCTGTTCCAGATCGCCACCGCCGCGCATTTGCTCGACATGGCCTCGCAAGTCGCCCGCGCTTTCCATGTCGGTTTCCTGATGCTGCTGGGCTTTCCCCTGCTCGCTTTGACACGTGGCGCAATGTTACCAATCCGGTCCATCGCATGGACCGTCGCGCTGATCGGCGTCGCTGTCGCGCTTTATCAATGGTGGGAATATGCGCCGCTGCTCATGCGCGCAGGCGACCCACTTTATCGCGATCTGGTCTTCGGCAGTCTCGCGATTCTGCTCGTCTTCGCCGCTGCTTGGGCGATGATGGGGCCCGCGCTGCCGCTCATCGCGGGCCTGTTCCTTGCCTACTGCTTCTTTGGTCAGTACCTGCCGAGCCCGCTCAATCATCGCGGCTATGATCCAAGTCAGGTCATCGACCACATGGCTTACGGCACTGAAGGCATCTACGGCATCCCGACCTATGTGTCGTCGACCTTCATCTTCCTGTTCATCCTGTTTGGCGCGTTCCTTGAAAAAGCCGGGATGATCAAGCTCTTCACCGACGTCTCGTTGGGGTTGGTCGGCCATCTGATGGGCGGGCCTGCGAAAGTCTCGGTCTTAGCCTCGGGCCTGATGGGCACGATTTCCGGCTCGGGTGTTGCGAACGTTGTCACCACCGGCCAGTTCACCATTCCGCTGATGAAGCGCTTTGGCTACCGCGCGGGGTTTGCGGGCGGGGTCGAGGCGACGGCCTCGATGGGCGGCCAGTTGATGCCGCCGGTGATGGGCGCTGTCGCCTTCATCATGGCCGAGACCTTGGGCGTCGAATATTCCGAGATCGTCAAAGCTGCCATCATCCCAGCGATCCTGTATTTTGGTGCGGCGTTCTGGATGGTCCATCTGGAGGCCGGGCGCGCCAACCTGCGCGGCCTCAGCCGTGCTGAATTGCCCTCGCCTCTGGCCGCGATCAGGCAAAGCTGGTATTTGCTGTTGCCCCTCGCAGCTTTGGTTTGGTTGCTGTTTTCCGGCTACACACCGCTGTTTGCAGGCACCATTGGCCTCGGCCTGACTTTGATGTTGATCCTTGGTGCCAGTGTCGCTTTGGGCCTGCCGGAAGGGGTTTTGCGCCATGTCTTCTGGATCGGGCTGGGCCTGATCGCCGCAGCCTTCCTGAAATGGGGTGTTCATATTGTCGTTGCCGCCGTCGGCCTGCTGGTTCTGCTGAACCTGTTCAGCCAAGGCGGGCGCGCGACCTTGGTGATCTGCCGTGACGCACTGGCTGACGGGGCAAAAACCGCCCTGCCCGTCGGCATCGCCTGCGCACTTGTCGGCATCATCATCGGCACGATGACCCTGACGGGCGTCGCCAACACATTCGGCCAGTTCATTGTCAGCGTTGGCGAAAAAAGCCTGTTCCTGAGCCTGATCCTGACGATGATCACCTGCATCATCCTCGGCATGGGCATCCCGACAATCCCGAACTACATCATCACCTCGTCCATCGCCGGACCGGCACTGCTCACCCTCGGTGTACCGCTGCTGATCGGTCATATGTTCGTCTTCTATTTCGGCATTCTGGCCGATCTGACCCCACCGGTCGCACTGGCCTGTTTCGCAGCGGCACCGATTGCCAAGGAACGCGGCCTGACGATCAGCCTGAACGCGGTCAAGATCGCCGCCGCGGGCTTCGTCATCCCGTTCATGGCGGTCTATAGCCCGGCCCTGATGCTGCAGGACGGCGGGACTTTAGCGACTGAAATCGGGTACATCCCGGCGGTGTTTTACATCGTCGCAAAAGCCATTCTGGCCATCGGATTGTGGGGCGTCGGCGTCATCGGCTGGCTCGGGCGACCCTTGGCGTTGTGGCAGCGCGCATTGGCGATGTTTGCCGCGGGGTCCCTGGTTGCGGCTTTGCCCATCAGCGACACAATTGGCTTCGTGCTTGTCGGTGCCTTCGCGGCACAACATGTTCTCATGCGCGTCAAACCCGCATGAGCACCTGTCTGATGGTCGGGGCTGTCGCGATGAGTTTGGCCTCGCCGGACTTCACTCTGCACTGGACCCATTCGGTCGAGAAAGTCGAATGGGTAGAAAACTGGCGTGTCGAGGACAAAACCCTGACCTTGACCCGCGCAGCGGTGAAAGGCTCGGGCGCGGGTATGGAGCCCGGCGACGGCGCGACATTCGAAAACGGCTGGTGGGTCTGGCATCCCGAGACCAAAGTCCCAGAGCTGATCCTTGCTGCATCGGGCGCAACCGTTGGCGGCTGGCAAATCTGTGATGGCGCGACCTGCACCGAAATCGGGGCGACAGCAGGCGCACCGGTTGTCGTCAAGTCATGCAACAACTAATCAAGGCTGCTTTCGCTTCAAATCCAGGCTGACGTTTCTGCACCGCAACGGGCTTGGGCGCGGTTGGGGTCAAAGCTGTTTCGCCGGACCACTCGTGGTGCGGGTTAAATCGCCGCCGATACCACTGCGCGAGCATCAGATATTGTGGCAAGCGACTAAGCGGCCGGTCGCGCCAAGCGGGCGCAGCAGCGGTGCAGTCTCCCGGCACTCTGCCGTGGCCAAAGGACAGCGCGGCGCATAGGCGCAGCCGCTCGCGCGCTGAAACTGGCTTGGGGGTTCGCTGACCTGCGTTGACGGCAGGATGCGCCGGTCGGCCCCGACAACCGGGATCGCCTCCATCAGGGCCTTGGTGTAGGGATGGGCGGGGGCAGCGAGCAGCGCTTTGGTGTCGTCACTTTCGACGATGCGGCCCATGTACATGACCGCAACCCGGTCGCTGACAAAGCCGATGACGCCAATGTCGTGCGAGATGAAGATCATCGACAGGTTCAGATCTTCCCTCAGGTCCATCAGCAGGTTCAGCACTTGCGCCTGCACCGACACGTCCAAGGCCGAGACCGGTTCATCCGCAATGACGATCTTCGGCACCGGCAGGACCGCACGGGCAATCCCGACCCTTTGGCGTTGACCGCCCGACAGTTCGTGGGGGAAGCGGTTGGCAAAACTCGGGTCCAGCCCGACCGCCGTCAGGCTGGCGGCGATCTTCTCGGCCCGCTCAAGGCTTGAGTCAAACGCGCCGTTGATGTCACCCGCCTCCCCGATCGAATGGCCAATCGTGCGGCGCGGATTGAGCGAGGCAAACGGGTCCTGAAACACCATCCGGATGTCAATCCGCATTTGGTTCAGGTCCGCGCCTTCCGCGTGCAGCACGTCCTGCCCGGCAAACAGCACCTTGCCGCTGTCGGCCTTGGCCAGCCGCATCACGGAGCGCCCGACCGTGGTCTTGCCACAGCCGGATTCCCCGACAATCCCCAGCACCTCGCCAGCCGCCAACGTCAGCGACACGCCATCCACGGCGGGCACGCGCAAGGTGCGGCCTGCCCGGCGAACGCTGAAGCTGGTCTTCAGGTCCTGAACGTCAAGCAAGGGCAGAGAGGTCATGTCACCCCCTCGGTCACCAGCGGATAGGCGCACAAAGCCTCGTGTCCGGGGGCAACCAGCAAACGGGGTGGTGGGATGTGGTGGCAGGTGTCCCGCAGGTTCGAGCAGCGCGGCGCAAAGGCGCAGCCTTTCGGCAGGGTGCCGGGGCGCGGCGCCTGACCGCCAATCGTTGCCAAGCGCCGTTTCCCCATCGAATGCATCGGCATGCAGTCCATCAGGGCGCGCGAATAGGGGTGGCTTGGCGCGTCAAACACCGCGCCGACGGACGCGGTTTCGACAACCCGGCCCGCATACATCACCGCCAGCCGGTCGGCGAGTTGCGCAATCACGCCCATATCGTGGGTGATGAACAGCATCGCCATGTGCAACTCGTCACACAGGCGGCGCAGCAGGCCAAGGATCTGAAATTGCACCGTGACGTCCAGCGCGGTTGTCGGTTCGTCCGCGATCAGCACCTGCGGGCGACAGGCGAGCGCCACGGCGATCATCACCCGCTGGCGCATCCCGCCGGACAATTGGTGGGGGAAGGCCGAAAGCTGCAAGGCGGCGTCGGGAATTCGGACCTGTTCCAGCAACTCACGCGCCCTGACGCGCGCTTGCGCGACGCTCAGTTTTTCGCGGACCTGCACCGCTTCGATGATCTGGTCGCCAATCCGCCTGACCGGGTTCAGCGAGGTCATCGGCTCCTGAAAGATCATCGCCATCGGGACATGGCCGTGCTCGACCCGTTGCCACGGCTCCAGGGGGGTCACGTCCGCGCCGTCCAGCAGCACCCGGCCCGAACGGATCGACGGACCGGGCCGGGGCAAAAGGCCCATGACGGCAAGCGAGGTCATGCTTTTGCCCGATCCGGACTCGCCGACCAGCCCCAGAATCTCACCGCGACCGATGCTGAAGGACACATCAGACACCAGGTCAAACGGCCCGACCGACACCGTCAGGTTCTCGACGCTCAGCATCTACTCGCCCCCCATCATGTCGCGAAAGCGCGGGTCCAGCCGGTCACGCAGAGCATCGCCCATCAAATTCAGCGCAAACGCGGTCAGAACGATCATCGTGCCCGGAAAGAACAACAGCCACGGCGCGCGGGTGATGAAGGTCTTGGCCTCGGCCAGCATATTGCCCCAACTGGGGATATCGGGCGGCGCGCCCAGTCCCAGAAAGTCGAGCGAAGCCGCGCTGAGTTGCGCGAAGGCAAAGACGAAACTCGCCTGCACCAGCAGGGGTGACACAAGGTTCGGCAAGATGTGGCGGCTGACCAGCCACAGCGTTCCTGCCCCCATCGAGCGGGCGGCCTCGACATAGGTCTCGGCCTTCAGCCGCAAGGTCAGCCCATAGACAATGCGCGTCGTTGTGGTCAGGAACCCCGCCGCCACCGCGATGATCGAGTTGAAGACGCTTGGCCCCAGAATGACGATCAGCCCCAAGGCCAGCAACAGCGCGGGAAACGCCATCAGCACGTCGATCAGGCGCATCATCACCAGTCCAAAGCGCGGAAACAGCGCCGAAAAGACGCCAATCGGAACGCCTGCGCCCAGCGCCATGACGACAACGCCGATCCCGACAATCAGCGCCATCCGCGCGGACTGGATGACGCGGGACAGCGTGTCGCGGCCAAACTGGTCGGTGCCAAACAGATGGGCCAGACCGGGCGGCGTCAGGCGATTGATCGGGTCAATCGCCGTGGGCTCATAAGGCGCAAGCAGCGGCGCAAACACCGCCCCAAACACCACAAAGGCCAGCAGGCACAACGCGACCATGGAAATCGGCCGGGCCATGAACGGCGACAAGATGCTCCGCGCGCGTGTCATTGCAGCTCCACCCGCGGGTCAAGCAGCCGGTAGGAAATATCGACGATCAGGTTGATCACCAGATAGATCACGACGACGACGAGAATGATCCCCTGAATGACCGGATAGTCGCGGTTCTGGATCGACTGGACGACCAGCCTTCCGATGCCGGGCAGGGCGAACACCGTCTCGGTCACCACTGCCTCGGACAACAGCGCCGCAAAGGTGAAGCCAAAGGCCGACACCACCGTCAGCAACGCGTTGCGAAAGATGTGCCGCGTCACCACCGGCCAAGGCTTCAGGCCTTTCGCGCGGGCGGTCCGGACGTAATCCTCCCGCGCGACATCCAACATGCTGGCGCGCGTCAGGCGCAGGATCAGCGCGGCATTCGGCGCGGCCAAGGTCAGGCTGGGCAGCAGCAGGTAGCGCAGGTTCGCCAACCCGCCGTCTTCGAAGATCGACGGGTAGCCCGAACTTGGAAACCACTGCAGCCAGACCGCAAAGATCAGGATCATGTTCAGCCCGACCCAGAAGGTCGGAACCGAAGCCAACATCATCGCGACCCCCGACAGGCCCTGATCCAGCCAGCTTCCATGTTTCATCGCGGCAATCATCCCGATCGGAACCCCCATCAGCACGATCCAGACCATGGTCAGGCTGGCGAGCAGGAAACTGGTCTCGGCCCCGTCCCGGATCGCGGTTGTCACCGGCGCCTGAAAGAACAGCGATGTCCCAAGGTCGCCGTGCAGCACCCGCTCGGCCCACAGGACATATTGCACGAATATCGGCTGATCGAGACCCAGCGAACGGCGCAGCGCGTCGGCCTGTTCGGGCGTCGCGGTATCGCCCAGCATGATATAGACCGGGTCGCCGTCAATCAGGTGGATGAAGGCGAAAATAATGACCGATGCCACGACCAGTGACAGCAGCATCGACAACACGCGCTTCACGATGAACGAGAGCATTTGGACTTTCGGACCTTTGGGGACAGTTCGGGCGCAGACCGGAAAGCCTGCGCCCGCTGCCGCATTACTTGAACGAGGCGTTCCAGAAGGTCGGCCAGATCACCGTCGTCTCTCCCAGCCCGTCAAGCTTGGGCGAGATGATGTCGAACGCGTAACCATCGCCCACCTTCATCGCGGGGACCTGTTCGTAGAACAGCGCCTGAATGCGGTCCCAGACTTCCTTGCGTTTCGCCAGATCCGCCGTGCCGGTGAATTCCTTCTTCAGCGCGGTGATCTCGGGGCTGGTCCACCAGCCGGGGTAGCCATCGTTCAGGAAGGTGACCAGGATCGGATCGGGCGGCACGCCGTGGTGGGTGACAAAGATGTCCCACTGCGAGGGTTCGCCGCGCATCTTGAGAAGCGTCGCCCAGTCCACCACGTTCATCTGAACGTTGATACCGGCTTCCGCCAGTTGCTGGACGAACACCGTGGCCTGATCGAAATGGGCCTGATAGTTGGTCGAGACCAGCAGCTTAATCGGGGTTCCGTCATAACCTGCGGCCAATGCCATCTCTTTGGCTTTGGCGGCGTCATGCTGGTTGTAAGCCTCGATTCCCGCTTCCGAATACCAGAAGTTGCCCGGCGGGAAGATCGAGCCTTGGGCTTTCCACAACGCCTCGGGGCCGAACGAGACCCGCATCGCCTGATCCTTGCCCAGCGCCATTTGGATCGCACGGCGCAGCGCGTAGTTGTCCTTCAGGATGCCCTCTTTCGAGTTCATGAAGAACAATCCGAACAGCGGCACGCCCGCGCGGTGGATCACCACCGAAGGGTCGGCGGCCAACTGGTCAAACAGGTCGCCCGAGATGGTCTCGGAATAGTCATAGTCGCCCGCCTGAACGCCCGAGACGCGGGTTCCGACATCGGGAACCGGGATGAACTGGACCTTGTCGAAATAGGCCACACGCTTGCCGGCATAGCCGTCACCGGGCTCGCTGCGGGCCACATAGTCGTCAAAGCGCACCAGTTCGACATAGCGGTTCGGCCGCCATTCGCCGAATTTGTAAGGGCCGGTGCCGATATAGTCGGTCTGCTCGATAGGCTTGTCAGTCGCCTTGTCGGCAATCTCTGAGGGATAGATCGCCGGCCCGCCTTCGATTGTCGCAAGCAGGCTCTTCCAGGCCCCATTTGGCTCGGACAATTTCAAGGCAACTTCGTAGGGGCCCGTCGCTTCCAGCGACGTGGCCTTTTCCATCAACAACTTGCCCCGCACGCCGAATTTGCCCCAGCGGTTCAGCGAGGCCACGACGTCTGCCGAGGTCATTTCCTTGCCGTTGTGGAACTTCACGCCTTGGCGCAGGGTGATGACGATGGTCTTGCCATCGTCGCTGATCGTCTCGCCTTCGGCGAGCATCGGTTGGGGCACGTATTTCGAATCAATCGTGTAGAGCCCTTCGAAGATATGCATCCCGATGGCGACGGATACGCCCGCCGTCGTCAGCATGACATCAAGGGGCGCTGGCTCGGAAATCGCGGCATAGCGCAAGGTGCCGCCCTTGTTCTGGGCCTGAAGGCTGGTTGCGGCAAGCAGCAGGGCCGCCGCAAGGCCAAGCGATCTGGCCAAGGGCTTGAGTGTGAAGTTCATCGTCCGACCTCCCGTTTATGGACGCGGCTCACCTGCGGCTCGTCTCCGGTCGATCAGGACCGGCTGTCCGCGCGGGGTTCCCCTTGGCGAGTCATGTGTGAAACTTTCTTACAGAATCTCGCGCATTGCAAGCTTCATGAAAGTTATTTACAAACATCAAGAAATCGTTCGACTTTCTGCCCGGCTTCGGTTTGTAAAGTTTCGAAAGCGTCCCCGTGTCAGGGCGCAGAACGTCAGCCGTCCCGGCGAGGAGTAGCGTGGTGTCACGTCCGAAACGAACAGCTCCAACGCCGACGACACCGCTAGAACCGGTCGCGCCGCCCTCAATGCCGGGCGAGGCGGCGGGGGACATCATCCTGACGATCAAGCAGGCGATGCCGCAGATGCGCAAAGCCGAGCAGCGCGTCGCCGAGGTGATCCTGTCCGACATCGGCTTTGCGGTTCACGCCACCAGCGGCGATCTCGCCCGCCGCGCCGGAGTGAGCGAGCCGAGCGTGACGCGTTTCAGCCGCGCGGCAGGCTGCGCGGGCGTGCGCGAGTTGAAGGTGAAGCTGGCGCAAAGCATGGTGGTCGGACGGATCTATCTGGAACCACCGCCGCATGTCGGCACCGATCTCGCCCGTCCCGCGATGTGGCGCAGCGTGTTTCAGGAAATCCGCCGGGCGATTTCGGCGGTGGAAGAGCAACTGGACGTCGACAGTCTGGAACGGGCCGCGGGCGCGATTGCCACCTGTTCGCGTCTGGTGGCCTTTGGGGTTGGCGGCGGGTCAAGTGTTGTGGTGACCGAGATTGAGCACCGCTTCTTCCGCCTGGGGATTGCCGTCTCGCATTCGTCGGACCCGCACCTGATGCGGATGATTGCGGCGACCTTGGGCAAGGGGGACGTCGTCATTGCGGTGTCAACCAGCGGCAAGTCGAGCGACGTTGCTGACGCCGCAAGGATTGCCAAACAGTATGGCGCGCGCGTCGTCGCGGTGACCAAGCCCGGCAGCCGTTTGGCCGCCCTGGCTGACTTTGCCTTGACGCTGCACGTCCCGGAATTCCCCGACGCGCTGAAGCCGACGGCTTCGCGCTATGCGCTTCTGGCGGCCATCGACTTGCTGGCAACCGCGACCGCTTACGCCAGACCGCGTGAGGCGCAGGAACGCATGCGCCGCATCAAGCTGGAACTGGTCAAGTCGACGAGCGGAAATGCCGATGAACCTTTGGGCGACTGAACATGTCCTATGACCTGATCCTGACCGGCGGCCATGTCATTGACCCGGGCCAGGGCCTGAACGGCATCGCGGATGTGGCCTTTGTCGAAGGCAAGGTCGCCGCTATCGGGCCGGGCCTGACGGGCGGGGCAGAGACGGTCATCCGGGATGTCAGCGGGCAATATGTCACGCCGGGCTTCATCGACCTGCACACCCATGTCTATTGGGGCGGCACTTCGCTGGGGGTCGATGCGGAGCGTACCGCGCGGCCGGGTGGCGTGACGACGCTGGTCGATGCTGGCAGCGCGGGACCGGGGAATTTTGCGGGCTTCCGGGCGCATGTGATCGAACCGTCCAAGACCCGGATCCTCGCTTACTTGCATGTGTCATTTGCCGGGATCTATGGCTTTGCCGACCGCATCATGGTTGGCGAATCCTCCGACATGCGGCTGATGGCCCCGTCCGAGGCCGTGCGCGTCGCCAAGGCCAACCGCGATGTCATCGTCGGGATCAAGGTCCGGGTCGGGAAACACGCCAGCGGCGACAGCGGGATTGCGCCC
>Ga0164241_10004132_pt1 | contig 14213 bp, 15 predicted proteins | sample OricomyardsoilBY_FD_108780 | JGI IMG/M metagenome (GOLD analysis project Ga0164241, IMG submission 108780) | Backyard soil microbial communities from Emeryville, California, USA - Original compost - Back yard soil (BY) | ecosystem: Environmental > Terrestrial > Soil > Unclassified | place: USA...
AGAGCGAGTGGGTGTCGACCACGTTCTCGTTGTTGTCCCCGTCCTGGGGCCACCAGATCTCGAAGGTGCCGGAGCCGGTCCCGGTCAGGGGGTTTTGCTCGAAGCCGCGGACCGACGAGCTCCAGAACTGGTACCGGCTCTCGCCGGCGATGCTGCCGAGTCGTTCGGTGCCGAAGCCGGGGCCGCTGCTGGGCTGCTTGAAGTCGCCCCAGGCATTTGAGGCCTTGCCGGGGGCGCCCATGGCCAGGGCGGCGACCAGGATCACGGCGATCGCCGTGCCCAGGGCCACCTGCGAGCGCTGGCGCGGGACCCGCGTCCAGGCTGGCCGGCCGCGGCTGAGCAGGTGCGCGATCGCAACCTGGGCCAGGCCGACGACGGCGCCGATCGCGAGCGTCAGCAGGAGGATCTTGTTGCCCTGGTCGTGGGCGGTGCTGTTGGCGAAGCCGTGGACGAGGGCGCTCTGATTGCTGGCGACGAGGACGAGGATCCCGCCCCCGATCCCGGCGATCAGCAGGGTCAGGGCTTTGGGCAGGCGGTCGGGGGTGAGGGCGAGAAAGATCGCGATCGCGAGCACGCCGGAGGCGATGCCGGCGCGCGAGAGGGTCAGGAATGCGGCCAGCGCCAGGGCCGGGCAGACCGCGGCCGCCAGCCCCCGCACCCAGAGCTGCTTGGCGCAGGTGGCGAGGTAGAGGATCAGCGGCGCCCCGATCGCGATCAGCGCGGCGAGCGCGTTCCAGTAGTTGAGCGGGTAGGAGAGGCGTTCGCGGCCGGTTTCGAGGAAGGCCCCCGTTTGGGCCGCGGACTCGGGGAACCAGGCCGGGTGTAGGCGGGAGAGCAGGGCGACGAGGCTGAGGAAGGCGACCGCGGCGCCGACGGCGGTGACGGTGTGGCGGACCCCGTCCGGCCCGCGGGTGAAGAGGGCGAGCCCGAAGACGCCGACGTAGGTGGCGATTCGGGCCAGATCCGCCATCGTCTTGTCGTTGCTTTCAGTCCAGAGCAGGCTGAGCGCGGTCCAGCAGGCGAAGCAGGCGAACAGGCCCAGGGCCGACCAGGCGAGGGTGGTTGGCGTGCGCCGGGGCAGCGCCCCGACGGCGACGGCGAACAGCAGTACCCACCAGGCGGCGATGCCGACCTGGTCGTTGACCAGCGGGTCGAAGCCGCCGCCTTCGAGACCCAGGTAGACGACCAGCCCGAAGCCGAGAACCCAGGGCCAGGCGAAACTCCAGCTGAAGCTTTGGTTTCTTGCCCGTGAGGGAACGGAAGGCGCCAGACTCATCTGGTTTGATGTATCGGACGTAGATGAAATTGCTGAGAATCGCAATAGGAATGGCGGCGTTGGTCGCATGCGGAGCGCTGTCGCCCATTGTGGTGGCCAACCCGGTCGTGCCCCCCGGCAACTCGGCGGCGACGCAGTATACGGAGACTTTTCCCACCTCCCACGGCGCCGCCGACGTGAACAAGGAAATCGACGGCAGCGAAATCAGGCCGTCGAAAGTGATCGGCTCGCACAACGCCAAGAAGCTGGAGAGCAAGGGCGCCGACGGCAAGGCGGTCGCCGAAATCACCGCTGCCACGGCTCCGGTCCAGGTCGAGCCCGAAGTTTCTTCGAGCGCGCCGGAACAGCGCCCGACCGAGGCCCCGGACGAATCTGAGGACAAGAAGCCGGCCGATCGTCATGACGCTGCGGGTGGCGGCGGCGGTGGGCACTCGGGCGGTTCCGGCGGCGGTGGCGGCAAGCCGGCCACGCCGGCGGCTGCGCCGCCGGTCCAGGACCCGACTCTCACGGTGGAGCCCTCGAGCGGCTCCTCCGGCCTCGGCCAGGTGCTCGAGGAGGCGACCGGGTCGAGCTCGGGCCAGCTCGGGCTGCTGTTGCCGCTCCTGATCGTCGGCACCGTCGCCTGGTCGTTCAACTACGCCTGGCGCCAGAAGCGAGCGGCCGGCTGATCGCCGGACCGAGCGCCCCATCGCGATGAGATCGACACGCTCCAGATCCCCCTTTGCCGCTGCGACCCTGGCTGCGCTCTGCTTGGCGCTGCTCGCGCTCGCGGCGGGCCCGGCCGGTGCTGCCCCGCGGCCGCTTCACACCGGCGTCTCCTACGTCGATCACGTCGAGCCCGCCGCCATGGAGCAGGTTCGCAACACCGGCTCGACCCTGGCGCTGACGCCGCTGCGATGGAACGTGATCGCTCCCCAGCAGCAGCCGGCTCAGTGGAATCCCGAAGACCCAGCCGACACCAACTACGACTGGCGCTTCGCCGATGCCTGGATCAGCAACGCGGTTCACGCCGGCCTAACCCCGGTGGTGCAGATCCGCAGCGCCCCGCACTGGGCCAACCGCTGCACGCCATCCTCGGATTACGACGCCGTCTGCAACCCCGATCCGGCGGCGTTGGCCGCCTTCACCAGGGCTGCCGTCCGCCGTTACAGCGGCCACTTCGGGGGGCTGCCGAACGTGCAGTACTGGCAGGGCCTGAACGAGCCCAACCTCAGCCTCTTCTTCCAGCCCCAGTACGAGGGCAAGGCCCTGGTCTCGCCGGATCTCTACCGCAAGCTGCTCAACGCCTTCTACGCGGCGGTCAAGGCGATCGACCCGGGCGATCAGGTGATCGCGGCCGGGCTCGGCCCGATCGCCGTGCCCGGCTACACCGTCGGCCCGATGGAATTCACGCGGCGCCTGCTCTGCATGAGCGGGGCGAAGCAGCCAAAGCCCACCGCTGGCGACTGCGAAGGCGGCGTCAACTTCGACATCTTCGACATCCACCCGTACACCTCCGGCAGCCCCGCGCACACCGGCGGCCCCAACGACGTGCAGATGGGCGACTTGCACAAGCTCCAGACCCTGCTGCTCGCCGCCGATCGGGCGGGCCGGATCAAGAACACCGCGCCGGGGCGGACGCCGCTCTGGATCATGGAGTTCTCCTACGACTCCAAGCCGCCCGATCCGGGTGGGCTGGCGATGAAGATCGCCTCGCAGTGGATCCCGGAAGCGCTGCACGCGGCCTGGTCCGCCGGGGTGGAGAACTTCCTCTGGTACAGCCTTGCCGACGATCCGCCGCAGCCGAACCTTCCCTTCAGCGCGACTCTGCAGTCGGGCCTCTACTTCTGGGACGCCAATCTCGCCCAACAGCAGCCGAAGCCGCTGATGTACGCCTATCGCTTCCCCTTCACCGCGATCCGCAAGGGGGGCGGCCTCGAGTTCTGGGGGCGGACGCCCAGCAGCGGTGCCGGCAAGATCGTGCTCGAAGCCGAAAAGAAGGGCGGCTGGCGCAAGCTGAAGGCGGTGCGGGCGAACTCGGTGGGCATCTTCCAGGGCCGCCTCGGGACGAGCTACGGCAGCGATAAGAAGGGCGCCGTGCGGGCGCGCTTCGGTCAGCAGACCTCGCCCGGCTTCCCGATGCGCAGGGTCGGGGACTACGTCCAGCCGCCCTTCGGCTGAGCCGCGTTGACTGCATAATTCGCGGCGATGTCGACCGGAACGCTGGAGCGACCGCGTAGCGCCGGCCCGGATTCGGGGCTCGGCGGCGAGTGGCGGGTGATCGTCCGCAACGACAACCACAACACCTTCGAGCACGTGGCCACGACTCTGGCCCGGGTCCTGCCCGGCGTCAGCCTCGAGCAGGGGCACCGGATCGCCGACCAGATCCACAGCAGCGGCCAGGCGATCGTCTGGAGCGGCCAGCGCGAGCCGGCCGAGCACTACTGGGCCGAGCTCGATGCCGCCGGCCTGACGATGGCGCCGCTGGAGCGGGCCTGACGCCGGCGGAGTGCGCGAGTGCCGCTACTCGGCGGCGAGCAGGGTGTGCCAGGTGGGCAGCAGCGGCAGGTCGTAGAGGTCGATGACTGCGGCGCGGGCGACCTCGACCTCCTCCGAGAACCAGTAGCGCTCGAAGTCCGCGCGGCTCTCCCAGAGTGAGGTCTGCTGGAAGGCCAGCGGATCGTCCTTGGAGCGGGTCAGCGACCAGCTCTTGGCGCCGTAGGCGGGCATCTTCGCCGCCGCCGGCTCCCAGAGGTCGAGCCAGCGATCGGCCCGGAAGGGGGCGATGTGCCAGTCGAGCCTGCAGATCTCGGCCATCAGAGGCCCCTCTCCGGCCGCGCCTGGCTCATGCCCCGACCTCGGCCCGGATCGCGCCGGGCCCGTCCTCGACCTTGCCCTCGTCCTCGGACTCGGCCCCGACCAGGACCGCGATCTTGCCCAGGTGCTTGTTTTCGTGCAGCAGCTGGTGGGCGTCCGGGACGCCGTCGAAGTCCATCGTCTGCCACAGCACCGGTCGGATCTTTCCCTCCGCCATCAGCTGGTTGGCCCGCATGCACTCGTAGGCGTTGAAGGCATGGGAGCCGATGATCTGCTTCTGGCGCATCCACAGGTAGCGGACGTCGAAGTCGAGCTGGTAGCCCGAGGTGGCGCCGCAGATGACGACCTTGCCGAACGGCTTGACGACGTAGACCGAGGTCGGGAAGGTCGCCTGGCCGACGTGCTCGAAGACGATGTCGGGGGCGTCGCCGAGGATCTCCTTGACCCGCTTGGCGAAGCCGCGGGACGCCAGGAAGCGCGCCTTGTCGGCGGCCTTGTCGGTGAGGTTGTCCGGCGTCCGCATCATCTCGCCGAACTCGCTGCGATTGATGTAGCCGACGGCGCCGAGCTGCTTTGCCAGCTCGCCCTTCTCGTCGGAGGAGACGACGCCGACCGCGTTGGCACCGGCTGCCTTGCAGAGCTGCAGGGCGAAGACGCCGAGGCCGCCGGCGGCGCCCCAGACGAGGACGTTGTGGCCGGGCTGCAGCTTGCACTGGTCGATCAGCATCCGGTAGGCGGTGAAGTAGGTGAGGCCGTAGGCGGAGGACTCGGCCCAGGTCAGGTTCTGGGGACGCGGGAGGAGCTGCTGCGCCTGCACTTTGGTGAACTGGGCGAAGGAGCCCCAGGTCGTCTCGTAGCCCCAGATCCTCTGGCTGGGCGCCGCCAGCGGGTCGAGGCCGTGGACCTCGACGTCCTCGTAGGAGGCCTGGTTGCAGTGGACGACGACCTCGTCGCCCGGCTTCCAGCGGGTCACGCCCTCGCCGACCTTCCAAACGATGCCGGAGGCGTCGGAGCCGCCGATGTGGTGGCCGAACTCGGGGTGGTCGCCGTAGCCGAAGACCGATACCGGCTGGCCCAGTGCCGCCCAGACGTTGTTGAAGTTGACGCCGGCCGCCATCACCCGGACGATCACCTCGAAGGCGCCCGGCTCCGGGACCTCCATCTGCTCCAGCTGGAAGGCGTCCTTGGGCTCGCCCTCGCGCTCTTGGCGGATCACCCACGCGGCCATCGACTGAGGCAGCGTTCCGGGCTCTACGTCTAGCTTTGTGACTTCACTGCTGTCAACGGCCAAGGGATCCTCCGCGGGGAGTCGTCGGTACGGGCGGCGAATCCTAGTTAACGGGGGAGGACGTGGGCATGCGCCGCGTCAGGCGGCGTCGGAGCGCAGCTCCGGAGCGGTGATCTCGCGCACCGTGATCTCGACCGGTTCCGGCGGCTCGATCTCCTTGCCGGGGGCGATTCCGAGCCCCTCGACCTTGCGCAGCTGCGGCAGCAATCGTCCCTCCATCGAGCCGACGGCCGAGTTGTAGGACTTGGTCGCGGAGTCGAGACGTTTGCCGACCGTGTCGAAGTCGGCGATGAACTTCGAGAAGCGGGCGTGCAGGGTGCCGGCGGCGTCGGCGATCTCGGCCGCCTCGGCGACCATCCGCTCCTGGCGCCAGCCCAGCTCCATCGTCCGCAGCAGCCCGATCAGCGAGGTCGGGCTGACCAGCAGCACGTTGCGCTCCAGGGCGTAGTCGAAGAGGTCCGGGTCGGCACCGAAGGCCGCGTGCAGGGCGGGCTCGTTGGGGATGAAGCAGATCACCAGGTCCGGCATCTCGCCGGCCTTGAACTGGCCCTGGTAGTCCTTCGAGCTGAGAGCGCGGACGTGCTCGCGGGCCTGGCGCGCGTGGCGCTCGAGGTGGGTCCGGCGCTCGGATTCGACCTCGGACTCCTGAGCGTCGAGGAAGGCGTCGAGCGGGACCTTGGAGTCGGCGACGAAGCTGCGGCCCTCCGGCAGCAGGAAGAGGGCATCGGGGCGGAGGCTGCCGGTTTCGGTCCGCAGCGTCTCCTGCAGCTCGAAGTCGACGTGCTCGGTCATGCCGGCGATCTCGACGCAGCGGCGCAGCTGCAGCTCGCCCCACTGGCCGCGGGTCTGAGGCTGGCGCAGCGCCTTCTTCAGCCCCGCCGTCTCCGAGTTGAGGTTGCCGACGGTTTGGCCCATCTGCTCGAGCAGGGTGCGGGTCTGCAGGTCGGTCTCGCCACGGCGGCGGACCTCGGCCTCGATCTTCTCCTGGCCCTTGGCGATGCGCTCGGCCAGGCCCTTGATCTCCGCCTGGCGCTTGTCCAGCGCCGCCTCGGCGGTCTTGGCGTCGAGCTTGCGCGCCTCGTCGTTGGCCTGCAGCAGCCCCGGCAGCGAGTCGGCGACCGCGCGCGAGGCGGCTTCCTGTACGGCCGCGGCGAAATCGGGCTGCTCGACCGGCTCCTCGCGCTGGGAGACGAGCAGGTAGACGAGCCCGGCGGCGAGCAGAACGACGGCGATGGCGAGGACGACGGTCACAGCCACCGATAGTGACGGGGCGCCCAGACGCGATGGCGTCGCTGAAATGCCGCTTGCAGCGGCTAAAAGCCGCCTCTAAGGCAGGAGGACGTCGTTTTGCGAGGAGGCGCGGTAGGGGCCGACCACGAGTTTGGCGACCTTGGCGCCGGGGATGTCGGCGGCGCCGATCACGTAGGTGCCGGTGGAGAGGTCGGTCTGCAGGGTGCCGGGGCTGCCGGCCGGGATCGGGCCGGAGCTGGCGTCGCGCGGGCCGCGGATCTCCAGGTGGGTGTCGGTGCGGGTCTGGTTGGCGGTGACGATGACGACGGTCATCGGGCCGTCGGTGCGGATCGCCGGCTGGCGGTGGTTCTGGTTCTGCGGGATCTGCTGGGTGCGGGCGGGGCCGACCCCGATCGACCGCGGCTGCACGACGATCGCCTTCGGGGTAATGGTGACGCTGACCCGGCTTGGAGCCTGCGGGCGCGGGTCGTTGGTGTGGCTCTCGGCGCCGCAGCCGGCCGCCGTCAGCGCCAGCGCGCCGATCAGCCCGACCACCCCGACTCTGGCTCTCCCAAGACCCATCGCGGCGGAATCTAACCGAAGGGCAAGTCGACTACCTCAGCCGTAACGCCATCTTCACCTACGGCCAGCTCGGTTCCGGGCTCTGCCTCGCGGCGCAGGATCGCCAGGCCGATCGGCCCGAGGGCGGGGGAGACGACGGCGCCGCCGAGGCTGCCGACCTCCTTCTCGCCCAGTCGCAGGGTCGTCCCCGGCTCCGCCGGGGCGCTCAGCCGCAGGCCGCGCAGGTGGCGGTTGGGGCGGCCCTTGTAGTGGAGCCGGGCGACCGTCTCCTGGCCGATGTAGCAGCCCTTGGTGAAGCTGACGGCGTCCGCGACGATCCCCGCCTCGGCCGGCATCGTCGCGGTTCCCATCTCGGCCCCGAAGCGGGGGACGCCGGCCTCGACGCGGAGGATCTCGACCGCCTCGGAGGAGACCTCGACGGCGCCGGCGGCGAGCAGCGCGGCACGCAGGCGCTCGACCTCGGCGACGACGACGATCAGGTCGATCCCCGTGCGCGTGCCCGCCGCCAGGCACTCGGTCCCGGCGACTGCGGTCGTTTCGCAGCTGTGCTCCGGCAGCGCCGCGGTGCCGGCGATCTCGACGCTGCGGGGGCCGATCAGGGAGAGGATCGCGTGCTCGGCGCTGACGTCGGCGACCTGCACGTCGCGGCCGATCGAGTACATCTCGAGGTGGCGGCGAACGGCGGCGAGCGCCTCCGGCTCGGTGTCGAGCCAGATCTCCTCGGCGGCCGGACGCAGCACCCGCATGTCGGCCTGCATATGGCCCTTGCGATCGAGCAGGGCGGCGTACTGGCCGTCGCCGGGCTCGAGCGCCTCGACGTCGTTGGTCAGCTGCCCCTGCAGGTACTCGGCTGCGTCGGGGCCGGTGACCGCCAGCTTGCCGCGACCGGAGCGATCGAGCAGCCCGCACTCCTCGCGCAGCTGCCGGTACTGCGCGTCCAGCTCGACCTCGATCTCGGTGCTCACCGGACCGATTCTACGAGCGCCTCGGCGCGGCCCGATTTAGATGAATCGAAAACGTCTTTTAGATGTGTCAAAATCATCCCTGGTGATTTGGCGATGAGCGACAACGGGATCAGCCGCAGGCGCCTGCTCGGCGGTGCCGCGGCGGTCGCGGCGCCGGCGGCGATCGGCCTCGGCGGCCTGCTCGGCGCTCGCGGCCCGGGGGTCGAGAGCGCCCTTGCCGACTCGACCTCGGCGAACGGTCATGCCGGCCACGGCGAGTTCCCGCACGCCACCTTCGCCGCCGGGACCGCGGTCGACCACCGCGCCAACGGCTTCGACCCGACCGAGATCCTGCGTGACTTCGACTACGGCAAGACGCGACGCCTGGCCAGCGGCCGGCTCCTGCGCGAGTGGGAGATCGTCGCCCACGACAAGGAGATCGAAGTCGCCCCCGGGGTCAAGTACGAGGCCTGGACCTACAACGGCCGCGTCCCCGGGCCGACCCTGCGGGCGCGCGAGGGGGAGCTGCTGCGGATTCGCTTCGTCAACGCCTCCGAGCACCCGCACACGATGCACTTCCACGGCGTCCACCGCGCGGGGATGGACGGGATGCCGGGGATCGGGGAGATGAACGGCGGCGGTCAGGTCGAACCGGGCGAGAGCTTCACCTACGAGTTCGACGCCTCGCCCTTCGGGCTCCACCTCTACCACTGCCACGTTGCCCCGCTGGCCGCCCACATCGCTCGCGGCCTCTACGGCGCCTTCATCATCGACCCCAAGCAGGGGCGGCCCGAAGCCGACGAGATGGTGATGGTGATGAACGGCTTCGACACCAACTTCGACCTCGCCAACGAGGTCTACGCGGTCAACACCGTCGGCTTCCACTTCATCAACGAGCCGATCCAGGTCAAGCGCGGCGAGCTCGTCCGCGTCTACCTGGTCAACGTGCTCGAGTACGACCCGCTCAACTCCTTCCACATCCACGGGAACTTCTTCCAGTTCTACCCGACCGGGACCTCGCTGACGCCCAGCGAGTACACCGACACGGTGATCCAGGGGCAGGGTCAGCGGGGCATCCTCGAGCTCGAGTTCCCCTTCGACGGCGACTACATGTTCCACGCCCACGTCAGCGAGTTCGCCGAGCTCGGCTGGACCGGGTTCTTCCGCGTCGGCGACCCCTCGAAGCTGACCGCCGCTGCCGCCGCGGCGGCCTACTGCAAGCTGCCCTGGGGCGGGAACGGCGGTCGGGCCTGATGGAGGCGGGGGCGCGGGCCGAGCGCGACCTTGGCGGCGGCCTCCCGGCCTGGGCGCTGGGAGCGATCCCGCTGGCCCTGATCGCGATCGCGATCGGCAGCTTCGCCCTGCTCGGCGGTCCCGGCTTGGGGGATCGCACCGGCCCGCCGGTCGAGGAGGTCGCGGTCGAGCGCACGGTGCTGCACCCCGGTGAGATCGAGCTGACCCTGCGCAACGACGGACCCGACCCGGTCACGGTCGCCCAGGTCGCGGTCAACGACGCCTACGCGCCGTTCGTCGCCACGGGTGGCAAGGAGATCGGCCGGCTCGACTCGACCACGCTGAAGGTCTCCTTTCCCTGGATCGAAGGCGAGGCCTACGAGATCTTCGTCCTCACTGCGACCGGCGGCACGATCCCGGTCTCGATCCCGGTCGCCGCCGAGACCCCCGAGGCCGACCTCGGCTTCTACGGGTTGATGGCGCTGCTGGGGATCTACGTCGGCGTCATCCCGGTCAGCCTCGGCATGCTCTGGCTGCCCTTCCTCGGCCGGCTCGGGCGGCGCTGGATCGGCGCCGTGATCGCCTTCACGGTCGGCCTGCTCGCCTTTCTTGCGGTCGACGCCGGGCTGGAGGGGTTGGAGATAGCCGCCGAGGCGCCGGCCGCTTTTGGCGGCGCCGGCCTGGTCTTCATGGGCGGCCTCGCCGCTTACCTCCTGCTCGCCGGGGTCGATGCCTACCTCTCGCGACGCAGTCAGCGCGCCGAGGGCGCGGGGGCGGCGGTCGGCGGTGCCTACCTGGCTCTGCTGGTCGCGATCGGGATCGGCCTCCACAATCTCGGCGAGGGCCTGGCGATCGGCTCCGCCTACGCGACCGGGGCGCTGGCGCTGGGCGCCTTCCTGGTCGTCGGCTTCGCGATCCACAACACCACCGAGGGGCTGGCGATCGTGGCGCCGCTGCGCGGCGGCGCGGCCGGCGGGAGCGAGCGCCCGGGCCTGTCGCGCCTGGTCGGGCTGGGCCTGATCGCCGGGGCGCCGGCGATCCTCGGCGCCTGGATCGGCGCCTCCGCCTTCAACCCCAGTCTGGCGGCGTTGCTGTTCGGCGTCGGCGTCGGCGCGATCGTGCGGGTGATCGTCCAGATCGCACCCTCGATGCGGGATGAGGACGGCCGGCTGCTCTACCCGGTCACGGTCGCCGGCATGCTCGCCGGCATCGCCGTGATGTACCTCACCGGCCTCCTGGTCACGGTCTGATGGCGGCGGCCGAGGGGCGCGGCAAGCGCCCGCCCAGCACCGAGGCGATCGAGGACTACGCGAAGGCGATCTACGCGATCTCGACCGAGCGCGACGGCCTCGTCCTCAACGGCGAGGTGGCGCAGCGGCTGGGGGTGACGCCGGCGACCGCGACCTCGATGCTCAAACGCCTGGCCGGGCTGGGGCTGGTCGACTACGTGCCCTATAAGGGGGTCAGCCTGACCCCGGCGGGGGAGAAGGTGGCGCTCGAGGTGATTCGTCATCACCGCCTGATCGAGGCTTACCTCTCCGAGGCGCTGGGGATGCCGGCCGACCGCGTCCACGAGGAGGCCGAGGTGCTCGAGCACTACATCTCCGAGGAGCTGGAGCTGCTGATCGCGGCCAAGCTCGGCGAACCGAGCCACGACCCGCACGGGACCCCGATCCCCGGGCCGGACCTGCTGCCGCCGGGAGGCGAAGGCAAGCGCGGGTGAAGCTGGCTCGGCGCAGCGAAGCCGGCGTCGAGGACGTCCTTCCCGGCGAGGCGAGGGTTGCCGAGGCGGCGCGGCGCTCGCTCGACGGCCACAACCGCGGCCTCGGCCGGGTCTGGCCCTTCCTCGGGCCGGCCTTCATCGCCGCCGTCGCCTACATCGACCCCGGCAACTTCGCCACCAACATCGCCGGCGGCGCCAAGTTCGGCTACCTCCTGCTCTGGGTCGTGCTGGCGGCCAACCTGATCGCGATGCTGGTGCAGACGCAGTCGGCCAAGCTCGGCATCGCCACCGGCAGGAACCTGGCCGAGCTCTGCCGCGAGCGCTTCTCCCGCCGCACCTCGATCGGCCTCTGGCTGCAGGCCGAGCTGGTGGCGATGGCGACCGACATCGCCGAGGTGGTCGGCGCCGCGCTCGGCCTCCACCTGCTCTTCGGCATCCCGCTCTTCCCGGCCGGGGTCCTCGCCGGCGCCGGCGCCTTCGCGATCCTCGGCCTGCAGCAGCAGGGCTACCGGCGGCTGGAGGCGGGGATCGCGGCGCTGGTCGGCGTCGTCGTCGCCTCCTTCGTCTTCGAGCTCTTCGACGCCAAGCCGCAGGCGAGCGAGATCGCCAGCCACCTCTTCGTGCCCGGCTTCGCCGGCACCGAGAGCATCCTGCTCGCCACCGGGATCATCGGGGCGACGGTGATGCCGCACGTCGTCTACCTGCACTCGGCCCTGACCCAGCGCCGGATCGTCGGCCGCGACGAGGCCGAGAAAAAGAAGATCCTCGGCTTCGAGAAGGTCGACGTGGTGATCGCCCTCTCGCTGGCGGGGGTGGTCAACCTGGCGATGATGATCGTCGCCGCGGCGCTCTTCCACACCAGCGGCCTGACCGGGGTCGACACCATCGACGGCGCCTTCGAAGCGCTGCAAACGCTGGTCTCCGACCGCGCCGCCACCGTCTTCGGCATCGCCCTGCTGGCCTCCGGCTTCGCCTCCTCCTCGGTCGGGACGATGGCCGGCCAGGTGGTGATGCAGGGCTTCATCCGCCGCCGCATCCCGATCTTCGTGCGCCGCGCCGTCACCCTCGCTCCGGCCCTGGTGGTGCTGGCGCTGGGGATCGACCCGACCGACGCCCTGGTCGGCAGCCAGGTCGTCCTCTCCTTCGGTATCCCCTTCGCCCTGGTGCCGCTGCTGATCGTCGCCAGCCGCCGCGAGGTGATGGGGGACCTGGTCAACCCCGGCTGGCTGACCGCCCTCGCCGGCGTTCTCGCCGGCCTGATCATCGCCCTCAACGTCTTCCTGCTCTACCAGGTGTTCTTTGGCTGATCCGCCTTACAGATACGCTTCGCCGATGAGCCTGGCCGTCGCCTTCGAGCAGATTTTGGCTGCGCTGCCGCCCGACTGGACGGACCTCGAGCTCGACCTGCGGATCGACGACGAGGCCCAGTACGTCGACAGCGCCGTGGCGCTGAGCCAGGTCAACGCGCAGGTCTACTCCCGGGCCGAGTGGCACTGGCGCCTGCTGGTCGCCCACAGCTTTGGTCACGCCGCGGCGGCGGAGACCGTCAAGGGCGTGCTGGCGAAGCTCGACCGCGAGGGCGTCGCCGGCGAGCTGGCGGTCGCCGAGGTGCGCGAGGGACGCTCGGAGGTCGTGCAGATGTGGGGCCGGCCGGAGAGCGTGCGCGAAGAGTTCCGCCAGCGCCGCTCGAACTAGGCCGTGGCCCGCGTCCTCGCCCTCTCCGACGACCTCATGCTCGGCAGCAAGGTCGAGGCGACGCTGACCGCCGCCGGCCATGAGGTGGCACTGTCGCCGTCGCTGCAGGAGGCGTCGCTGGAAGGGGTCGAGCTGCTGGTTGCCGACCTCGAGCTGGGGAACCCGGAGGCCCTGGTCGGGCTCGGGATCCCGGTCCTCGGCTACTACTCGCACGTCGACGTCGAGACCCGCGCGGCGGCGGAGGCGGCGGGGGTGGACCTGGCGGTGCCGCGTTCGCGGCTGGCGCGCGAACTGCCGCAGCTGGCCGAGCGCCTGCTCAGCGCCGCTTAGCGCTGGAGGTCGAAGGCGGCGTCGACGTCGAGCGGGCGCTGAAGCAAGCCGTGCTCGAGGTCCCAGGCGGCCCACTCGTGGAGAACGGCAGGGTCGAAGGGGGCGGGGCGGAGGTCGGGGAGCAGGAGCTCGAGCTGGGCCCGCTGGTCGCGGCGGTCGAGCGCCGGGTCGGCGGCGAGCAGGGCGTCGAGGGCCGCGGCTGGGCTCCGCTCGGCGAGGGCGTAGCCGCGACGGGTCGCGGTGACGACGGAGTCGACCAGGCCGGGGTCGTCCGCGAGGGTCCGCCGCGAGGCGACCAGGACGAGCTCGGGGTAGGCCGGGGCGCCGTAGTCGTCGACCTTGAAGACCCGGACCGGGATGCCCTGGCGGCGCAGCGCCACCGCCTCCGAGTTCCAGAACCCGGTTGCCGCGTCGACCTTGCCGGCGGCCAAGGAGGAGACGGCGTTGAAGCCGATCGTCACCGGATCGACCCGCGCCGGGTCGCCGCCGTCGGCGGCGACCTCGGAGTCGACCACGGCTTCGTCGGAGGGCAGGCCGGTGACGCCGACCGTGCGCCCCTCGAGCTCGCGGGGGCGGCGCACGGGGCCGTCGGCGCGGGCGATCACGGAGGCCAGCGGGCGCTGGACGATCGGCATCGCCCCGACCAGGTCGAGCCCGCGCTCGCGGGCGATCCCGAGGTCGTGGATGTCGAGGATCGCGAACTCGGTGCGGCCGGCGGCGAGCAGTTTCGGGGCGTCGCTCGATTCGCCGGGCTGGCGGATCGTGAGGCCGACGCCGGCCTCCTCGTAGAAGCCGCGGTCGAGGGCCGCGTAGATCCCGGAATGGACCGCATTCGGGGTGAAATCGAGCACGAGCGTCGCGCCTTTCGGCACGCCCGGTTCCGCGCCGTCCCCGCCGCAGCCGGCGGCGCCGGCAAGCAGGAGAACGGCCGCCAGCAGCGCGACAGCACGTCTCATCTGGCTCTGAACTTATTTCATTGAGCAAATATGAGTACACTGCCGCCGCTTACCTGATCACGGGATCGAGGAGGGGAACACAGTGCAGGAACGAGGTCTAGCCGCATATCTTGCTGAGTTGATCGGCACGCTTTTGCTGGTCTTTTTCATCACCAGCGTC
>Ga0164241_10004133_pt1 | contig 14212 bp, 18 predicted proteins | sample OricomyardsoilBY_FD_108780 | JGI IMG/M metagenome (GOLD analysis project Ga0164241, IMG submission 108780) | Backyard soil microbial communities from Emeryville, California, USA - Original compost - Back yard soil (BY) | ecosystem: Environmental > Terrestrial > Soil > Unclassified | place: USA...
GGATGTGGTCGGCCTCGAGCCCGTGCCCGGTCATCTCGTGGAAGAGGACGCCGCCGAAACCGCCGCCGACGACCACCGGCATCGAGCCCGACGGCGCCGGGCCCGCGTCGAGCAGGGTCAGCGCCTTGGCGGCCGCCTGCTCGGCGATCAGGCCGGGGTCGTCTTCGAGCAGCTCGAAGCCGCGATGGGCACCCAGCGTCTCAGCCCCGGTCTCGACCGCGTCGCCGCGCCGGGCGACCGCCTGGGCGCCGATCCGGGTGCGGGTGCGGTCGTCGCCGGTCAGCAGCCCCTCGGAGTTGGCGACGGCGATCTCGCGTCGCGCCTCCGCGTAGGAGGAGGTGAACTGGGCGATCTCCGCGCCGCGGCCGCGGGCGCGCTCGTCGAGCTCCCGCAGCAGCGCCGCCTTGCGCTCGGCGGGGACCTCTTCCGGGCGGTGCCGGATCGGCAGCGGCGCCGGAACGACCGCCTGCAGCGGCCGCGGCTCCCGGCGCTGCCCGCGCAGCGCCGCGGCGGCCTCGTCGGCGGCGCGCTCGAGGTCGGCGGGGTCGAGCCCGTCGACGTGGGCGAAGTAGGTGGTGCCGCCGTCGACGACCCGCACCCCCGCTCCCTCCTCGGCCCCGGACTGGACCGCCTCGATCCGCGACTCGTCGATCGACATCGAGAGCCCGCGGCGGCGTTCGGCGAAGACCTCGGCAAAGCGACCGCCGTTGGCCAGCGCCCGCGCCAGGACCCGCTCGGCGACCGCGGGGTCGAGCAGCCCGCTCACGCCTTCGGCCGCTTTCCCGCGACCTCGATCAGGCGACCGGCGGCGACGAACAGCTCGGCGCCGGCGGCGGAGTCGTCGGCGTGGTCGCTGCTGCGCCCGTTCGGGTAGTAGAGGCGGGCGAAGGGACGGCGGGAGACGCGGCGGCGGCGCATGTAGGCGGCAGCCTCGTCGGCGTACCCGGAGACCCGGTCGAGCAGCACCCGGTGCGGCTTCGGCGCCATCAGCCCCGCCCGGCCGCGCCGGAGAGGTCGCGCAGGGTGGCGCGCAGGTCGAAGAAGGTCAGCGAGGCGAGCGCGAAGCGCTCGGTCACGGCGACGGCGGCGAGACCCGCGTGGCGCAGGGCGAAGACCTCTCCCTGCTCGGTGGCGACGTGAACCTGCTCGGCCGGTTCGCCGCCCGCCCGGTCGGCGACCTCGAGCAGGCTCGCCGCGCCCCCTCCCCAGCGCTCGGCGTCGCCCGCGGCGGCGAGCACGGTGCCGGCGGAATCGAGGATCGCCGCCCCCCGCAGGTCCGGCGACATCTCTGTCAGGAAGGCCAGCGCCGCCTCCGCGGCGTCGCCCGGAGCGACCTCGGTGGTGGCAGCGTCGGCCATGTGAGTGAAAATACCGACCGTGACCCTCGCCCGAGCTTCCTGGATCATCGTCACCGCGATCTGCGCGATCGCCGCGGTCCTGTTCGCGATCAGCGGCTACACGGGCTACACGATCACCCTGATCGCCGTCGGCCTGGCCGCGTCGGTCAATCTGCTGCCACCGCCCTGACGCCCTTCAACCCGAGCGGAAGGGCCCCGAGTCGCTGTCGTCGGGCTCGCGGAACGAGGTCTCCGGCTCGGCGTGGATGAGCACCTCGGCCTGGGGGATCTCAGCCTCGATCGAGGCCCGCATCTGGTGGGCGAGTTCGTGGGCGCGCTCGAGGCTGGTCCCGGAGCGGTACTGGACGTGGAAGTCGATGTGGCGGCGGCTGCCGGCGCGGCGGGCGCGGAGCTTGTGGTAGCCGGCGACCTCCGGCGTGCGGGCGGCCGCGATCGCCGCCTCGATCCGGTCCATCTCGCCGGCGGGCAGCACCTCGTCGATGAGGACGGCCGAGGACCGTCGCAGGATCCTGAATCCGGCCCAGACGATCGCCACCGCCACCACCAACGCCGTGATCGGGTCGAAGACGGCGTTGCCGGTCACCTGGACCAGGGCGAGCCCGAACAGGACTCCGGCCGAGGTCATCGCGTCGGTGCGCAGGTGCGCCGCATCGCCCTCCAGAGCCTGCGATTCGTGGGCCTTGGCCTGACGGGTGAGGACCGAGGAGACGCCGAGATTGGCCAGCACCGAGAAGGCCATCACGGCGATGCCGATGCCGAGCCGGTCCACCTCGGCCCCGGCGACCAGCTGGTGGGTCGCCTCGTAGACGATCACCCCGGCCCCGACCAGGATCAGCATGCCCTCGATCGCCGCCGCCAGGTTTTCGACCTTCTCGTGGCCGTAGGGATGCTCGGCGTCCGCCGGCTCGTCGGCTTTGCGGACCGAGAAGTAGGCGATCACCGACGCGACCAGGTCGATCATCGAGTGGACCGCCTCGGTGATGATCGCGATCGAGCCGGTGATCGCACCGGCGGCCAGCTTGATCGCGATCAGGAACGCGTTGGAGGCGATCGAGAGCCCGGCCGCTCCGCGTTTGGTCGTGATCACGGCGGGCCGCTGACTGCCAGGCCGAGATGGGCGGCGAGCTTGCGCGTCGCCCGGCCGCGGTGGCTGATCGCGTTCTTCTCGGCGGCGCTCAGCTCGGCGTAGGTGCGGTCGTCGTCGGGCCCGGTGTCGTCGGGGACGAAGGCCGGGTCGTAGCCGAAGCCGCCGCTGCCGCGGCGCTCGGCCAGCAGCCGGCCCTCGCAGCGCGCTTCGAAGACGCGCTCGGCCCCGGACTCGTCGATCAGGGCGATCGCGCAGACATAGGCGGCCCGGCGGTCGCCGGCGGCGGCGTCGACTTCGCGCAGCAGCTTGTCGAGGTTGACCTCGTCGGTGGCGCCCTCGCCCGCGTAGCGGGCCGAGTAGATCCCCGGCGCGCCGCCGAGATCCTCGGCGGCGATCCCGGAGTCGTCGGCGATCGTCACCTCGCCGGTCGCCCCGTAGACCGCCCGCGCCTTGATCAGCGCATTGGCCTCGAAGCTGTCGCCGTCCTCGGGCGGCATCTCGAAACCGGCCGGCAGCGGTTTCAGCTCGACGGCCGGCAGCAGTTCCTCCATCTCCGCCAGCTTGTGGCGGTTGCCGGTAGCGAGGATCAACCGACCTGCTCCTGCACCTCCCGCAGGCGGGCGATGCCGCCCTCCGCGAGTGCCAGCAGCTCATCCAGCGAGGCGCGCGAGAGCGGGGTCCGCTCGGCCGTCGCCTGCACCTCGACCAGGCCGCCGTCGCCGGTCATGACGACGTTGGCATCGACCTCGGCGTTGGAGTCCTCGATGTAGTCGAGGTCGCAGAGCGGGCGGCCACCGACCATGCCGACGCTGATCGCCGCGACCGAGCCGTTCAACGGCATCGCCTCCAGCGCTTTCTTGTCAATCAGTTTCTGGAAGGCCTGGCGCAGCGCCACGTAGCCACCGGTGATCGCCGCGCAGCGGGTGCCGCCGTCGGCTTCGAGCACGTCGCAGTCGACGTAGACGCTGCGTTCGCCCATCGCCTTGAAGTCGACCACGACCCGCAGCGAGCGCCCGATCAGGCGCTGGATCTCCACCCCGCGGCCGTCCTGCTTGCCCTTCGAGATGTCGCGCTGCTTGCGGTCCCCGGTCGAGGCCGGCAGCATCGCGTACTCGGCGGTGACCCAGCCCTTGCCGCGGCCCTGCATCCAGCGCGGCACCGATTCGTTGACCGAGGCGGTGCAGATGACCCGGGTTTTGCCGATCGAGATCAGCGCCGAGCCGTCGGCGCTGGCGACGAAGCCGGGGTCGATGGTGATCGGTCGAATGTCGGCGGGAGCGCGGTCGTAACTCCGGGAGGCGGGCATCCGGCGAGTCTTTCACGCGAGCCAGCGGCGCGCGAACGGCCTCAGCGATCCGGATGCACCCGCAGGCCGCGCTGGGCGAAGTGGGCGTCGAGCGCGAAGGCCTCGCCGCCGCCGTCGCGCTCGATCAGGGCGAAGGAGGTGGCGTCGACGTAGCTCCACTGCTTGTCGCCGTGGCGCTCGAGGATGTCCCAGGCATCCGCCTCGACGTCCTCGTCGAGGCGGACCAGCTCGATCGCACCGCTGGCCCGGAAGCGCCGCCCCCACTCGACCGCCTCGGCGCGGCCGACCCGGACCAGCAGGGCCGTGTAGGTCTCGGCGAAGACGTAGTTGGAGGTGAAGAGGGCGGCGCCCTCGGCAAGCAGCCCCGAGAGCGCCGCCCGCGCCCGCTCGTGCTCAGCCTCGGCCGAGTTGCGCAGGGCGACGAAGGCGCTGGTGTCGACGAAGACCGACCTCATCGACCGTAGAGGTCGCGATCCAGCGTGGTCACGCTGGTGCCCTCCTGCCCCCGGCCCGGCGACTCGTCCACCAGGTAGCGGAGCAGGGGATCCGCGGCCAGATCGGGCCGCCGAGCGCGCTCGGCGTCGATCAGCTCGCGCACGACGGCGGCGATGCTGCCCGACTTGCCGGCCCGCTGCCGGAGCCAGCGGTGCTGGGCCTCGTCCAGGTATAGCTGCGTCCGATGCTTCATGCTGTCATACAGCATACGTCGCAGTGAGGACGGAATCGGTGCAGCCGTGGCTTGTGCAGTCGTCATCGCATTTCTCGCTTCCCAGGTCGTGAGCAGGAAAAGGGCGGCCGGGGCCGCCCCAGCCCCTATTTGAAGGCGACCTTGTCCACCGCCTCCTTGATCTTGTTGACGATCACGTCCGCCAACTCGGTGCCCTGCTTGCCGCTGAACCCCTTCATCGAAGCCACCATCCCCACCATCAGCAGCGAGACCAGCAGGATCAGGCCGACGTACTCGACCGTCCCCTGTCCCGCCTCCCCCGCCACCAGCGTGCGGATGCGGCGCAACCGCCGCGCGACCGCGGCGTGCAGGTACCCCATGAGCATGTAGATCATCGAAGCCTCCTCTCGGTTGGAGGCCAATGCTCGGCAGCCAGGACGCACCGATCCAGACCCGAATGCCAAATGTTCGCAACGTCATCGAGCCCAAATGCCGATCCACCCCACCACGGCCGCCCGCGGATACCCTGACCCGGGTGCGCGTCCTGGTCGTGACCAACTTCGAGCCCGACGACTCGGCACCGCAGCGCGGCCGCTGGGTTCGCGACCAGATCGACGAGGTGCGGCGGCGGGGAGTCGACGTCGACGTCTTCAGCTTCCCCCCCGGCCGCGGCGAGTACATCCCCGCCACCCGGCGCCTGCGGGCATTGCTGCGCCGCGAGCGCTTCGATCTCGTCCACGCCCACTACGGCCTGGCGGGCTGGTGCGCGCAGCTCGCCGGAGCGAAGCCGCTGATCGTCACCTTCCACGGCACCGACGTCCGCCACGGGGTCGCCGGCCCGCTCTCGCGGCGCCTGGCCTGGCGCATCGACCTCGTCGCCGCGGTCTCGCGCGCCCTGTTCGAGGACGAGGACGGCCGCCCGGGCCTGCCCGCGGTCCCCGGCTCGGCCGTGCTGCCCTGCGGACCGGACCTGAGTCGCTTCCGCCCGACCCCCCGCAAGGAGGCACGCGCGGCGCTCGGCCTCGACCCCGCCGGCCGCTTCCTCTTCTTCCCCGCCAACCCGGCGCGGCCGGAGAAGCGGCACGACCGCGCCGCCGCGGTGGCCGCCGCCTGCGGGGCCGAGCTGCTGACCGGCGGCTCGATCGAGCCGGAGCGGATGCCGCTCTGGCTCAACGCCGCCAACGCGGTCCTGGTCACCTCGGCCTACGAGGGCTTCGGGATGGCCGCGATCGAGGCGCTGGCATGCGAGGTGCCGGTCCTCTCCACCCCCGTCGGCGTCGCCCCCTACGCGCTGAGCGGCATCGCCGGCTGTCTCTGCGCCCCCTTCGACACCGCCGTCTGGAGCGCCGCGGCCCGGGCCCACCTGGACGCGCCCGACCCCCGCGTCGACGGCGCGGCGCGGGCGGACACGCTCTCGGCGGCGCGGATGGCCGAGCGCCTGATCGAGGCCTACCGCGACGTTGCCGCCACCCCGGTACTAGATTGAGCCTGCATGAGTCCTGAAACCGGTGGCCCCAGCGGCGAGAGCCTCAACGCCCAGGTCGAAGAGGCCGAGCGCAGGCTGAGGGCGGCAGCGGACGTCGCCGCCACCGCCGAGCGCCGTGCCCGGGCCGAGATCGAGGCGCTGGAGGCGGACCTGGAGCGTGAGCGGGCGGGCGCCGAGCAGGCGCGGGAGAAGCTGCGCCTCGCCCACGAGGAAGAGCTGCAGCGCGAGCGCGAGGCAAAGGAGCGGGCGATCGCCGCCGCCGAGGAGCGCCTCGGCGAGATCGAATCCCAGATGGAGGCGGCGGAGAAGCGGGTCGAGGAGGCCGAACGCCGGGCCGAGGACGTCGAGCGCAACGTCGAGGACGAGCGGGCGCGAGCGCGCGAAGGCGCCGCCGGCTGGCTGCGCGAGCAGCTGGACTCGATCCGCCGAGAGGCTGAGGGGCGATAGACCCAAGCGCCGAGTTCGACGTCGCCGTGGTCGGCGGCGGCGCCGCGGGCCTCTGGACCGCACTGCGCGCGGCGGAGCAGGGCGGCCGCGTCTGCGTCATCTCCCGCACCCCGCTTTCCCAGAGCGCCAGCTTCTGGGCCCAGGGCGGGCTGGCGGCCGCACTCGAGCCCGGCGACTCGCCGGACAGCCACGCCGCCGACACGATCGTCGCCGGCCGCGGCCTCTGCCGGCCCGCCGCGGTCAGGGTCCTGGTCGACGAGGCGCCCGACGCGGTCCGGGACCTGCTGGCGCGGGGCGTCGTCTTCGACCTCGACCACGAGGGCCGGCTGGCGCTGGGGCTCGAGGGCGGCCACGCCTGCCGCCGCATCGTCCATTCCGGCGGTAGCCAGACCGGCCACGAGCTGACCTCGAAGCTGGCGGCGATGGTCGCCGGCGAGTCCCGGATCGAGGTCCGCGAGAGCACCTCGGCGACGGCGCTGTGGAGCGATGGCGAGCGCTGCCACGGGGTGATCGGCAATACCGGCCCGATCGCCGCAGCGGCGACGGTGCTGGCCACCGGCGGTGCCGCGGCCCTCTGGAGCAGGACCACCAACCCGCGCGGCGCGATCGGCGCCGGCCCGGTCCTGGCGGCTGCCGCCGGAGCCGACCTCGCCGATCTCGAGTTCTGCCAGTTCCACCCCACCGCCCTCGCCCTCCCCGGCTCGCCCTTCGACGGCGTCCTCATCACCGAGGCGATCCGCGGCGAGGGGGCGAAGCTGCTCGACGGCGGCGGCGAGCGCTTCACCGACGAGCTCGCGCCCCGCGACGCGGTCACCGCCGCGATCCTCGACCGCATGCGGGCCGAGGGCACGGCCAACGTCAGGCTCGACCTGCGCGAGATCGACCCGGCCCGCTTCCCCAACGTCTTCGCCTCGCTGAACGAGGCCGGCCTCGACCCCCGTTCCGAGCCCGTGCCGGTGACCCCGGCGGCCCACTACATGATGGGCGGGATCGCGGTGGACCTCGACGGCCGCTCCTCCCTGCCCGGCCTCTACGCCGTCGGCGAGTGCTCCTGCACGGGCCTGCACGGCGCCAACCGGCTCGCCTCCAACTCGCTCAGCGAGTGCTTCGTCTTCGGCAGTCGCGCCGCCGCGGCCGCGGTGACGGAGACAGGCGGCGGCACTCGGCCGGCGGCGCCGGAGTGGTCCTTCGACCCGCCGACGCAGACCACCCGGGACGCCGTCTGGCGCCGCGCCGGCCCCACCCGCAACCCCGACGACCTGGCCGCCCTGGTCTGCAATCCCTACCCGCTGGCGAAGGCGATCGCCCGCTGCGCTCTCGACCGCCGCGAGTCCCGCGGCGGCCACCTGCGGACCGACTGCCCGCAAACCGACGCGGGACTGGATGGGATCCACCTCGTGTACTCCCCCGCCGGCGAGGTCCGCCGCGAGGAGTGGCGGTAGCTTCGACGGATGTTGCTCGGAGTCGACGTCGGCGGGACCTTCACCGATGCCGCCCTGATCGACGCCGGCGCCGTCCACGCCGCCAAGGTGCCAACCACCCCCGGCGAGGAGTCGACGGGGGTGATGTGGGCGATCGCGGCGGTCCTGGCACGGGCCGAAGCAACGGCCGAGCAAATCGAGACCTTCGCCCACGGGATGACCGTCGGCACCAACGCGCTGCTGGAGGAACGCGGTGCCCGCACCGCCCTGGTCGCGACCCGCGGCTTCGCCGACCTGCTCGAGATCGGCCGCCAGGAGCGCCCCCACCTCTACCGCCTCTGCGCGCCGAAGGCGGCGGCGCTGGTCGAGCCGGAGCTGCGCTTCGAGGCCGACGAGCGCATCGGCCCCGGCGGCGTCGTCACCGCGCTCGCCGACGAGGAGCCGGAGCGGCTGGCCCGGCAGCTGCGTGAGAGCGGCGCCGAGTCGGTGGCCGTCTGCCTCCTCTTCTCCTACCTCGACCCCTCCCACGAGCAGCGCATCGCCGCGCACCTGCGCGAGCGCCTGCCCGGCGTCCACGTCTCCGCCTCGCACGAGGTGCTGCCGCGCTTTCGCGAGTACGAGCGCTGCTCGACCACCGCCATCGACGCCTACCTGAGCCCGCTGCTGGGTCGTTATCTGGGCCGGCTCGGCGAGGCAGCAGCGGCGGCGGGGCTGCCGGCACCGCTGATCATGCAGTCCTCCGGCGGCGTCGCCCCGGCGCCGGAGGCGGCGCGGGCGGGCGCCTGGAGCGTCCTCTCCGGCCCCGCCGGCGGCGCCGTCGGGGCCGGTCTGCTGGCCCGCATCAGCGGCGACGGCAACGCCCTCGGCTTCGACATGGGCGGGACCTCCTGCGACGTTTGCGTGGTCGAGGACGGCGCCGTCCGCCGCACCGACTCGCGCCAGATCGGCGGGCGCATGATCCAGCTGCCGATGGTCGACGTGCACACGGTCGGGGCCGGTGGGGGCTCGATCGGCTGGCGCGACCCGGGCGGGGCGCTGCGGGTCGGGCCGCACTCGGCCGGCGCTGAGCCGGGACCCGCCTGCTACGGCCACGGCGGCAGCGCGCCGACGGTCACCGACGCCAACCTCATGCTCGGCCACCTCGCCGCCGACTCGCGGCTGGCCGGTGGCGTCGACCTCGACGCCGCCGCGGCTGCGGCGGCGGTCGCCGACCTCGCCGGCTCGCTTGGCCTCGAGCCGCTGGAGGCGGCGGCCGGGATCGTCCGCGTCGCCAATCAGGAGATGGTGCGGGCGCTGAGGGTCGTCACCGTCGAGCGCGGGATCGACCCGCGGGGCTTCTCCCTGCTGCCGTTCGGCGGCGCCGGGCCGATGCACGCGGCGGCGATCGCCGCCGAGCTCGGGATCGAGACGATCCTCTGCCCGCGGGCCAGCGGCGTCCTCTCCGCCCTCGGCCTCTGCGCCTCCGACCGCCGCCGCGACACCACCCACACGGTGATGCTGAGCGGCGGGGGCCTCAGCGCCGAGCGCATCGCCGCCGAGGTCGACGCCCTCATCGCCGCCGGCGGCGCGCTCGGCGAGGCCCGGCCCGAAGTCGTCTACGAGATGCGCTACGCCGGCCAGGCCTTCGAGCTGCCCGTCCCCGGCCCGGTCGACCCCGATCCGGTCGACCTCGTCGCGAGGTTCGAGCGCGCCCACGAGGAGCGCTACGGCCATCGCGACCCCGAGGGCGAGGTCGTGCTCGTCGATATCCGCCTGGCGATGGTCAGCCCCGGCCCGGTCCCACGACCCGTCGCGGCCACGGCGGGAAGGGTGGAGGAGAGCAGCCGCCGGGTGCGGTTCGGTGGCGACTGGATCGAGACCCCGGTCCTGCGCGGCGAGCCCGCGGCCGGCGCCCGGGCCGAGGGGCCGGTCGTCTTCGAGCTGCCGGAGGCGACGCTGGTCCTACCGCCGGGATGGAGCGCGGAGGTCGACGCTGCCGGCACCATCGTCGCGCGGTTCGAGACAGCCGCGACGCGCCCGCAAGGAGCACCGCGATGAGCGGGCTCGACCCAATCGCCCTCCAGGTCCTGATCGGGGGCCTGCGCGCGGCCTGCGACGAGATGGGAGCGACCCTGATCCGCTCCGCCTACTCGGCCAACATCAAGGAGCGCCACGACTGCTCGACCGCCCTCTTCGACCGCGAAGGCGAGCTGGTGATGCAGGCCGAGCACATCCCCGTCCACCTCGGCTCGATGCCGGACGCCGTCGCCGCCGTGCTCGGCGAGGAGCAGCGGCCGGGCTGCGCCTGGATCCTCAACGACCCCTACCGCGGCGGCACCCACCTGCCGGACGTGACCCTGATCTCACCGGTCTTCGTCGACGAGCGGCTGCTCGGCTTCGCCGCCAGCCGCGCTCACCACGCCGACATCGGCGGCCCGACGCCGGGCGGGATGCCGGCCTTCTCGAAGACGCTCGCGGAAGAGGGCGTCGTGATCCCGCCGACCCGAGCCGACGACGCCGAGCTGGAGCGGCTGGCCAGGCAGATGCGCTCGCCGCGCCAGCGCCTCGCCGACCTCAGGGCGCAGCAGGCGGCCAATCGGGTCGGTGAGCTGCGCCTCGCCGAGCTGGCGTCCCGCCTCGGTTCCGACGACCTCCTCGCCGGGATGGAGGAGATCCTCGCCTACGCCGAGCGTCGCACCAGAGCGGCGCTGGCCGCCCTGCCCGACGGCGTCTACAGCGCCGAGGACGTGCTCGAGGACGACCGCGACGGCTCCCGGCGCGACGCCCTGCTGCGGGTCGAGGCGACGATCGCGGGCGAACACCTCCGGCTCGACTTCGGCGGCACCGACGCCGAGGTCGCCGGCAACCTCAACTGCCCGCTCTCGGTGACCAAGTCGGCGGCCTTCTTCGCGGTGCGCGTCCTCACCGACCCCGAGGCGCCGCCCTCGGCCGGCGCCCACCGCCCGATCGAGGTGATCGCCCCCGTCGGCTGCCTGCTCAACGCTCGCTTCCCCGCCGCCGTCGCCGCCGGCAACGTCGAGACCTCCAGCCGCGTCGCCGACCTGGTGATCGCCGCCCTCGGCGGCGCCCGGCCGGTCCCCGCCCAAGGCCAGGGAACGATGAACAACCTGACCCTGGCCAACGAGGACTTCACTTATTACGAGACGCTCGGCGGCGGCCAGGGCGCCTGCCCGGACGGCGACGGCCCCAGCGCGATCCACGTCGCCATGTCGAACACCCTCAACACTCCGGTCGAGGCGCTCGAGACCGAGTTCCCACTCCGCGTTCACGAGCTCTCCGTCCGCCGTGGCAGCGGCGGCGACGGCCGGCAGCGGGGCGGCGACGGGATCGTGCGAGAGATCGAGGCGCTGGCCCCGATGCGGTTCACCCTGATCGGCGAGCGCCGGCGTCACTCACCCCGCGGTCGCAACGGCGGCGAAGACGGCAAACCGGGGCTGGATCTGCTCGACGGAGAGCCCCTGACGAGCAAGGCAGAAGGAAATTTGAAGCCCGGAAACCGCCTTAGAATCGAGACTCCCAGCGGTGGCGGCAGTAATTAAGGGGCATTAATTTTGCGATTTGGCCGTGCTCGTCTAGAATGCGCGACCTCGGGCAGGCAGCAGGGCCTTTTACGGTCCGGAGGCGCAGCTGGCCCCCCTAATTTTCAACGACTCACCACCTTCGCAGGTACTGATTCCACATGCCGATCGCTTTCAAGGAATGGGCAGTAACGGTCCGCGCTCTCGCGGAGGGCGAGCAGCTGCTCACTCTGCGCAAGGGCGGCATCCGCGAGGAGAACAAGCACTTCGAGCTCGAGCACGAGCGCTTCTTCCTCTACCCGACTTTCGACCACCAGCAGAACGACCTGGTGCGCGAATCCCACCACCCGGAGCTGAGCCGCGCGCTTGAGGAGGGTGTCTGGCCCGACGAGGAGCCGCCGCCGAAGGCGCTGCTCCAGGACGGCGGCATTCCGCAGCCGGACCGGGTCCGGCTGCGTGCCTGGGCCGAAGTGACCGACCACGTCACGATCAACGACCGCCGCACGCTCGACAGTCTCTCGCCGTACTACATCTGGACTCCTGACTACGCCGAGAAGCGCCTCGCCTGGAAGCGCCGCCACCCACTTCACATCCTGCTGCTGCGGGTCCACCGCATCCCGCGCCCGGTCACGGTCCGCGTTCGCGACGAGTACCACGGCTGCCGCTCCTGGGTCGAGATCGATCGCGACCTGCCCTTCGAGGGCACGCCGGTGATGGCCGACGAAGAGTTCGACCGGGCACGCCAAGAGATCCGCGAAGTCTGCGGCCAGGCTGAGCCTGCGCTCGTCTGACCGGCGCATACCGGCGTCCTCTCTCACTCACGTGCAGAGCACGCTCGCTCGGTCGTCCTTGGTCTGCTTGGTCAGTCGACCGCAGCCTCTAGCCTGAAGGCATGAGTTGGATCGAGACCGAGTCGCTGTCGTTTACGGCGCGGCACGACACGGATGATTCGGCGTTTGCCGAGCGGACGCTGGACCGCATGGAGGACTTGCGGCTGCGACTGGAAGACCGCTTCGAGCGGGTACCAGGCGAGGTCACCGTGGTCATCCACACCAACCCGGCCTGGCTGACCCTGGCCCATCCCTTCCTGCCCGCCGCCCGCTGGTCGGCGGCACCGGCCGGGCGGCGCTACCTCGCCGGCTGGGCGATGGCGACGGAGCTGCACGTCCTCAACGACCCGCACATGGAACGGCGCGCCGCCGGCGAGGACTCGCAGGAGGCCCTGCGCGGCACCGCCGAGCGCCTCTACGCGCAGCTGGTGGTCGCCGCCAACAACTCCGCCCTCCCCCCCGCCTGGACCCCGCGCCGTTTCGCCCGCTACCTGCGCTGGGCCTGGCTGGTCGAAGGCGGGGCCCAGTACTTCGCCCGCCAGGTCGGCCTCTACCGCGCCGCCGTGATCCGCCGCCTGCGCGAGAGCGCCCGGCCCACATTCCCGCCCTCGCGGCGCGACGCGGTGATCCTCGGTGGCACGATCTTCGACCTGCTCGAGAACGAGCGCGGGCCCGAGGCCTGCGAGCGCCTGGTCCACGAGCTCAAGCCCGGCGGTCCGGTCCCCACCCTCGAAGACGCCTTCGACGCCCGCTTCCGCGACATCGAGGGAGCCTGGCGCGACCACCTGCGCAGCATGGCCCGCCCCAGCGGCGTCAGCTGAGCTGGTAGAGGATCCAGACCAGGATCAGCGCGCCGAGGAAGGCGGCGCCGACCCAGAGCGCCAGGCGGCCCGCCGAGGTTTCGGTGCCCCCGCGGCGCAGCCCCCCTTCCTCTTCCAGCTCGACCCGCTCCTGGTCCTCGCCCTCGGCGACCAAGGTCTCGGCGAGGACTACCCGCGCCTTCTCGGCGAGGTCGGATACGACCTTGACGTCGCGCGGACCGGCGGCCAGGAATTCAGGGGTGTCGAAGCCGCCGCTGCGGTGCAGGATGCTGGGGATGCCGGCCTCGCCCAGCAGCCCCTGGATCATCTCCGCTTCGGCCTGGTTGCGGGCGAAGGCGACCTTGACCAGCGGGCCACCGCCGCCGCCACCCCCTCCCCCCTCGTCGCCGCCATCGCGATTCGAACCGCCGCCACCGTGGGCGCCGCGACGGTGGGAGCTGGGGCTAGTAGACGTCGAGCGCGACATCGGCGATCTTCAGGTCCTTGAGCAGGTAGGCCTTGACGTCGGGGGCCTCTTCGTCGGCGAGGGAGACGATCACGTAGACCTGTTCCGGCCAGGCGACCGCCTGGTTGACGTCGGTCTGGGACGGATAGGCGGCGCTCTTGGTGTGCGAGTGGTAGATCGCCAACAGCTCGCCGTCGTCGTCTTCAATCGACTTGAGCGCGTTGTACTGCCCCTGCGGGTCCATCTCGTAACGCAGCGGCGTCGCCGCCGCGTTGACCACCCGGATCACCGCGGTCGCCTCGCCGTCGCGGCCGCCGACCATCCCACAGCACTCGTTCGGCAGATCCTCGCGCGCGTGCGCGACCATCTCGTCGACCAACGCTTGGGAAATCCGCATTAGAAGTTCTTCCGAATTAGGACGCGCGGGGCCAAGCAGATCAAGGACGCAGGGAGCGTGGCGTGCTCTGCACGCGAGCGACCGAGGACGCAGAGATGCGCAGTGCCACGCACGTCCCTACCACCAGACCGTCGAGTCCAGATTCGCTATCTCCTCGATCGGCTTCGTGTAGACGCCGGAGGAGAGGTACTTCCAGCCGTCGTCGGGGATCAGGAAGACGACGTTGCCGCCGTCGAGCTCGCCGGCGATGCGGTTGGCGATGCGGGCGATGGCGCCGGCGGAGACGCCGGCGAAGACGCCCTCCTCCTCGAGCAGCTTCCGCGTCCAGACGATCGCGTCGCGGTTGGAGACCATGATCTTGCGGTCGAGCAGGGTGATGTCGATGATCGGCGGGATGAAGCCGTCGTCGAGCGAGCGCAGGCCGTCGAC
>Ga0164241_10004134_pt1 | contig 14211 bp, 12 predicted proteins | sample OricomyardsoilBY_FD_108780 | JGI IMG/M metagenome (GOLD analysis project Ga0164241, IMG submission 108780) | Backyard soil microbial communities from Emeryville, California, USA - Original compost - Back yard soil (BY) | ecosystem: Environmental > Terrestrial > Soil > Unclassified | place: USA...
CGCCAGGGGTAAGCCGGTAAGGGTATAAAGGGCAAGGGTATTTCGCATACCTTGTAAATAATTAAAAAGCTGTAAGCTACACTTACCCAGCGCGGGCAAAACTCCTTAACCCTAAGCAATTGGTACGATACTAACAGTGTAGCCAGCATAGCAGGGGCGCTCCATACCATGCGCGATATATTAGATAGCCAAAAGTTATCGCCCCAAAGGTATAAGGGGCCATAACCCAAATTAGCAAACTGGTGACCCAAAAACGCTACAATAAATAATATATACCAGCCAAACATGGCCAGCCTGAAATATACCAGATAAGTAATGGCAAACAATATCATTAAAAAGCATACCCCCATAAAAAAGAAAAGTATCAGGCGCTCATTGTACACATCATTCATCAGGCTCAACTCATCCTGCACAAAAATTTCGGTGCGTAGGGTGCCTTCCTTTTTCTTAATTCTTACATATACTTCATCGGCGGGTGTTACATTGTTAGGCAGGCGCAATACCATGCGCGTAATGGGCAATGCCCTTGTTGAAACAGGCCTTAAATACCCGGTAATGGCCGAATCGGTTAATACACCATTGCGTACCAAATAAAAATCTACATAGTCTAACCCATGATATTCGCTAATTACATATAATGTAGTGCCGGCGGCACTTACAGGCAGGTTAAATTTTATCCATTCGGCAGCTTGGGTATAGCCAAACCTTAAATTATCGGTAGGCTTAAATGCATTGGCTTTTACCACATCGCCAATATGCATTTTGGCCTTATTATCCTCAAGCACTTTAAACTGTGTAACCTGTACGTTAATGCCATTTGCTATAAGCGTAGGGGCTATGTGTAATAACACTATAGCCCATATAGTTGGCATTCCCTTTTTTACAATAGCACTTATTATTTCCCTGCCTCTCATTCCCTGCTTATAATATAATTGCTGTGCTTATGTTGCTTCACAAAAAAAGCGCTTTCCGTAATCCGGAAAGCGCTTCTAAATTATTAATAAGTTTTTGATTACTGAACCGAAATTGTTTTCGATGCCATGCCTTCGGCGGTTTTAACCTGCAAAACATACAAGCCTTTAGGCATATTGCTTAAATCAATAGCAGTGTTATAGTAACCTACTACATCAATTAACTGGTTAAATACTTGTTTGCCTGAGGCATCTAATACTTTTATTTCGCCATTAACACGTTTGCCTGCATCTAAGGTAAATTCAAATTTACCATTGTTAGGATTAGGGTAAACCGATATGGCCGAGTTAAGGTCGGCACTAAAGTTATTAATACCTGTTGCGCGGCACTGAGCACCTGCTTCAATTACATCAACATAGTAATCGCCGAATGGTGAAAACCTGTTTAAGTTACCGTGGTAAACATACGGTGTATCGATAGGCGAAGTTACCCTGAACCATACAGTACCGTAAGCAATTAGCGGGTAATTGCCGGCAGCATCGTTAGTAGTACCGCTAAAACGCACACAACCATTACCGCCACCATGCAATATACTTGGGTTTGCTGCCCAGTTAATGCCTGTAGGCAAGCCTGTAATTGAATCAATTTGAATAGAATCAACATGTACCGTTGCAGTAACAACAATAGTTATTTGGCCATCTTCCTGTACTTGGCCTTGCAGTGTTTGGTCGTAAGCTACGCCGCGTTCAATACAAGGTAAGTTTTCGGCAGGCGGGTTAACACCCGGCGTTGTTTGTGCCGATGGGTCGATAGTACATTGTGCATTAAGCATGCCGGCTGCTATTAAAGTTGCGGCAATAAATGAATAAAACTTTTTCATTTTCGGGGTTAGGGTTTACTTATTAATTGAGTGTTTTTAGAAATTTCAGATTACTGAACCGAAATACTTTTCGATGCTAAACCTTCGGCAGTTTTAACTTGTACTACATATACACCTTTGGCAAAATTCTGTAAATCGATGTTGGTGTTGTATAAGCCAATTACATCAATATTTTGCGAGTAAACTACTTTTCCGGTGTAATCAATAACATTAATTTGTCCATTAACCCTGTGTGCAGCATTTAACGAAAACTGGAATACACCATTATTAGGGTTAGGATAAACCGACATAGCCGCATTTAAATCCGAGCTAAAGTTTTTAATGCCTGTTCCCTGGCTTGGGCGGCATTCGTCGCCGGGGTTAATTACATCTACAAATAAGCTGAACATATCGGGAGCTAATGATTGAAGAGTAGCAAAGTCAATAGTAGTATCGCCATCAAAGTAAGGAGGGAATGGGTTACCGTGTAAAGTTATAAAGCCATCGAAAGTAATAGGGTAATTACCTACAGCATCGGTAGTAGTACCTGCTACGGTAGCACAACCGTGGTCGCCGCCATAAAGTACACCGCTGCTTGGGTTCATATCGTAAGCAAGGCCTGTTGGCAAGCCGTTTACAGAATTAATTACTACCGAATCAACAATTAATACAAACGAAATAGGCGAACCGAAATCTTGCAAATCCATTGAAGTAGGCACTGCAATTTGCAATGTTTGGCTGTAAGGTACTGTTCTTTCTACGCAAGGTAAGCTATCGGGCCTTGGCGATAAAAAGTCAGTATTGGTTGAATCAATAACGCATTGTGCGTTAGAAAATAATACAAGCGTAGTACACGCTAATACCAAAAGGTAGATTTTTTTCATGGTTATGTTTTACGGGTGGTGAAGATATACATTGTAGCAACATTGCAAAAGCAATTAAAGAATTTTAAACCATCCATTTTCTAACGCCCATTAATAGTTAAAAGAGCGGGAAGTCCGCATTATTAAAAATGCTTCGCTTTATTTGTAATACCTTGTAAATGATAATAAACTGAGCTATGCTAAACCTGATTAAAGAAATTATTGCTACCGTAGGCCCCCGCCCCGCGGGCACCCCCGCCGAAACCAATGCCCAGCATTTGTTAATTTCTAAATATAAACAATACACTAACGATACCGAGTTTTTACCCTTCGATGAGTATTTAGACGCCCGCTTTGGCAAATTAAAATATTACGTCATCTTCTTTTTTATAAGCCTTGGCCTGTATTGGGTTTTGCCTGCTGCAGGTGCAGCCCTTGCATTTATTAATGGCCTGGTGCTGCTGCTTGATATGGGCATGTACCGCGATATACTTACCAACGTACCCGGCAAAAAAGGCACCAGCAGCAATGCCACTGCTACCCTTGCACCTAAAGGGCCGGTAAAAACCACTATACTTTTAGGCGCGCATATTGATAGTACACCCGAGTTTACCTGGTGGTACAAATACGGGCAGGCAGGCGTAGTGCTTACTGTAGTAGCTATGTTACTTATTGTATTGTTAGGTATATTTTTGGTAGTGCACGTACTGCACCCTACAAGCGCCGATTTATATATATGGGCTGCCTTTGCCTTACTAAGCCCTTCAACCATTGTGGTGTGGACCATGCTTGGTACCGAGGTGGTACAAGGTGCGCAGGATAACCTTTCGGGTATTGCTATAGGTTTCGAGGTATTTAAAACACTGTCCGATAAAAATGAAATGGGTAAATCGGTATTGCAAAATACCAGATTAAGGCTGGTAAGTTTTGGCAGCGAAGAAAAGGGCCTGTTGGGTTCGCGCGCTTACGCAAAACTTAAAAAGGATAGCCTGAAACAGGAAAACGCCTACTTAATAAATATCGATAACGTACGTGTAGCTGATGAACTGGCAATTATTACCAAAGAGATATTAAGCGGGGTTAACCATTCGCCGGTGCTTATTAAAGCACTACAGGAAAGTTTTACCGATTTAAATATACCCTACAAAATGGGGGTAGTACCTATTGGTGGCAGCGATGCCATGTCGCTTTCAAAAGCGGGTATACCAAGTATTACCCTTATTGGTATGGACACTAAAAAGCATGATTATACTTACCACACCCGCCACGATATACCCGATAATATTGAACCCTTGGCGCTTGAACATTTGCGCGATGTAGTGCTTAATTTGGTGCGTAAGTGGGATGCCAAATAAAACTTTACTTTAAGCAAGCTTAACGGGCTTGCGTAACGAATCGAGCCCGAAGAAAAACAATATCATAACCACTATTACTATTAAGCCTTCAACAGGGCTCATTACATGGTACATCCAAAAATGGGTAGGGTGTACCCTAAATAAAGGTTCGGGGTCCATACGTTTATTCATTACCAATAAGGTGTTGCTGCATTGGGTACTTAAGTAGGCTGCTATGTAGCATAACTGTCCTGCAATTAGTATTACTACCGATGCCGTAACTAAAACCACAAACTCAACGCGTTTATACAGTGGTCTTAAACCCTGTTGTGCCTTAACACCGCATATCATCAACACTACCATAGTAAGGGCACAGCCATAGGTATCCATTACCACATCATTTAAATCAAAATAGTCATTCCAATCGGGGTACAACACCATGTACTGATACCACTCATCGAAAAGCATAAAAGGCACAGCAAATAAAATAGCGGCGCCAAACCTGCACGTAAACGGGAATAAAAGAAAAGCGAGAATGGTAAACTCGAACGAATGGATTATTTCGATATTGGAATCGAACATAAAGCGCGAGTGAATAATAATAAGTATAACTGTAGTAGTAAGGTATGCAATTTTAAGAGCTACATTATCAGTGTACCTGCTAAAATATTTATACAGCAAAACCGTAAGCGTAATTAAAAAAGAAGAGTAGATAACCGCAATTACAGCATTATAATATTGAAGCGATAACAAACCCTCGATATACATAGATAAATGCACCAATGGATTATGCATAAGCATAATAAACGTAAAGTACGAAACCACCAACACCGCATTTACTGCAGGCCTTTCAGCAAGCCAATCAACAATGCGAATCAGAAAGTTTTGCTTAACTTTCCTATTATCCGTTGAATCCAACATGTGCTCAATGTACAAAATAATATTGCTTATTTAACATTAGCACAGGTAACCTTTAAATATTGGGCTGCTTGTTTATTACCTAAGCCGTCGGCCTTCCTAAAATCAGCGCAAGCATCGTTATACTTTTTTTGCTTTAGGTAAATGGTGCCCCGGTAATAATAGCCCATGTTGTCTTCGGGCCGCAATTTTAAATATTTACCGTAATCAGCAATCGCATCATCCGGGCGTTTCATCTTTTCATAAAGTATGGCCCTGTTAAAATAGGCAGCATCGTTAGCAGGGTTTTCATTTAAACATAAATTGAAATAGCCGATGGCTTCGGTATATTTTCCCTCGCCGGTTAATGCCATTGCCTTACTTAAATACGCAGAGGAACTATTAGATTTTTGCGCTTTAGGTTTTGATGCAAAATACTTTTCCTCCGTTTCTTTAATTTGCCTAAGTACATCTAAGCACACAGCACAGTTACTATCTATTTTTAGTGCATTTCCAATGTTTTTCCGAGCATTGGCATAATCGCCCAGCGATCCATACACCGCCCCTAAGTTGTAATACAACTCATAACTTTCGTCGCCCAGTTTTAAGGCCATTTGGTAATCGCGAAGGGCCAAATCATACTTCTTCATATTACTATACACAAAACCCCTGATAAAGCAGTAATAACCAGATTTCGGATCCAGTTGTATTGCGTGGTTTGCGTCGCTAAGCGCGTTTTCCAATTCCCACATCCCTACATTTAAAAAAGCGCGTTGGGCACAACTTGCATCTTTTGTCCAATCGTTACCCGGCATATTAATGCAATACGAAAAATCATCGTAAGCTTTATCAAACTCCCTATTCCTTTTGTAATACAACCCCCTGTAATAGAATTGAGAAATCTGTGAACTATCAGTAATAATTGTATCATTTTCGTCAGGCTCATTATTCCCGGCCCAAGCTACAGAATCAGTTAAAATTTCGCTTTGGCTATTCTGTGCACTGATAGTTGAAATGGTGCATAATAATACTACAATCAAAACTGCACTCAACCTCATATATCCAATCCAAATTTCTCAGAAGTTTGTTTCGCTATTTCGTAGCCTGCATCGGCATGGCGTATTACACCCATGGCAGGGTCGTTAAACAATACACGTTTTAACCTACGGTTGGCATCATCGGTGCCATCGGCTACTATTACCATACCGGCGTGCAGGCTATAACCCATACCCACACCACCACCGTGATGGAAACTAACCCAGCTTGCACCACCTGCCGTATTTATCAAAGCATTTAATATAGGCCAATCGGCAACTGCATCGCTGCCATCCATCATAGCTTCGGTTTCGCGGTTAGGCGATGCTACGCTGCCTGTATCTAAGTGGTCGCGGCCAATTACTATAGGTGCTTTTACTTTTCCTTCTTTCACCAATTGGTTAAATGCTACACCTGCTTTTTCGCGCTCGCCCATACCCAACCAGCATATACGTGCAGGCAAGCCTTGAAACGCAATACGTTCTTTAGCCATTTTTAACCAACGCAGTAACCCTTTATTTTCAGGAAATAGCTCCTTCAGTTTTTCATCGCATACTGCAATATCATTCGGGTCGCCGCTAAGGGCTACAAACCTAAACGGGCCTTTGCCCTCGCAAAACAGCGGGCGTATATAAGCAGGTACAAACCCCGGAAAGTTAAAGGCATCCTGCACTCCGCGTTTATCTTTTGCTTGTCCGCGTATGTTGTTGCCGTAATCAAAAGTTATAGCGCCGCGCTTTTGCAGTTCCAGCATTTGCCGCACATGCTTTGCCATCGTATCTAACGATAAACCCATGTACTTATCCGGATTACTATCGCGCAATACTTTTGCTTCTTCCACACTCATCCCTTCGGGGAAATAACCAATCAATTCATCATGCGCCGATGTTTGGTCGGTTAAGGTATCGGGCGTAATGTTTCTTTCTATCAGGCGTTGCAGCAAGTCAACCGCATTACAGCACACCCCTATCGAAACAGCTTCGCCTTTAGCTTTAGCATCAAGCGCCCAATCAATACTCTGGTCAATATCGTTCGTGTATTTATCTAAGTAGCGTGTTTCAAGGCGTTTTTTAATGCGCCATTCTTCTACTTCTGCCGCCAGGCAAACGCCCTCGTTCATGGTTATAGCCAATGGCTGTGCACCACCCATGCCGCCTAAGCCTGCTGTAACATTTAAGGTTCCTTTAAGCGTACCCTTATAGTGTTGGTCGGCTAATGATAAATAGGTTTCGTAAGTACCTTGTACTATGCCCTGGCTGCCAATGTATATCCAGCTACCGGCAGTCATTTGGCCATACATCATTAAGCCCTTTTTCTCTAACTCCCTAAAGTGTTCCCAGTTGGCCCATTTACCTACCAAATTACTATTAGCCAATATTACGCGCGGGGCATCTTTATGGCTGCGCAATACACCTACGGGTTTACCGCTTTGTATCAGCAGGGTTTCATCTTCCTCCAAATCTTTCAGGCACTCAACTATTTTATCAAATGCCGGCCAGTTACGGGCTGCTTTGCCTAAGCCGCCATACACAATTAATTCCTCGGGGCGTTCGGCCACATCCGGGTCCAGGTTATTATACAACATACGCAGGGCAGCTTCCTGCACCCAGCCCTTACATTCAAGTACGGTACCATGTGCCGCACGCACTGTTTTTACATTACTCATACCTCAATATTATAAACTAATTAGCAAGTATAAAACTACCCTAAAAACAGTTCTTTATTTGAATTTAACTTTTTACATTGCATACAAACCAAACCCCAAGTGTATGAAAGCTTTAAAAATTATAGGTATAGTTTTAGCTGTGCTGGTAGCAGTAGTTTTAATAGCAGGGCTTATTGCCCCTAAAAACTTTTCGGTAACACGAAGCATGGTTATTAATGCACCTGCCGATGTGGTGTACCACAACTTTGCAACGTTTGAAGGATTTAATAAATGGAACCCCTGGAACAAATACGATACTACCGCCGTGGTTACTATTGAAGGTACCGATGGTACCGTAGGTGCCAAACGCAGCTGGACAGGCAACAAACAAGTAGGCAAAGGCAGCATGACAGTTACCCGTATTGAGCCCGGTAAAGAGCTTGAATATGACCTGGTGTTTATTGAGCCTTACGAAACCAAAAGCATAGTTACCATGAGTATGGAACCTGCCGAAGGCGGACAAAAAGTAACCTGGAACACCAAAGGTGATATGAAATATCCGTTTAATGCGATGGCCTTGTTTATGAGTATGGATAAAATGTTAGGTAAAGATTTTGAAGAAGGCTTAAAGAACTTAAAGGAATTAAGCGAAGCGGGGGGTGGTGTTGCCGCATCAAGTTATAAGGTTAACGATGTTGACTGGGCCGAGAAAAAAACCCTGGCAGTACGCAGCACAGTTAAGTTTGCTGATATGAGCAAATTTTTTGGCGATAACTATCCCAAAATGTATGAGGCTATTAACAAAGCCGGAGATAAACCCGGCACACCACTTGGCGTTTATTACAAATACGATGAAAACGCAATGGAAGCCGACATGGCCGCTGCTATACCTTACGAAGGAAAAGATATTTTAATGAAGGGTTACAGCAATGTTACATTACCTGCTGCAAAAGCACACAGCATAGATTACTATGGCGATTACGCTAACATGGGGCCTGCTTATCAGGAAATGAATAAATATTTGAAGGATAACTATAACCGCGAAAACCCTGATTTGGTAGTAGAAGAATACCTGAGCGACCCTATGACAGAAACCGATACCACTAAATGGCATACCGTTATTTACTTTTTTGTAAATGAGCCTACTGCTGCAAAATAAAACAACCCCTGACTTAGCGCAAAATGCCGTGCCCAGTGCGCGGTATTTTTGTTTTAATGCACATACTACTACCCTTCCATTATTTCGGTTTGGTGGCGTATGCTTTCGTTGTGTATTTGCTGAAAAAGTTTTAGTATAAACTCCTCAGTAAGGCCGCCGGTTTTACCTTTTACTAATGCCCGTTTTACAATGTTGCTCCACCTGCCTGCCTGATGTATGGCCAAATCGTGCTGCTTTTTAAACTCTCCTATTTCGCCGCTTATGCCCATGCGCTCGCATAGCAATTCTATAATGTAATCATCAATACGGTCAATACGTGCACGCAGGTCGTGCATTTTCTGAAACTCATCGGTAGGCACCTGCGCGTTACGTACTACAATAGCATCTAATATTTCGCCCAACCTTTGTGGTGTTACTTGCTGCTTGGCATCGCTCCATGCTTTATCAGGGTTGCGGTGGCTTTCAATCATCAAGCCATCAAAGCCCATATCCATAGCTTGCTGCGCCAACACTTCAATCAATTCGCGCGTACCGCCAATATGCGATGGGTCAACAATAATGGGTATTTCGGGATAGCGCCTGCGCAACTCAATGGGTATTTCCCACATGGGTTGGTTGCGGTATATCGTTTTTTCGTACGATGAAAATCCGCGGTGTACTACCGCCAGTTTTTTAATACCCGCAGCATACACCCTTTCAACCGCACCTATCCAAAGTTCTAAATCGGGGTTAACAGGGTTCTTAATCAGTATAGGCACATCTACCCCTTTTACCGCATCGGCAATAGCCTGTACATTAAACGGCGATACTGTTGTACGCGCACCAATCCATAATACATCAATCCCAGCCTTTAAAGCAACCTCCACATGCTCCGGCGTTGCCACCTCAATGGCTGAAGGCAAGCCAACGGCTTTAGCCGCATTTACTACCCAAGGCAAACCAATTTCGCCCACACCCTCAAACGAGTTGGGGCGGGTGCGCGGTTTCCAAATACCAGCGCGCAGCATGTGCACTTTGCCCTTGGCATTATTAACAATTTGTTGCACGGTTTCAAAAACCTGCTCTTCGCCTTCGGCGCTGCACGGGCCCGCTATTACTAAGGGGTTGTTCCCTGCAAGGGTCCATTCTTTTAATGGAACTATATCAAATTTATCAGCCACGTTGCAAATTTAGTTTTTATACAAATTAGGAATGTTTATTTTCGGTAAGCATCCCCAACTATCATGAAACAATTTACTACTATCCTGCTACTGCTAACAATTGGCAGTAAATTATGTTTTTCGCAAACGGCCTTTAATGTGGCCACCTACAACCCTACACCCGAAAGCTTTAAATACCTGTTACTTAAAAACAGTGAAATTGATGCCAACGATACCATTAATGAAGCCATATTGGATTTGGTAAACCCCACGCTGATTGATTCGGTAGTAAGCCGAAAAAAAGAACATCACCAAGTGTTTTTAGTAGGTTGGTTAATACATGCTTTTGGTGGTTATAACTGGCGTGCCATTACGCCCATTAAACAGAAATTTATAGGTACTGCCATGCACAACAGCCGTAGCAGCGAGGAGCAATACACTGAGTACGACATCAACTTCGACCTTAGTTTCCACTTAAAAAAATATATCGACAATGTGTTTTTCTGTTACGATTGCCAAAAGAAGGTGCGTAGGCAAGATGTACGCAAAAGCCACCATACCGATTATGACAGGCCACCCTTTGTGCGCGACACTAACAATCTTGATATAAGTATGTACCGTTTGCATTGCGAGTTAACCCCTGCCCGCAATTTCAGGCCGCAGTTACATTACTTGTTTTACCCAACCCAACCGGGCTTGCAGTTACAAGACCACCCGAATTTTGGTACTGCCCGGCCTTCGATGGGTTTTTATGGTGTAAACTGTATGGATTGTAACCACAACTGCCATCCCGAAATACACCCTTACGAATGGATATGGTGGTTAAATCTGCACCCTATCCAATCAACCGCTAAAACATGGTTAGTGGGTTTGTTTCACGAAAGCAGCAACCGCTTTCACGAATGGTCGCACAACCCAATGGTGGGTAGTATAACACTGCCATTTGCTTATCAAATAAAAGGCGATGCACAAACCGAGTTACAGGTTAATGTTGAGCATTTAGTGTTCAATAAATTTATGGATAAAGAAATGCCTAAATTAAATGTGCCCGATAACGCTATAGACACTAAAGAGAACAGCAAAGCTGTTAGCTTTGAAATAGCAGGTGCAGCACCTATAAGGGGCATTATTAATTTTAAAGATGTACTGGTAACCGATGGGTTAAAGTACTGGTTCAGCAATTTAAATTACGATGCTACTAACCGAATCCTTAGTGGTTATTTAAACATGGCTACAGCCGTTAAAGACCTTTACACTACCAAAATTACATTTACCGAAGGGGCAACGCCTTAATTTATTTGCTCGCAGAAAACAAACCAGACATTTAGCTAACTTTTCCAAAAGCTGCTTATGTCCCATCATAATTTTGTCTGCGTTTTTCAGCGCATTCTGCGCGAAAATAATCATATTCAACATATATTTTTGCTCGCTGAACACACAGAAAAACGCAGAAAATGGAAGCAGGAATTTTATCTGAAAATGATATTTCGTATGCTATACGAGGAGCCGCATTTGAGGTATTTAAAGAATTAGGTCCCGGATTATTTGAGTCGGTTTATGAAGTAGCACTTGAACATGTATTATTGGAAAAAGGACTATCGGTAAAACGGCAACTGCCCATACCTGTTATTTTCCGCGACAAAAAATTAGATGCCGGTTTTAAACTCGATTTATTAGTTGCAGACAAAGTTATCGTTGAAATAAAATCAATAGAAGCGTTACAGGATGTACATAAAAAGCAGTTATTAACTTACCTTAGGCTTACCAAGCTTAAGCTTGGTATACTTATAAATTTTAACTGCAAAGAATTGAAGGACAAAGAATCTATTATCAGGATAGCAAATAACTTGTAATTTTTTCTGCGTAGTTCAGCGCATTCTGCGAGAAATGTAACAAATGGATACATCAAATACTTACGACTACATTGTTATTGGTTCAGGCTTTGGGGGTAGTGTTTCGGCTATGCGCTTGGGCGAAAAAGGCTACAAGGTATTAGTGCTTGAAAAAGGCAAGCGCTGGAAAACTTCCGATTTTCCTAAAACCAATTGGAACCTTGCTAAGTATTTGTGGCTGCCGTTGGTAAAGTGTTTCGGCATACAAAAGCTTACTTTTTTTAAGGAAGTATTTGTAATAAGTGGTGTGGGCGTAGGCGGCGGATCGTTGGTGTATGCCAACACCCACATGATGCCTAAGGAACCCTTCTACACACATAAAATATGGGGCCATTTTAAAGATTGGAAAACTGTGTTGGCACCTTACTTTGAGCAGGCAAAGTTTATGTTAGGCTCAACCAAGTTTGAAAAAAATTACGAAGAAGACCGGGTGCTACAAGAAGTAGCCAATGATATGGGGCACCCCAATTCATTTAAACCCGTTGATGGCGTAGGTGTTTATTTAGGCGACCCCACTAAAGCTGTTGACCCCTACTTTAACGGCTTAGGCCCGCTACGTAATGGCTGTAAGGAATGTGCAGGCTGCATGGTAGGGTGCAGGTACAATGCTAAAAACACCTTAGATAAAAACTACCTATGGTTTGCCGAAAACACCTTTGGTGCGCAAGTATTACCCGAAAATTTAGTTACAAAAATTGAACATGTTAATGATGAGTATATAATCCATACCGAATCATCTACCTCGTGGTTTAATAAAAACAAAAAAGTGTTTCGCAGCAAGGGATTGGTGGTAAGTGGTGGTGTACTGGGCACTATGGATTTACTGCTAAAGCAGAAATACGTTCACCAGTCGTTACCACATTTATCCGATACTTTAGGCGAAAACATATTGACCAATTCCGAAATGTTGAGCGGGGTAATGGCAGCCGATAGAAAGATAAACCACGGCATTGCCATATCGCGCGTATTCTCACCCGATGAAAACACCAATATTGAAATTTGCAAATTTCCCGATGGTAGCGGCGCTATGACACGCTTAGGCGTAATGGCAGCAGGTAATGGTGGCCCGGCAGTGCGCACAGCAAAAATGTTGGGCAACATGGTAATGCATCCTATACAGTTTTTGCGCACCATATTTACAGCCAATGCACCACGTAACGGCGTTATATTTTTAATAATGCAAACGCTTGAAAATGCCATGCGCATTAAATTAAAGCGTGGCATTTTTGGAATGGGCATGACTATGGTAAACGATAGCAACCAACGCGTACCAACTTATATACCCGTAGGGCAGGAAGCCCTTTACCGATACGCCAAAAAAGTAAATGGCGTACCTATGAATGCCTTTAGCGAGGTAATGTTTAACCTGGCATCAACCGCGCATATATTAGGTGGTTGCCCAATGGGTGCTACTGCTAAGGAAGGAGTTGTTGATGATTATTTCCGCGTACATGGCTATCCCAATATGTATATTTTAGATGGCTCGATAATGCCATGTAATTTAGGCGTTAACCCGTCGCTTACCATTACCACACTCAGCGAATATGCCATGCACCATATACCTGCTAAAGCCGGCAATACGATTACCAGCCTGCAACAGCAAATGGCACAGCAACCTGTTATGTAATATCACCATTCATTGTATTTACATTAGTATTAATGCTATTTTTATACAGCATGAAAAGCATACCCCTGCATACTTTTAAAGCTAACGAACGCCTGCCGGGCTTCGAGTTACTGCTATGGAGGAAAAACGTTTCAAAGTATGATGTATCCTTACCGCACAGGCATAATTATTTTGAGGTACTGGTATTTTTAAAAGGCGGGGGCACGCATGAAATTGATTTCACAACACATAAAATCAAATCGAACGCATTACATTTTGTACCTGCCGGCGGGGTGCATGTAGTTAAGCGGCTGCCCGGCAGCGATGGGTTCAGCCTGTTGTTTTCTGAAGAATTTTTAGGCGAACGTTTTAATGTACAGCACCTGCCTTTTTATAAGCCTGGAAACATTCCCGTGCTCAATTTTACAAAGGCCGCATTTAATGATATACAAACCATACTTATTGAAATTAAGAATGAATATGCCTTGGCCGAAAATCGTAAACACGAAGCCTTGCAAATACTGTTACAATACCTGCTGATAAAAGCCCAACGTTATTACGATGCCCACGTTAAGCAAAATACCGATGCGCCCATTAAAAATAAAACAGCTATACGGCTACAGCAACTAATTGAAAAAAACTATTTGCTGCATTGGCGTGCAGGCAACTTTGCCCGCGAAATGAATGTTACACCCGTACAGCTAAACAATATTTGCAAGCAGCATTTTGCCAAAAGTACCGAAGTATTAATACAGCAAAGGCTATTGCTGGAAATAAAACGTCTGCTGGTTTATTCAAACAAAGCTATTAAGGAAATATGCTACGAACTTAATTTTGACGACCCTGCCTATTTCATCCGTTTTTTTAAAA
>Ga0164241_10004135_pt1 | contig 14211 bp, 10 predicted proteins | sample OricomyardsoilBY_FD_108780 | JGI IMG/M metagenome (GOLD analysis project Ga0164241, IMG submission 108780) | Backyard soil microbial communities from Emeryville, California, USA - Original compost - Back yard soil (BY) | ecosystem: Environmental > Terrestrial > Soil > Unclassified | place: USA...
GCGGCGAACTCGACCGCTTGGACGGATTGTTCCAGGCCGAAATGGCGCAACGCCGCCGGCTCGCCGCCCAGATCGAAACGGTTCAGGCCCAGTTGGACGAAACGTCCGGCCATCTGGCCGGGCTGCGCGGCGCCGAACAGGTCTGGTTCGGGCGCGAGTCCGAATTGCAGGAATGTATTCGCAACCAGCGCGCCGAAATTGAAAAATCCGGCGCAACGCAGGCTGTTCAGGCGGCGGAAATCGAAAATGCGCGGACGAAGATCGCGGATTTTGAAACGCATCATTCGGCGTTGATCGGACAAATTCAAGAGCTGACCGGGCAGGCGCAGACATTGGCTGAATCACTGACGGCTGAGTCGGGCCGGCGCGAGGCGACGGCGAAAAATTTGGCGGAACTTCACGTTCGCCGCACCGAATTGGAGCAGGAAATTGCCGGCCGGGCGCAGGCGCAGGAACAGTTGCGCGCACAACTGGCCGGACAGGTCCAGGCATATGAGGCCGAAGTTGCGAACCTGGCCGCGCGCACGCAGGAACTGGCCGCCGCGCAGGCGGCGTTGACGGAATGGCAGGCGCGGCACGCGGACGCCGCCGGACAGGTGCGGTCGCTGACCGTTTTGCTGGCGGATGAAACCAGCCGGCACACGGCGGCGGAGCAGGGCTGGCGGGAGCGCGAATCCGGTTTGCAGGGCCGCATTCACGGCCAGCAGGATGAACTGGCAAAATCCAACGCCAGCGTGGCCGCCCATGAAATGACGGTCAAAAGCACGCGGAAGGAACTGGAAGAATTGCTCGTGCTCCAGTCGGCCCTGTGCGCGAAGATTCAACATTTGACCCGGGAAGGTGAAGCCGCCGCAAAAGCCGTCCAAGAATTGAAGGCTCAAGCAGTTCGCTCTGACAGCGCCGTCGAAAACAACGCGAAGAAAATGGCCGGAATGCATTACGCCATTCTCGACGCCGCCCGCATGAATGCGCGGCTGCACCGGGAACATTCGCATAAGGAACGGCAAAATCAGGACGCCCTCCGGCGGCTGCTGTCGTCGCTGGCGCAGACGCCGCTTACCCTGGCCCAGCGCGGCCTGGTGGCGGAACTGCAACACTCCGTGGACAGCCTGAAAAACAGCCGGGCGGGCGGGGCAAATTCGGGCGGCTACCCGGTCGAACTGCCAAATTTTCGGGGCAGTGAATTCAGCTTTGATGAAATCACCGCGAGCGTGTTCCAGGCCGTTCGCGCGGCGGCCACGGCGGCAGGTGTGACGGTGCGGGTTTCGGCGACGGGAACGGTTCCGCACCAGTTGGTTGGTTGCGCGGAACATGTTCATCAGCTCATCACGCTGCTGGCGCTGTCACCGGTCACCATCACGACCGGGGTTAACGCGCTGGATTTGCAGGTGGCGATCAAGCCCAAATGCGCGCGGTTCGCGGAGATCAGCCTGCGCGTGGCCTTGTCCACGGACGATGACTCACAAGAACTGTTGCGGCGGCTGGCCTCGATCACGTTGGCGGCGGCCAGCCTGCAAACTGGATCGTTCAATGAGGCCGAAATCAGTCTGGCCGCCGGCTGGCAGTTGGCGAGGGCGCTGGGGGCGCAAACCATGCTTGTCATGGATGGCGGCCAGAAAGTCTGTCTCCTGCTGGCATTGCCCATCGAGATGAATTCATCACTTACGGACGCGCCGGCCGACGATGCGGCGGCTGATGCGCCGGTTGTAAATGGCAATGGAAACAGCCACGGCCATAACGGCCACAACGGACAGCATTATGCCAACGGCAACGGTTATGAGCTGGCCGAGGCGCGGGCCGGGGCCGTCAACTAAACCGGGGCTTTTAATGTGAAAAATCCAATTCAACCATGATGAGTTATGAAATTTGCCGGGGTGGACATAGTGGATTTTTCCGGACAATATCTGCGCGCGGCGCTCATGGTGTCATTGATGAGCGTGTGGATGCTCGTGGGGCTTTTCTATTATCTTAATCGCTACACCAAGCGGGATTATTTCACGGTCTGGACGGCGGCCTGGCTGTTTTACGCGCTGTGGCTGACGCTCGGACTGAAGTTTGATGAAACGGCGCCGGAAGATCTTATTTTCAAACTCAAGCAATGCTGTGTTTCCATTTCGGCGGTGTTCCTTTTATGGGGCAGCCTGCGGTTTTTGAAAATCCCCGTCCGGCAGACATTGTTCGGTTTGTTCATGGCGTTTCTTCTGGCCTGGACTTTTGCCGGGCCGCACATGATTTCCGAAGGCCTGGCGCCCGGGGCGAGAACCTTGGAAATGCAACTGCCGGTGTTCATTCTGCTCGGCTTGAGCAGCGTGTTCGCCGCCGTCTGTTTTTTCCGGCTGCGCAAAAGACTGCCGTTCGTGGGGGCGGGCATGCTGGCGACCGGGTTTTTTCTCTGGGGAATTTATCTGGGCAGCTATCCGCTTTCCCAGCGGGATGAGCGGCTTTCCAGCGCGGGTTTTTTTGTCGCGGCGGTGCTGCAGCTTTTTATCGCCGTCAGCATGATTGTCTTGGTTCTGGAGGAGATTCGTTACAAGAACGAACAAACCCTCGCGGAAATCGCGGCGGTTCGTTCCGAGAAGGAAGCCTTGCAGGTCAAGGTCATCAGCACCGAGGAACAATGCCGCACTCTTTATGACCGGGTGCGCGTCACGGACGGCGTGCAGCAGGCGTATGAGGAATTGCGCCGCACCCAGCAGGTGGTCGTGCAACAGGAACGGCTCCGGGCCTTGGGCCAGATGGCGAGCGGCGTGGCGCACGATGTCAACAACGCCTTGTCCCCGATTGTCGCTTACGCCGAACTGCTGGCGACGGTTCACCCGGATTTGCCGTCGGCTTCGCGGAATTATCTGCGCCTCATCAAACAATCCGGCGAGGACATCGGCCACATCGTTTCGCGGATGCGGGAATTTTACCGGCGGCGCTCCGACACGGAGACGCTGGCGCCGGTGGACATCAATCAAATCATCCGCGAAGTGATCGAACTGACCCGGCCGCGCTGGCGCGACATTTCACAGCGCGCGGGCATTTCCATCCAGATTAAAGAAAATTTGGAATCCAAACTGCCGCTGTTGTTCAGCGATCCCGCCGAATTCCGCGAGGCGCTGATCAACCTGGTTTTCAATGCGGTGGATGCGTTGGGGCAGGGTGGCGTCATCACTTTGGCCACTAGTGTCAACGAAGTTCCCAATTCCAAAAATGCAGAAAGAATGGAAGCCCGCCTGCAGGTGGAAGTGCGGGACAACGGCGTGGGCATGGACGAAAAAACCCGGCAGCGCTGCCTGGAACCTTTTTTCTCCACCAAGTCGCTCCGGGGCGGCACGGGCCTCGGTCTGGCGATGGTTTATGGCATGATGCAGCGGCACGATGGCAGCATTGAAATTGAGAGTTCTCCCGGCTACGGCACCTGCATCCGCCTGAACTTTCCAGTTCCGGAAAAATCCCTGCAAGCCGCGCGCGCCAGCCGGCCGCCGGCCCGCGAAAAACACGGTCTGCACATTTTGTGCATTGATGACGACGAACCGATCCGGCTGCTCCTCACGGATTGCCTGAATGCGTTCCAGCATTCCGTGGCGACCGCCGCCAATGGTGAACAAGGGCTTGAACTGTTCCGCGCCGCCCGGCAAACGAAGCAGCCTTTCGACATCATCATCACCGATCTGGGCATGCCCAAGATGGACGGACATCAACTGGCCCGCAGCATCAAGGCTGAATCGCCGCAAACGCCCATCGTCATGATGACCGGCTGGGGAACCATCATGCGCGAAGACGGCGAATCCGCGCCAGAAGTGGATGCCGTGGTCGGCAAGCCGCCAAAAATTCAGGAACTCAATGAATTATTGATCCGGCTGGCGATGGCGGACAAGAGCCTGTCGGAAAACGTGGCGGCATTGGCCGGCGCGGATCTGGGAATCCAGACGGGCGAAATCAATTTGACCGCCGCCCAAACACCCGTAGAAACCGGGCGTTAGGCGCCGTTCGGCCAGCTGGGCGGGATTGTCCAGCGGCCTTCAATCATGCTGGCGGCGACATGGCCGGAATGTCCGACGACTGATTCTTCGACGCGCGAAAGATTTCCCGCAAACGGAATGGCAATCAGGTCGGCCAGCGCGCCGGGGGACAATTCCCCCAGCTTGCCGGCAAAGCCCAGGGCGCGGGCGCCATTGATCGTGGCCATTCGCAAAATGGTTTCTGGAGAAATGGATTTATCGCCGTCGGCCAGCGTCCGCATCTCGGCGAACAAGTTGAGTTCGGGTTTCTGCTTTCCGCTTCGACGGACGGTGGCCAGGCTGTCCGTGCCGAGGCAAAGATTCACGCCGGCGTTTGCCAGACGTTCACGTTCAAATTTCGGATGCTTGAAATAATCATGGCTGCGCGGGCAGTGGACGACATGCGTTTTATTTTTTGCCAACAAACTGGCGTCGCCGCGCGCGAGACAGTTGGCGTGAACGGCGAGGACGTTTTCACCGAGCAACTTCTGGCGCGCCAGATGGGCGACCGGCGAGCCGAGGCCGCAGTCGGAATTGTCACGGTCGTTGCGGGCAAGCCAGTCGTGCATCCGGCCGGCGGCGCGGGCGAACATCTCGAATTCCTGCACGGACTCGGCGACATGAATGCTGACGCGTCCTTTCCGCTTCTGCGCGGTGCGGGCAGTCAGACGCAGCAGTTCGGGCAAAGTGGAGTAAGGGGCGTGCGGTGAAAAACCGGTCCGATTGCGCTGATGACGGAGCGAATCAATGGTGGCAACGGCCTCGCGCAAAATTTCCTTCGGCGGCCGGCGCGACTTGATGCCGGTCATTTCCAAAAACGAAAAAATCCGCAGCGGCGTGGCGTCCCACGTTTCGGGCAGCAGATCCGGCATGGCCTCGATGTCGGCCACGGTGGTGACGCCGGTTTTCAAAAGTTGATGCGCGCCGCGCAGCCAGGAGCGCGCGTAGTCGGAATAGCCCCAGCCGGTTTTGTGGGCGGTGATCGCACCGATCCAGTCGGTGAAAGTTTTCGGCGGCGGCAGTTCACCGGCCATGTCCGTGTAATCAAGATGGCAGTGCGCGTTGACGAGGCCGGGCAGCAAAATGACTTCGCCCAGATCCACGGCCTTTTCGCGCAGCTGCGGCCGCAGGTCACGCCAGGGCGCAACGGAACGGATTTTGTTTCCAACAACAAAAACCGCGCCGTCCTCGAGGGGCGGCGCGGTGATGGGAAGGATAATTTTCGCGCGCAGAATCATTTGGTTTCGCTGGCGCGGCGGGCGGTTTTCAATTCGGCCGCGTCCTGGTGTTTGGCCGTCTTGTGCTTGTTATGGCGCTTGCGGATCTGCTGTTCGATTTTTTTGGTCACCGCGTCAATCGCGGCGTAGAGGTCGTTTTTGATATCCTTGGCGAAAAGGTCGGGGCCGCGGACGCCGAGACGCATGGAGCAACTGAACTGTTTTTCCGGCACGCGCGTCTTGTCATGTTCCAAAGTGACGCGGGCGTCAATGGCCCAGCGGTCCAGATGCTCGAGCTTGTCGAGCCGGCCAAGAATATGGTCTTCAATCGCTTTGGTCAGCGTCACATTGTGCGTCGAAAGAATCAGTTTCATGCAAAGCAGGATGCAACCGTTGCCGTTGAAAATCCAGTTTTCGTTTGGGGGAAAAAGGGGAAGCGAGATTCATGCCAAAACCGCTTGAGATTTGCGAAGTTTGCTTTATGCTCCGAACAAATGGGTCCCGGATTACAACTTTCCCAGAGGATGACGCAGTCGCTGGTGCTGGCGCCGCAGCTCCAGCAGTCGCTGGCCTTGCTGCAGGCGCCGACCCTTGAACTCAAGGCGCTCGTCGAACAGGAACTGCAGCAGAACCCGGTGCTGGAAGAGGTGATGAACCAGGACCCGGAGCTGCGCGAAAAAACCGCCGACGGCGAGGAGGCGGACACGCCGGAAGTCACTGACTTCGCCGAGCCGCCGGAAGATGTGAAGTTCGATGCTGCAACCGAAAAATCGGACGACCCGGTGGACGATTTTCAGGCCGAGTTTGAAAAACTGGTGCAGATGGACCAGGACTGGCGCGATCATTTTTCCCAGACGAACACGGTGAACCGCACTTCCGCCGAGGACGAGGAACGGCGCGAGTTCATGTTCAATTCGCTCACCGTGGAAGCTTCGCTCGCGCAGCATCTGATGGAACAGGTGCGCGACACGAACTTGAGCGAAGATGACCGCGCCATCGCTGAAGTACTCATCGGCAACATAGACGATTACGGCTATCTCATGGCCACGGTTGAGGAACTGGCGGCGTCCACCAATCTGCCGGTGGAGAAAATTTCCGAAGTTCTGAAAACCATCCAGAGCTTTGAGCCGGCGGGCGTCGGCGCGCGGGATTTGCGCGAATGCCTGATGCTCCAGCTTGAACGCAGCGGCCAGCAGGGATCATTGGAATACCGTATTATCCGCGACTACATGGAGGCGCTGGGCAAGCGGCGCATCCCGGAAATCGCCCGGGGCACCGGCCAGCCCGTCGAGGATGTGCAAGACGCGCTCGCCAGCATCGGCCGGCTTGATCCGCGCCCCGGCCGCGCCTTTCTGCCCGCCGTGGATCAATACGTCGCCCCCGAAGTTTTTGTGCAGAAAAACGGCGAAGATTTCACCGTCACCACCAACGACGAGCAGATTCCGCACCTTCGCATCAGCAACGTCTATAAAGACCTGATGTCCGCCGGCGAAAACAACGCCGAGGTGAAAAATTACATCCGCGAAAAAATCCGCGCCGGAAAATTTCTCATCAAAAGTTTGCACCAACGGCAGACGACCATTGCGAACATCGGACGGGAAATCGTCAAGCGCCAGCGCGAATTCATGGAGAAAGGCATCGCGAATCTGAAACCGATGACCATGGCGCAGGTCGCCGAAGTCGTCGGCGTGCATGAAACCACCGTGAGTCGCGCCGTTTCCGGTAAATACATCCAGACACCGCAGGGGGTGTTCGAGATGAAATTTTTCTTCACCGCCGGTTTGCAGACCGCCAGCGGCAGCGATGTTTCCAACACCAGCGTCAAGGACATGATCGCCGAAATCTTCAAGAACGAGAATACTTCCAAGCCCTTGTCCGACCAGGAAGTTGTGAAGATGCTCACCGAAAAAGGCATCAACATCGCCCGTCGCACCGTGGCCAAATACCGGGACGAACTGGGAATTTTGCCTTCCAATCTGCGGAAGGTTTATTGACGCTTGTGAAAAACTGCCGTCGGCGTAAAGTCATTCCATGAAATACGCGGAACGCATCACCTTCAATCCCAGCCAATGCGGCGGACGGCCCTGCATTCGCGGGATGCGCATCCGCGTCAAGGACGTGTTGGAACTGTTGGCGGCGGGTGTTTCGGAAAAGGAGATTCTTCAGGATTTTCCTTATCTCGAAACTGACGACATCCGCGCCTGTCTGGAATATGCGGCGCAGGAAATTGATCATTCCGTTCTCGTCGCCGCCGGGCAATGAAGTTCATTGTGATGCCCAACTGCCGCCCGCACTGGCCCGCTGGTTGCGCGAGCAGGGGCATCAAGCAGAACACGTCGAAGAGGTCGGCTTGCGTGAAGCGGAGGATTCTCCCATCTGGAAATACGCCTTGGCGCAAAACGGCGTCATTTTGACCAAGGATGAAGACTTTGCCGGTCGTTTCCGGCAAAGCCGCAAGGCTCCCGTGATTGTCTGGCTGCGCGTTGGCAACTGTTCCAATCGCGCTCTGCGGGAATGGTTTATTCCTTTGTTTCCGGCCCTCGTTCGGGAAATCGGACAAGGGCAAGGCTTCATTGAAGTGCGCTAAAGTTTCCGCCGCACCGTGGCGAAATACCGGGACGAACTGGGAATTCTGCCGTCTAATCTGCGTAAGGTTTATGAACCGGGATGGTCGCGCGAAGAACGCGAAGTTTGCGACGGTGTTTGCGGCCTGTTTCAGTATTGGGCTGCGGTGTCATATCAATAAATCGGCTGCTGCGGAATGGTCTGATAATAACCTCTCGGCTGCGGTGGCTGCTGGCGAGTAGATGCAATCAAATCCATGTAATACTGCGCCTTCTTATTGTCTGGCTCAATCTTTAAGACAGCCTCCAACTTGTGCTGCGCATCATCAAGTCTGCCCGCTTCATACAACAGTCGGGCATCCTCAACTGTTGCTGCCGTCGCGGAGACTTGGTGCTGACTACTCGCAACCTTTGGGCTGGGCGTGGAACATCCAGCAACGCCGACGAAAACCGTAATGCCAATAATCAATGCTCGAATAGTTTTCATAGTGTCAAGTGGCCTAACGACCAAGAACTGAGCCACGCCGCCGGGGACTCCCGCCAACCCGAAAACCGCAGCGCAAACGAACCGGCGTAATCGGCGTTGGCTCCAGTGATGTGTTTGGCTCATTGGACAATTACACAGCGGACGATTCACGTCGTTTTGCCAATGAAAGCAGAGGTATTGCGGCATGAGAAGCTAAATCCGACGGGAACTCTTGGCGACGCCATCCGGGCTGCCCGTTTGCAGGCTGGACTGACTCAGGAGCAGCTTTCAGAGGCAACAGGCATCCCAAAGCATTGGCTTGGACGTTGGGAACGGGATCGTTCGATTCCAAGGGAGGATCAATGGCAGGCGCTGAAGACAATTTTGCCGTCAATATCCCGAACTTTGAAGGTTGATGGAATCACCCGTGTAAAGCCATTTAAAACCCCGGCAGCGTGGCAGAATCCGGAGCCGGTTGTCTGACAGAAAACGTCTCTGTGTTTATGGAAAAATTTGACAAGCCCACACCAACGAGGCGGATGCCTTTTGGCGGCGGCAATATCAGCCGGATCAGGTCAAGCACAACCTGCCGGAGCTGCTCCCGGTCGCGAAACGGAATTTTGAGCGAACAGCGGCGCGTGGATTGCTGAAAGTCCGCCCATTTGATTTTTACCGTCACGGTGCGGGCATGGCTTCCGGCTGTTTCCAGCCAAGTCCACATCTCGTCCGCCAGCGCCAGAACGCCGGCTTCAATCGCGGCCGGATCCGTGAGGTCTTCGGCAAACGTCGTTTCCGAACTCGCTGATTTCCGTTCGCGGTGCGGGTTGACTTCACGGTCATCCTGCCCGCGCGCGATGTCGTAATACCACGAACCCGATTTGCCGAAATGCTGCCGCAGATCTTTCAGCGAACAAGCTTTCAAATCCGCGCCGGCATGGATGCCAAGCAGGTGCATCTTTTTTGCCGTTACCGGGCCGACCCCGTGAAATTTATCCACCGGCAACGTTTCGATAAAGGTCTCACCCATTTCCGGCGTGATCGCAAACTGACCATCCGGCTTGCGCTTCCCTGACGCCAGTTTCGCCAGAAATTTATTGTAAGATATGCCGGCGGAAGCCGTCAGGCCGGTTTCTTTCAGAATCCGTGCGCGGATAATTTTTGCGGTTGCCCAGGCCGTGGGAATATTCTGACGGTTTCCGGTGACATCCAGATACGCTTCATCCAGCGCCAGCGGTTCAATGAGGTTCGTGTAGTCAGAGAAAATGGAATGGATTTGATTGGATACAGACCGATAGACATCAAACCTCGGAGCAATGAACATTAAATCAGGGCAAAGCCGCAGCGCGGTGACAGACGGCATCGCTGAATGCACCCCAAAGCGGCGGGCTTCATAGCTCGCCGCCGCGACCACGCCGCGTCGGGCGGCATATCCGACTGCCACAGGTTTGCCCTTTAAAGCCGGATTATCGCGCTGTTCGACTGAAGCGTAAAACGCATCCATATCAACATGAATGATTTTGCGGATTCTTCCGGTGTCCATGACGGTATGATAACAGCTTAAACCCTGGCCATTCAAGGACACCCGACGTTGGCATGGTCAATTCTTCAAAGCGGAATCAATATACGCTGCAAAATCTTGATTTTGCAGCAGTTTGGTCTTGGCCCAAACTGCCTTTGGCACGGGCAGCGAGAAGAATTGAGCGATGTCCCGGCGCGAACCGTCCTGCGCGATGAACAAATCATCTTTCAAGGCGTAGAAGACATTGCTGATATGAAAGATGATCTGTCCCACGAAAAGCTCCTCTTCCGGGGTGACCGGCTTTTCCACTACATTAGCCGAGACATCCAGCACGCGGATCAATTGTGGATTGGCATAGTATTCCTTCCAAATCTCCCGGTAGTTGGCAGTGACGGTCAGCAGATTGGCAATGCGGCGGGTTTTGGCTTCGGATCGGAGCGAGACAGCCGTAAACAACAGACCACCGATGATTCCGGCGGCACTAAAAAGATCAAACCAGTTTTGTAAAAGCCATTCCCCAATTCCCATGCTGCCATTCTATCACAACCGGTCTCGGATGAATATTCCCTGTGGAGAGAACTCTGCCTAGATGCCATCCACCAAGTCGGTCAATTTCAGCTTCAACGCCCTGGCGATTCGCATCAAAGAATCCAATGAAACATTGACATATCCGCGTTCAACTTCGCCCAGGTATTTGTAGCTCAAGCCGGCCTTTTCAGCCAATGCCTCCTGGCTTAACCCCGCCTGTTTGCGATGGCCGCGGATTGTTTGGCCGACGATGCGACGATATGAAAATGCCACAACGCACACTGAAGCGGCAAGCGGGTTTTAATAAAACCCGATATATGTGCTATTTCGTTCTTGCCATTTTTCGACATCTGCCTGATTGTCGTCATTCAATATGAATACCCCCGTCGAATTTCGTCGCCGCATCGGCCAAGACCCTCACGCCAACGGAGCGCAGACCGTTGCGTGTCGGGGTTGCCCCGATATTTGGGAGCTTGCCAATGGCGATTTCGCTGTGATCGGCATAGACATTACAGAAAAGGTGGCCAGCAAGTTGCCGCCCACGGCCGGTTGCGGTCCCGATGAACGGATTGTTTTCATCCCGCGTCAGTTACTTGTCGGTGCAAAGACGGATATTCCGAATGCCTGACGAATACATCAAGTTTGTTGAGGAAGCGGCCATGAAATAAAATGCGAACTGAAACAAGTCGAGAGTATGCCAAAATGTGACAGCGAGATGATATTCGAGCCGCAAACGAAATTTTTTGAAAAAAGTTGTTGAACATTTTTTGGAACCGGCGTAAAAACGTCGCGTCTACAAAATTAAAATCAGGATGAAACTCAAAGGGCAACGAGTTCGGGGCAAACACCAAGCAGGGATGCTGGGGTTGATAGGTAGTTGTTATCTTCAGGCAAATCAAATTGCCGCATTTCATTTTGGTTTCCCTTTTCACGTATGAAAAATTCAACTCTGGTTGGTGCATTATTGCTTTCAAGTCTGGCCGGCCTGCGAGCCGATCAAAGCTCCACCACGGCGCAAAAACCAATTTTGCCAGCAGCCACCGCATATCGCGTGGTTGAGCTGGGGGCCAATCACCGGGTCTGGCAGCATGAGACCTACGAACAAGGGCCGGCCGGCCAAGTCATGACGCATGTTCATTCCTACACCGAACTCGCCTCCGGGATGAATTATCTGGATGCCAACGACCAATGGACGGAGTCCAAAGAATTGATCGAGGCATTTGCAAATGGGGCGGTGGCCCGGCAAGGACAGTATCAGGTCATCTTTGCGGACAATCTGAACAGCGCCGGCGCGATTGACATGCAAACGCCGGACGGCAAGCGGCTGCGGAGCAATATTCTTGGGCTGATGTATGTGGACACGGCGACGGGTGATGCGGCGTTGATCGCGCAGATTCAAGATTCGACCGGGGAATTGATCTCATCGAACCAAGTTTTATATCCCAATGCGTTTGAGGGGGTGAAGGCGGACGTGCAATACACTTACAAGCGCGGCAGTTTTGAGCAGGATGTGATTTTGCGGGAGCAGCCGCCCCTGCCGGATGCCTATGGCATGAACCCGGAGACCACGGAACTGGAGGTGCTTACGGAATTCATTGACCCGCCGGCAGCCAGTGTTTCAGACGAGAATGCAGCCGAACCGGGTTTGGAGGCCGATCAATCCATCAATTGGGGGGCCACCCGGCTGGGCCGCGGCAAAGCCTTCAATCTTGGCGGACAGGACTCCCCGGCCGCGGTGTCCAAGCGCTATCTCAATCTCAATGGCCGGCATTTTCTGCTTGAGAAAGTGATGCTGCGGGACATTGCGCCTTCCTTGTCAAAACTGCCGGAACAATCTTCCAACCGGCATCCGTTGCCGGGACTGGCCTTCCGGAATCCCGTGCTGCCGAAGACGCCGCCGGCGCGGACCGCCAGCCGGCCCATTCGCATGGCGGCGGCCACGCCGCCCAATCAGGGCTATGTGCTGGATTATGTTTCTCTAAACACGGCTTATACCAACTACACCTTTCGAGGGGACGTGACCTATTATTTGAGCGGCACGCTGACCTTGTCGGGCACCAACACGTTTGAAGGCGGCACGGTGATCAAATACTCATCCTACTCTGGTGATTTTAATTTGACTCAGTCTGGCGGTGCCTTGAATTGTAAAACCGGGCCGTATCGCCCTGCAATATTTACCATTAAAGATGACAATTCAGTTGGAGAAACCATCTCGGGCAGCAGTGGAAACCCGGCTCCCATGAGATTAACTGACGATGATGTCTACTATCTTAAAATTGACGGGGTAAGCGGTGTGAATCTCCACGATCTTCGGATGGCTTATGGTTTTTGCGCTTTGGCGTTGAATGCATGCACCAATGCGCTAATTTCAGACGTTCAGATTCTGCATGCAAATTGCGCGGTGGAATCTAGTGATTCACCGGGCTTGATAATTAACAATGCGTTGATATATGACACATTTAACGCTTTCGCGTTAAGTTCTTCACAAAATCTAAGTTGCATAAATGTGACATTTGATCAGTGCTACCCCTTCGCCAACGGCGTTGGCGCATCCGTGCAGGCCACCAACTGCATTTTCGTCAATGTGACCAATGCGTCCGGTGCTTCACTCGATGGCAATTTCAATGGCTTTTACAATACCTCTGAATTTGGTGCGAACGCGATTACCAACACCTCCAATCCATTTCAGAAGGTGGGAGCCGGGAATTATTATCTTGCCAGCGGCAGCGGGTTTCAAAATGCCGGCACCACCAACATTGATGCCACGTTGCTGGCCGGCTTGGGGCAAAGAACCACTTATCCACCCATCGTTTATTCCAATGTGACGATCACCGCCGCCACGCTGTCGCCGCAGGCCCAGCGGGACACCGACACGCCGGATCTTGGCTACCATTACGATCCGCTCGACTACGTTTTTGGCGGGTGTGATCTTTATACCAATCTCACACTGACCGCCGGCACGGCCGTGGGCAGCTTCGAATGCTACGGCCACTTGTCTGTGTCCGGACAGCCGTATGGCCTTTCGTTGAATCACGGGGCCAATCTCATTAGCACGGGCACCGTGACCCAGCCTAATTGGATTGTCTATGCCAAGACCGTTCAGGAATGGGTCAATGGTGTCTGGCCGGCCAGCGGCTGGCTGGGCGGGATTGTGATCAATGGCGGCGGTTCCGGGGCCGCCCCGCAGTTGAACACGCGCTTCACCAAATGGTCCACGCTGGCGAATGAAGGCAATCATTTCCGCGACAACTGGGCGTATGGCGAGGTGCGCGCCACCCACAACGAGTTTTACAATGGCGGCATTGGCTCTTACTGGGGGCCGTATTATTTCACCAACTGCCTGTTTCGTTGCACGGGCATCGCCTTCTGGGATCAGAATGATGCCGCCAGCCTTGCGTTTCAAAACTGCACCTTTGACCGGGGCGGCCTGGCTTTGTGCCGTTACAGCGGGCAGTCCCCGTCATTTTGGAACATCCAGAACACGGCCTTTGACGGCACGGCCTTTTTGACCGGTGACAATTTCAGCGGCAACACGAATTACACCACCTTTGATTACAACGCCTATAATTCATCGAACACGGCGTGGGCCTCGTATAGCTTTGGCATTGGCGTGACCGCCGGCCGGCTGGAAACGGTGGGAACGCATGATGTCCTCGTGACCAACTTCAACTGGCAGACTAGTTGGCTGGGAGATTACTACCTGCCTTATGATAGTTCGCTGATAAATAAGGGAAACACTGATTCAGACCGGCTGGGACTTTACAGTTATACCACTCAAACGAATCAGACGAAAGAAGCCACCTCTTTGGTTGATATTGGTTATCATTATGTTGCTACGGATGCCAATGGCCTGCCCTTGGACACGAACGGGGACGGCATCCCGGATTATCTGGAGGATGCCAATGGCAATGGAATATATGATGCGGGCGAA
>Ga0164241_10004136_pt1 | contig 14210 bp, 10 predicted proteins | sample OricomyardsoilBY_FD_108780 | JGI IMG/M metagenome (GOLD analysis project Ga0164241, IMG submission 108780) | Backyard soil microbial communities from Emeryville, California, USA - Original compost - Back yard soil (BY) | ecosystem: Environmental > Terrestrial > Soil > Unclassified | place: USA...
ACGTCGATCCGCCCGGGCGCGCTCAGTGCGGCCGCCACCATGGAGCTGCTCGTCGACACGCTGGGCGAACCCGTCGGGGAGGCGTTCGCGGCGGCGTGCCGCGAGGCGACGGGCGGCAACCCGCTGCTCCTCAGCGAGCTCGTGAAGACGTTGCGGTTCGAAGGGGTGTCGCCGGTCGATCAGGCGCTCGACGCCCTGCACGAGCTCGGCCCGCGTGCGGTCCTGCGGACGGTGCTGGTGCGGCTCGCGGGCCTGCCGCCGAGCGCCACCGAGCTGGCTCGCGCGATCGCCGTCCTCGGCCAGACGGCGGACCTTCCGCTTGCGGCCGCGCTCGCCGGGCTCGACCCGGCTGCCGCTCCCGCCGCCGCCGAGGCGCTGATCGGCGCCGAGATCCTGGACCCGAGCGGCGCGACGTTCGTGCACCCCCTCGTGGAGTCGGCCGTCTACGAGGACCTGCCCGTGCCGGAGCGTTCCCTGGCGCACGCGGCGGCCGCCGACCTGCTCCGCGAGCGTGGGCAGAGCGCGAGCGCGATCGCCGCGCATCTGGTCCTGGCTCCGCCGCGGGGCAACGTCGCGTCGTGCGACGTGCTCGAGGAGGCCGCTCGCGCCTCGCTGCGCGCCGGCGCACCGGTCGATGCCGTCACGTTCCTGCGCCGCGCGCTCGCCGAACCGCCCCCCGAGGATCGTCGCGCCGCGCTCACGGCGGTCCTGGCTCGGGCGATGATCCTCGTCGGGCCGGCGGCGGAGCTCGACCTGCGCGAGGCGCTGCGGCTCACCGACGACCCGGCCACGCGGGTGTCGCTCCTGATCGATCTCGCGCGGCTGATGATGTTCATCGACCGGGTCGACGAGAGCCCTCCGCTGCTGGAGCAGGCCGCGGCCGAGCTGCCGCCGGGGGCGGAGGACCTCCGCCGCATCGTGGCCACCACGACCCTGATGATCAACCTCTTCGACGCGACGCTGACGCCGCCGCCCGACATGGTGGAGCTCGGTCGTCGCCTACCGCTTCCGCCCGGGATCGGCGCCAAGATGCTCGCCGCGCAGTCGGCGCGGTACTGGGCCTTCGACGGAGGCTCGGCCGACGCCTGCGCCGAGCTTGCGCTCGCTGCCCTCGACGGGGGCGATCTCGTGCGCGCCGACGGCGTGTTCCACTCGGTCTCGGCCGTCTTCACCCTCGAGCTCGCCGATCGACCCGAAGCCGACGCCGGCTGGGATGTGCTCGAGCGCGAATGCGAGCGGACCGGCTCCCCCCAGGCGCGCGTCGGCCTCAGCCTCTTCCGGGGCTACGGTCTGGCGCGTCGCGGCGAGCTGGCCGCGGCCGATGCCGTGCTCGACGACGCGCTCGAGGCGGCGCGGGACTGGAACGCCGTGCAGGGCGGCGTGCACGTCGCGGCGTTCCGCACGCGGGTGCGGACGGAACGCGGCGACCTCGTCGGCGCGCGGGCGGCGCTCGAGAGCGTTCCGGTTCCCGACCGTCCGACCGACGAGGCCCGCATGTGGCTCGACAGCCAGGTTGCGTTGCTGAACGCCGAGTCGCGGTACGACGAGGCGCTCGTCGCCGCCGAGGAGCTCGAACGGAGGTTCGCGCTCCTGGCCTGCCTCCTCGATACGCCGGCCCTCGTGCACCGCGCCATCGCCCTTCACGGCCTCGGCCGCCGAGACGAGGCGCTCGCCGCGGCCCGCGGTGCGCTGGAGCAGGCACGCCCGTGGGGATCGCCGGGCGTGGTCGGGCAGGCGCTGCGGGTCCTCGGAACCGTCGAGGGCGGCGAACCCGGGATCCTCCGCCTCCGGCAGGCCGTCGCCGCGACCGACGGCACGCGGGCGCGGCTCGAGCTCGCCAAGGCGCAGGTGCAGCTCGGGATCGCGCTCCATGCGTCGGGCGCGGCGAGCGACGCCCGGCCGGCCCTGCGCGCCGGCCTCGAGCTCGCCGCCGAGCTGGGCACCGAGTCGCTGGAGGCCCGGGCCCGTCGCGAGCTCCACGCGGCCGGTGGACGTCCCCGGAAGACCGCCCTCACCGGCCCTCGCTCGCTGACCGCGGCCGAGCTTCGCGTGGCCGAGCTCGCCGCCGCCGGTGACACGAACCGGGCGATCGGCGAGGCGCTGTTCGTGACGCCCAAGACGGTCGAGCTGCACCTCAGCAGCGTCTATCGCAAGCTCGGGGTTCGCGGCCGGCGTGAGCTGGCCGGCGCGCTCGCAGACTGACCGTTCACCTTCAGCGCGGCACGCAGCGATCGATGGCACTCGAAGCAGTCTCGCGAGCGCGCATGTCCAGCACAACGGCTGCACCCCCAGACAGACCCCCCAGGGTTTCGTCCGGCCTGGCGACGCAAAATCCTGGGGGGTTTGTCTGGGGTTCCAACCGTTGTCCGGGACGAGCTGTCTCGCGAGAATGCGCCGATGGCATTGCTGACGAACCGCACGATGACGATGGACCGCCCACCGCCGGGGGATCCCCTGGACGGGCTCACGGACCGCCAGCGCGAGGTCCTCGCGCTGATGGCCGAGGGCCGCAGCAACGCGGCGATCGCCGCGCGGCTCCACGTCGCCGAGAAGTCGGTGGCCCGGCACTCCTCCCACATCTACGACGTGCTCGGCATCGGCGAGCGTCGCGAGGATCACCGGCGCGTGCTCGCGGTGGTGCGCTACCTGTCGGCCTGACGGGACCGGACGGGGACCTGGGTCCCTTGCGTGCGCCGCGGCTCCTCGTCCAAACTGGCACGCATACGCTCGGGCGCCGTCCGACCGATTCACGAGGAGGCCGTTCATGGATGACCGCACGCCCGATCCGAAGCTCTCCCGCCGGGGCCTCCTGGCCGCCGGCACCACCGCAGCTGCGGCCGCCGCCGTCGCGGCCGGCGGCCCCGCCGCCGAGCTGGCGCTCGCCGCACGCACTCGGCCGGGCACGCCCACTGCGGCGCTGAACGCGCTCATGAACGGGAACGCGCGCTACCGCCGGGGCAACTGGACGCGCCGTGACTACTCGCCGGTCGGCGAGCGGCGCGCGACGGCCCAGGAGCCGTTCGCCGCGATCCTCACCTGCGCGGACTCGCGCATCTCGCCGCCGCTGGTATTCGACGTGGAGCGCGGGAACCTGTTCGCCGCCCACGTCGCGGGCAACGTCGTCGACGACGGCACGCTCGGCAGCCTCGAGTACGCCGTGGCGGTGCTGAAGGTGCGGCTGATCATGGTCCTGGGCCACGCCGACTGCGGTGCGGTGAAGGCCGCGATCTCCGTCGTGGCCGGAGAGACGAGCTTCCCGCCCGCGCAGTTCGGCGCGATCGGCTCGCTGGTCGACCGGATCACGCCGGCGATCACGGCGCTGCCCGCGCGCGATCGCGGCCTCGCGCGCGCGACGGCGGCGAACGCACGGGCGCAGCGGCTGGCGCTGACGAAGAGCGAGCCGATCCTCGCGCCGGCGCTGCGCCGCGGCGACATCCGGATCGTCGCGGCCGTCTACGACATCAAGACCGGCCGAGTCGTGCTGGCCTGAGCGCGGGGCAGCGACCGAGCAGCGCGCACCGGTCCAAGAGGGGGCTTGAGCCCCTTTGCTTTGCGGTGGGACTGGCACATGCTTGGAACTCGACCCCTGTCGTCCTGTTCCGACCCCGAGGTTCCCCGTGCGTCCGCGTCTGCTCACCGTCTGTGTCTTCGTTCTCTCGATCCTCCTGGTGCCGCTCGGCGTGGCCGGCCCGGCCACGGCCGCGACCGCCCAGATCGCGAAGGCGCGTGTCGTCGTCTCGCCGCTGCCGGGCCGGATCGTGCGCTCGCACCTCGTGACCGTGCGGGTCAGCGCCGGCAGCCACCCGGCCGCGATCCGCGCGCGGCTGAACGGCGTCGCGATCGGCGATCAGTTCGGGGAGCGTCGGCGCGGCCTGCGCTCGATGTCGGCGTCCGCCAGCGACGGGCTGCGGCGGGGCCGCAACGTGCTGCGCGTGACGACGCGGCGCCTCGACGGCAGGACCCGCACCACGACGGTGCGGTTCACCGTGCGCACGGCCCGGCCGCTCGTCGGGGCCGGGCAGAACCGCCGGGTCGCCGTCGGGGCCCGGATCAACCTCGCCGGCATCGTCCGGCAGGCGGGCCTGCGGGGTGCGCGCCGAAGCGCAGCGTGGAAGCTCCGCTCGGCGCCGCGCCGATCGAGCAGGGCGCGCGCGGCGGCCACCACGCCGCCGCCGGCGGTCACCGGACCGGCCGGCCCGCCGGCCGCGATCGCCTCGCCCGCGGGCACGACGGCGAGGTTCACCCCGACGACGCCGGGCACCTACACGCTCGCCTTCACCTCGGGCTCGGGCCAGGACGCGACCACCGACCGCGTCACGCTGACGGCCGTCCCCCGGCAGCAGCTCGTCCCGATCGACACGCGGCCCGCGGACACCAGACTGCCGAAGATCAAGATCGGCGAGACCACGTACGACCCGGTCCCGACGTCGGTGACCGGGCCGGTGACCCTGGTCGTCGTGCTGGACCGCAAGACGCTCGCGGGGCCGGACGGGCGCTCGAGCCCGGCGGTCACCTGGTACGGGAGAGGCCAGCGCGCGCAGCTCACCGCGTACCTGAAGAGCCTGTCGTCCAACGATCTCGTCGTGACGTCGGTGGGTGTCGGCGGGAACGGGTTCGATCCGCACGACTCGACCCCTCTTGCCCCGATCGGCGTCGCGACATCGAACGCCCAGCACGTGTTCTTCTCGGCCATCGGCGTCTCGGGCTGGAGCCCGGGGGAGGCGGACGAGATCGGGGGCGATCCCATCGGCCTCGAGGGGTACCTGATGTCCGACGAGTACGGCAAGTACGGCTTCACGCCGTCGGATCGGCACGTGTTCTCCGTTCCGCCCGCACCCGCGGCCCCGGCCTGCGCGCCGGCCTCCTGCGACCCGAGCAACGGCTTCCTCGTCGACTTCTACGACCGCTACACGAATGCACGCCTCAACGGGGGCTTCTACGACACGAACGGCCGCACGCTGAGCGCGGCCCAGCAGACCGCGGAGGCGCTCCGCATGGCGAACGACCTGCAGTTCCTCGGGCCGGACACCGTCGTGAAGATCCAGGCGGTCACGAACCAGGCCGAGGGGGAGCCGGGCACCCGCGCACCCGTCGGCCCGATCACCGGCGACGCGATGGCGCAGCTGGCCGCGCAGGTCGCGGACAGCGGCGGCACGCTCGACGCGTTCAACCGGGCGGCGGTGGCGACCGGTGCGCCCGCGGCGGGCGGGCAGGGCTACGTGCTGCTCGGCTGGAAGGGCGCCGGTCAGGGCCACGGCATCGAGGCGGCGTCCGGCCTCGACGGGGCGCCGGTCGCCACGACGATCAGCGGCGTGCTGCGCCCGGACCGGCAGTCGAAGCTGCGGCCGACGGCGGGCGGCGCGGCCGAGAACGCGCTGACCGAGCGCTTCATGCAGGCGCCCAGCCAGGACTGGCAGTGCGGTCCCGGTGTGTCGTGCAAGGACGCGCCACGGGTGCTCGCCGCGATGTCCTACATCGGGACGACGCTGATCCCGGCGCTCGGTCCCGACCCGCGCGCGCTGTACGGCATCGCGATCTTCTCCTCCGCCGATCTCACCGCGACGGGCAACGAGCTCCGGAACGAGCAGAAGTTCAAGGTTCCGAGCGGTCTCCCGTTCGCGCAGGCCGACTTCGACGCGGCCGTCGACCAGCTCCTGACGGAGAACGGGTGGATGCAGAACCTGACCGCGTACCTGCAGGACCTCACCAGCCCGTTCCGCCCGACGTCCGGCAACTACCTCGACATCAAGACCACGGCCGACACGGTCTTCAAGGAGACGCGCGCCGAGCCGAGCGGCGAGGTGACGGCCCACTGGCTGGAGTTCACGAAGATCATGCTCGGCCTGGCCGGGCACCTGACGGCGGGCGCGACCTCGGTGGTCGCCGAGCTCATCGATCTCGGGCAGTGGATCGCGGGCGCCGAGAAGGACGGGTCGCCCACCTACGACGAGCTCAGCATCCGGGCCGACGAGCTCAGCCAGACGGTCGCGAAGCAGGGTGCCCAGGTCGACACCGAGGTGAACGTCGTCATGCGCAACGTCATCTTCAGCGATCCCGCCAAGCTCGCCTACTGGGGCAAGTGGGCCAACTGCGTCCGGACCGTCCCCGGCTGCCCGCCCGGCCTCTCGTCGCAGGTGGCAACCGAGCAGGCGAGCACGAAGCGCAACTTCTCGCTCGGGGTGCAGAGCCTGGCCTACCAGGAGCTGCTGCCGCTCGGCTACAACACGTACAGGCTCAATCGCGAGATCACGAGCGGACTGCACGCGAACAAGAACCAGCATCACGGCCCGTGGCCGGCGGAGCCGCGCCCGAACGTGAAGGACTACATCTGCGTCGACGACTTCGGCTCCTCGTCCGAGGTCAGGTCGTTCGAGCGCTTCCCCGCCAACGCGACCGCGACCCTGGTGGGTGGGGTGGACCCGTCGCTCCTCGGCAGCCCGGGCGGCGGGTGGTACTACGACGTGTACGCGATCGGGTTGCCCCTCGGCGGAAAGATCATCGGCCACGCGACGCCGCCGGATCAGCCCATCCTCAAGAAGATGTTCGGGTCGGTGGACCCGGACAAGCCCGAGGACGGGGGCCTCGGCATCTCCCCGGCGGCGTTCATGAGCGACGCGCCGCCGAGGTTCTGGCCCGACAAGGAGCGTTCCCCGCTCGAGTGCTTCTGGGGGGCCTGAGCGCCGCGAACGGACGTCGCCGCCGGGGATCAGCCCCGGCGGACGGGGACGCTCTGCGCGTGGTGGAACAGGTCGCCCGGGTCGTACTTCGTCTTGACGTCGACGAGCCGGGCGAGGTTCTCGCCGTAGTACTGCCGCTTCCAGTCCTCGATCCGCCGGTTCGGGAAGTTCTGGTAGCTCTCGGCCGGCGTGTGCGGTGCGATCAGCGCGATCATCTGGTCCGTCCACGCGAGCAGCGCGCGACCCACGGAGGCGGGCGCGTCGCGCTCCCAGACGCACGTCGCCCGCAGGAGCGTGATCGCGTCGCGGTGGACGTAGGCGGTGTCGCGGCGGCCGACCTTGCCGATCACGGGCCCGCCGACCCAGCCGAGCGACCACATCGACCCGTTCGCGGTCGCCGTGCGACTCGTCGGCGAGCAGGTCGACGACCTTCGCGACGACGGCGGCGGGCAGCGGCTTCGTCGCGTACCGCGACAGGTCGCCGAACGAATGCTGCGCGCTGACCTCGGTCGTGAACCCGCGCTGCGCGTCCCAGTAGGGCATCGTCTGCATGACCGCCTTGACCGGGGCGCCGGCGGCGTCGAGCAGCGGCCGGACCAGCTCGGCCAGCTCCTCCATCGGCCCGAGGTACTGCCCGCGGGAGAACACGCTGATCGCCTCGCGCGGGCCGCCCGCGCCGATGGGCACCGCCTGCGCCGAGGCGACGGCGTTCAGGGCGGCGGGCGCGGTCTGCTGCATCCGGTCGAACGCGCCGAGGAGCGCGGTGGCGGCGTCGGCTCCGCGCCAATCGAAGCGGTAGAAGCTGATCTCCTGGACGGGGATGCGCGGCAGGCGGAAGCGCAGCTGCGTGTTGATGCCGAAGCTGCCGCCCGCGCCACCCCGGCAGGCCCAGAACAGGTCGGAGCGGCGCGACGCGTCGATCTGCCGGACGCGCCCGTCCGCCGTCACGATGCGGGAGCCGACGAGGTGATCGGCGGTGAGCCCGGCCCAGTGGGCGTTGTAGCCGATGCCGCCGCCGAGGGTGAGGCCGCCGACGCCGACGGTCGGGCAGGTGCCGCCGGGCAGGACGTGGGCGCCACCGACCGTCTTGGCGAAGACGTCGCTGTTCGTGGCGGCGCCGCCGAGCACCGCCTCGCCCGTCTTCGCGTCGACCCGCACGCCGTTGAGCCGGCTGAGGTCGACGAGCAGGCCCCTGGTGCTCGAGTATCCGGCGTAGCTGTGCCCGCCGCCGCGCGCCGCGATCGGCACGTCGTGCGCGCGGGCCCAGCGCACGCACGCGACGACGTCGCGCTCGCTGGCGACCCGCGCGACGGCCAGCGGGCGGATCGCGTCGTAGCGCGCGTTGGCCGGCTCGCTCTGCGCGGCGTAGCCGCGCTGGCCGGGCAGGAGCAGCGGGCCGGTGAGCGCCCGGCGGAGCTCGCGCAGCCACGCCGGCCGTACGCGGCCGCGCGCGACCCGGTCGTGCCACGTGGCCGAGCGGGCGTCCGCCGCGAACGGCAGCCAGAGAGCCAGGCCGCCGGCGCCGCCGGCCTTGACGACGTCGCGGCGGGTGATGGTCATCGGTGCGGTGCCTCCGGGTCAGCCCTCGACGGGTGCGGCGGGCAGGGTGTACACGTTGCGGGGGCTGATCACGCGGGTGATCGCCTCGCCGATGAGCGTACCCGGCGCGCTGCCCGCGGACGGGACGTCGGTGTTGATCAGGGCCACGATCGTCGTCTTCGTCCGGGGGCGGTACAGCGCCAGCGTCTGGTAGCCGGGCAGCGAGCCGTTGTGCCCGATCCACTGGTGGACGTTCAGCAGGCCGATCCCGTAGGTGACCGGGTCGCCCGGCCCGGCGACGGACGCCGCTCGGATGCGCTGCGTCTTGGCGGACAGCAGCCCGCGCCCGGTGGCGAGCCGCGGCGCCCAGATGCGCAGGTCGCGCAGCGTCGAGATCATCTGCCCGGCCGCCCACGTCCACGTGGGGTTCCATGTCGTCGCGTTCACGACCTTGCCGCGGGGCGTGGGCCTCGTGTAGCCCTGGGCGTGCGGCGACGGGAACGCGGTGCCCGCCGGGAAGCTCGTCTGCGTCATCCCCAGCGGCGCGGTGATGTGCCGCCGGATGTAGGCCCCGAGCGACTGGCCCGACACCCGCTCGACGACGAGGCCGAGCAGGATCGTGTTGGTGTTGGAGTAGTTCAGCTTCGTGCCGGGGGCGAACAGCAGCGGCCCGCCGATGGAGTACGAGAGCAGCTCCTGGGGCGTCCACGTCCGGTGCGGATCGGCGGTGAGCAGGCGGTCGAACGGCTCGGTGACCGAGTAGTTCTCCAGGCCGCTGCGCATCGCCGCGAGCTGGCGCAGCGTGATCCGGTCGCCGCTGACCACGCCCGGGACGTACTTGGCGATCGGGTCGTCGAGCCCGACCTTCCCCTGGTCGACGAGCTGCAGGAGCGCCGTCACCGTGAAGGTCTTGGTCTCGCTGCCGATGCGCATGTACAGGTTGCTGCGCATCGCCCGGCGGTTGGACGTGCTGCGGACGCCGAAGCTCCGCACGTACGCCGGCCGGCCGCGCTGCCAGACGCCGACGATGGCGCCCGGCGCGTGCGCGGCGGTGAGCGCCCGCTGGATCGACGCGGTCAGGGCGGCGTCGCGGTGCGAGGCGGCGGTCGCCGGGCCGGCGAGCGCGCCGGCCACCGCCAGGGCCGCCGTGAGCGCGAGCATGGTCGATCGGAGCACGCGTCCAGACTCGCGCACGCGGTCGCGCGCCGAAAGGGGCCTAGGTCCCTTGTCCGGGCGGGAGCGGGCGGCGACCATCGTCCGGGGGCGCCCGGCGCCCGCCAACGCCCGATCCACGAGGTCTCCGATGCGCCCAGGTCCCGCCGTCCGCTCCGTCGCCGTGCTGCTCGCCGTCGCAGCCGGCATCGCCGCGCCGTCCGCCGGTGCCGTCGTCGGCGGCACGACGGCCCTGCGCACCACCTACCCGGCCTTCTCCGTCGTCGGCACGGGCTGCGGCGGCACGCTGATCGCCCCCGACCGGATCCTGACCGCGGCGCACTGCGCGTCCGCGGTGGAGGAGAGCGACGAGGTGCTCGTGGGCCCGGAGAAGGTGAAGCGCACGGTCCGCCTGCGGGCCATCCTGCCGCTGCACGTGCGCCAGCTGGCGATGATGGAGCGCGAGTTCCCGCCGCCGGCCGGCGATCTCATGTTGCTCCAGCTGGACAAACCGGTCCCGAAGGTGCCCGTCGCCACGATCGCCACGGAGGCCGACGAGCTGACGGCGCGCGGGACCCTCGCGACCACGATCGGCCGCGGCGCGACCGCGTCGGACGGGTCGGGCGCGGGCCCGTTCCGCTCCGCGCTGGTCGACGTCGTCGCGCCCGTGTCCTGCCACGACCAGCTCGAGACCGCCCTGGACCGGGAGTGGTCGATCTGCACGCGCGGGCGCCCCGTGCCCGGGCCCGACGGGACGACCGTGAAGACGTCGGCCTGCGTCGGCGACAGCGGCGGCCCGCTGCTGGCCGGGCCCGGCGGCATGGGCAAGATCATCGGCGTCGTCAGCTGGGGCCCGAGCTGCGGGGAGGACGGCGACCCCGAGATCTACGCGAACGCCGTCGAGGGGCGCAGCTTCGCACTCGCGCGCAATCCGGCGTGGGCGCCCGCGACGAGGGGCCGAGCGCGCATCGTCGGCGTCCCCGAGGTGGGCAACACCGTCACGTGCGACGTCGACTGGATCGTCAAGCCGACCCGCGACCTCGACTACAGCTTCGTGATCGACGGCTACCAGAAGCAGGAGGGGGAGCGCAAGACGTTCCGCCTGCTCAGCGCCTACGCGGGCAAGGAGGTCAGCTGCACCGCGGGCGGCGCCACCATCGGCGGTCGCGGCGGGCCGCCCGGCCTCGCGCCGGGCCACGTCGTCCGTCGCGCGGACCGGTAGCGCGCGAGGAGTGGCCGGTCAGCGGGTGGGAAGGCGCAGCGAGAGCTTGGACACCGTCACCGTGAACGTGCCGTTCGACCGCAGGTGCGTTGGGTAGTCGTCGCCGACCAGCTCGAGCTTGATGGCGTGCCCTGGGGCGAAGCGGTAGGCGTTGCCGTGCAGGTCGAAGGCGATCTTGCCCGCCTGGTTCGGGGTGAGGCGGTACACGGAGCGGTCGACCAGGGTCTGCTTTCCGGCGGCCACGTCCCACAGCCGCGCGTTGAGCTGGCCGTACGGTCCGGTGGTCTTGACGGTGGCGTCGATCCGCCCGAGGCCCAGATAGGTGATCGCCGTGCTCACGCGCTTCGTCGCCGTGGCCGTTCCCTCCCCGACGGCCGCCGGGAAGGTGGCGCAGGGGTCGCCGCTCAGCCCGCCCAGGGTGACGGGCTTGGGGTTGAGGGCGGCGGCGAGCGCCTGGTCGCCCCCGGTGGACGTCACGGTCTGCGGGCCGCTCGCGCCGAGCGTGATGCGGCCGGTGTGGAGCGCGTCGAAGCTCGGGCCGCGGAACGGTCCCAGGCCGCTGGGCGTGAGGTTCGGGCACGTCTGTCCGAAGGCAAGCACGGAGCCGGGCTTGGGCAGCTTGTGCCGGGCGCCCTTCAGATGGGTGTCGAAGAAGGCCACGCCCTGGGCAGCGAGCCTTGCCTGATCGTGGGCGTGGAACCCGCCGCGGGCGTGCCCGAAGTCGTCGAGCTGCAGCCACACGGGAGCGCGCTTGTCCTTGGCGCGCAGGGCGTCGTAGACGCGCAGCGTCTGGATCGGCGGGAACAGGTCGTCGGTCCAGCCGGACAGCATGAGCAGCGGTGCGGGCCGAGCGCCCCGGCTCAGGAGGCTCATGGAGCTGTGGTACGTGGAGAGCTCGCGCAGGATGGCCTGCGCCTTGCTCCCGTACGGCTCGCCCGCGTTGAACAGCTCGATCCAGCCGCCGAGGTCCGCCGTCGGGTCGACGCCCACGGGCGCCACGTAGCCCGTCGCCTGCGCGCCGACGTACTGCCGGTTGAGGTAGCTGAAGATCTCGACGCCGACGGGGTTGGTGACCGACGCGTCACGGCCGTTGGGCAGCTGCGCACTGGCCAGGTCCGACCATGGCACGATCGGGTACGCCGCCGCGATGGCGAGCCGCGTGCCCTTCGGGGACCTCCAGGCCGTGAAGCTCCCGTCGGCCCTGCGTACGCGGTCCTTCAGGAAGGCGAGCTCCATCGCCTCGCCGCCACCGTAGGAGCCGCCGCTCACGCCGAGAGCCGTCGCCTTGGCGACACGCTCGTCGACCAGCCTGCCGAGCAGGGTCTGGACGTCCCGGGCCTCGTACCGCTGGTCGGCCAGGTGGAGCCAGCCCTTGGCGCAGCCCGCCGTGCGGACGGTCAGCGGCTGTCCGCAGGAGCGGCCGAACCCGCGGGCGCTCGGGGTGACGACGGCGTAGCCGGCCTTGGCCAGGCCGACGTTGCTGAACGTGCCCGCCTTCGCGTTCGTCGTGGTCTCGTAAGCCGTCTTGCTCGCGCCCCAGCCGTGCAGCAGGACGACGGTGGGGAACGGGCCGTCGCCCTTCGCGGGGAGCGTCACGTCGACGTCGAGCGGCGTGCCGTCGAACGACGGCACGCGCTGATCGAGGGACGTGGCCGGGCAGAAGCGCACCCCCATCTGGTCGGCGCAGGGATTGCCGAACGGCGTGGGAGCGGCGGCGGCCGATGCGCAGAGGATGGACAGGGCGAAGACCGCGACGGCGGCCCCGAGGACGGGACGGAGCATGGATGTTCCTTGGACAGGCGGACCGGGAGCTTGCGTGAATGCCACGGTAGCGATAAGAAGGAGCCTTCTCTGCTCCTGATTCGCCAGTCGAATCGACTGATTCCTAGCCCAAGAGGAGTACTACTGGATGCGTCGTCCCTGGTTTGCGCTGTCCCCGGAGGTCGCGACCCTGCTCCGCGAGCACATGACGGTGCTCACCGAGCGCACCAACGCGGCCATCCGAGCGGAGTCCACCGGGCCGGAGACCGACGCGGACGCGTTCTGGGAGCTGTCGCGCGCGAGCACCACGCACGCGATCGAGAGCTTCGTGACCGGGATCGAAGCTCACGAGACGGTGCTGGACACCGAGATCTTCGCCCGTGTCGGACGCGTCCAGGCGCAGGCGGGCCGCGACCTGGAGGAGGCGCTCTCCCAGTTCCGCCTCGGCGCGGCGGTCATCTGGCGGGAGATCGCGACCCTGGGCACGCAGGCGGGCTTCGCGGCCGCGGCGCTGTTCGACGTCGCCGAGGGGCTGTTCGTCTACATCGACGAGCTCTCAGGCGTGTGCGCCCGCGCCTACGCGGATCAGCAGGCCGCCGAGGCCGGCGCGGTGGAGGCCAGCCGATCGCGCCTGGCCCGGCTGCTCCTGGCCGACCCCCAGCCGGAACGGCGGGCGCTGACGGCGGCCGCGGATGCCGCCGGATGTCGTCTCGATCAGCGTTTCGCCGCGGTGGTCGTTCCCGACGAGCACCGCGAGGGCCTCCGGCTCGTCCTCCCGCCCGACGCGTTGCCCGGCCCGACCGATCGACGGCCGTGCGCCCTGCTTCCGGACCCCGACGCCCCCGGCTCCTTCGACCGTCTCGAGGCGGTCGCGGGCCGCCTCGCCATTCCCGTCGCGGTCGGCCCCACGGTGACGGCCGACGATGCGCTCGTGAGCATGGCTCAGGCCCAGGCCGCCTGTGCGCTCGTGGAGCGCGGGCTGCTCGCCGCCGAGCCGCTCCTGCACGCCAGCCGACACACCATCGCGCTGCTCTTGGCCGCGGAGCCCCGGCTGACCGGCCAGCTGATCGCCGAACGGCTCGGCCCGCTCGACCAGCTGCACGCCGGGTCGCGAGAGCGGCTCGAGCTCACCCTGCGCACCTGGCTCGACTGCCAGGGCACGCTGACGTCCGTCGCCACGCAGCTGTCGATCCACCCGAAGACCGTCAAGTACCGGCTGGACCGCATCCGCGAGCTCTTCGGCACCGCGATCGACGAACCCGACGCGCGCTTCGAGATCCAGCTCGCCCTCCGCGCGCGAGCTGGGCTCGGCCTACCGTGAGGCTCGTCGCGCTACGCCTGACACGGGGTGCTCTGGAGCGTCCCGTCGGGGCAGGTCACGTTGATCCAGGTGGCGCGGGGGAAGACCGCGCCGGTGAACGTCGCGCCGGAGAAGCTGGAGTTGATGATCACCACGGAGCCCAGTGAGGCGTTGGTGAAGTTCGCGCCGTCCAGCGTCGAGATCTGGATCGAGCTGGCGTGCATGAAGGCCCGGGTGAAGTTCGCGCCGTTGAAGATGGCGCTGCTCAGGTTCGCCGAGTACAGCAGCGCGCCGGTGAAGTTCGCGGCGCCCGGGGTGGCGACGACGCCGTAGAGGTTGGCGTTCTCCAGGTTGACGTTCGTCAGATCGGTGCCGGCGAGGGTCGCGCCCCAGAGGTTCGCGTTGATCAGGTTGGTGGTCGTCTTCGGCGTCGCGTTCGAGAAGGGCGGGGGCGGTGGCGGCGAGTTCGCGCCGGCGAGGTTCGCGCTGGTGAGGTCCGCGCCGTAGAAGTCGGCGTTGCTGAAGTCGCCGTTGCCCATCACGGCCTTCTCGAGCTCGG
>Ga0164241_10004137_pt1 | contig 14208 bp, 7 predicted proteins | sample OricomyardsoilBY_FD_108780 | JGI IMG/M metagenome (GOLD analysis project Ga0164241, IMG submission 108780) | Backyard soil microbial communities from Emeryville, California, USA - Original compost - Back yard soil (BY) | ecosystem: Environmental > Terrestrial > Soil > Unclassified | place: USA...
CCGCAGATGGCAAGAGCCTCGGGCAGGTGAAACTTGAAGCGAACGGTCTTGCAACACTAACGACAACATCTCTTGAAGTGGGTCAGCACCAAATTGCCGGGCGCTTTATACCTGATGCTGGCAGTACGGATTTTTCCAGCAGTAGCCTTGAAATACCTCATACTGTCATTGCCGGAGGCGCCGGTTCCATAATCCATCAATGGTGGTTTTGGTTGATCGTTTTATTGATTATTATCGGAATTATTATCGCACAGAAAAGGAAAAAGAAAGGCCCTTAATAAAAAACAATTCATAAAATAGTATTGTTCCGGTTTCAGGGCAGTTTAACCAAACTGCCCTGTTGCCATTAAAAAGGAGAATATAAATTTATTTTTTTAACGACTACTAGGGTTAGCTAAAAGCCAAATCAACAGCAAATTAAAACGAATGGAAATATTCAAAGATTCAACCCATGTCCAATGCCTGCCCGATATTAAACAGAACCGGACGGGGTGGGATTGTTGTTCCACTTAATCGTCAAACGTGTCAATAAAATCTGAATTTTAAAAAAGGTAAATAATTATGCAGATTGCTGAAACAAAACAAACTACAAATGCTGTTTCGAAAAATGAAACAGCGAAGCAATCTTTTTTCTTTCAGCCCAAACTTAGTATTAACCAACCCAATGATATTTACGAACAGGAAGCAGATGCAATGGCTGATAAAGTAATGCGAATGCCGGCTTCTAATGAAAAAAATAATTTCTTTTTTAAACCTGCGAATTCAATACAACTTAAATGTGCACACTGCGAGGAAGAAGAAAAAAAAATACAACTAAAACAAATAAGCAGTGAAGAGACTTTAGTCCTACCACAAATGCATAATAATGAACATCAAGTTGATAGATCGACCTACAAAGCAATGCGAATGATTAATAATTCGCAAAATAATTTCTTTTTTTCGCCTTCTATAATGCCTATTCAACGAAAATGCGCTAATTGTGAGGAAGAAGAAAAGAAATTGCAAAGGAAAGATCTGAACGCAGAACAACCTATCCCAGATGCATTAGAAAATTATATTGTAAATCTTGGCAGCGAAGGACGACCTCTTTCTAATGAGGCAAGAAGCTTTTATGAGCCGCGTTTTGGCTACGATTTCTCCGACGTCCGCATTCACAATGATTCAGCAGCTAATACTTCAGCAGGCGGTATCCAGGCGAAGGCTTACACCCACGGTACTAATATTGTTTTTGGTTCTGGTCAATATTCGGAATCAAATGAAGGAAAAAGTTTGTTAGCACATGAACTGACTCATGTAATACAACAGACGAACGGCGTGAACCGCAAAGGTTACATACAAAAAGCCGGTACCTACTGGATGCCCGAAAGCAAAAGCGGCGAGAAGGTGCATGAAGAAGTGCTGGAAGCAATCGGTAAGAAAAACAGCGCTAAAAATGTTTTTTCCGAAGCGCCAGTTCCCACTGCAACGGCGAGCATTATAGATCTTTCCGGTACCGGAAAAATCGGTTATGCCGACCTGATGACAACCGATAACGGCAAACTGGTAGGCTTATATAAAACAGGCGAGGGTATGTTTGGCAATATCAACAGTATAGAAAAGCTGAACAAACAGATCATCCTGAACGGTAAGAAATTCGACAGGGATAAGCTCAGAAAAAATACGGCGCCACTTTGGGATGAAAAAAATCAAAAAGTAACCAATATAGCAGACGCACCAAAAAACATTGCGGTAGCTGATTTGAAACCTTATGACGAGATCAGCATAAAAGGTGGCAAGACACAATTGACCAATTATGCCGGCGGTTTTGAGGAAGTAAAAGAACAGGTAAATAAACTGATAATGCAAGGTGCACTTCATGCCGATAGCAGCACGCCATGGACACTGAATGTCGGGGTTTTAAAAGAGCTTCCCGTTCCGGATAAATACCTGTTTCCCAGTGCTTCCGGTCAGCACTCGAAAGATTTAAAAATAACATTCGGCTTTGTGCGCGGTCTGCTCAACAAGCTGAAAGAAGCCGGCAGCCTGAAGATACTGGCAGAGTATGAGAAGATAAGAGAACAGAACACTTTGCCCGGAAAGCTCTTTGTGGTAGAAAACAGTGACGGCATTTATACTTATGCCTATATTCCCGACGCCTTTACCGATCCTGCTGCCATGGCAAAACTGCCAGGCGCCGGAGGCTTGCCCGGCACGCCTCCTTTCTCCGACATGATGACTCTGGTAGAGAAAGATATCAAAGGAAAGTTGAAAGGAACTTCGTTTGTTGCCAAGAAGCATGACGATGCGGCAAAGAATCAGCACCCCGCAACAAACAATCAAAACCCTGTTTCGAAGAACCAAAACGATTCAGCAAAGCCAACTGCTCCGCCGGCACAAATAGTACAAGCGGGTTCTAAAAAAATTCAGCGGAAAGAACAAGAATACAAGGACACATTCGATCAAAAAGAGTGGGACAGATCTCTTGACACCTACCAGCGGAAATTTACCGCCTCGCTGAAGACAAAGGAGATGAAGCAGCTTATTACTTATGGTGATCAGGCTGCCGGGTATGAAGATCTGCGCAAAAATCTGCCCAATGCAAAGATGCCGCCGCTGACCGCCAATCTGGAAAAACCCGCTTCACAATTAAAGAGCCTCGAAGTGTGGACTTATCCGGGCGTGGGTGTGCTGGGTACATTCCGCAGGTTGTTTGGGCGTGCTTTCGTGGGCGTTATCAACACGTATGAGCATGTAAAGGAAAAAATAAAAAATATTGCGAAAAAGAAAGATGGCGGCTCAGTAAGTTCCGTTGCTGCAGCCGCTATCCGTATCATCGTTAAAGTGATCAAGCTCATCGCTAACTATGTCGTTTCAAAGTCGCTGACCCTTTTAGTTGCTTCATTACAGCAAGGCATTGCCGATAATTTAAAAGCTTTGTATGAGAGTCTCATGCCGGATGAGCTTCAGAAATACATTGATGAGTTTACCGGCATCCGCGACAAGTATGAAGAGATGGCAGGCAAAACCATCGAGCAATGGAAGAAAGACTTCTTTGGAAGCTGGATTGATGACTATGAAAAAATACAGGATCTCATTGATAAAATTCAGCCCATTGCTAGTTTGGTAGAAAAGCTTGTGCGGTGGGGAGCCGGTATTATTGCCTGTCTCAGCCCGCCGGCCATTGGTTGCCTGTGGAATATTTTTAAGGAAATCGGCATGTACTTTATTGCCAAAATCATACAGACCTGTTGGTTTGGTACCAAGGTCATGGGATTCCTGTTCGATCATTTCCCGCAAATCATTAATCTTCCGCGCACCATTGCTAATGGAATCAAAGGTTTTGCCAATGACCATATCCCGCTTCCATTTGGCATGAAGCCGTTGTTCGCTGATATACCCGAACCTGATGCGAAAAGTTACAGCATGGAATGTGGTGAATTTGAAGGTGGTGGTGGTGGTGACGGCTCAGGCGGTGACAGGGGCGAGCTATATGATATGATCAATGAAATAGGCGAAGATAAATTTAAAGCCTTCCTGGAAATGATGCGAAAACGGGGTGCAGGTGATTGGGTATTGCTGACACCCGAACGGTTAAAGAGTGTGAAAGACGACCTGATGAAAGCCAATATTGACGACCTGAAAAAGATAGCCGAAGGCGAGAAACCTTCAGAAGGCATTTCGGTATCTATGGAAGAACTGCTGAAGGATATCTCAAAATATACGCCACGCGAAGAAAAGGTAAAGAAGGATTATTTTGATGAAAAGAAAAAACGCGAAGCTGCGGCGAAAGCAAAAGCGGACTCGGCAGGTGCAGGCGGCGGTAAGACAACAGCAGTAGATACTTCGGCTGGCGGCGGCAGCGGCGGTAAGTCAGGGCCGGTAAAAACGCTGGGTGAAAAAGCTACGAAAACATCCATAACACAACACGTGCAATTTGCGACCAATATTTATGCTCCCGCTTTTAGCGCTACAAATATTCCAAAGGAAAGCCTGAACACTACCGTATTTGTATTTTACAAAGACAATCCTTCAGATGCCAAGTACGAATATTATTATGTGGATGATGTAAAGCTGAAAGTAACCTCCTTTGACGGCTCGATGTACACATTCGTTAATGAGGAAGACTTTTCTGTAGAATATAAGCCCGGAACCAAACACTTCTTCAAAAAGGGTTTGGAGCTGCATGTCGAGACAAAGTTTGTAGAGTTTAAATGACAGGCATACAGCAAAAGAATCTGATAGTGTGGTCAGAGAGAAGAATGTGGTTATCCTGAAAGGGGAGTAAATGCTTTTATTACAAATAGATTAATTAATGCTATCGGCTGGTTTGTATGGAGCGGGACCTAAAAGGCAAAAGATAATTACACTCCAAAAAAAATTTTTAATTTTTTTTAAAAATTGAATTTAAAAGTTTGAGGACGCAACTAAACACAAGGACTCCTGCAGAAGCCAATCATTCTCCTGTTTCAATTCCTTTCTTTCAACCTAAATTATCCGTCAATCAACCTGACGATGCTTACGAACAGGAAGCGGATGCAATGGCTGAAAGGGTTATGCGCATGACTGATTCTTCGGTTAATAATTTTTCATTTTTTAAACCTTCCATTTCATTAATTAAGCGCAAATGTGCACATTGCGAAGAAGAAGAAAAGCAATTACAGCGCAAAGAATCAGGCGGCAATGATTTCAATTCCGATACATCAACAGAAAATTATCTAAGCAGTTTAAATGGCGGTGGCAGATCGTTAACGAAAGATGAAGCAGGTTTTTTTGAGCCACACTTTGGATATGATTTTTCAAATGTGCGTGTACATAACGACAGCATCGCGAATGAATCGGCACAAAGTATAGATGCATTGGCTTATACACATGGAAATCATATTGTGTTTGCCAACAATCCACACCAGCTAAACAGCTACGACGGAAAGAAATTACTGGCGCATGAATTAACGCATGTAGTTCAGCAAAATTCAGGATCAATTCAGCCTAAAATAATTCAAAGAGATGTTGATATTGGTGAAAAACATGAATTGACCAGCGAAGTACTTGCAGGAAATAAAAGACTTGAATTGGTTTTTGATGCAAAGTCAATCGTAAAAATGCCCGATGAGGGCGAACATGTCACCAAACTGCAACAGGCATTGGTAAATATAGGTATACAACTTCCGAAATTTGGCATTGACGGAAAATATAATGATGAAACAAGAAATGCGGTAATTGAATTTCAGCAGAAGGCAGGCATGTCTGAACAGGAATGGGATGGAATAGTTGGAAGAAAAACCATAGGCCTGCTTGATAAAAGTAATCGCAACAACATTATTGAAAAAGATACCGATGACCCCGATAAAGATTTTGTTGTAAATAAACCAAAGGCAGAAGACAAATCCTGTGAAGGGCAACCTGTAGAAAAACCATGCGAACAAACTGACCTGGATGATATTGATAAAGTGGCCGGTGAAAGTAGTAAACTGATTGATAAAGTTTTGGCGGAACAATTACCGCCTAAGAAAACAGACCAAGCTGACTATCCTTCTATCTATGCATCCTTGTTTAAAAATAATGATGCAGCATCCGTAGATAAAGTGAGAGATAACTATAACAAGACGAATAAATTCATTTCTGATCTGCAAAAAGATCGCAGCCTGGAGGTTTGTGCAACCAACTGTGATGGAGGCTGCAGAAGCGGCTCGCCGGCTTACGAAGGCTTCTCAAAAAAACTGGCAAAGAAAATAATTCATTTTTGCCCCGGCCTGGCGAAACATCCGGAGCGTGTATTGATCGTATTGCATGAAAGCCATCATGCCGCTATTGATGGCTCGAGCGATTTGGCCTATGGAAGCACACGGCTGATAGATAAAATTGATTTTGATACGGCGTTAAAAAATGCTGCATCTTTTCATCTATATGCCTCTGCAGTAGATGATCCAAAGGGCACCGTAATAGGCCATGCTGTAAAGGATGATAATAAAATAACAACCAATACAGATAAAAAGAAAATTGACCTTGCACTGGCACACATGGAGCAATGGTTCAAACTGGTAACTTTTGATGTTTCTGTAGATATCAAGGGAGCAACAGATGCAAAGAAAAAAGGCCGCTATGAAAACGCCACTGCCGCCGCTGATATGGAAATATGGTCTCATTGGTTTGGCTTGACACGGTCGCCTGCACCGCCGACCGATTCAGATATCACCAAACTAAAAGCTATCGAAGAAAGAACAGACGATATGGAAAATACTTTTAAAAATGTATTCAATATCACAGAAACCACCGGGCCTTCCAATTGGGTAAACGGTACGGGTACTTCTCAAATTGATCTGAATAAAAAAACCATTCAGTTAGAAGAAAAGCCGTTGGTGATAGCGTTGCTTCAGGAGTTAGTAAATGCCACGCCGCAGATCAGCGCAAACATTGAGTCATTATATGTAGGCTCAATTAATGACATGCGTAATACCAGAAACCTTGCACCATGATAAAATAAAAACTCTTGGTTATGTTCAGATCAAAAAAACATATTGATCTAAAAAGCACAGCCGGCAATGCAAATAATGTTGGCGGTGTATTCTTTCAACCGAAACTAAGCATTAATCAACCTAATGATCTATATGAACAGGAAGCGAATACAGTAGCAGATAAAGTGATGCAGGGATCCTCAGCCGGGTCAACATTTTTTTCGCCTTCGGTTATACAACGAAAAGAAGATTCATCTCAAACAACAGCATCATCACAAACAGGCGAATACATTTCATCTTTATCGGGAGGTAAGACTTTAACCAATGAAGAAAAAAGTTTTTTTGGATCAAGCATGGGCTATGATTTTTCGAACGTGCGCATTCATAACGACAGCCAGGCTGATCAATCTGCAAAAAGTATAAATGCATTAGCTTATACACATAGAAACGATATCGTATTTCGCAGTGGTCAATACCAGCCGGATACACAGGAAGGAAAGAAGTTGCTTGCGCATGAATTAATGCATGTAGTACAACAGGATAACAGTAATACAAACACCATTCAACGGTATTCAGATACAGATCATCACATACTCGAGGAAGTTGCGCTCACCGATGTATTTTCTGAGGAAGAACTAAAAAAAATTGAGCATGGAAATATGGGGCGCGATTACAGCCAGCTTCCATCTATCGGATCTTCTTTGCTTGTAGGCGAACCAGATCTTGGTGGTTACAAAACATATGAACATTTTGATAATTTTATTTTCGATCGTGATAATAATCGTTGGGTTAGTCACAAGGAATATGATAAAATATGGGATGAAAATACAAAGGAATGGGTAGGCAGGCCTGTACCGTTAAAACCCAAAGCTGTTCCCCGGGAAACGCCATTGCAATACATAGAAAGTGAGTTGATGAAAGCCGTTGAAAAAGATATGCCTGACGCGGGTTCTTTTACACATGTTGGAAATGCATTTCATACTATCGAAGATTTCTTTGCACATTCAAATTTTGTTGAGTTGACAAAAGGAGATTATAGTACAGGTAAAGAGTTAACAACACATCCACCTGGCGCTCCCGGAGGTGAATCAACGGATTCTATTTTAAGTAATATACTGGATCCTGTTCCTGCTTCTGTTTATAAAGAAAGATTTAATAAAGCTAATGAAGAAGGATCAGTCGTTTCTCATGGAAACATGGCAAAAGATTTTCATACCAACCCCAATCATTCAATGGCCATCACATTGGCAGCATTGGCTATAAAAAAGATCGGGTTAATGGTAAAAAATGCATTTGGTTTAAAAACAAAAGCGCAGCGCAATGAATATGTGAAAACGGTTATCATGGCAACCTTAACTTCATGGTTAAGACCACCGGATGAAAATAATAAATGGTGGGAAAAATTATTGGAAGATGATGGTGGCATCACTGCAAGGAAAATAAAAGAACTACAGGACAAAACACCTGTTACGGTTAACCAGTTTCCAGGCAGCCCGTTGCGCAATCTTGAGGCAACAAGGTTTTCACCATGGAAAGCAATTGGATTGGGTACTTCCGTTTCCATTCCTTTAAAGGACCGCACATTCTTTACCGCAGGATATATGCTCTATGTTCCGGGCACAGGTTTGTCGCCTGATGATAAAATATTGGTTGCACCAAGATCAGAGTGGGATCAGGCAGATACACCTAAAATAATTTTTGGTGCACAGATATCCGGCACATTCGATTTAACCGACTTAATTAAAAGGAGAAAATAACATGTTTGAGCGATTGCATTTTTCATCATCAACCAAAGAAAACGATAAGAATAGTGGTCAATCAAAGCATGCTTTCTTTCAACCTAAATTATCCGTCAATCAACCTGACGATGTTTATGAGCAGGAAGCAGACGCAATGGCTGACAAAGTCATGCGGATGCCCGATTCAGCAATAAGCAATAATTTCTTTTTCAAACCGGCTATTTCATCCATACAACGCAAATGTGCGCACTGTGAGGAAGAAGAAAAAAAGGCGCAGCGGAAAGAAGCAAACAACAATGAAACTAATGCAGATACTTCAACTGAAAATTATATCAGTTCATTAAGTGGAAAGGGAAAATCATTAACACCTGATGAAAAAAGTTTTTTTGAGCCAAGGTTTGGGTATGTTTTTTAATAAAAAAATAGTGGTTTCTGTAATTGGTTTACCTTTGAACAGCGTCCGCCAAAGTACCTTTTTTTGTCAAAAACCGTAAGCTATCACAGAGATTTAAACCTGTAATCAATGTAATATGCTAACCGCCGCACCTCCAAAACAAAATCAAACACCGTCACAATCAAAAAGGAGGAAAGAAATTTTCTTTCAGCCAAAGCTTACTATTAACCAGCCCAATGATATTTATGAGCAGGAAGCAGATGCAATGGCAGAAAAAGTTACTCGAGTGAGCAATGAAAATGCCTTTCAGCAATCTTTATCTAAGCCTTCCCTTACAACAATTCAGCAAAAACAAATAACTGGCAGTGAAAAAATTCCAGATGCCTCAACTGAAAATTATATTGGCTCATTAAATAATAATGGAAGGTCATTAACAAATAAAGAAAAAAGTTTTTTTGAACCCAGGTTTGGATATGATTTTTCTAATGTAAAAATCCATACGGATAGTGAAGCGGCTAAATCTACCCAATCAATAAATGCGCTTGCTTATACTACCGGAAATAATATTGTTTTTAATGAAGGACAATATAACCCCAGCACCGCTAGTGGTAAAAAATTATTAGGGCATGAATTAACCCATGTAATACAGCAAAAAAATATTTCAGCCATTCAGCGGCAGCCTGTTCAAATGCCACCATTAACTGTAAGTACCGGAATGCCTTCGGATCTTAGTTCTTTAAGTACACCTGCAACTGCCGGCAGCATGACTGTGGCTGCTGATCCTGCTTTGATTGGATTAAACAGCCAGTTACCTTTAACAGTCTTACCGTTTACGCCAGGAGGCTGGAATGGAAATGAAATTGCAAATAAACTTGGGCAGTATGATCGCATTCCGGGCACAGACAGTGATGCGGTAAGATGTGTACAATCTGTTGCTTTAATGAGCCATATATTAATGGGGCCATCGGCGGCGATAAGTTACTTAACTGCAATTGCTTTGCAGGGAATGTTAACAAGTCAACCGGGTAAAAGGCAACAAACTGCATTGAGGGTAATTGATTATGTAAAAAATCAAATCAATAATCAAAGGGCAACTTATGGCGATATGTACTGGGCAATGGAATCTGTCCATGATTTATTTTATGCTGATCAGGCGGGAACACCTGCACAAACTGCAAATACAGTAAGAGAACAAATAACGCCGGCTTTTGATCTTTCGCATAATATGACGAACATGGATAAATGGTGCAGTAATAGTAACGAATTGCTTTCCCAGGCAGCTACTTTGCATCCCGGTGATCAGTTAATGCTTAATTCATGGTCTGTTTCCTTTAACTCTGTGTTTGATGATGCGGGAGTTCCACCCACGCGACAGCAACTTACTTATACACAAACAAATGAACAAAATCAACCTTTGCGCACCGTTTCGATAAGGCGTATTGATACAAGCCAGGGTAAGCCGGCGCCCGGCCAGATTGATACAAACCGTGATAATAAACACGGTCATCAAATGCTTATTTTTAAAGATCCGGCAGATAGTCACATAAAATTGTATGAGCCTGAACTAACAACAAGTGGGAAACATTTATTTGATTTAACAGCAGATGCTTCTGTAATTAACAGTATGCTGTTTTTTGATCAGCCACGATTTGAATTATTTGAATATGTACAACTATGGGGAAAAATGAGCCCTTCAACTTTGGTTTCTCCGGTTATACCTTAAACTTAATAAAGAATAGAACTGTGCAAAATCACTATGCAAATATCATCGCGTCAATACATTATCTTATTAATTTATTACAACAAAGGCTCGATATTTTTTTCGGAAAAAGTGAAGCTGCTTTTATTTGCCGGGAACCGGAATTGGTAAACGATGAATCTGAATTCTATAAGCTGATTTCAAAAACTGACTTATCAGCCGAAGAAAAAATAATTTTTCTTATCGCACTTATTCCTCATATTCAGCCTAATTTTTTTGATAATATTATTCAGCAATATTTACCTAATGGAGGAGATTTTACTGATTTAGGCGGAGTAAAAGGAGCTAATTCCCGTGGCATGATTCCCACCGGCGAAACTGCATTATTCATTTTAGCCGGTAACGATATTGAGAAGAGGATGGAAATCATGAAATATTTTTCTGCCGATCATTTCTTTTATAAAGAAAGCATCCTGTACATGGAAAGTGTAAAGGAAGGTGAACCTGCTATGAGTGGTAAAATTATTTTACAACCGGAATGGATTGATCTCTGTACACTTGGCACTGTTTCAAAACCAACTTTCAGTCCGGATTTTCCTGCAAAACTTGTTACTACTAAAATGGAATGGGGAGATTTGATCCTAAATGAAAAAACTTCCCGGCAAATAAATGATATCAAAATATGGCTGCGGTATAACTCCATTTTTATGAAGGACTGGGAGATGGATAAAAGAATTAAGCCTGGTTACCGCTCTTTGTTTTATGGACCTCCTGGTACCGGAAAAACCTTTACCGCGACTTTGCTTGGTAAACAATTTGAAAAAGATGTTTACCGGATAGACCTCTCACAGGTGGTTTCAAAATATATTGGTGAAACTGAAAAGAACCTGGAAAAAGTATTTAAAAAAGCGGAAAATAAAAACTGGATACTTTTCTTTGATGAAGCAGATGCATTGTTTGGAAAACGGTCCAATGTACAGAATGCCCATGATAAATATGCCAACCAGGAAGTAAGCTACCTGCTTCAGCGTGTGGAAGATTTTCCCGGTTTGATTATCCTCGCCTCCAATTACAAAAGCAATATCGACCAGGCTTTTGTCCGAAGATTTAATTCAATTATTTATTTCCCCATTCCGAACGCTTCAGAAAGATATCAAATCTGGAAAACGTCTATTCCATTGAAGGCAGTTCTTGATAAAGATGTTGACCTTATCTCCATTGCGAGAAAATATGAAGTCACAGGCTCATCTATAATCAATGTAATTCATTACGCTTCACTTCAAACTATTTTCAGGAATAGTACGGTCCTGACCCGGCAGGATATTATTGAAGGCTTTAAAAGGGAGTATGAAAAGGAAGAACGCGTATTTATTGGTTGAATAAATTTAAGGATCAATTGCCTGATTGCACTATAATACTAAAGACCGAATAATGCCTGCTAAACAAACATTATCCCCGGAAAGTACAGGTAATTCCCACCAGGCTAAGGGTTCATTTTTTCCGCCGTTATGGGTACAACCTAAACTGAGCCTGAATGAGCCCGGTGATATTTATGAACTGGAAGCCGATGCTATGTCAGAACGGGTCATGCAAATGCATGCGGCTACCGTTTCTCCCGCTACTTTTTTTAAACCTGCTTTCTCTATTGCGCAGCGGAAATGCAAGGATTGCGAGGATGAAAAAACAAAAGTGCAACGTAAAGAAGGATCGTCACCGGAAAATTCGGGAGCTATCGGAGGAAGGCGATATATTGATAATTTAGGTAACCGGGGATTGGCTCTTTCCGAAACCAGCCGCCAGTTTTTTGAACCTCGCTTTGGGCAGGATTTTGCTGGTGTCCGCATCCATACTGATTCAGCGGCCGTAAAATCAGCAGCGTCTCTAAATGCGTTGGCTTACACTTCAGGCAATAATATCGTATTTGGTGAGGGACAATTTTCACCCGGAAGTTCAGAAGGTAAGAGGCTATTAGCACATGAGTTAACCCACGTAGTACAACAAAAGAGAGCGCCGGATTCGCTTGTCCGTCGGCGTACTGCCCGGACCACCTATTATACGACTGCATTTTCTGTAGGCCCTTTATGGGAGGTTACCCTGGTCATTACCGGCGCTCCCCCTGCCGGCACAGAAGCCTTTTTGGATTTTGAAGATGCTTGCATGGATGGTATACGCGGAGCAGCACAGACCCTAGGTAATGGTAGCACAGCCGTTAGAAGAAGAATGACTGTGCGGATCCCCTATCGAAGGAATCCCGATTTAGCGACCATCGAAAATGAAGCTTACCGGCAGGCCTTGCAATCTGTTTTGCCCCCGGCCCCCGTAGCTCCTCCGGTGGTCGCCCCGCCCGCTCCATTGGTAACTGCTCCGGCTCCTGCCGTAACCGCGGCACCGGCTCCCGTAGCAACGGTGAGCAGGGCCGGAACAGATTTTGATCAATTTATTGCCAATGTAAATTTACTGGAAGCTGCGGCCATTAGCGATGGTTATTCCCTCACGCAACGAATTACCGCCTTTAGAAAAATATTTTACGATTCTTCCAATCCTGCCAGCACCTATGCCGGTTCAACAGTGGGAGGAGGCGCCTTTAACATTCTTATTCCCGGGGCAGTTTCTACAACCTTTCCGCCAAGTTGGGCTAGCCAGCCGGCTCTGGTTGCTGCAAAAGCATACTTAAACGGTCACCAATCAATCCAGGTGCAGCCTTTGGGGAATGTGGATACCGGGCATGTGTTTGCCGGTTTAGATGCGGGATTGCACCAGACAAGTGTTTCCATCGCTTTCGGTCAGTTACACTTCAGATCCAATAAAGAAGCAGCTACTTTTACAGGTGACCTGGGTAGTGTGGTGGTGGAATATATCAAGGCTAACCCGGCAAGTTTCCGTGACGTAGCGATGGATCTGAACAGTTCGATCCTAAATGCCCAATACACCAGGTTTGCAAGTGATCCCGACATGGCTGGCAACGTGGATGCCTATTCTATGACACTTGATCCTGGAAAAACGGTAGCTCAAAACCTTATCGACTATTACACACCGACTACCCTGGGCGTAAATAAAAGATATACTAATTTCGCCAACAGCCTTGGGTTGGGAAGACTGTCCGGCGGAGTATTTGCAGGTGACACGCCTACTTTCCGATCTTCTCTCAGGGATGAAGTATTCAATACTGCCCTGGCTTATGCAGCAGCTAACGGAAGAAGAGTGGATGTAACAAATGTTATAAGTGATCCCGGGCCGGGCATTTTTGTGCCTACTTTTTGGGAAATGTATTTTAATATTTCCACTTGGGTAGTTGAAAAATTTATTCAAACCCTGGTGACAAAAGTCGGAGCGGAATAACCAGATACGTCAGCCGTCAGCCGGATGCCGGTTCCTTCTCATAATAATACATATCCGGGTGCAGACTTACCGGAAAATATAATGGTATACAACGCGCGTACAAGTCTATAATCTAAAAAACGTGAAGTTGCCTGCAAATATAATTACTCCTGAAATTTTTGTCAACACGTCATTTCCCGATGAAAGAAGAAGCAACCTTTTTGGTGTCCTGTATCATGCCCACATATAACCGGCGCGCATTTGTGCCGTACGCTATTCAATACTTTCTACGCCAAGATTATCTCTATAAGGAATTGATCATCATAGATGACGGCAATGATTCTGTAGAAGACCTGGTGCCGGATAATCCTGCCATCCGCTACTATCGCCTGCAAAAAAAATTAACGTTGGGTGCCAAATTGAATCTTGCCTGTGAATATGCCAGGGGAAATATTATTGCCAACTGGGATGATGATGATTGGTATGCTCCGCGTCGCTTAAGTTACCAGGCGCATTCGCTTAAAAATGAAAACATATTCATTTGTGGTATTAATAACTTGTTATATTACGATCTTCTTGATAAAAAGGCTTTTAATTATATCTATCCCTCCAATCAGAAACCGTGGC
>Ga0164241_10004138_pt1 | contig 14208 bp, 14 predicted proteins | sample OricomyardsoilBY_FD_108780 | JGI IMG/M metagenome (GOLD analysis project Ga0164241, IMG submission 108780) | Backyard soil microbial communities from Emeryville, California, USA - Original compost - Back yard soil (BY) | ecosystem: Environmental > Terrestrial > Soil > Unclassified | place: USA...
ATCAGTGTGGATAGCCGCTCCTGCCTGTGCCGTGGTTAAGCCCTCTTTAATGGCACATGCGCGACTTTCCTTTGGTCCTGTTGTAAAGCAGGTGATGCGTCCAAGGGTGCGGTATGCTCCACGAATCAAATCGACAAGACCATCATCAGAGACACCAAGTTCCTGGCGAAACATCTGCTTATCATCTTCAGCAACATCATTGAGTTCGCGCTCGGTATTTGCATCAACATGTACATACTGTGATCCAAGTTCCGCAACACGTGCATACGCCGCCTCTGCACGTCCATCTTTGAGTTCATGGAGGTTATGACCACCGCTCTTGCCATTGAAACAATAGAGTACCGGCTTGAGGGTGAGGAGGTTCAAGTGCTTCACCAGCTTTTGTTCCTCAGCAGTCAATTCATTACAAAGTGTGACGCGACCCTGCGCAATACACTGCTCTACTTTCGCAAGTGCAGTATCTTCAGCAATTGCTTCTTTCACTCCTGCCTTAATATCACGCACCAACTTCTCGCGTCGCTTTGCTACCTGCTCACGATCAGCAAGCGCGAGTTCAAGATTGATGATTTCGATATCACGTACTGGATCCACTTCACCGTGCACGTGGGTAATATCATTGTCATCAAAGAAACGTACGACTTGCAGAATGGCATCCGTCTCACGAATGTTGGTGAGGAATTGGTTCCCAAGTCCCTCACCATCTGCAGCTCCTTTTACGAGACCCGCAATATCAACAAATTCAACTGCGGCAGGAATTGTCTTCTCAGAACCTGAAAGCCCTGCGAGCTGGTGGAGCCGCTCGTCAGGCACACCCACAATACCCACTGATGGATCAATGGTGCAAAACGGGTAGTTCTCTGCCGGAACACTCTGTTTGGTCAGTGCATTAAAAAGCGTCGATTTCCCGACGTTTGGCAGACCGACGATACCGATACGAAGCATAGGTGCTGTTAGTTATAGCGTATAACGAGATAAATAAAAAGACCGCCCCATTTCTAGGACGGCCCAAGAGAAAACCGCAGACCAGTGTCAGTACGCAGGAACCACGAACGTTGTCGCCTTGCGGATTTTCGCCCGGCTCCCGTAGAGGGAGAGCGGCTCAGACGCAATGACGCTTTTCTGACCCTCAGGCCGAAGCGTCGCCGTCACCGAGCAGATTTTGCCGAAGTAATCTTCGACGTACGCCACGTAGCGCCCGACCTTCCCCTGCTTGCGCTCCTCCTGCAACTTCTGCAGAAAATGCCAAAGGAAGATAAGGGCGGTACGGACACGTTCCAGATTCGGCTCCCCGTACTCCTTCAAAACTTCCTCGTCGAAGGTCTCCTTGAGGAGACTGATGTCAACGAGCTTTCCCGGCGGCACCAGCTCTTCCGTGAGACGGAAGTAGTGCAGCTTGAAATGCTCATTCTGATGCTCGATACCGAGCTCCTCGAGAATGGTCCGAATTTTCATGGTCGCCGAAAAGGATTTCGAACCCTGCACATGCAGAGCCTGACTACTTTTCGACCCGAGAACCCGACGCTTGCGCCGAACAGACGTTGCTGCCACTTGAATCATTTGATCTCCTTGAAACACACTTCACCACGAAGTGCGACTCTGACATTTGTCACAGCGGAAAACAGCCAGAAGCCCCTTTCCGCTGTGACAAATACACAATATCTATGAAAGAACGAAATCGCAGTAAACCAGACTTTTGAGTCTAAGTCAAAAGCTATATGTCCGCATCCAAGGTTGGCTTGTCTAATAGTTCCTGTTCGAGCCCCAGCTTTGTGCCATCAATGCGATAGACATCCTTTTCAATCTTCCCAAGCTCTTTGTAGCTGGCGTTGTAGTGTGAGACTGCCGTACCGAGCGCGGTGCCTAGTTTCTTGTGATACTCCTCGTACGCACCGATGTGCTTGCCTAGCTCACCCACCCGCTTCTTTATCTCCTCTGCCTGCTCTTCAATTTGAAGCGCTCGAAGGCCCTGCAACACCGTCTGTAGATATGCCAAGAATGAGGTTGGCGAAACGATGATGACCTTTTTCTGGAATGCATAGTCAATGAGGTCACGGGTCTGTGTTTTGAGTGAGCCCACCTGGTTCATGAGGAGGTCATAGTAAATACCTTCAGATGGAATGAACATGAAGGCAAACTCCATGGTGTTTTCTTCAGGACGAACATACTTTGACGTCTCATCAATACGAAGCTTGAGGTCTGCCTTAAAAAGTTTCTCGTATTTCTCTTTCTCTTCTTTTTCACGTGCTTCTACCGCACGATTATAGTTTTCAAGGGAAAACTTCGAATCAATCGGAATGATGCGATCTTTGACAAAGACCACCGCATCAACGATTTCTCCATTCTTAAAGGAATACTGCATCTGGTATGCCCCAGGAGGAAGCACATTCTGCAATACCGTTTCAAGATAGTACTCACCCAAGATACCGCGCTGTTTTGGATTCTGAAGGATATCCTGCAGGCCCTGCAACTGGTCCGCAAAGGACACCACCTGACGGTTGGTTTCATCAAGCTTGGTAAGTCCTTCGGTCACCTCACGAATAATGCGAGTTGATTCTGAGAGCTGGTGACGGACTGTCTCTTGGGTTGCCCGAGAGGACTCGGTCACACGCGCATCAAGGGTGCGGGTGAGGTCTTGCAGCTGTTGTTGCAGAAGTACGAAGCCTTCTTGTGGGCGCTCTGTCTTGGTGCGACTACGGAAAAAGAACACCCCAAATACGACTGCCTGCACGAGAACTACAGCGAGAATACTGAGCATGAGTGCCTCCATATACGCTCAAGTATACCCTGCAATTCCCTATTTCAAACCACCACGGATAAAGAAGAAATATTTGCTTCCTTCTACAATCACAAGGTTCGTTATACCCACGAGTGCTAATAGCCCAATACTGCTAGCAGCCAGTGGCACAATGCGCAGAAGATGTGACACGACAGGCACAAAAAGTGCGACAGAAAGTGTTGCAAGACTACCAAGAAGCGCAATCACCAAGAATTTATTTGAAAGAAGAGGTAGTCGCCAAAGCGGTGTTGAAAAACTCTTGAGAGAAAAGGCCATAAACATAGCGTCAAACGACAGCGCCACAAACATGATGGTACGAAGGGTATCTTCAGCAACTCCCTGTGCCACCAAGAACAGGAACAGGCCAACAAGAAGCGTGCCCGTCACTATTCCCACCAGAAAGATAAACTTGAGTACTTTCTTTGAAAGCACCTTTGCAATCTCAGGGTCTTTCGGTCCACGACGCATAGCGTTTGGATAGAGTGGCTCAAAAGCAAATGCCACATTCATCGGTCCGCCATTTACCAAGTTCGACCAGAGAATCTGTGTTGGAAGAATAGGAAGTGGGAGCCCCATCGCAAGTGCCGTCACCACGACAAACACCTCACTAAAGTTTGTCGACACGACGTATGCAAAAATCTTCTTCACGTTGTCACGAAGCCGTCGCCCTTCAGCAATAGCTGCGGTAATGGTGCCGAACCCGTTTTTAAGGAGGATCAGATCCGATGCTTCTTTTGCAACGTCTGTACCGTTGCCCACCGCAATACCAATGGCTGCTGCCTGCAGTGCGGGCGCATCGTTAACTCCATCTCCCGTCATGGCAACCACCTCACCTGCACCGCGAAGCACATTCGCAATACGAAGCTTGTCTGCTGGTGTCACGCGTGCAAAGACCGGATGTTTGCGCACCATCGTAACAAGATCTGCGTCACTCAGCCCTGCAAGGTCGGCACCTGTGTGTGCAATCACCCCAGGCCCTGCAATACCCACTTCACGTGCAATAGCGAGCGCTGTTTCAGGGTTGTCACCAGTCAACATGGCAACATGCGCACCTGCCGCGCGCATTTCTGCCACCGATGCTTTTGCCTCAGCACGTACGGTGTCCGAAAAGAATATGAACCCCATGAGTTCAAGTTCTTGTAGTACGTTTGTGAATTCTTTTTCTTTAGGAAACGACGGTTCGCTCCACACACTGCGTCCCACAGCAATAACTCGCTTCCCTTCTTGTGCTGCCTCAGTCAAAAGAGTCATAAAGAATCGAGAACGATACTGAGTCATTGATTCAGTTCCTCCCGACACCCGCACCCATTTTGCATGCTCCATAAACAGCTCTGGGGCACCAATAAGGTATGCGATGTTTTTCTTTTCTTCAGTCACTAGCATGCCACTTGCACGACGCCCCGAATCAAATGGAAGTGAGTCGATACGGGGGGTGTCCACACGCACCTCGTCAACGGCAATGCCTGCTTCAAGACCTGCAAGAAGAATCGCCTGCTCTACAGGACGACCGTGTGCCACAATCGTATTCTCTTCTGGTTCAGCAGCCATACGCTCTTCGATGTAAGCATCAGCACCAAGCACCCCAGCACGAAGCAAAGTGTGTGCAACTCCTTCCGTTGCTGATGTGGTAACTCCGTCAACGGTTGCAAATCCTGCCACCTGCATACGTCCTTCAGTAAGGGTGCCCGTTTTATCAGTAAGAATAATGCTCGTAGCGCCAAGTGTTTCCGCAGCAAGTAGTGAGCGCACCAATCCTCCTGATTTCAAGATGCGCTCCATCCCAAGCGCGAGCACGACCGTCACCGCAGCAGGAAGCCCTTCAGGCACCGAGGATACTGCAAGGGCAATGGCGATAACGAGAATATCCGCAAACGGCAACCCACGTACCACCGAAAGAATAGTAATGACAAGAATAATCGCTAGTACGGTATAGAGAAGAAACTTGGTAACAGAATGCATGTCTTTCTCGAGCGGTGTCTTGGGCGAAACTGTTTCTGCAAGTGCCACTGCAATCTTGCCAAGCTCGGTATGTCTACCAACGGCCGTCACAACGCCACGACCATTTCCTGCAGCAAGAAGGGTTCCTGCGTACGCCATACTTGCTCGTTCAGCAAGAGGTGTTTGTTCCTTCACTTCTGCCACCGTCTTTTCAACACCTACCCACTCTCCCGTAAGTGCAGATTCGTTCATCAGTACACCGTGTGTTTCGACAATGCGCATATCTGCTGGTATCTCCGTACCAAGCGAAAGCACAACCACATCTCCCACCACCACCTCATCGGCAGGAATATCACGCATCTTTCCAGACCGAACCACCGTGGCGTGTTTTGCAATCCCTTGCTGAAGCGTGTCAAATGCTTTTGATGCACGACCCTCTTGAAGTACTCCAATGACTACGTTGATAAGAAGTGCGATGGTGATCACAATCGCATCGGCATAATGTGCAAGGAACAGTGTTGCAACAGCTGCAAACACCAGCACAAGAGAGATGGGGCCGAGAACTTGTTTTATCGCACGTGTTACAAGCGTATCGCGCGGTGGTTGTGGTAATTGATTTCGCTCAGCACGCAATCGTTTTGTTGCCTCCTCTTCCGAAAGACCTTCCGTGATATTTGTTCTCGTAAATCGCGCAACCGATGCAATCGAAAGTGCGTGCCATGCGTGCTGACTCATTGAGAAAAGTATAGCAAACGAACTCTATAAAGAGTGCGCGGCGCAGGACTTGAACCTACAACATCCACAACGTCAATGTGGCGCTCTACCAATTGAGCTAGCCGCGCATAAAAAAAGAATACCCTAGAGTGTACTGGTATTCAAACTAGTACGGGTTACAGAGACAGTAGTCCGCGCTTGCTTGCGTATAACTGCACCAATTGTTATCAAACGGCCGACAACTTCCTGTGCGGCCTGTGGTGTTTGGTGTATCGCCAGCCATGACTGTTCTCAAGATAGCACCACTTGGTCCACCTGCGCCGTAGCGATAATACGCATACGAGTTTGCGGCAGGTCCTTTGGGAATAGAGGGAAGGTACCCTCCTGATACAAGCTCAGGCAGAAAATTAGGATCGTCGCTATACACCTCAACACTTGAATATGGATTTGGTGGAAAGTATCCGTTATCTGCGAAATAGGCAACTAGTGCTTTTTTAATTTCCTGCAGTTCAGTTATTCGCTGGGTATTTTGTGCTTTGGTGCGAGCTGTATTAAGTGACACGAGCACAATGGAAGAAAGAATGCCAATAATGGCAATGACCACAAGAAGTTCAATGAGGGTAAATCCTCGGCGCTGCATATATATTATTTAACCACGTATATGTTCATGATTCATGGACTACCCACAGCGTAGCTATACACCCTCCTCTTTCAGTTCTTCGATTGCCTTTTTTGCTTTTGCCGACAGTTTCTTTGGCATTGCAACTGCTACGTTTATAAACAAGTCTCCACGTCCACCACGCACTGGAACGCCCTTTTCTTTAATGCGCAATACCTGCAGTGGTTCGGTAAGTGGTGGTACTTTTACTTCAATCTCTTTATCATCAATCGTTGTTACCGACACCGTGGTACCCAAAAGCGCATCTGAAAGCTTCAGTGAGAGGTCCATGGCAAGGTTGTGTCCCTCCTTGCGAAACACTGCGTGTGGCTTCACCCGCACTTGTACATATAGGTCCCCTGCTGCACCACCCTTCATCGCCTCACCCTTTCCAGGAACCCGGAGTGTTTCGCCGTTTTCGATGCCCGCAGGGATAGTGAATGTGATTGCTTCTTCTTTACGCATCACACCGCGACCACTACAGGTGGCACATGTTTCTTTCGGAATCTTTCCGGCACCATCACAGGTATCGCAGACACGTGTGTTACTAAACTGCCCGAAAACCGTACGGCGCATCTCGGTAATACGTCCTGACCCCTTACAGGTTTTGCATTCATCAAACGCAGTACCTGGTTTTGCACCAGAGCCTGCACACGTATCACACGCAGATACTTTTGCGATACTCACCTCTTTCTTCGCACCAAGTATTGACTCCTTGAAGGAAAGCGTAATATCAACTGAAATATCACGACCACGTGCTTTTGCCGCTGAGCGACGTCCGCCACCAAACGCATCTCCAAAGAGATCATTCAAATCAAACTCAACACCACCTTGTCCAAACCCACCGGTAAACTGACTCCAGTCGAAGCCACCTCCATATCCACCTGCTCCAGGACCCGCACCAGTTGGTCCGTCCTGCCCATACAGGTCATACTGCTTACGCTTCTTTTCATCTCCAAGCGTTGCATACGCTTCAGTGACTTCTTTAAACTTCGCCTCATCACCACCCTTCTTGTCAGGGTGGTGTTGCTGTGCCAGCTTACGAAACGCTTTCTTTATGTCGTCAGCGCTCGCACTTTTACTGACACCAAGCGTTGCATAGTAATCCTTCGCCATGATGTGGTGAGTATACGCTGTGGGGTGAGAGGTGTAAAACACAAAATGCCCGCTAAAAAGCGGGCATTTTGTTGTATATATTACTCCTTCTCCTTAAACTCAGCATCCGTTGCTCCTGCCTCTGGTGGCTTCTCTCCACCTTCTGCTGGTGCCGCTTCTTGCTGTGCCTTCATCATTGCCTCACCTATTTTAGAAAGGGTCGTTGAGAGCGCTTCAGATGCACTCTTGATTGCCTCAAGATCATCCTTGTCTTTCACTTCCTTAAGCGCAGCCACCTTCTCTTCAACCTCCTTCTTTACCGCTTCGTCTACCTTGTCTCCTGCATCTTTCAGAGACTTTTCTGCGGTGTACATCATTTGCTCTGCAAGGTTCTTTGCATCAACAAGATCTTTGCGCTTTGCGTCTTCTGCCGCGTGTGCTTCTGCATCCTTCTGCATACGATCAATGTCGTCCTTAGAGAGACCGGTTGAGCCCTCAATGCGGATAGACTGTTCTTTGCCTGTGGTCTTTTCCTTTGCTTTGACGGTGAGGATACCGTTTGCATCAACGTCAAAGGTAACTTCAACTTGTGGCATGCCACGAGGTGCTGGCGGGATACCGTCGAGCATAAAGCGACCGAGGGATTTGTTGTCTGCCGCCATAGCGCGCTCACCCTGTGTCACCACAATCTCCACTGATGTCTGGTTATCAACTGCGGTTGAGAACGTTTGTGAACGAGAGGTTGGAATTGCGGTATTGCGCTCAATGAGCTTAGTTGCAACACCTCCCATAGTTTCAATAGAAAGTGAGAGCGGGATCACATCCACAAGGAGAATATCCTTGACGTCACCCTGCATGATACCTGCCTGAATAGCAGCACCAACCGCAACCACCTCATCAGGATTCACACCCATGTGAAGCTCTTTGCCAAATACCTTCTTCACTTCTTCAAGAATCTTTGGCATGCGTGTCTGGCCACCCACCATCACAATTTCGTTAATGTCCGATGGCTTCAAGTTTGCTGCCTCGAGTGCACGCTTGGTGATATCAACTGAGCGTGTGATGTATTCCTCAGCGAGAGACTCAAGTGTTGCACGAGTGAACTTGATAAGGAGGTGTTGTGGGGTGCCGTCAGAACCAACCGTGATAAACGGAATGTTTACCTCAGTTTCTGCTGCAGTTGAAAGCTCGTGCTTTGCCTTCTCTGCTGCTTCATCAAGACGCTGAAGTGCAAGAGGATCTTTTGATACATCAATGCCACTCTGCTTCTTAAACTCATCAGCAAGGTAGCGGACGATCTTCTGGTCGATATCGCGACCGCCCATGTGCGAGTCACCGTCTGTTGACTTCACCTCAATCACATCATCGCCCACCTCAAGTACGGACACATCGAAGGTTCCACCACCAAAGTCGTAGACAACAATCTTTTCTTCTTTCTTCTTATTAAATCCGTAGGCAAGCGCTGCAGCCGTTGGCTCGTTAATGATGCGCTTTACATCAAGACCCGCCACCTGTCCCGCAGCCTTGGTTGCTGCGCGCTGTGCGTCGTCAAAGTATGCTGGCACGGTAATAACGGCTTCAGTAATCTTCTCACCAAGCTTTGCCTCAGCATCTGCCTTCAGCTTGCCGAGAATCATTGCTGACACTTCTTCTGGACGATAGTCCTTGTCGCCAAGGTGCACGAGCACGTTATTGTCTGCGCCTTCCTTAATTTCGTATGGGACGATATCCTTGTCGCGCTTGACTGCTTCATCGCCAAAGCGGTGACCCATGAAGCGCTTGATACCGTAGATGGTGTTCTTCGGATTGGTGACGGCCTGACGCTTTGCGAGTGTCCCCACAAGGCGCTCGCCGTTCTTGGCGATAGCAACGACTGATGGTGTCGTACGCATGCCTTCCGCGTTTTCAAGAACGCGTGCTGAACCACCCTCCATGATTGCCATGGCGGAGTTGGTTGTACCGAGATCAATACCGAGGATTTTAGCCATATACTACGTAGTCGTTATCTGGTAAGTGAGTAAAAAATACAAAAACAAACGCACTTGTGCAACTAGTTGCCTGCAAAGTGGCCGACACGTACTTTTGCAGGGCGAATGACCTGCTCACCACGTTTCCACCCCTGCTCAAAGACAGTAGTTACTGTATCATCTTTCTCCTTCGTATCTACCACGTCTTGCCCGAGCGCTTCATGAAGCATTGGGTTAAACGTCTCTCCAACAACCCCTACCGCCTCAAGACCAAGCGCAGAGAATGCTCCTTCCATTTGGCGCGCAATAGCAGCAAACCCCTCAGGAACCTCCCCGTGGTCCTTTGCGCGAGTGAGCGCATCAACCGCAGGCAAGAGCGCTTGGAGCGCCTTGGTGATGCCACGCGCTTCCGCAGCCTTCTTCTCGTCTTCGGTGCGACGAATCACATTCACGTAGTCTGCCTTGGCACGCTGCCAGCCATCAAGATACTCCTGACGTTCTGCACGACACACTGAAAGCTCGTCCTGCTTCTTTTCCTTCTTTACATCTGCGCGTGTTGTGTCTGTCTCGTCTACGTCTTGTGCATGAGCATTCTCTGCACCCTCTGCATCAACTACAAATTCATCATCATTCATGTGCCCATGATGCCGAATTTTACTGAGTAAGTCAAAGGCACCCCGAAGGGTGCCTTTATTATGCAGGCATAATCGCTTACGCAATCGATGCAAGCATGCGTTCGCAATCTCTTGTACATTCAGACGGTGAATCCGTGAATCCATCTTCCGAAGACCACGGGATACCGGAGACACCGTCAGAAAATGCACGAATACACTGGGGAACAAATCTGGTATAACCACCTTCCAACACTGCGGATACCGAAATGCCAAGTGACGCAATGCGTCGCCCTGCTTCGTGGTACCCACGCATTGAATAGCGCAAGTCCAGCATTTTGTCTTCAATGTATCCATCGAACCCTGCGGAGACGAGTATGTGATCAGGTCTAAATTCCCGAACACGCGCAAGTATTCCTTCAAGAGCAGCAAGGAACACAACGTCTCCCGAACCTGCCAAGATTGGCATACGAACCACCGTGCCACTATCGTATCCATGCCGCAGATGTGGCAGAAACGGAAATGCATCTTTCTGGTATATGGAGCTGAAGAAGATGCCTTCTTCTGCCCGGCACGCTGCTTCCGTACCATCACCATGATGACCATCGATATCGATGATTGCCACCCGCTTACCGAGACCACGAAGCGCTTTGGCAACAACCATTACCGTATTCACCAGACAGAGCGCGCCAGCACGATCGGGATACGCGTGATGCCCTGCCGGCGCTGTTATGGCAAAGCCATACGGCCTAAACGCCGCAGTGAGACCAAGCGCCACCGAGGCCTTCACCGATACGAGTGTTTCGGGAGAAAGGTCCATATTGGCATCTTCCCACCTCATACTCACTTCACAGGCAGACGCTAGTCGTGAGAGATACTTTTCTGTGTGCACATTGCGTATGTGCATCTCAGTATCCTCAAAATACTTTTCGATGTTCTCTTTCACCTCAGATCCCGGTACAGGATCCTTAAGATATTGAATTAGCGGGCTTGAAAGTATCCGCATGAGGAACCTCTTTGAGAAAGGGTTTGTTGACAGTCCGTCGGGGACTATAGCACAGAAACAAAAAACGCGACCTCTGCCGCGTTTTTTGAGCGATTAACGCTTGCTCCACTGTGGAGCCTTGCGAGCCTTCTTCAAACCTGGCTTCTTGCGCTCCTTTGCACGTGGATCACGAGTGAGAAGTCCCGCCTTCTTCAAGGTGCCACGAAGTTCTGGCTTTGCCTTGATGAGACCACGAGCAATAGCGTGGCGAAGTGCTTCTGCCTGAGCAGCGAGACCACCACCAACCGTGTGTACTGAAATAGTGTAGCTTGGTGCCTCTTCTACTGTTTCAAATGCCTGGTGTACGGTACGTACACGCTCAGCAGTCTTGAAGTACGCAAGGAGGTCCTTGCCGTTTACGGTGATGACCGTTTCCTTTGCAGGAGTCATGCGGACGCTTGCTGACGCAGTCTTGCGGCGTCCAGTTGCAGTGATGAGAGTAGTGTCTTTCATAGTAAGTATTAGCCCTTGATAACGAGCTGCTTCATGCGGGCATTGCGAAGCTTGTTGCGAGGGATCATACCTTCAACCGTCTGACGGAATACATACTCAACACCCTTCTTTGCAAGAAGCTCAGGAAGCGTTGTGGTACGAAGACCACCCACGTGACCGGTAAAGTGCACGTACTCCTTTTCATTAAGGCGACGCTCAGGAATGCTGAGCTTAGCAACATTCTCCACCACTACCGACATTGGAAGTACTTCGTTCTTGATGAAGTGCACGCTCTTCTTTCCAAGAAGTGCCTGAGCAGCCTCGCTTGCAACACGACCAAGTGTGCGTCCGGTGGCGTCGATAGTGTAGGTAGTTGGTTTCATAGCAGTAGTGGTCATACCTAACTACACAAATGCGATATACGCAAGTTTACGCGCATCGGATACTCCACGCGCAGTACGCTTTACGATACGGGTGTAACCACCTGGGCGCTCTGCATAGCGAGGACCAATAACGGTGAAGAGCTTCTTCACGACAGCCTGATCAGGAACGCGAGACATAACGAGTCGGCGATTTGCCACCGAGTCAGTGCGGCTACGAGTAACGAGCTTCTCCATGAATGGGCGAAGTTCCTTTGCTTTTGCTTCAGTGGTCGAAATGCGTTCCTCAAGCACAAGCGAACGCGCAAGAGAGCGCATCAACGCAGTACGTTGATTGCTGGGACGAGAGAACGCGCGGCCTGTTTTCTTGTGACGCATACGAGTGGTAATGACTTACTAATTATTCGCCTTTGAGTGCGAGTCCAAGTGTTGCAAGTGCGACAGCAATTTCTTCAATCGCCTTGTCACCTACACCATCGAGTTCCTTAAGAGACTCTGCTGACTTCTTAGAAAGACCAGCAGCAGTCTTGATACCTGCTTCGGTAAGGGCTGTTGCGGTACGGGTTGAAAGACCCATATCCTCAACCTTTACCTTTGCAGCATCCTTGGTAGAAGAAGCTGATTCTTCAGCGCCACGACTCTCTTCCTGGAAACCAACCACCGCTGAGAGCTGGTGGATCATGAGTTCAATAGAGCGCTCAAGTGCCTCACGAGGTGTCACCGTACCGTTGGTTTCAATGAGAAGGCGGAGGCGGTTAAAGTCTGTACGATCTCCCACACGCATGTTCTCTACTTCGTAGTTCACGCGACGGATTGGGGTAAAGGTTGCATCAAGTGCAATGGTGCCAATGTCTACCTTTTCCTTGGTAAGTACTTCACGAGGAACGTACCCGAGACCACGCTCAATCGTTGCTTCAATTTCAAGAGATGCCTTGCCAGAAAGGTCAGCAATGTGCTGATCAGGATTCATAACAGAAACCTGACTTGGAAGCTTAAAATCACCTGCAGTGAGGGTCTTCGTTCCCTTTGCAGAAATAGTAATGGTCTGTGGTTCATCACCATGGAGTGCAAAGTGCACGCGACGGAGGTTCAAAAGAATTTCCATCACTGATTCACGCACGCCCTCAATAGTTGCAAATTCATGAGGAACATCCTCAATCTTGACGCGCGTAATAGCAGCGCCCGGAAGTGATGAGAGAACGATGCGACGAAGTGAGTTGCCGAGTGTGTGACCGTACCCTGGGTAGAGTGCGTCAATTTCGTATACGCCTTCTGTGGCATTTTCCTTAACAACGCGGGGCTTTGACGGAAGTGTAATGTGGTATTCCATAACTCAATCGATATTTACCGTGAATAAAAATTAACGACTATAGAACGAAAGCACCATGGCAATGTCACCTGCAGGACTTGCGCTCTCTGCAGTTGGCATAAGCGTCACGCTCCCTTCCATGTCCTTTGGATTCCATGAGATCCATGATGGAGAGGTTGTCTCCATAAAGCGCTCAGCGAATCCGGTGTACATAGCAGAGGCCTTGCTTCCGCCACGAACCGCAATACGCTCACCGATGTGTACACGGCGAGATGGCACCGTGGTCTTCACTCCATTTATGGTGATGTGACCATGGGACACCATCTGGCGTGCAGCACGGCGGGTCTTTGCAAGACCGAGGCGGTAGATCACGTTATCAAGACGGAGCTCAAGGAGCTGGTGGAGTGTTTCTGCAGGATTGGCACCCTTTGTTTCCATTGCCTCCTGCACGTAGTTACTAAACTGCTTTTCAGTAAGACCATAGGAAAGACGCATCTTCTGCTTTTCAAGAAGCTGTTTGCCGAACTCACTTGGAGCGCGTCCACGACGAGTCTGTCCACGACGCTCAACAGAGAGTGCAAACTTCTGACCTTGAGTTTTCTCAAAGATTCCTGCACCGAGGCGACGAGCTATTTTGTATTTTGGTCCAATCTTCATATCTGTTATACGCGACGAGGCTTAGGTGCACGAGGGCCATTGTGTGGCACTGGCGTTGCGTCCTTCACACGCTTAATCTGAATGCCTTTTCCAGAAAATGCACGGAGTACTGCTTCGCGACCAGCACCAACACCACGGATGATAACGGAGGCTTCTTTTACACCAATAAGGAGTGCCTTCTCACCGAGAAGCTCGCCAACCTTGGTTGCAGCAAATGGTGTTGACTTACGAGCACCAGAGAAACCAAGTGCTCCTGCAGACGATGACATAGCAACGTTACCTGCTTCGTCAGTAAATACAGCCTTCGTGTTGTTAAAGGTTGCTTCAACATGAAGGATACCGCGTTCAAGACGCTTCTTGTTCGACTTACCAAGGGCGCGCTCTTTGCGTCCCTGATCAAATCCCTTTCCTGACTTTTTGATGATGCGTTTCTTTCCCATATAAATTATGTCTTTTCAAGCGTACGGCGACCTGAACCCATCGTCTTACGAACGTTGCCACGAACGGTACGAGAGTTAGTCTTGGTGCGCTTAGTCATTGGCAAGTGCTTTTCATGGCGAGAACCACGATAGCTACGAATATCCTTAAGGCGCTTAATGTTCTGACCAATCTCACGGCGAAGTTCA
>Ga0164241_10004139_pt1 | contig 14206 bp, 12 predicted proteins | sample OricomyardsoilBY_FD_108780 | JGI IMG/M metagenome (GOLD analysis project Ga0164241, IMG submission 108780) | Backyard soil microbial communities from Emeryville, California, USA - Original compost - Back yard soil (BY) | ecosystem: Environmental > Terrestrial > Soil > Unclassified | place: USA...
CTGGCAGGCATTCTCCAGCACCCAGTCGCCCAGTGCGCCCAAGTGGCCGCTTTGCGCCGCAATGGGGATGAAGTCTCCCGGGGAAACCAGTCCCAGCACGGGATGGTCCCAGCGCAGCAGCGCTTCCAGGCCCTCCACCGTCATGCGCTCGAGATTGAAGATGGGCTGGTATTCCAGGCGCAGCTGCCCATGAGGGATGGCCAGTTGCAGGTCCCGGCCCAGCAGGCAGGTGCGCGCGTGCGATGCCAGGCCATCGCGCTGGCTGATCTCCACGCGATCGCCGCCGGACTCCAGCGCGGCCTGCAAACCCGCGCGCGCCACCGCCAGCAGCTCATCGAGCCGCGGCAACGTCTCGGGCCGCGTGCATCCCACGCTGAGCGTCACTGTTCTGGGCCGGCCATCCAGGATGTACGTGCCCTGCAGCAGCGAACGCAGACTTTCGGCCAGCGTCGCCGAGGCGCTGGCCAGATCGCCGAACAATGCCAGCGCCACGCGGCCGCGCGAGAACGAGCCCAGGACATAACCGCCCTCCCGCGAGCCTTTCAGCACCGCCAGATGCTCGGTCAGCCTGGCGTGCATGCGCGCCATCAGCGCATCCACTTCGCGGAAACCGTACCAGTCGTTGATGAGATCGAAAGCGTCGAGTTCCGCCAGCATCAGCGCCACGGGGCCTTGCGCCTCGCGACGATGCAGTCGATCCAGCTGCTGCTCCATCCGGCGCAGAAAATCGCTGCGGCCGGAACAGCGCACGGCAGGCGCGGTCACTGACAGCTTCGCTGATAGTGCTGGTAACGTTCGCGCGCCGCCTGCAAGGCCCTGATCACGGAGGCCTGTGATGCACCGAGCAGCACCGCCAGCGCGTGCAGTTCATCGACATTCGCCTCGCCATGGCAGATCACCAGATGCGTGAACTGGTGCGCCGTCCACAACACCCTGCCGGCGCCGGGGACCGGAGGCCGGCCGCTGCCCTCTGCGCCCCCCAGCTCGGCGATGGCCTCCACAATGGGCCGCGGCAGATGCCAGCTGTTCAGCAGATCCGCGCTGCCGCGGGCGCAATCCATTCCGCCTGCCCTGAAGTTCAGGCCTTCATCGGCGGTGGGCCGCAGCATGCCGGCGATGTCATGCAGCAGGCCCGCGATGAACAGCTGCTCGGCCAGATCGTGCAGCGCCGCGCAGGCGGCCAGCTGCTGTGCCAGCACCGCGGTCTGCAGGCAATGACGACGGGCCATCTCCAGGCGGTCGTCGCGGCGCCGGCTGCTGAAGCCGTAATCGAAACTGGAGACCAGCGCGATCATCGCCGACGCGCGCCAACCCATCAGCCCCATCGCTTCGGTGGCGCTGCCCACAGCGTGCTTGCGCCCGAACAGCGGCGAGTTGGCCACACGCAGATAGCTCGCCGCCGTCAATGGATCGATCTGCAGCACGGCCAGTAGGCCTGTGACGTCGCCGCCATCCAGCGCGCGGCTGGCAGCCTGTTTCACCACGCTCTCCAGCGGCGAAACCCGAATGCGCACTCGCTGCGTGCCACTCATGCCGGTTGTACCGGCGCGAGGCATTCACGCATCAGCAGGGGAATCAGACTCAGGTCGTCCTTGAACACCACGGCGTCGGCGCCAGCTGCCAGCGCACGTTCGCCCACAGCCGGGTCGCGCAGACAGGTCACCATGATGATGATCGCCCGTGGCGCGCTCGGCCGCAGCTGGCGGATGCATTCATTGCCATCCATGCCGGGCAGGCACAGGTCCATGATGATCAGGTCCGGGGGCATCCGCGCGTTGTGGGCCAGCGCTTCTTCCGCGCTGGCGCATTCGACGAATTGCGGTTCGCCAGACTGCAGGATGGCCGCACAGCCTCCCAGCAGCTCCCGGATCAGGATGCGAAAGCCGCCGTGATCATCGACTATGAGAATGTTGAGGGACCGCATGGCGCGCAGAGTGGCGCCTCTGGCTCCCAACCTCTATTGCGGTGACCACCTACAAATAGTAGGTGCCGCTACCTAAGAGAATGGCTGGGCAGTCACTGCCCCTGGCAGATCCCGCGGTATTACTGCAGACGATCCAGCAAAGGCCGATTGGAAATGGCATAGCGCAACAGGCTGTGACTGCCCTTGAGTCCCAGCTTGCCGCCGATATTGGCGCGATGCGCCTCGATGGTGCGCGGACTGACGGCCAGTTCCAGCGCGATCTCCTTGGTGGTCATCGAGCGCGCCAGCAATCGCAGCACGCGCCGCTCGGCCGTGGTCAGACGGTCGAGCGAATTCGCCGGGGGCAATGAATCCGACAGTGCCCTGCGACGAATCAGATAGCCGGACAACTGCGCGCTGACATAGGGTTCATTGCGTATCACCGCGCTGATGCAATCGATGATCTCGTCCGCGGCGCATTCCTTGAGCACATAGCCCATCACACCCAGGCTCAGTGCGACATTGAACACCTCCTCGTCGCGCAGCATGGTGAGAATGGCCAGGCGCACCTGCGGCCGCAGATGCAGCATCTGTCGCGCCAGATCCAGTCCCGTGCTGTCCGGCAGATGAATGTCGAGCACCACCATGTCGGGCGCCAGCGCGCCAAACAGCGCCATGGCCTCGGCGCCATTGGCCGCCTCGCCCACTACCTCCAGCCCCTGCTGATCGCCCAGCGCCGAGCGCAGGCCTTGGCGGTACAAAGAGTGGTCGTCCACGAGCAACACGCGCACCATCCCGGGGGACTCACTCATGGATGCTTCCCGCCACCAGCAGCCGGGCAGAGGCCTCGCCCACGTCGATGGGAATGCGCAATGTCAGATGCGTGCCCGCGCCCTCACCGGAAGCGATATCGAGTGTGGCGCGCAGAATGCTGGAACGCTCGCTGATGCTGAGCATGCCCAGGCCACCGAGGCCGCCCGAGCGCGCATTCATGCCGCGCCCATCATCACGGATCTTCACCAGCACGCAATCGATGTCGCGTATGGCCTCGAACCACAGATTGTGCGCGCCGGCATGCTTGAGCACATTGTTGATCGCCTCCTGCGCGATGCGATAGACATGCATCGCCGCCGCACCATGAATCACATCGTCGATATCCTCCAGGCGGCTGTGTACTTTCAGCTCCGAGCCCTTGACCACGCGTTCCAGCAAGGCACGCAGCGCGGCGAGGATGCCCAGCTCTTCCAGATGCAGGGGTCGCAGGTTCTGCGCCACGCTGCGCAAATCCTCGATGGATTCGGTGACCAGCGTCAGCATGGTCTGCACATGGGAAGCCGCCGGCGCCGGCAGTCCGGCACGCTGCAGCATCACGGCGCGATTGCGCAACAGCGACAGGTTCTGGCCGATTCCATCGTGCAACTCGTTCGCCAGACGTTTGCGCTCCTGCTCCTGGGCCACGAGCAGCTCACGCGCGAGGGACTCCTTGGCCTGCAACTCGGCCTGACGTGACGCGGCAATCGAGGCCTGGGCCTTCACGGCCTCGTCGATGTCACCGATGGCGCCAGCCAGCCGCGTTGCCTCTGCTTGCTCGTTCCACACCGCCTGTCCGCGGATGCGAAACCAGCGGAAGGCCTCCGCGACACGCAGGCGCGCCTCCACGTCCAGGCGCTGCTGCTCTTCGATGTGCCGACGCAGCGCGCTGATGACGCGCTGCAGATCGTCGGGATGCACGAGATGGCTCAGCGCATCCAGCTGCAATGCGCCCCGTTCGGCCGGCAGGCGCAGCAACTCCAGCGCCCTGGGCGTGAAATACACGCCGTCATTTCCCGCGTGCCATTCGAACAGGCCATCGTGGGTGGCAGCGGCGGCGAGCTGGAAACGCTCTTCGCTTTTCTGCAGTGTCATGAAGCGTCGGTTCAGCGCTCTTTGCAGCGCGATGGCCAGCCCATAGATCACCACGGTGGCGGCCAGGATGAAAGCCAGCGAGGAGACCGTGCGCGCGCGCCACGGAGCCAGCGCGTCGTGGATGTTCCGGCCGGCCGAAGAGGTCAGAGGCAGATCACCCAGCCTTACGCCCGCGAACTGCCTGGGCACGCCGGTGACCGGATGCGGCCCCACCATCAGCGTAATGGGCTTGCGTGGCGCATCGCTGAAATCCTTGAAGATGCGCGTGGTCGTCAGATCCACGTTTACCCGACTGATGTCGCCGCGCGGAATCTGCGCCAGCAGTTGCCCCTCGTGGATGATCGACACGGTGGCATGACTTTCCAGCAGGTCGGCGTACACGCCTTCCAGATCGCTGACGCGCAGCACGGCGCCGGCCCAGTACTCGGCTCCGGGCGGCCCGACCGTGCGGCGCGCGATGGGTACGAGCAGTTGCTGATCGGGCTGTCGAACCTGCACCTTGCCCACCCAGACATCGGCGGTGGAATTCTGCAGTTCCTGCAGCCAGGGCATGTCCGCCCGCGTCAGCGTCTCATCGCGCGCCACGGCAATCACGGTCTGCGTGCCTTCCACCAGGAACAGCGCGCGCACATACGGACCACCGGTGAGCATGCTGTCCAGGACCTGCTGGGGGTCGAATTTGCCCGGCTGCCTGCGCAGCACATTGGCCGCGGCACGCGCCGCCCCGACGCCGTCGGCGGCCATGGACTGCAGCTGCGAGGCCAGCGCTTTGGACAGCGTCGCCAGCTGCTTGTGGGAGGCCTGCAGCGTGACGCTGCGATCGTTCTGGATCCGCCACAGCGTGTGGCTCCACCCCAGAACCAGCACCACCGTGGCATAGAGCAGCATGGACCTGCGTCCGAACTGTCCGAGACCCGGGTTGGCCCTCATATGCTGCAAATTACGCCATATTGACGCAGGCGACAAATGACGGGACACCTATGAGCCCTCCCGCCCCTGCTGCGCTACACTCAGCCCGAAGAACAATTCGGGGGTTGAGCGATGCGATCCTGTCTGGCGGCATGCCTCGCCGCCGCTGCACTGTTGTACCAGCCGGCGCGGGCCGCCGAGCCCATCGTCACCGATAGCCGTTTGATCACCGAGGAACGCCGCGTGCAGATTCTCGAGGCCAAACTGGCCTCGCTTCAGCGCGAGATCGATCTGATCGAAGATCGCAAGGCCATCGAGCGCTTGCAGCAGCTGTGGGGGCATTACGTCAGCGAGGGGATGGCGCATGAGGCGGCCCTGCTGTTCTCGGCCGGCCCAGCGGCTTCGATCGAATATGCCCAGCAGGGCGTGTACCTGGGCCGTGCCCGCATCGAGGCTTTCCTGAAGGCCGGCGGCGCACGCCTGCAACCCGGCGAACTGCGCGAGACCCCGGTGATGCAGGCTGTCGTCCATGTGGCACCGGACGGCCGCACCGCCAAGGGACGCTGGCGCTCGCTGGTGATGGGCGGCGTGCAGGGGCAGGACGGTCGCTGGGAGGAAGGCCCTTACGAAAACGAGTATGTGAAAGAAGGCGGCGTGTGGAAAATCAGCCGCCTGCACTGGTACACGACCATGAGTGGCTCGTATGACAAGGGCTGGCATCGCCAGTCCTATCCCGCCGCCGGCCCGCTGGCCAATCTGCCGCCGGACCTGCCTCCCTCCGAGCGCTACCAGTCATTCCCGTCTTTCTTCCTGCCGCCTTTTCACTACCTGAATCCGGTAAGCGGCCAACCCGTGGCCTGGGACTATCCGCCCACAGGCAGCACGCCATGAGCGCCCGCACCTTTTGCCAGGTGGCGGCGCTGTGGCTGGCAGCCGTGATCATTCAACCTGCCCTGGCCGCCCAGGCTCCCAATGCGCCCCCACCCGCGCCGGATCTCGCGCCGCGGCTCGCTCGCGCCGCGGACCGCATTGCTTCCATTGATGCGCAAGCCTCACGCGTCGAGGATTACAACGCCCTGCGCAACCTGCAGCAGATCTACGGCTATTACTACGACGAAGCGCAGTGGGAGCAGGTTCTGGATCTGTTCGCCGATGATGCCAGCGTCGAAGTCGGATTGAATGGCGTATACGCGGGCAAGGCCAGCATCCGCCGCTATTACTACGGGCTCACCGCGGGCAAGCAGGGGCTGGTACAGGGGCAGCTCAACAACCAGCTGCAGCTGTCTCCCGTGATCACGCTGGGCCCCGATGGCCAACGGGCACAGGCGCGTTGGCGTGTGGTCATGCAAGATGGCGTGTTCAACCAGAGCGCCAACTGGGGCGCCGGCATCTACGAGAACGAGTATGTGAAGCAGAACGGCGTATGGAAGATCGCGCGCCTGCACCTGTATGTGCGCTTCTACTCGCCCTACGAAAGCGGCTGGACGCGCGCCACAGCGGCGCTGAACGAACGCTACGGCAAGTCCACGGCCAAGGCGGACCGCCCTCCCACGCAGCGTTACGAGACCTGGCCGGCGCGCTATACCGCCCCCATGCACTACGAGGCCACCACCTCCGATCGCTATCGCCTGGCCCCACCGGACTCGGCGCATGCCGCCCCGCCACCGCAAAACGCGCCACGCACCGCCGCGCAGCTCGAAGCGCAGGTGCGCGCGCTGGATCTGAAACTGCGGCGGCTGCACGCCGTGGACGAGCTGGAAAACCTGGAAAGCTCCTACGGCTATTACGCCGACATGTCGATGCAGGATGCCACCTCGGCGCTGTTCGCCGAGAACGCCACGCTGGAAATCCTGGGTCGTGGCGTGTTCATCGGCCGTGATCGCATCTATGAGTACATGCGCCGCCTCGGCGCCCCCACCGATGGACGACTGTTCACCCACATGCAATTGCAGCCGGTCATCGACGTTTCAGCCGACGGCAACACCGCCAGCATCCGCGCCAGGCTGTTCGAGATGTTCGGTGTCAATGGTTCACAGGCGCAGTGGGCCGAAGGCACCTACGAAAACCGTTTCGTGCTCGACAACGGCGTATGGAAATACCAGAGCCTGAACGGGTACCAAACCTTCTACACTTTCTATGAACAGGGCTGGGGCAAGCATTCCGTGCCGTTGATGACCTATTTCCCCGGCTATCCACCGGATCTGCCGCACTCGGTGGAATACGAGCCTTTTCCGGCCGTGTTCATCGCGCCTTATCATTTCCGCAATCCGGTGAGCGGGCGATGAGGCGCGCCATGCGCTCGCTGCTCGTTGCCGCCAGCGCCGGCTGCCTGTTGCTGGGCTGCTCGGTTACCGCGCCCACGCCGCAGCAATCTGCCGGCGCCACGCGGGCCAGCACCGCCACCGCGCAACGTCTGGCGAACCTTGCAGCGCGAGCCGAACGTATCGAAGACATCAACGCCATCAAGCGTCTGCAGCGCGCCTATGGCTACTATCTGGATGAAGGTCGCTGGGACGATGTGGCCGACCTGTTCGCCGACGATGCCAGCGTCGAGATCGGCCTCGATGGCGTATACCGTGGTCGCGCACACATCCGCGACTACTTTCGCGCCATGGGAGAGGGACACCAGGGCCTGCGCGCGGGCCAGCTGAACGAATACCTGCAATTGATGCCCGTGATCACGCTGCAACCCGGTGGCCAGCGTGCACGTGGCACCTGGCGCGCAGTCATCCTGGCGGGGCAACTGGGCAAGGATGCGTACTGGGCAGAGGGACCTTACGAAAACGAGTACGTGAAGCAGGATGGCGTGTGGAAAATCGCCGGCCTGCACTGGTTCCAGACCCTGTGGGTGCCCTATGAGGGTGGCTGGGCGAAGCATGGCGATGTGAATGGCGCCCGCTTCGTCGGTGATCGCCTGAAACCCGATGCACCCACCAGCCTGCAGTACAACACCTGGCCCAAGGCCTTCACCCCGCCGTTTCATTTTCGCGGGCAGTACCCGGGATTGCCGGCCCTTGCCCCCGCGACACCGGCCGGGGTTTCGCCTCGCGAGCTGTCTGAACGGTATGCGCGGCTGGCCGCGCGCGCGCAGCACCTGGCCGATCAGGACAACATCGAGAACCTGCAGCGCATCTACGGCTTCTACCTGGACAAGGGACTGTGGAGCGAGGCCGCATCGCTGCTGACCGACGATGCCGAATTCGAAATCCAGAATCGCGGCGTGTATCGCGGACGCGAACATGTCCTGGCGTACCTGCGTGGCATCGGACCGGAAGGCCTGCAGGCCGGCCGCCTCTTCGATCACATGCAGCTGCAACCCATCACGCATGTGGCCGCCGATGGCCGCAGCGCCCGCGGTCGCTGGCACCTGTTTGCGCAGCTGGCCCGGCACGGCGAGTTTCATGAATGGGAAACCGGCGTCTACGAAAACGAATACCGCAATGAGGGGGGCGTCTGGAAGATCAGCCGCATCCACCTGTATCCCACCATGATCACGCCCTACGAACAGGGCTGGGGCAAGCGTTCACTGGCGGCAACGCGCTTCGAATCCACGCTGAAACCCGATGCGCCATCGCGCGGGGCGGCCAGCACCTACGATCATGTGTTCGTCGCGCCCTATCACTATGACCACCCGGTGCGCGGAGCGCGCGCCATGCCCAACGCCACCGCGCGCGCCCCGGCCGCCGAGGTTTCAGACGCCGCGCTGGATGCGCTCGAGAAGCAGATCCTCGCCGCCGAGGATCGCGCCTCCATCGAGAACCTGCAGACCGCCTATGGCTACTATCTGGCGACGCTGCTGTGGGATGACCTGGCCGCGCTGTTCGCCGAGGATGGTAGCATCGAGATCGCCATGCGAGGGGTGTATGTGGGACGCCCCGCGGTGCGCCGCAACCTGAACCTGTATGGCCAAGCCGGCCTGGACGACGGCGTGCTGCACAATCACATGCAGTACCAGATGGTCATCCACGTTGCGCCCGACGGCCAGAACGCCAAGCTGCGCTCGCGCGCGCTGTCGATGATGGGCAACTTCGGCAAGAACGCCACCTGGATGGGTGGCACCTACGAAAACGAGTTCGTGAAGATCAATGGCCGCTGGATGTTCCACAAGGACCAGCAGATCAATACCTACTTCGCGCCTTATGAAACCGGCTGGAAGGACCTGCCGCAACGCGCGCCGCCGGGCATCACCGCCGCCAATCCGCCGGACCGCCCACCCTCATATGCCTTCGACATGTATCCGAAGAACTTCCTGCCGCCCTTTCACTATGTGAACCCGGTGACGGGAAAGCCCTACGCGCCGCCGCGCTAGCGGCGACGTCCTGGCCGCCAGAGGCAAGGCCCGGTCAGGCGAATGGATGACGCAGCACGATGGTCTGCGTGCGGTCGGCGCCGGTGGAGATGATGTCGATGGTGACACCGGCCACTTCCTGCAGTCGCTCCAGGTAGCGCCGCGCATTGAGCGGCAGCTGTGAGTAGTCGGTGATGCCGATGGTGGATTCCTGCCAGCCCGGCAGCTCTTCGTACACCGGCTCGATCTGGCTGTAACCGTCCACGAACAGCGGCGGCTCGACCTGCACCTGCCCCTGCTTGCGATAGCCCGTGCAGATGCGGATGGCGGGCAAACCATCGAGCACATCCAGCTTGGTCACACAAAGACCCGAAACGCTGGAATGGATGACGGAGCGGCGCAACGCCACCGCGTCGAACCAGCCGCAGCGCCGCGCGCGTCCGGTCACCGAACCGAACTCATGCCCCACCCGCGAGAGATGTTCACCGGTAGCATCGAACAGCTCGGTGGGAAACGGCCCCGCGCCCACGCGCGTGGCATAGGCCTTGACGATGCCCAGCACATGATCGAAGTAGCGCGGCCCCAGGCCGGTACCCGTGGAGGCGCCGCCCGCAGTCGTATTGGAAGAGGTGACAAAGGGATAGGTGCCGTGGTCGATATCCAGCATCGCCCCCTGCGCGCCCTCGAACAGCACATTGGCGTCCTGCGCGCGCAGCGTGGCCAGTTCCTGCGTCACATCCACCACCAGCGGCTTGATGCGTTCGCCCTGGGCCAGCAAGGTGTCGCACATGCCGGAGGCATCCAGAGGCGGCTTCTCGAAATAGCGCGTCAGCGCGAAATTGTGGAAGTCGAGCACATCGGCCAGCTGTTCGGCGAAGCGCGAGGGATTGAACAGGTCGGCCACGCGCAACGCGTGCCGCGCCACCTTGTCTTCGTAAGCCGGACCGATGCCCCGCCCCGTGGTGCCGATGGCATTGGCGCCGCGTGCCTGCTCGCGCGCCTTGTCGAGCACCACATGCGAAGGCAGGATCAAGGGGCAGTTGGGCGAAATGCGCAACCGCTCGAACACCGGCACGCCGCGATCGATCAGCGTCTGGCTTTCCTGCAGCAGCGCTTCGAGCGACACCACCACGCCGTTGCCGATGTAGCAGCGCGTGTTCTCACGCATGATGCCCGAGGGAATCAGCGACAGCACATGCTTCTGGCCATCGATGACCAAAGTGTGCCCGGCGTTGTGGCCTCCCTGGAAGCGCGCCACGGCGGCGGCGCGCTCGGTCAGCAGGTCGACGACCTTGCCCTTGCCCTCATCGCCCCACTGCGTACCGATGACTATGACGAAACGACCCATATCGACTCTCTACGATCTGATCACGAACAACAGCACCAGCCCGGCGATCATGCTGATGAACCCCGCGATGCGCAGTTCGCGCTCGCCCATTTTTGACAGCTGCTCGAACACGCGGCGCGTGCCACCGGGATTGGCAAATGGCAGCAGGCCCTCAAGCACGAGCAAAATGGCCACGGCCGCCAGCAGATCCGCCCAGGCGAAGCTCAAGAGAACACCGGATGAGTCCTGTCAGCGCCGGCCTGGCGAATTCAGGTATTTGAAGAAATCCCCTTCCGGAGAGACCACCCACACGTCTCCATCGCGCGCCAGCGCGCTGCGATAGGCCTGCAGGCTGCGATAGAAGCCGTAGAACTCGGGCGATTTGCCGTAGGCCTGCGCGTAGATGCGCGCGGCCTCGCCATCTCCCTGACCCCGCAGCCGCTCCGCGTCGCGTCGCGCGTTGGCGAGGGTTTCGGTGACGCGCCGGTCGGCTTCGGCCTTGATGCGCTCGCGCTCGGCACTGCCCTCGGCGCGCAGCTGGTTGGCGCGCGCGCGGAAGCTCTCCTGCATGCGCTGGTACACCGAGCCACTGACCTCGTCGGGCAGGTCGATGCGCTGCACGCGCACGTCGACCAGTTCGACGCCCAGGCCCTTGGCGGCCTCGCTGGCGCGACTGAACATGTCGCCCGTGAACACCGTGCGCTCGGTGATGACGATTTCCTGCAGCGTGCGCCGCGCCACCACGCTCTTGATGCCGTCCTTCACATTCTCGCCCAGCCGCAGCGAGGCATCCTCGGAAATGCCGGCCGTGGCGCGGTAGTACTGCGCCGGATCGAGCACCCGCCACTTGACGTAGAAATCCACGATCAGCGCCTTGTTTTCGCTGGTCAGGAAGGTCTCGCCTTCATAGCGCTGCGTGATGATGCGGCGTTCGAAGCGGCGCACCTTGTCGATCCACAGCGGCCATTTCATGTGCAGGCCCGGGGCATAGTTGGCGCCCACGATCTTGCCGAACTGCATGCGGATGGCGGTCTCGGACTCGCGCACCTGGAACAGGGATTGCCAGACCAGCATGATGGCAATGAACACGAACAGGAAGGTAGCGGAGGTGCGCGACATCAGCGAACCCCCCGGCTGCGACCGTCCACCGTCACGGTGGGCAGATCTTCGGTGGGCGCTGGCGCGCTGGCCGGTGCGCCGCGCGCGCCGCTGCGCTCCAGCAGTTTATCCAGCGGCAGATAGATCATGTTGCCGTTGCCGGTCTTGGTGTCGAGGATGATCTTCTTCGACCTCTGCATGATGTCTTCGACGGCCTCGATATACATGCGCTGGCGCGTGACTTCAGGCGCCTGGGCATAGATGGCATACACGCTGTTGAAACGCGCCACATCGCCCTCGGCCTGCGCCACGATCTGCGCCTTGTAGGCCTCGGCGTTCAGGACCAGGCGCTGCGCGTCGCCCTCGGCCCTGGGCACGATGTCGTTGGTATAGGCCAGCGCTTCCTTGCTGAAGCGCTCGCGATCCTCGATGGCCTTGTTGGCATCGCGCTGCGCGGCCACCACGGCATCGGGCACCTGCACGTCGGTGAGGTTCACGCTGACGATGCGCAGGCCGCTGTTGTAACCGTCCACCGTGCGCTGGATGCGCTCTTTGGTACTGTCGGTGATGCGCTGGCGGGCGGCCCCGAGCACATCGTCGAGACTGGCCTGGCCGACCACTTCGCGGATGGCGCTCTCGCTGACCTCGCGCAGCGTGCCCTCCACATCGCGCACCTGGAACAGCACCTTCACCGGATCGGCATTGACGTACTGGATGGCCAGGCTGATTTCCACCAGGTTCACGTCGGCCGTCAGGACGCGCGACTTGTATTCGACGCTGTTGACCTGCGAGACATTGACCTTGGTGACGGTTTCGATGGGCCACGGGAATGCCCAGCCCCAACCCTCGTTGCGTACCTCGGTGAAGCGACCAAAACGCTGCACCACGCCCTTGTTGGAGGCATCGACCTGGAACCAGCCGGAGGCCAGCCACAGCAGCGCCAGTACGCCAGCCAGCAGCAGCCCGAAGCTGCCGGAGGACGGTCCGCCGCCCTCGGCACCACCACCAGCGCCATCGCCCCCGCCGCCGCCCGTCAGGCGCGCCTGCAGGCGCTGCAGCCAGCTGTTGAAAAGCTCGCTGCCGGATTTGGCAGCCGGGCGCTTCTTGCCCCAGGGAGATTCACCCCGGTTTCCGGGTTCGTTCCAGGCCATCTTGAATTTACTTCCGCGCTGTTCGCCGTCGCGCCGGTCTGATTACCGCCACCCGGATTGGCGACGGTGCGTTTTGCTTGGGAATTCTAGGGTATCGCCGCCGGCCGGAACAAGTTTTGCGCCAGGCATGCGGCCCAGGGCAGCCAGTTCAGCATCCGGCAAATCCACCGTCAGATCAAATGCTTCGGCACTGGGGTGCTCGCCCAGCACGACACCCGCGGCATACAACCTGGCCCTTGCGGCCCCTTCGGTCAGCGGCAGCTGCACGCGCATGCGATGCACCGCGCGCGACAGACGCTCGGCCACTGCACGTCCCAGCAGCTCAAGGCCGGTGCCGCGCGCGGCACTGATCCACACCGACTGCACCGCCCCATCCTCGCCGCGATCCAGGTGCGGCTCGACCTCGAGCCGGTCGATCTTGTTGAAGACCCGGATGTGGGGAATCGCACCGGCGCCGATCTGCTCGAGCACGTGATCGACCTCTTCCATGTGCTCGGCACGCCGCGGATCGCTGGCATCGATGACATGCAGCAGCAGATTGGCCTCGCGCGCCTCGGTGAGCGTGGACTGGAATGCCGCCACCAGTTCATGCGGCAGGTCGCGGATGAAGCCCACGGTGTCGGCGGCCACCACGGTGGTGCCGCCCGGCAGCTGCAAGCGCCGCACTGTGGGATCGAGCGTGGCAAACAGCTGATCGGCCACATAGGCATTCTCGCCAGTGAGGCTGCGAAACAGCGTGGATTTGCCGGCGTTGGTGTAACCCACCAGCGCGACGGAGGGAATGGGAATCGACACGCGCGAGCCGCGTCCGGTCTCGCGCTGCAGCTTGATCTTTTCGAGGCGTTCCGTCAGCACGCTGACACGTTTGCCCAGCAGCCGGCGATCGGTTTCCAGCTGCGTTTCACCGGGACCGCGCAAACCGATGCCGCCGCCGCGCTGACGCTCCAGGTGGGTCCAGCCGCGCACCAGGCGGCTGGCGATGTGCTTGAGCTGCGCGAGCTCCACTTCGAGCTTGCCCTCGTGGCTCTTGGCGCGCTGCGCGAAGATGTCGAGGATCAATCCGCTGCGGTCGAGCACGCGCCGGCCCGTGAGCTTCTCCAGATTGCGCTCCTGGCTGGGCGAAAGCGGGTGATCCACGAGAATGACATCGGCATCCTGCGCCAGCGCCTCGAGACGGATCTGTTCGGCCTTGCCGCTGCCGACGAAGTAACGGGGATCGGGCCGCTCGCGGCGACCGGTGATGGTCGCCACCGGAATCGCACCGGCAGACGTGGCGAGCTGGCTGAATTCGCTCAGGTCCTCCGGATCCAGGGGCGCGCCCAGTCCCAGACGCACCAGCACGGCGCGCTCGCCGCTGCGCGGACGTTCAAACATCAGGCAGCGGGACTCTCCGCTTCATCTTCTTCAGAACCTGGCAGGCGCACATTGCGCGCCGGCACGACGGTGGAAATGGCGTGCTTGTACACCATCTGGTTGACACTGTTCTTCAGCAGCACGACGAATTGGTCGAAGGAATCGATGGTGCCCTGCAGTTTGATGCCGTTGACGAGATAAATGGAGACCGGCACGCGCTCCTTGCGTAATGCGTTCAGGAAAGGATCCTGCAACGACTGGGTCTTGGCCAC
>Ga0164241_10004140_pt1 | contig 14206 bp, 11 predicted proteins | sample OricomyardsoilBY_FD_108780 | JGI IMG/M metagenome (GOLD analysis project Ga0164241, IMG submission 108780) | Backyard soil microbial communities from Emeryville, California, USA - Original compost - Back yard soil (BY) | ecosystem: Environmental > Terrestrial > Soil > Unclassified | place: USA...
ATGCGGGCTTTTTAGCGACTTGGTGCCAGTGGTCGGACTCGAACCGACACGCTTTTAAGGGCGCCGGATTTTGAATCCGGTGCGTCTACCAATTCCGCCACACTGGCAATGTGGGCGGCATTGTAATGAATTAACCCGTCATGTCAAACCATTTGTTGTTTTTTCCCGTGGCAAATTCGGTTAACCTTGCCGCCCTTATTTTTGGTGACTTATGGCTTTATGCGGCGTCAGGATTTTTTTTACGAATTACCCGAATCATTAATTGCGCTCACACCTGCTGCTGAGCGCACGCAGAGTCGTTTGTTATGTCTTGATGGGCAAACCGGTGCAATCCAGCATAAGCAATTTACCGATTTATTGGCACAAGTGAATCCGGGTGATTTGCTGATTTTCAACGATACCAAAGTCATGCCCACGCGTTTATTCGGGCAAAAAGCAACAGGTGGACAGCTGGAAATTCTGGTGGAGCGTATTCTGGATTCACACAGGGTGTTGGCCCATACCCGAGCCAGTAAATCGCCCAAGCCAGGTGCAATGGTTTGGTTGGATGATAAACAAACAAAGCTCGAAATGATCGCGCGTCATGATTCGTTATTCGAGTGGAAATTTTGTGGTGAAGAGACAGCATTGCAAGTCATGGAAAGAATAGGGCATATGCCTTTGCCACCTTATATCGATCGTGCGGATCAACAATCAGATCGACAACGTTACCAAACCGTGTATGGCAAGCATCAAGGTGCGGTGGCAGCGCCCACAGCAGGCTTGCATTTTGATGAAGCATTTTTAACCGCACTGACAGAAAAAGCAGTCGGGATAGCCTATGTCACTTTACATGTAGGCGCGGGTACTTTTCAAAATATGCGTGTAGATGATATCCAACAACACAAAATGCACAGCGAATGGATGTCGATTTCAGATGAAGTCTGCCAAAAAATTATGGCGACCAAAGCCGCGGGCAAACGTGTAATTGCCGTCGGCACTACCAGCGTAAGAAGTCTCGAAAGTGCAGCACAGCGATCTGATTTTTCCTGGATGCACGGCAATAAACAGGGTGATCGTTTAAATGCTTATGAAGGCGAGACAGCGATTTTTATTTATCCCGGATATGAATTTCGTTTGATCGATGCACTGGTAACCAATTTTCATTTACCGGAATCAACATTGATTATGTTGGTGTCGGCATTTGCGGGTTATGAAAATACATTGAATGCTTACCGTATCGCCGTTGAAAATTCCTATCGATTTTTCAGTTATGGCGATGCGATGTTTATTACGCGAAGTTGATTACAGAAATTATTCAAGAGACAACCATGACTCAATCCTTCATGACTTTCGAACTCGACAAAACCAGCGGTAAAGCGCGTCGTGGCCGTTTGAAATTTCCGCGTGGTGTGGTGGAAACACCGGCTTTTATGCCAGTCGGAACCTATGGCACTGTAAAAGGTATGACACCTGAAAATGTCGCAGACATTGGTGCACATGTTATTTTGGGAAATACTTTTCATTTGATGTTACGCCCCGGAACCGAGGTAATTAAAAAACACGGTGACCTTCATGATTTTATGCAATGGCATGGGCCAATCCTGACGGATTCGGGAGGCTTTCAGGTATTTAGCCTGGGTAAGTTAAGAAAAATCACTGAAGAAGGCGTCACCTTCAAATCACCGATTAATGGCAGCAAGATATTTATAGATCCTGAAATTTCCATGCAGGTGCAACGCGATTTGGGATCGGACATAGTGATGATTTTTGATGAGTGCACGCCTTACCCGGCGACGCCGGATCAAGCCCGTAAATCTATGGAGTTGTCGTTGCGTTGGGCCAAGCGATCCAAGGATGCACATGGTGATAATCCTTCAGCGCTATTTGGAATTGTGCAAGGCGGGATGTACGAAGGTTTACGAAGTGAATCCTTGAAAGGTTTGGTGGAAATTGATTTTGATGGTTTTGCGATTGGAGGTTTGTCAGTCGGTGAACCGAAAGAAGATATGCTGCGCATTCTCAATCATCTCACCCCGGAAATGCCGCCGAACAAACCCCGTTATTTGATGGGGGTCGGAACGCCAGCAGACATAGTAGAAGCTGTGCGCCGCGGTATTGATATGTTTGATTGTGTAATGCCTACACGTAATGCGCGTAACGGACATCTGTTTACTTTTCAGGGTGTAATCAAACTGCGTAATGCCAAATATCGTGAGGATACAGCACCTCTTGATCCCACCTGTGACTGCTATACCTGCCGCCAGTTTAGCCGCAGCTATTTGCATCACCTGGATAAATGCAATGAGATGTTGGGTGCACAATTGAATACGATTCACAACTTGCGTCATTACCAATTATTGATGAGCAAAATGCGTGAAGCTCTTTCAGAAGATCGTTTTGAAGCTTTTGTTACGGATTTTTATCAGCAACAAGGGTTGGAAGTGCCGGGGTTGACCCCATAGTGTGAAACGTGGATTGAAGCCCCGCGTGTTTTTACTGTTTCGCCACATATCTGGCTATAATGCCCGCCCGCTGTACACACCTGGCGAAAAGGGTGTCTGACAATAGGAATAACTATGTTAAATCGCTATCCCCTGTGGAAATACCTGATGTTGGTGGTTGCCACCGTTATTGGGTTTATTTATTCCATTCCCAATCTGTATGTTCCTGATCCTGCCGTGCAGGTTTCCGGGCAATCAAGCGCTACTGTTATCACCACCGCAGAGGTGACCAAAATGGAGTCGGCTTTAAAAGCAGCCGGGATCGACTATTTTGGCGCGGAGTTAACGGGCAAAACCGCATTGGTGCGCATGAAAGATCGCGAACAACAAATGCTGGCTCGTCAAACAGTTCAAAGAATGTTGGGTGATGGTTATGTAGTCGCCATGAAAAATGCACCGACCACTCCCGCCTGGCTGCAAGCACTCAGTGCAGAACCTATGAAACTGGGTTTGGATTTGGCAGGGGGTGTGCACTTTTTATTGGAAGTTGATATAGCGTCTGCCGTTGCCAAACGTCAGGAAATTAATACCGACGAAATGAAAGAAAGTTTGCGTAAAGAAAAAATTCGTTACGTTACCCTGACGCACAACAAAGATAATCAAATTATCGGCCGTTTTAAAACTGCCGAGGCACGCGATCAAGCGATTGCTGAATTGCGCACCACCTACAAGCAATTGCAATTTGAAAAACCCGACAAAGAAAATACCGATTTCATGTTTACTGCCAGTTTTACGGAAGCGGCGATTAAAGAAATTGAAGATTACGCGATCGATCAAAACCTGGTGACTTTGCGTAATCGTGTCAATGAATTGGGTGTATCGGAACCGATTGTGCAACGTCAGGGTCGCGGTCGCATTATTGTGCAATTACCGGGCGTGCAAGATCCCGCCGAAGCCAAACGTGTGATTGGTAAAACAGCCAATCTTGAATTTCGTTTAAGCGCAGACAGCAATACATCCACGATGAATCGTGAAGAATTTCCGCGTAAAGATGAAGTGGAGCAAAGACAGAGGGGCAATTCAATATTGGAACGTCAGATCATTGTGACCGGTGATAGAGTGACTGATGCAAGAGTTGGTTTGACGCAGGACAATACTCCAGCAGTGAATATTAAGCTGGATAAACAAGGTGGTGACAAAATGTATTTCACTACCAGTAAAAATCTCAAGCGCCCCATGGGTATTTTGTTTATTGAATATAAAAATCGCACAGAAATTATTAAAAATGCAGCCGGTGAAGACGTTGAAAAAAATATTCAATATGTTGAAAAGAAAGTCATCAGCGAAGCTACCATTCAAGGTGCGTTTGGTCCCAGTTTTCAAATTACCGGATTAAGTGATCGTGAAGCCTCAGAGCTGGCGCTATTATTACGCGCAGGTGCTTTGGCGGCGCCCATGCATTTTGTGGAAGAACGCGTGATAGGTCCTTCATTAGGTGCAGATAATATTGCTAAAGGTGTTGATGCAACCTTGTGGGGATTTTTTCTGGTTGTGATCTTTATGTTAATTGCATACAAAATGTTTGGTGTATTTGCCAATATTGCTTTGGCCGTGAACTTGTTGTTGTTGATGACGGTGCTTTCCCTTTTCGGTGCAACACTTACATTGCCAGGTATTGCCGGAATTGTATTAACCATCGGTATGGCGGTGGATGCAAACGTACTGATCCATTCACGTATACGTGAAGAATTAAAAAACGGCGCATCACCGCAGCAAGCAATTTATGCTGGTTATGAAAGAGCATTCATTACCATTTTGGATGCAAACTTAACGACGTTAATTGTAGGCGTTATCCTTTTTATTATTGGCACCGGGCCGATTAAAGGTTTTGCTATCACATTAATGGTTGGAATTCTGACCACACTTTATACATCTGTGACCTGTAGTCGTGCCCTTGCCAATCTGGTTTATGGTCGTCGCAAAAACCTGCAAAAAATTCATATTTAAGAGACAAATACCATGGCTAAGGAATCACGAATTATTGATTTTATGGGTGTAAGACATTACACCTCTGCAATATCTATTTTGTTTGTTGTTATCTCTTTAGTTGCACTGGCGACCCAAGGGTTAAATTTCGGTTTGGATTTTACGGGTGGAACCCAGATAGAAATCAAACTCAATAAAACGGCCAACCTTGATCAAATTCGATCAGTGTTGGAAAAAGAAAATATCAAAAATCCGGTTGTGCTTTTGTTTGGTTCTGACCAGGAAGTGATGATTCGAACGCAAGATCAAATGATTGAGAAAGCGAAAGAGAAACTGAGCAAACAATTGGCTGCAATTAATCCACAAATCACTCTGGATGCTGTTGAAAGACCCGGTCGCGAATATGATGGTTTTGCCAGTGTTTTGGTGATTGGTAATGCAAAAGCGGAAACTCTTCAGCAACAACAACTTTTTTCTGCTGAATATGGTCGTGTTCACTATGCTGATCGTGATGGAAAGTTGTTGGTTGTTGTTGAAAAACCCATTGAATCGGTTTATCTGGCTGGACTTATTCACAGTATTGAAGTGGCAACTCTCTCGGAAATCAAATTACTCAGTAGTGAATTTGTAGGGCCGCAAATTGGTGACGAATTACGTGATCAAGGCGGGCTTGGAATGATTGCTGCTTTTGCGCTGGTTTTTTTATACGTTGCTGTTCAATTTCAATGGAAATTCTCTGTCGGTGCCATTATGGGTTTGGTGCATGACGTAATCGTTACGCTGGGTGTTTTTGCTATATTCCAATGGGATTTTGATCTTACTGTTTTAGCCGCAATATTGGCACTGATCGGATACTCCATTAACGATACCATCGTCATTTATGACCGTATTCGGGAGAATTTCCGAATCATGAGAAAAATGCATCCGCATGAAGTTATTAATATTTCAATCACTCAAACACTTGGGCGAACGATAATGACATCCGTGACGGTTTATATCGTGTTGGCTTGTTTGTACTTTATTGCAGGTGAAACGCTGCAAGGATTTGCGTCGGCATTAATTATCGGCATTATCGTGGGTACTTATTCATCTGTGTATATTTGTGCGAATATCACGGCTGCCTTGGGGATTACCAAAGAAGATTTAATGCCCAAAACACCCGAAAACTCAGAGGCCGATCAACTACCCTGATTAATGATGAAAAACAACAGCGCCAAACGGCGCTGTTGTTGTTTTAAGGGTTACCGATTCAGTATTCCCAAAACCACAATATTGGTTTATTGTCCTGTCGGTTTACTGTTCTATCGATTTACTGTTCTATCGATTTACTGTTCTATCGATTTACTGTTTTATCGATTTACTGTTTTGTTAGTCTAGTGCTTCACTCTTCTCTCGTGCCGATTTATTGGATCAACTCAACAATAAGAATTCGCTTATGCAAGATCCCATTATTTTTAGTCAGAGTATTGTTGAAAGTAATGATGTCGAACTTTTACGTTCGACAGTGGCACGCTTTCAGCGAATTTTTAATGGCAGCGGTTATGGATTTTGGGAATGGAATCTTGAGTCGCAACATATCGAGTGGTCAGGTGGTTTTTGGGAACGTCTGGGTTACGGACCGGACGATTTTGCAGATATCAGCGATGCTAATAAAGTCATCAGTTTTATGCATCCCGATGATCGTGATTATGCAGTTAATGCAGCGCGCATTCATTTGCGGGATGGTGAACCCCTGGATATTACTTATCGCATCCGCACTAAACAGGGCGAGTATATTTGGACCCAGGTTCGTGCAGATTCCCAACGTGATAACAATGGGCATGTTTCGATTATGTCCGGTATTAATTTTGATATTACCGATATTAAAAAAGTAGAAGCGGCTTTGCGTGATAGCGAAGCGCGACAAGTACGGATTGTGCAAGCGTCAAATGACGGTATTTGGGAGTGGTATCCCGATCGTGGTGGATTTCATTTTTCCCAACGTTGTTGGGAATTATTAGGTTACAAAGATATTGATGACATCATCACTAATGGTGACGATAAATTACGAATTTGGCGCACCCATATTTATCCGGAAGATTTGCTTAAGTTCGATAATGCATTAAGTGCGCATATCGGTTTGCACGCGCCTTTCGATTTGGAATATCGATTGGTGAATGTGCAAGGCGAAATACGTTGGGTAAGAGCGCGAGGAAAAGCGATTTTTGATGAACAGGGAAATCTGGAAGTGATGTCAGGGAGTAATATGGATATTACAGAAGTAAAGCGTGCGGAAGAAAAAGTGATTCAAGCGAAAGAGCTTGCCGAAAAAGCTAACAAAGCCAAATCACAATTTTTATCCAGCATGAGTCACGAATTACGCACGCCTTTAAATGCGATTTTAGGTTATGCACAACTTTTTTCTTATGATGGCAATCTTAACGAAGAGCAATTAGGCAGCTTGCGCGAAATCCGCAAAGCGGGTGAACATTTATTACAGCTTATTAATGATGTATTGGATTTGGCAAAAATAGAATCCGGCAATATGACTGTGTCCCTGGAGCCCATTTTATTATCACGCATTATTCCGGAATGTTTAACCTTGATGCAGCCCCAGGCCGATGCACGCGCGATAAAATTACATCGTCATTTACAAAACCTTGATCAATATTATGTGATGGCGGATCACGTACGCATCAAACAGGTATTGCTTAATTTGATGAGTAATGCAGTGAAATATAATCATGTAGGTGGTGAGGTTGAATTGAGTTTGCATCAACCACAACCTAATCGATTGCGCATACAAGTGAAAGATACCGGGCAGGGCATTCCCTTGTCCCGTCAGTCAGAAGTGTTTCAACCATTCAATCGGTTAACGGCTGAAAACTCCAACATTGAAGGTTCCGGTGTCGGATTGGTGATTACCAAACAGTTAGTGGAAATGATGAATGGAACACTGGATTTTGTTAGCCAGGAAAATGTCGGCTCAACATTTTGGATCGATTTGCCCCTGGTGACTGATTGGGATAAAAGTCAGGCATTAAAAAATAGTCGTTTTGATGATTTGCAACAACATGAATTAAAATTGGATCGTACGTATCGCGTTTTGTACATTGAAGATAACCCAACCAATATTCGATTGATGCAACAAATTTTCGCGCGTTATCCTTTGTTGGATCTGGATATTGCCGAAGAAGCTTTTCTGGGGGTTTACAAAGCGCGCAGTTTGGATTTTGATGTCATTATTCTGGATATCAATTTACCTGGCATGGATGGCTACGAAGTATTGCAAGTATTGAAAAGTGATCCCGCTACACAAGATGTTCCCGTTATCGGCTTATCTGCCAACGCCATGCCTTACGATATTGAAAAAGGAAAGCGTTCTGATTTTTTTGATTATCTCACCAAGCCGGTTGAAATTAATCGGCTGGTGAATTTATTGAATCAGTTGCTGGGTAAAAACAATTTGTAGTGGCGGATGGCCCGCCCCTACAGAAAAATACATAAAATTATTTCAAATGCCCAAGATTTTTTTGCACTATTTGCAATGTTGATTTAAAGACTTTGGGCGAACCAGCAACTATGTGGCCAGAGTGTAAATATTCTGTGCCGCCATTAAAATCACTCACCAATCCACCCGCTTCAGTGACTAATAAAACACCGGCAGCAATATCCCAAATATTTAAATTCATTTCCCAGAAAGAATCAAAACGGCCAGCAGCAACATAAGCCAAATCCAATGCAGCAGAACCACAGCGGCGAATGCCGGAAGTTTGTCCGGCAATTTCTTCTACACAGGCGAGATAGGGTTTTATTTGTTCCAGTGCAAAACCGCTGAATGGAAAACCGGTACCAATCAATGCACCTTCAAAACTTTTGCGATTGGAAACGCGAATACGGCGACCATTTAATGCGGCGCCACGACCACGGCTTGCGGTAAATTCTTCACGCTTGATGGGGTCAAGTACGACAGCGTGTTCCAATTGGCCTTTGTAAACACAGCCAATCGAAATCGAAAAATGGGGGACGCCATGAATAAAGTTAGTGGTGCCATCGAGCGGATCAATAATCCACTCATAGTCGGGATTTTTCCCTTGAATAAAACCGGATTCTTCACCACGAAAACTGTGGTCGGGATAGGCTTTGCGCAGATGGTAAATAATTTCTTTTTCCGAGCCCTTATCCACTTCAGTCACAAAATCATTGCGACTTTTGGTTTCAATCGTTACCAGATCAACACGCTCATAGGCGCGTTCAATCAATTCAGCTGCTTTACGCGCTGCACGTAAAGCAATAGTTAGCATGGGTTCCATAAAGCACCAATTAGCGAAGGTCAGGGGAAAAGGGATTGTAAAAGAGCAGGGGCCGCAGATAACACAAGTACCTCACGCCAAGGCCGCGCATTCTACAGAGTGAAGGGATGTGTGGCTAGGTCTTGTAGATGTGTTTTGTTACACTGCGCGCCCTTTGACTTGAACCTCCACATGGCTGCCATGAGCACAAATTCCTTCAGTAATATTCGTATCGTTTTGGTGAATACCTCCCATCCCGGCAATATTGGTGGCGCAGCGCGTGCCATGAAAAATATGGGATTGGAGCGACTCTATCTTGTCGAACCGCAGGATTTTCCATCCGACCAAGCCGTTTGGCGCGCCGCTGGCGCAACGGATGTATTGGACAATGCGGTAGTCGTGCAATCTTTGGATGAAGCGATTGCCGGATGTGGTTTGGTTGTGGGGACCAGTGCACGTGAACGTCGAATTCCATGGCCATTGCTGGATCCTCGCCAATGTGGAGAGAGTGTGTGGAATGAGGCGCATCAGCATCAAGTGGCAATTGTCTTTGGTCGGGAAGATCGCGGCCTGACTAACGAAGAGCTGCACAAATGTAACTATCACGTACACATCCCTTCCAATCCTGAATATAGCTCGTTGAATCTGGCAACTGCTGTGCAAGTCATCACTTATGAAGTTCGCATGGCTTATTTACTGGCAACGGAAAACAACACCTTGCCACAACACCAATGGGATTTCCCCCCGGCCGATACGCAGGCGCTGGAAACGTTTTATACCCACATGGAAGACACACTTGTACAACTGGATTTTCTGGATAAAGACAACCCCAAACAAACCATGACCCGATTGCGTCGCTTGTTTAATCGTGTGCGCATGGATCAGATGGAGTTGAACATTTTTCGCGGCGTACTGACTGCCATGCAAAATTACATTTTCTACACAGGCAAAGTAGTCACCCGATTGGGGATTAAGGGTGATATGGATTCTTTGCGAGAGGAAGCGAAAAACCTATCAAGGCACGAGGACTAGCTACGGTGAATTTGGGGGTTACACCAATCATAATACTTGAGTAAAATAGTCAACTTCTACCGGTTGGCTGGATCTCACAGGAATTCAAGATGCGTTTGACTACCAAAGGTCGTTATGCGGTTACTGCCATGCTCGATTTAGCCTTACATGCTGGGGGCGGACCTGTCAGTTTGGCGGATATTTCCGAGCGTCAAGGAATCTCTCTTTCTTATTTGGAACAGCTTTTTGCACGCTTGCGCCGGTTTAATCTGGTGAAAAGTGTGCGTGGTCCAGGGGGCGGTTATCAGTTAATGCAAGAGCTCAAGCAGATTTCAGTGGCTCAGGTTGTGGATGCAGTCGATGAATCCCTGGATGCCACGCGTTGTGAGGGTAAAGGAGACTGCCATCAGGGCGAGGTCTGTTTAACGCATCATTTATGGGAAGATTTGAGCAAACAAATTCATGTATTTTTAAGTGGAATTACATTGGCTGATATAGTGAATCGACATGATATTCAATCCGTAAGTCAGCGACAGGATCAACGTTTACACACTCCCGATCGTATTGTATTAAGCGAAATTTTTTAATCTTTGAGACTGATTAATTGCGTAAACCGGTTTATCTCGATTATGCCGCTACTACACCCGTAGCACCTGAAGTGGCAGCGCAAATGCAAGCCTGCCTGACATTGGATGGTTGCTTTGCGAATCCTGCTTCGCGTTCACATGTTTATGGCTGGCAAGCAGAAGAAAAAGTGGAAGAGGCGCGTGTACAAGTCGCGAATTTAATTAACGCCGATTCACGTGAAATTGTTTGGACCAGTGGCGCCACAGAAGCCAACAATTTGGCATTAAAAGGAATTGCAGAAACTTATCGCCAGCAACATAAAAATGGCGGGCACATTCTGGTGTCGGCGATTGAACACAAAGCCGTTTTGGATGTGGTCAGTTGGTTGGAAGAGATAGGTGGTTTTGCAGTGACGCGCATCATGCCCAACGCAGAAGGAATTATTGACGCTGAATCAATAGAAGCCAATTGTCGTGCAGATACTTTTTTAGTCAGCATCATGCAGGTGAATAACGAATTAGGTTCGATTAACGATATAGCGGCGATCAGCCAGATTACACGCGCACGTAAGATTATTTTGCATTGTGATGCCGCGCAAAGTGCAGGAAAAATTGCCATTGATGTAAAAAATTTGGGTGTCGATTTGCTATCGCTTTCTGCCCATAAATTTTACGGTCCAAAAGGAATCGGTGCTTTGTATGTGCGTCGATCAGGCGATATTAAAATCGCTTCACAAATTCACGGCGGTGGGCATGAACGTAATATGCGTTCGGGCACTTTGGCAACCCATCAATGCGTCGGTATGGGTGCAGCGGCGGAATTGGCGCAACAAAAGTTAACCGCTGATACTGAGCGAATTGCCCAACTGCGCGATAGATTATGGCAAGGGCTTGCTGACTTGCCGCATATTCGTCGCAACGGTGTGATCAAGGATTCAAACCAATATTCTGTCAGCGGTATTTTGAATATTGCATTTGCGGATGATGAAATTCAGGGTTGCGATGGCGAAACACTATTGTTGTCCTTACGCAATTTGGCTGTGTCCAGTGGCTCCGCTTGCAACTCTGCCAGCATGTCACCGAGTTATGTTTTAAAAGCCATAGGTTTAGGTGATGCTCAATCTCAAGCTTCTTTGCGTTTTAGTTTGGGGCGTTACACAACATCAGATGAAATTGAATTTGCAATTAATGAAATAAGGACGGTTGTAAATCAATTGCAAAAAAATACAGTGAATATCTAAAGGTAAAAAATGTCAGAACAAGTTGAACATTTAATCAAAAAAGATTACGCCGCTGGTTTCTATACGGAAATCGACGCTGAAACTTTGCCGCCAGGATTAAATGAAGAGGTGGTTCGTTTTATTTCCGGAAAGAAAAACGAACCGGAATGGTTATTGGATTGGCGATTAAAAGCCTTTCGTGCCTGGCAGGAAATGACAGAGCCGGAATGGGCGCAAGTGAAATATGATGATATCGATTTTCAAGCGGTGTCTTATTATTCTGCGCCTAAATCCATGGACGACAAGCCGAAAAGTCTGGATGAAGTTGATCCCGAATTATTGCGCACTTATGAAAAACTCGGCATCCCATTACACGAACAGGCAGCACTTGCCGGTGTGGCAATGGATGTGGTTTTCGATTCGGTTTCAGTCGTCACCACTTTTCGCGAGAAATTGTGGGAAGTGGGTGTAATTTTTTGTTCGATTAGTGAAGCGGTACAGAAGTACCCTGAATTGGTCAAAAAATATTTAGGTTCGGTTGTCCCACAAAAAGATAATTATTATGCGGCGTTGAATTCGGCTGTTTTTTCAGACGGTTCATTTGTTTATATTCCAAAAGGCGTGCGTTGCCCTATGGAATTATCAACATACTTTCGTATTAATGAACGCAATACCGGGCAATTTGAACGCACATTAATTGTGGCGGATGAAGGTTCGCACGTCAGTTACCTTGAAGGTTGTACTGCACCGCAACGCGATGAAAATCAATTGCATGCGGCAGTTGTAGAATTGGTTGCATTGGATCGCGCTGAAATTAAATATTCAACCGTACAAAACTGGTATCCCGGTGACGAAAACGGCAAAGGCGGTATTTACAATTTTGTTACCAAGCGCGGTGTGTGTTTTAACGATGCCAAAATTTCCTGGACGCAAGTAGAAACCGGTTCTGCTGTCACCTGGAAATATCCCAGCTGTATTTTGCGTGGTGATAACAGTGTTGGTGAATTTTATTCGGTGGCATTGACGAATCATTATCAACAAGCCGATACCGGAACCAAAATGATTCACATCGGCAAAAACACAAAATCCACAATTATTTCCAAAGGTATTTCGGCGGGTAAAAGTTCCAATGCCTATCGCGGGTTGGTGCGTATTAATCCAGGTGCCGAAGGTGCACGTAATTACACACAATGTGATTCGTTATTAATTGGCGACCAATGTGGTGCTCATACCTTCCCCTACATCGAAAGTAAAAATCCCTCAGCGGTTATTGAACACGAAGCTACAACATCAAAAGTCAGCGATGATCAAATGTTTTTGTGTCAACAACGCGGATTGGATGCAGAAAAAGCGGTATCCATGATAGTGAACGGTTTTTGCCGTGAAGTATTTAAAGAGTTACCTATGGAATTTGCGGTGGAAGCCAGCAAATTATTGGAAGTGAGTCTTGAAGGCTCTGTTGGTTAATTAGTTCGAGCAAAATTTATGTTAAGCATTACCAATTTACATGCGAAAGTTGAAGATAAAGATATTTTGAAAGGATTAAACCTGAACGTTAATCCTGGTGAAGTTCATGCGATTATGGGGCCGAATGGTTCGGGGAAAAGCACGTTAGGTTATGTGCTTTCCGGTCGGGATGGTTATGAGGTCACTCAAGGTAGTGTTGAGCTTTCAGGAAAAAATTTACTCGATTTGGCAATTGAAGAGCGAGCGCATGAAGGTTTATTTTTGGCGTTTCAATATCCGGTGGAAATTCCGGGTGTGAGCAATATGGAATTTTTGAAAACCTCGGTTGATTCGAAACGTAAATCGCAAGGCCTGCCCGAACTTTCGGCGATTGAATTTATGAAGATGGCACGTGAAGCCAGCAAGCGCGTTAATCTTGATGCCGCTTTTTTAAAGCGTGGTGTTAACGAAGGTTTTTCTGGCGGTGAGAAAAAGCGCAACGAAATTCTGCAAATGATGTTGCTTGAACCCAGGCTTTGTATTCTTGACGAAACCGATTCAGGTTTGGATATCGATGCACTACAAGTGGTTGCTAAAGGTGTGAATGAAATGCGTTCACCCGATCGCAGTTTTATTGTGGTGACGCACTATCAACGTTTGTTGGATTTTATTGTGCCGGATTTTGTGCATGTTCTATCCAATGGTCGAATTGTAAAAACGGGTGGTAAAGAATTGGCGTTGGAACTTGAAGAAAAAGGTTATGCTTGGTTGGAAGAGGCTGTGTAATTGATGAGCCAATTTCAGCAGCACGCGTTACAGCTAGCCAGTCAACAGAGACCTCTGGACTGGTTAAATGATTTTCGTTCCCGGGCAGCAACACAGTGGGAAAAGACGCTCTGGCCGACAAAAAAAACCGAAGCCTGGATGTATACACCTTTAACCAATTTGCAAAAAAATACGGATTTTATCTGGGCAAAAAATAATTCCCCATTGGCATCTGAAAATGATTTTATTCCAGTTGATGCAATCCGTTTGGTGTTTGTAAATGGCGTTTTTGATGCAAAGGCATCCAGTGGACTACCTGCCGAAGTTGTCCGTTTTTCACAAGCATCTGCTGAACAGCAAAATATTATCAAGCAGCATTTGGGTAGTGTAATTGAAGGTGATCGGCATTTATTTTCCGGGCTGAATAATGCCTGGTTGGATGACGGTGTTTTAATTCATCTAAAGGCGGATCAACAGTTAAGTAAGCCTGTTTATCTGGTACAGGTTTTACAAGGTGA
>Ga0164241_10004141_pt1 | contig 14203 bp, 13 predicted proteins | sample OricomyardsoilBY_FD_108780 | JGI IMG/M metagenome (GOLD analysis project Ga0164241, IMG submission 108780) | Backyard soil microbial communities from Emeryville, California, USA - Original compost - Back yard soil (BY) | ecosystem: Environmental > Terrestrial > Soil > Unclassified | place: USA...
CAACGCTTCCAGCGCCTGGTGATCTCCGAAAAACGTATATTGATCCATTCCCATTCCTCTACGGTTATATTTTTTACATCATATTGTCTATCAATATTATGCCAAATTTAGGACTTCCCATAAGCAGCCCGATTTTCTTACACCGGGAAATCAACCCGCGCGGACTTCAGTGCAGCGGCCGGCCGAATTGTTGTTCAAAAGCGGCGCGGAGTTTGGCGATCTGTCCGGATTGTAGCCGAACTGGGCGAGCACGAGATCCGGTCGGCCGTCGTGGTTGAGATCCGCGACGGCGAACATCGGTGGCGCGGGAGGTCTTTTCGATGGCGATATGTCGCGCAATCCCGACGTAATTGTTCGAAATGCATTCGTCGGCAACGAGCTGATTTCAATAGCGACGCAGCCGGACGGAACCCCGGTGGCCTATCGAATAAAGCCGCCACAAACCTGGGCGATTACCAACACGTTCAGGTTCTAGCCGGCTAAAATCTTCTCCTCGCGCCCCTGGTCAAAAGCCGGGGGCGCTTTTTTGCGCGTCAGTCCGGAGGAATGCCGGTGCGCGGCAGTCCCGCGCACCACCTCCTTCTCCCGCCCGTGAATCGGCGAGGGCGACCGGGCACAACCTTGTGAGCTATGGCGGCCTGTGAGCACACGGCAACCGCTGCCACGAACTTGCGGGTAAGAGGCCGGGGGAGAATTTTTCTCAAGCAACGGAAGCCGCGACCGATACATGGGGACATTCATTTAGATCCGCGGGTCGCTCGCGGGCAGCTTTTACGGACAGGATATTCAGGCCTGTAAGACGAAGGCACGGTCAACCGCTCCCTAACCCGGAGTTGTTAGTCGTGCCTTTTTTGCTGCCCAAAAAGCTCCGGGGGACCGGAAGTTTTTCATCCTGACAATCCTTATGAACACCAAGTCCATCATCCTCGCCGGCTTCGCTCTCTTGCTGACCGGAGTTTCCACGCCCCGCGCGCTCGCCTCCGTTCCGGTTGGCGACGGCCGCGTTCAGCTCGGCGGCTTTTTCAGCCAGGGCTGGCTCTATGGCTCCGACAACAATTATCCCACCGCCGACAAGGGCGGCACCTGGGATTTCCGCGAAATGGCGGTCAACGCCTCGACGACGGTCGGCTCGCACCTCCGTATCGGCGGCCAGGTCTTCGCCCAGCGCCTCGGCGAACTCGGACGGGACAAGGTGATCCTCGATTGGGCGGTCGCCGACTACAATGTCTCGCCGGTGTTCGGGATCCGCGCGGGCCGCGTGAAATATCCGAAAGGTCTCTACGGCGAGGCGCTCGATCTCGATATCGTGCGTCCCTTCGTTTTTCTGCCGGGTTCGGTTTACAGCCCCGTGATGCGCGATTTCAGCGCGTCTTTCAACGGCGGCATGGCCTATGGTTCGATCGACGCCGGCAAGGGCTCGTTCGACTACAAGGTCTTCGGCGGCAGGATTCCGATGTCCCCCGACCAGGGCGTCGCCGAATTCTACAACAACGCCGGCTTCTATACGGCCCCCGGTGCGACCGCGCTGTCGATGGACTCGGTGCTGGGCGGCCAGTTGACCTGGAACACGCCGGTCAGCGGCCTGAAGCTCGTCTATTCCTTCTCGCAGTTCACGAACCTCGCGACCGACGGTCCGTTCGTCGCCTATCCGGCGGCCAACCTGCACTCGAACATCCATCATTTCACCTGGAACACGATCTCGGCGGAATACAGCTGGGGCAACTGGGTGTTTGCCGGCGAATGGCAGCGCACCGACAGCGGGCTCCGCTACAGCGCTCCGCCCGTGCTTGCGACGGTTGACGGTCCCGTCGGTTGGGACGGCTGGTATCTTTCCGCCGCCCGCCGTTTGAACGACAAGTTCGAGGTGGGCGCCTACTACGGCGATTTGAAGAACCGGTTCGGCAGCGCCAACGGCGGTTCCCGCAATTACCAGCACGACTGGGCGCTGAGCCTGCGCTTCGATTACAGCGAGCACGTGCTTTTCAAGATCGAGGGCCATTATATCGACGGCACCTATCAGACGTTCGACACCGCCCGCATTCCCAACCCGGGCGCCGGACTGCGTCCCCACACCAGCCTGATCGCCGTCAAGACGACGTTCAGCTTCTGAGCCAGGCGCTCCCCACCGTTCCCGGAGGACTCATCCCATGAAAATCATTTCCATCCGCCCTTTCGCGCTGCTGGCCGCATGCACCCTCGTTTGCACCGCCGGATTCGCCGCCCCCGCTCTTATTGGCAACAAAAACGTGGCCGCCGAGAAACTCGACGCCGCCACGGTAAAATCAATCTTCCTCGGCAAGAAAGTCGCCTGGGATGGCGCGGGAAGAATCACCCTCGCTGTCCTCAAGGGCGGTCCTGTCGCGGAAGAATATTTCAAGTCCGCCGTCGGCATGGCCGCCAGCGCCTTCAACAATCACTGGCGCCGGCTCGCGATGACCGGTGGCGGCACCGCCCCGAAGTCCTTCGAAAAGGAGGAGGATCTTCGCAAGTTCGTCGCCGAGACTCCCGGTGCCGTCGGATTTGTCGACCGCGCCAACGCCGACGATTCCGTCGCCATACTGACACCGGCTCCCTGAGCCGCGTCCGAGTCGGCTCCCGTTTCGCAACCTTCAGCTTCCCGCCACCATGTCCAGTGCCGCCGGTTCCCATTCCCGTCTCAGTCTTAAACGCGCCTTTTTCGGCATCACGCTCGGGTTCGTATTCCTGGCGGTGCTCATCCTGGCGTTGGGTACGACGACGTTCCAGCTCTCGCGGAACGGGACGACCCGGAGTGCGGAACTGAGCGAGCGCCTGCTGCCGGCGCTGGAATCACTCGCCGGACTGCAGGAGGCCGTCCTCAAATACAATCTGGCGAACCTCGAGTTCGTCACCGGTCGCGATGAGGAAACCCAGTCGCGGAAGCTCGCCCAGGCGGCCGCGCACCGCCAGGAGATCGACCGCCAGTCGGATCTTCTGGCGCACCGGCTCGACTCGGACGAGGCGCGCGCGCTTCAGGCAAAGGTGACGGGTGCGCTCAAGGTCTATGACGATTCGATCGGCCTCCTGCAAAAATCACTCAAGGCGAACGAATTTGACGAGGCGATGAAGCTGCTCGACGGCGACGTGGCCAGAAACTACACGACCATCGAGACGTCACTCACCGCCCTCAGCCGTTTTGTCTTCGCCCTGTCCGACAGCAACGGGAAGCAGACCCAGGCCATTCTGGCCCGCAACCTGCGCACGACGCTGATCCTGAGCGCGGCCATCGCCGCGCTCGCGCTGCTGGCCATCGGCCTGGTGCAACGGTTGTCCCTCCGGCTCAACCGCCGTCTCGGAAATCTTTCCGGCACCCTCTCGCAGGTGGCCGGAAACATGTTCGAACAGGCCAACGGCTTCACGGCCACCAGCACGCAGCTCGCCGAGGGTGCGAGCGAGCAGGCCGCGTCCCTGGAGGAAACGAGCGCATCGCTGGAAGAGATGTCCGGCATGACCCGGCGAAACGCCGAGGCCGCGCAAAACGCGAAGCAGATCGCCGGACAAACGCGCACGGCGGTCGAGAACGGTTCCGCCGGCATGCAGCGCATGACCGCGGCCATGGACGGCATCAAGTCCTCCAGCGGGGAGATTTCCAAGATCATCAAGACGATCGACGAGATAGCGTTTCAGACCAACATCCTCGCCCTGAACGCCGCGGTGGAAGCCGCCCGCGCGGGCGAAGCCGGCGCCGGTTTCGCCGTGGTCGCCGAGGAAGTCCGCGCCCTCGCGCAGCGCTCCGCCGCCGCTGCGCGCGAAACCGCCGACAAGATCGAGATCGCGTTGCTGAAAAGTCAGGAAGGCGCCGGCACCAGCCAGGAAGTCGCCGGAATGCTGGCCGAGATCGTCGGGCAGGTGCGGACCATGGACTCGTTGGTCGCGGAAATCGCGGATGCCTCGAAGGAGCAGGCGCAGGGTCTCGAACAAATCACCAAGGCGATGTCCGAGATGGATCGTGTCACCCAGTCCAACGCCGCCGGCGCGGAGGAATCCGCGAGCGCCGCCCACGAGTTGTCGTCCCAATCAACCCAGCTTCGCGAAGCCGTGGGCCAGCTCAACGTTTTCAACGGGCTTCGTCCGCAGGCAGCCGGAACTCCGATGGCTTCAGTGGCGGCCCCGGCGCGCCGTTCTTCGCCCAAGGTCAGCCCGCCCGAAACGAAAGCCGATCTTTCCGTTGGTTCGTCCGAACCCGCCGTCGCCCGCGGCGCCGCCGATGCGGACGAGTTCTGGAGCTAAAGCCGCCGGGCAAGTCATCGATCCCGTAATTTGCGCTCGCTCCGTTGCCCGCTTGGTCAACGGTGGTGAAATCCCCGTCGCGGTCCCGGCGACCATTCCGTTTTACCCCATGAGCAATATGCCATCGCTTCGACTTGTCCTCCTCGTTGGCTGCCTGATCCCCGCGATCCTGCCGGCGGTGGTGCGTGCGGCGGACGAACCGCCATCCGGAATCGCCAAACCGCCGGAAACGCCCGTGCGTCCAAAACGCCCGGTGCCTCCGGTGCGTTCGCCTGACGGACCGGGCGCGCCGGTTTTCACGGTCGCCGGCGCGAGGCCGGGCGACACGGCTTTGCGCGCGGCTCCGGGTGCAAATCCGCCGGCGGATGCCGATGGGGATTTTCTCGTCGGCCCGGATTACGTGCCGGCGCCGGAGCTGGCGGTGGTGGCGGGCGTGCCACAGGGCAAGGTCGCGCAGTTCACGATGGATTCGGCGGACAGCAAATTCTACCCCGGGATCGCGCGCGATGTTTTCGGCACCGTCGATCCGGAGAATCCGAAGACCCTCGTTGTCCAAACCCATCCGGCGCCCTACAAGCGGACGATCACGGTTTACATTCCCGCCCAATATGTGGCGGGGACGGCGGCGCCGTTCATTGTCACGCACGACGGACCGCCCATGGGCAAGCCGGACCTGGCTGTGCCGCACATCCTCGACAACCTCATCGCCCAACGCCGCGTACCGCCGATGATCGCGATCATGATCGCCAACGGGGGCGGCGACGCGCAGGGCAGCGAACGCGGCCTCGAGTACGACACGATGTCCGGCAGGTTCGCCGAATTCATTCAAGCCGAGGTGTTGCCGCTGGTGGAAAAGAACTGCCACGTGAAGTTGACCGACGATCCCGACGGACGCGCGACGATGGGCACCAGTTCGGGCGGCGCGGCGGCGCTGATCATGGCGTGGTATCATCCGGAATGGTACCGTCGGGTGATCACCTACTCCGGGACCTACGTGAATCAACAATGGCCGTTCAATCCCGAGACTCCCGGCGGCGCCTGGGAATTTCATGAAAAGCTGATCCCGCAAAGCGCTCCGAAACCGATCCGTCTGTGGCTGCACGTGAGTGATCGCGATCTCCTCAACCCGAACGTGATGCGCGACGGCATGCATGATTGGGTCGAGGCCAACCACCGCATGGCCGCCGCGCTCAAGGCGAAAGGCTACCGTTACCAGTATGTTTTCTCCCTGAACTCCGGACACGGGGACCGTCATGTGCGGGAGCAAACGCTGCCCGAGGCGTTGGAATGGGTGTGGCGGGATTATCCGGTCGCCGGCCGGTAGACACAAACATCCGGGGACTCCGCACCCGTTTCCGACCCCGCTTCAGCCGGTCTCAAAAGATCGGCTTGAGCAACGGATAGACGCCGCTCTTGTCCGGACCGGTGTAGGCATTTTCATAACCGTTGAAAAAGGCGCGCAACTTTTTGCCGGCCGCTTCCGGTTCCGAGGCGGAGCGGCCCGATACGTGGGCCCAGCGGACAAATTGCAGCAGCCCGTGCTCCTGGCCGATGCGGAAGACGGCGCCCTCCTTGCTCGGGTTCGGGCTTTCCCAGGACAGCTGGCTGGCGGACGGTTTTCCCAGCAATGCAAGCGCGATGCTGTCGATTTGCAGCGGGGCGAGTTCCGAGCGTCGTCCCGGAGCGGCGGCTTTTGCCTCCTTCGCCTCGCCCCCTTTGGCGCCGTTTGCCTGAACGGGAAAGGCGGGCGTGCTCTGTTTGAGGAGGGAAATCGGATCGCAGGTTTCCGCCGGCTGCGTCCGGCCTCTTTGGGCAATGGGTTCCAGCGAGGCGTTTTTCAGCTTTTCGCGGAGGGAAAGGACGGCCTCGTTCTTTTGCTCCACATAGACCGAATCGGCGGCGTCGGTGAGCCGCATGTTGCGCGAGGCGCGTTGCAATTCCTGGTTGATGGATTCGATCGCGGCCAGGACGGAATTCGCGGTGAGAAAGTAAAGATCCTTGATGAGGAACGGCGAGTTCCGCACCAGGCTGGCCTCCATGACCGTCAGTTTGAGATGCGGCAGGTCGATCGGGATATCGATGGAGGTTTTGTCGTCCGGATCAGGCTGCATCACGCGGTCCAGGCAGCTGGTTGCGTGGGCGAGGATCGCCCCGGCGATGTATTCGAATTCCGCGACCGGGCACTTCTCGCCGAAGCCGCTGGGCAAAAGGAGACTTTCCGCATCGTGATGGATCGTCCCTTCCTTGCACATGCTGCTGTGGGCCCGCTTCGAACTGAGCACCCGGGCGGTGATTTCCACGCAGGATACCTGGACGTCAAAGTCCCCGGGATTTTCCGTTTCCGTCACCGCCATTACCTGGGTATAGACGACGGTGCGGATGCCGTAGGACTTGGTCGTAAGCTTGAACACCCGCCCCACCGACTCCTTCCAGAGATCCAATCGGGATTTTTCCTCTTCTTCGACAACGGGTGGGATGGGAGACTGCGTTTGCATGGGCTGGGCTTATTATCGGCACGGAATCCCGTATTTCCATCCGGCCGGGCCAATTGTTTTACGGAAATATCCCCCAAAAATCGCCGATTTATAATTTCTTTAGCGACGCGGGCGGGAGACCTGGGAACAAATCACGACCATTCCTGACTGACGGGCCACGGCCAAAGGCGGTGCCACCAAGGCCGGCGGGTTGCCACGCACCACTTTCCGTCCTGCATGAAACGCATTTCATCGCCCGTCAGGCGAAGCACGTTGTGCGCGGCGCGATGACATTCCGGGCAGCTGCCGACGTAGCGGATTTCCGTGCAGTAGGGGTAGTCATTGATCACCCCGTGAAGCGCTTCCAGCGGCAGCACGCTGTTGCAGTCGTCGCAGGTGACCTTGAGGGCGTGGAGAATCGCGCCGTTCCGGGGATTGTGATGAGGCACTTCCCCCGCCAAAGGCGGATGCTCGGAGTAAAAACGGGCGAGCGGATCGGTGTCCCGCGCGGCAGCCTCGCGGACGGGAAGGACCGTCGCGATCGGCGCTTGGGTTTCGCCGGACAATGAGGGAATCTTCATGGCAAGGATATCGGCACGTCCGCCTGTTTCCGGGGCTTTTTTGCGGATTTTGGAGAAGAGGCGACCGGGAATGGCGCGGCGGTTGGCGACCGGGCTGGACAAAAACGCCGGATCCGCCGGGAATGTGCGGATGGGGCCCAGTCAAATCCGCAGCCTTCCCGTCATCGGGGATCGCGAGATCGCGGGGCTGAGCGATGTGCTGATCGACTGCGTTGAAGGCGGCGCCTCGGTCAGCTTCATGCATCCTTTAACCCGCGCGAAGGCGGAGGCATTTTGGCGCGGGGTCGCCGCCGGCGTGGCGCGGGGCGAACGCGTTGTGCTTGTGGCCGAGGAGGAAACGGGCGCAATGCTCGGCACGGTGACGGTGATATTGAAGCAGCCCGAGAATCAGCCGCATCGCGCGGAGATCGCGAAGATGCTGGTGCACCGCCGGGCGCGACGCAGGGGCGTGGGCGCGGCATTGCTGGCCGCTGCGGAAAAAAGCGCGTTCGCCGCCGGCAAGACCCTGCTCGTGCTCGACACGGTGAGCGGCAGCGACGGCGACCGCCTGTATGCGCGCCAAGGCTGGCGGCGTTGCGGGGAGATTCCGGACTACGCCTTGTGGCCGGACGGCCGGTTCTGCGCCGCCACGATTTTTTTCAAATTTCCGCGAGCCTGAAGATCCGGTCCCTCCGCTTGAGCGAAGAAATTGCAACAACAAGGGACAGTGCCGTCAGCCTGCGGGCCGGGCCGGGTTTTGCCGGTTGAACCAAAGCATGCCCCAGACAAACAAGAGAGCGAACGGGCTCAGGAAAATTGCATATAACGGCCAGAGATTTGATTCGCGGGAAAGCGCATGGAGACAAAACGCGTAGGCCGGCAGCATGAAGGAGAGAGGCAGCGCGGACAGCAACCGGCGCGGCCCTCGCAACCGGAAAAACGCGTAGATTTGCAGAATCGGGTAGCCGGGAACCGAGAGGAAAACCAGCGGCATCAGCCAGCCAACGAGCGTGCCCCAAAGAACATGCCCGGTCCGGCCGGATTGTTTCAAGTCCTGGCCGACGGCATGTTGCTGGGCGTAGCTCAAGGTTTTCGCCCACGCCGCGGGCTCTGCGGAGGGAACGCCGGCATGCCACACTGCCTGCACCGGGAAGGGAACGGAACCGATCAACTTCCAATTCCGATCATGAACCAATACGCGCACCTCGTCGATTTGCACGCCCGGGTCGGCGGCCAGCCAGACGACTGCTTCGCCTTTGCCGGCGGGATATGCCGGCGACGGATTCATCATGAAACGCCCGTGCTTTATTCCATGAAAATATCCCGCCGCTTGGAAGCGAAGCGGTTGATCCGACTGATAGCCGACGCGCACATAGAGAGCCTGCTGCGGCGCCAAGGCGGCGGGAGATTCGGGGGAAGCGGCCGTAGCCTCGACCAACGGCATTCCGGCGTGCACAGCGCCGCCAAACGCCGTGAACAAACCAAACCCGGAAATCGCGCGAAGCATGATACGCCACGCGGCTTCGTGCCGAGACGTGTCTCGGCATGTGGACGGCATCGAAGGGGATGGCCGGGTTCGGCCAATGGATAATTCCCGGAATTACTTACAAATACTTGTCCGTCACGGCGCCTTCGGAGGCGGTGGCGACGAGTTTGGCGTATTTGGCGAGGACACCGCGGGTTTCGCGGGGCGGGAGCGGCTTGTAGGCCGCCATGCGCGCGGCGTAGTCGGCTTCGGGAATGAGCAGGCTGATCGTGTTCTTAACGGCATCCACTTCGATGAGGTCGCCGTTGCGCACGATTCCGATGGGACCGCCCTTCGCCGCCTCGGGTGTGATGTGGCCGACATCGAAGCCGTGGCTGCCGCCGGAAAAACGTCCGTCGGTGATGAGCGCGACATCCTTGATGAGGCCGCGGCCGGCGACGGCGCTGGTCGGTGAAAGCATTTCGCGCATGCCGGGTCCGCCGACCGGACCCTCGTTGCGGATGACCACGACGTCGCCCTTCACGACATCGCCGCGAAGGATGCCCTTGAGCGCGTCTTCCTCGCCTTCATAGACCTTGGCGGTGCCCTTGAAATAGACCCCTTCCTTGCCGGTGATTTTGCCGACGGCGCCGCCGGGGGCGAGATTCCCGTGCAATACGCGCAGGTGGGTTTCCTTTTTGATCGGCTGATCCCACGGGCGGATGATGTCCTGCTTGTCGGGGTAGGACGGATAGGGCTCCGTGTGCCTGAGCGATTCGGCGATCGTCTCGCCGGTGACCGTGAGGCAATCGCCGTGGAGCATGCCGCGATCGAGCAGCATCTTCATCATCGGGCGAATGCCGCCGATGCGGATGAGATGGCTCATGCCGTATTTGCCGAAGGGCTTGACATCGGCCAGGAGCGGCACGCGGTCCCCGATGGACTTGAAATCCTCGAGCGTGAGCTCGACTTCGGCGGCGTGGGCGATGGCGAGGAGATGAAGGATGAGGTTGGTCGAACCGCCGAGGGCGAGACAGACGGTGATCGCGTTCTCAAACGCCTTCCGGGTGAGAATGTCGCGCGGCTTGACGCCCTTGCGCAGCATGTTCATGACGGCGGCGCCGGCACGTTCGCAGTCCTCGCGTTTTTCCCTGCCGATGGCGAGCTGGGCGCTGCTGTTGGGCAGGCTCATGCCAAGCACCTCGATGGCGCTGGCCATGGTGTTGGCGGTGTACATGCCGCCGCAGGAGCCGGGGCCGGGAATGGCGCTCGCCTCGACCTCGCGCAGGCCGGCGTCGTCGAGCTCGCCCTTGGCGTGTTTGCCGACGGCTTCAAAAACGGAAACGATGTCGAGGGGTTTCCTGTGGTCGCAGTCGCCGGGGGTGAAGCCGGGAAGGATGGTGCCGCCGTAGATGAAGACTGCGGGACGATTCAGGCGGGCGATGGCGATCATCGAGCCCGGCATGTTTTTGTCGCAGCCTCCGATGGCGATCAGTCCGTCGAAACCCTCGGCGGCCACGGCGGTTTCGATCGAGTCGGCGATCACGTCGCGCGAAACGAGGCTGTAGCGCATGCCCTGCGTGCCCATGCTGATGCCGTCGGTGACGGTGATCGTGTTGAAATAGACCGCCTTGCCGCCCGCCTCGTTGACGCCCTTGCGGGCGTGGTCGCTCAATTCACCGAGGTGGACGTTGCACGGCGTCATGTCGCTCGGAGAGGAAGCGACCGCGATCTGCGGCTTTTTGAAATCGTCGTCCGTGAAGCCGACGGCGCGAAGCATGGAACGGGCGGCGGCGCGATCGACGCCATCGACGACGACGGAAGAGTGGGGGCGAAGGGTTTCGTTCGAGGGGAGGGAGGGCATGATTGACCCCTAGTACAGCCACGCGCAGGGCGGCGCGGCAAGTGGAGAGTTGAGCGGGCTTTAATAAAGCCTGACGATCCCCGGCTGCCCGTCGGACCGTGCCTGCCGGGGTGTTGCTCCGCCAGCCCGGCCTGCGTCGCGGGGTCAGACGCGAGGGCGTTCCTTTCGGCGCGGGCCCGGGCCGATCCCGACTTGCCCGGGGCGGTTTTGGGTGTATTTTGTGGCGGCGGGTGGCAGGAGATTCGTCCAGCCCGCTATTTTCTCGCACCGCAGGGTTTGATTATTTTGAACTGGCGGTCTTGGTTTGTGCTTTGATTGTCCCTTCTTTTCCCGTGCCTATGACTCCCTCCCAGCCACCCGCGGATCGTCCCGCCGCCATCCCGTCGAGGGCCGTGGTCGATCATGGCTTCATTCCCGTGCGCGCGAATTTGATCGAGGTGGCGGCGTTTCTCGACCGCGTGGAACGTCACGTGGTCTCCGACGATTTCCGGTGCGTCGCGCTGCGCGAGGCCGCGGCCCTGCTGGTGGATGGCCAGCCCGAGCGCGCCCGCCGGATTCTGGAAAAATTGAGCGACCCGACCACCGAACCCGTGGCGGAATCGTCCGGCAAAGCCGCGCTCGGCGCGTGGCGCGCGTCCGCGCCCGCGGAGTCGCTCCGGCGGAAAACGAACTGATCCCTGATGCGCTACATCGAGCCTCACGGCCACATGGTGAGCCGCACCACGGACGACTATCAGGCGATGGTGACGGCCGGCTGTGTCGCCGTTTGCGAACCCGCTTTCTGGGCGGGCTTCGACCGCGGTTCGGTGGATGGCTTTCGCGATTACTACCGCCAACTGACGGAGTACGAGCCGGCGCGCGCGGCGAAGTTCATGCTGCCGCATTTCAGCTGGCTATGCCTGAACCCGAAGGAGTCCGAGGATCTCGGGCTGGCCCGCGACGTCCTCGCCATCATTCCGGAATTTCTTTCGCGGCCCAACGTGCTGGGCATCGGTGAAATCGGGCTGAACCGAAACACGCGCAACGAGATGACCGTGCTCGAACAGCACGTCGAACTCGCGGTGAGCCACGACCAGCTCATCCTCGTGCACACGCCGCATCTCGAGGACAAGCTGAAGGGCACCCAGCTCATCCTCGACCTGCTGGGTTCGCACCGCGGGGTGAAGCCGGAACGCGTGATCATCGATCACGTCGAGGAGCACACGATCCAGCGCGTGCTCGACCGGGGGTTTTGGGCGGGCATCACCCTGTATCCCGATTCGAAATCGTCGCCGCCGCGCGCGGTCGACATGCTGGAGATCTGCGGGCGCGAGCGCATCTGGCTGAATTCCGCCTGCGACTGGGGTGTGAGCGATCCCCTGGCGGTGCCGAAGACCGCGATCGAGATGCGCCGCCGCGGCTATGGCGCCGAATTTGTCGATGCCGTGCTTTACGCGAATCCGCTCCGCTTCCTGTCGCAGTGCCCCAAATTTCGCCTTGGCGACGCGCCCGTCGGATGAAGCTCAACGACGGTCTCCAGCTCGCCTATTGCACGAACGTCCATCGCGGGGAAAACTGGGCGGAGACGTTCGCGGCGCTCGAACGCCACGTCCTGCCGGTTCGCCGGCGGGTGGCGCCGGGGCGGTCCTACGCCATCGGCCTGCGGCTGGGCCGGCGCGCCGCCGCGGAGCTCGCGCAACCGGCGGCGCTTCTTGCCTTCCAGCGCTGGCTGGAAAAACACGACTGCACCATTTTCACGATCAATGGATTTCCCTACGGCAGCTTTCACGGCACCCGCGTGAAGGAGCAGGTTTATGCGCCCGACTGGTCGACGCCGGAACGGACCGCCTACACCCGGCAGCTTTTTGAGCTGCTCGTGCAACTCGCGCCGCCCGGGATGGCGGGCAGCGTCAGCACGGTGCCGGCCTCGTTCAAGGGTTTCGTTGCCGCCGAGCCCGCCCGCCGGCAGGCGATTTTCACCCAGCTCACGGCGATCGGCCGCCATATCGCGGCGCTGGCCGACAAAACCGGCCGCGACCTGCATCTCGGGTTGGAACCCGAGCCGTGCTGCCTGCTGGAGACGAGCGAGGAAACGGTGCGGTTTTTCGCGGACTGGCGCGCGACCGATCCGGCGGTGGAATCGCTGCTCCGTCATGTCGGGGTGAACTACGACTGCTGCCATCTCGCGGTGGAGTTCGAGTCCGCCGCGGTCGCGCTCGACCGGCTCGCGGCGGCGGGACTGCGGTTGAGCAAACTGCATCTCAGCTCCGCCCTGCGGGTCCGCCCCGACGCCGCGGGGCGCCAGGCGCTGGCGGCGTTTGTCGAGCCGGTTTATCTGCATCAGGTGGTGGTGGGGCGCGCCGGCGGCCATGAGGTGCGCCGCCGGTTTTTGGATCTGCCCGAGGCGCTGGCGGATGGCGAAGCGTCGCGGCCCGACGACGAGTGGCGGGTGCATTTTCATGTGCCGTTGCACGCATCGCCCGGCGCGCCGTTTGGCGACACGCGCGATCATCTGCTGGACGCGCTCGACTGGCTCGCGGCGCATCGTCACGCGTGCGCTCACCTGGAGATGGAAACGTACACGTGGGAGGTGCTGCCGCCCGCGCTGCGGCTTCCCATCGAGGATCAGCTCGTGCGGGAATACGCCTGGACGCTCGGGGCGTTGGCGGGGCGCGGTTTGGCGGACCCGGAGCTGGCGGCGCACTGCGCTCGGGAGGCCGCCGGGTGACGGCGACGGCCATGCCTTCGCGGTCCCCGGTGCGCGCCTGCCTCGATCTCGCGAGATCGGGGAATTTCCCGTCCGTCGCCAGCAACGTCCTCGCCGCGCTTGTGCTGTCCCAGGCCGCGGGCGCCGGGTGGCCCGCTGGCGGCACGCTGGCGCTGGCGTTGGTAGCCGGGTGCCTCGTTTATGCGGGCGGCGCGACGCTCAACGATGTTGCCGACGCCGCCTTCGACGCGCAGCATCGTCCGGAGCGGGCGATCCCGCGTGGCATCATCACGCGTGGAATAGCGGGCGTGATCGGGACGGCCGAGCTGGCGGCCGGGATCGGCCTGCTGGTCGCCGGCGGAGCGGCTCTCGCGTGGATGGTGGCGCTCCCGGCGACGATTCTCGCCTACGATGCGATTCACAAACGCTGGCGGGGCGCGGTCATCCTGATGGCCGGTTGCCGCGCGTTGCTGGCGGGTGCGCTGGCCACGCTGCCGGGACACGGCGCGAGCGCCCCGTTTTGGTGGTGGGTGGGCGCGTTGTTCGCGTACATCGCAACGCTGAGCCTGATCGCGCGGCGCGAATATGAGATCGCGCCGGCCGCGGCTGTCGGAGCAGGGGAGGATCGCGTCGCGGCTTCCCGGCGGGCGGTCAACCTCGGCCGGTGGGTCGGCCGGTTGCTCGCGTTCATGCCCTTGATCGACGCGGCGGCCCTGCTGCTGGCGGGCGCCTGGACGCCGGCAATCGCTTGCGCGGCGGCGATTCCTCTGGGACGTTGGGCGCAACGCGTGGCCGCCTCCACCTGATCCAGCGCATGACCGACCAAAACAGCATCATTTCCTTTCCCATCACGGTGCGGCACGAGCACCGGCTGATTTTCACGCGCGATGTTTTCGGCGCGGGCAA
>Ga0164241_10004142_pt1 | contig 14199 bp, 14 predicted proteins | sample OricomyardsoilBY_FD_108780 | JGI IMG/M metagenome (GOLD analysis project Ga0164241, IMG submission 108780) | Backyard soil microbial communities from Emeryville, California, USA - Original compost - Back yard soil (BY) | ecosystem: Environmental > Terrestrial > Soil > Unclassified | place: USA...
CACGAAATCGCCGTAAAGGACGGGGCGGTGTTCGGCACCGCGCCCACACCTCGCGAGGGCGTCACCGACGATGCAGGCACCGCAGCAACGTCGCGGGAGGCGAGCGCGACGACCGCAGGTGGCTTGCTGACCAAGGTGCGTATTCCGTCCGAAAAGGACTTTGCCAGCCCGGTTCACAGCGAAAAGGTCACCGCGCGGATCGGGATCTGGCTCGGCATCGCGTTCGGGGTCTGCTTCGGCACCGGGTTGTTGAGCCATCTCGCCCAGCACGGCAGCGGCTGGCCGACCGATCCCGTCGACCTCTACCGGATCACGCAAGGACTGCACATCAGCTCCGGGGTCGCTGCCCTCCCGCTGCTGCTGGCCAAGCTGTGGAGCGTCTACCCCAAGCTCTTCGCGCGGCCGCTGATCAAGTCCGTCACCCATGCACTCGAGCGCGGGTCCATCCTCCTGCTCTCCGGCGCCGCCTTCTTCGAGCTGGTCACCGGGCTGTTCAACAGCGCGCAGAACTACCTCTGGGGATTCCCCTTCCCGCCGGCCCACTACGCGATCGCCTGGGTGGCGATCGGCGGGATCCTCCTGCACGTCGCCATCAAGATGCCGCTGGTCAAGCAGGGTCTGGAACGGCCGGTGGACCTCTCTCGGCGCACGTTCCTGCGCGCCACCTGGCTCACCGCCGGTGTCGCGGTCGTGGCCACCGCCGGGTCGACCGTGCCGCTGCTACGCGACGTGTCGCCGCTGTCGTTGCGGTCGCGGCGCGGGCCGCAGGGACTGCCGGTCAACAAGACCGCGCGGGCCGCCCGCGTCGAGCGCGTCGGCAGCGACTGGCGGCTCACGGTTGGCGGCACACAGCTCTCGTTGCGTCAGCTGCAAAGCCTCGAGCAGGCGACCGTCGAACTGCCGATCGCCTGCGTGGAGGGGTGGAGCCAGTCCGCGGTCTGGACAGGCGTCCGAGTCGCGGACCTGCTGCGGCTGGCGGGCGCGACCCCCGGCTCCCGCATCCGGGTGTCCTCGCTGGACGACGGACCGTACGGGACCAGCACGTTGCCCGGCACGCACACCGCCGACCCTCGCACGCTGCTCGCGCTGCGGTTGAACGGGGAGGAGCTCGCGCTCGATCACGGGTTCCCCTGCCGGCTGATCGCGCCGAGCAGGCCCGGGGTTTTGCAGACCAAGTGGGTCACCCGACTGGAGGTGCTCTGATGCGGTGGGTGTTCGCGATCGCCGGCGCGGCCACGCTGGCCTGGGGCGCGTGGTTGCTGTGGGAACTGGCCGCGCGGCACGACGCGATCCAGGTCGCGTTCTGGTTCGCCGGTGGACCGGTGGTGCACGACGCGGTCGTCGCGCCGCTCGTCGGGCTCGCCGGGGTGGTGCTCGCAAGGACGCTGCCCGCGCGGGCCAAGGTGCCGGTCGCCGTGGGGCTGGGACTCAGCGGGGTGCTTGTCCTACTGGCAATTCCGCTGGTCTGGCGGCCGTACGGAGTGGCGGAGAACCCGGGGCTGCACGACCGGGACTACCTGCTCGGGCTGGGGATCGCGCTCGGCGTGGTGTGGCTGGCGGTGGCGGCATCCGTGGGCCTGCGACACAAAACGGACGCCGCACGCGGGCGAGCGAGGGGTTAACCGTCCGCGTGCGGCGCCGTCTCAGAGCCCCTCTAGGAGCTCTTCCGGCTCGGGGGCATCGAGTCGGGGTTGGTCTCGGCCCCGCCTGGGGCCGAGCGTCTGTGTTTGCCCCCGCTAATCATTCAGTTTCGACCTGCTGTCCGGCAAGGGTCGCTTCGACACTTCGCGAACTGGTCAGCTCGAGTCGCACCTTGTCGCCGGGTTTGTGCGACCGAACGGCCGCGACCAGTGCGTCCGATGTGTCGATGGCGCGGTCGTCGAGCTTGGTGACGACGTCACCCGGCTTGAGACCCGCCTTGGCGCCCGGCCCGTTCGCGGTCACGTCCTCGATCCGGGCCCCACCCGAGTCGCCGTCCCGCACGGTCACACCGAGGATCGTCTGCGTGGCCTTGCCGGTCTTGGAGATCTCGTCGGCCGTGCGCCGGGCCTGGTCGATCGGGATCGCGAAGCCGATGCCGACCGAACCGCCCTGCTGGCCCTGGCCGCCGCTGGTCGGGGTGTAGATCGCCGAGTTGATGCCGATGACCTGCCCGGCCATGTTCACCAGCGGGCCGCCGGAGTTACCCGGGTTGATGGCCGCGTCGGTCTGGATGGCGTCCATGACCGTCGCCTGCGAGCCGTCCTCACCGCCCGCGCGGGTCGGCCGGTGCAGCGAGGACACGATGCCGGAGGTCACGGTGCCGGACAGCTCGAACGGCGATCCGATGGCCACCACGCTCTGCCCGACCCGCAGGTCGTCGGACCGGCCGAGGTCCACCGTCGGCAGGCCGTCCTTGTCCTCCGCGCGCACCACGGCGACGTCGGATGTCGGGTCGCGCCCGACGATGGTGGCCCGGGCGGTGCTGCCGTCGTGGAACACGGCGACGATCTGGCCGCTGTCCGCGGCCCCCTCGACGACGTGGTTGTTGGTCACGATCAGCCCGTCGGAGCTGATGATGAAGCCAGAGCCCTCCCCTGCCGAGGACTGGCCCCTGACCTGCAACTGCACCACGCTCGGCAGCACCTTCTCGGCCACCGCCTCGACCGACCCAGACGGGGCGGCGGACGTCTGCTTTGCGGGCGGCTGCTCGTCCAGCGCGTTGGTCACCGGCCCGCCTGCCTTGTTGTCGGCGACGAGGTACCCGCCCGCGGCGCCGGCACCGCCGCCAACCAGCAGCGCCAGCACGGTCAGGCCCACCACCAGCGGGGTGTGACCCTTGCGCGGCGGCTGACCTTGTGGCGGCGGGACCGGGCCGATCGGACCGGTCGGCGGGCCCATCGACGGGTAGGGCGCCGTCTGCTGCGGGGGCGTGCCCAGCCCGCCCTGGCTTCGGTTGCCCGCGAACGCGGTCCCGAACAGCACCTGTTCCCCCGGTCGCGGCTGCGGCGCCACGTACGGCGCGCCGGCGTATCCCGGCTGCGGTTGCTGTGGCGCCGGTTGTCCGCTCGGCTGCGCGGTCGGCTCGGCCGCCGGGATGCCTGGTGTGCCAGGCATCACCGGTCCCTCCGGTGCCGACGCGGCAGGCGAGGGGTCGCCGGGCGGAGCCTCGTGTGCCGGGTCCTGACGAGCCGGCTGCTCCGGGGTCGGTTCCGGGTTCTCCTCGGTCATGTCACCCACCTTGCGCCCTGGTCCTGAGAACCTCCTGAGACCAACCTATGGGGACCCGATGAGTTCAGCCCGGCGGGGCGTCCGGTCGGCCGGGCAGCTTCATGGCGATGAGCCCACCGCCATCGGCCGACCGGCCCGCGTACACCGCACCCTCGTGCCGCTCGGCCGCGCTCTTCACGATCGCGAGCCCCAGTCCGGAGCCGGGCAGCGTGCGGGCCTCGTCGGAGCGGTAGAACCGGTCGAACACGTACGGCAGGTCGGTGTCGTTGATGCCCGGGCCCGCGTCGGCGACCTGCAGGAACGCGTAGCCGTCGTCGGCCGGGCGCAGCTCGACGCGCACCGTGCCGTCGTGCGGGCTGAACTTCACCGCGTTGTCCAGCAGGTTCAGCACGGCACGCTCCAGCGTGGCCGGCTCGCCCATCAGGTACCACGGGTGCAGGTCGACCTCGAAGGTCACCTCCCCGGCGCGGCGGCGGGCGCGGGCGAGCGCCTGCTCGACCACCTCGACCATGTCGACCAGCTGCGGGTCGAGGTGCGGGGCGTCCTCGCGCGCCAGCTCCACCAGGTCGCCGATCAGCTGGGTCAGCTCGTCGAGCTGGGCGCGCAGATCGGCGTGAATATCCACTTTGTCCTCATCGGACAGCTGGGGCGCGTCGGGGGCCTCGGCGGCCAGCAGCAGCTCCAGGTTGGTGCGCAAGGAGGTCAGTGGCGTGCGCAGCTCGTGGCCCGCGTCGGCGACGAGCTGGCGCTGGCGGTCCTGCGCGTAGGAGACGGCGGCGAGCATCTGGTTGAAGCTGTGCGAGAGCCGGGCCAGCTCGTCGTCGCCGTCGACCCGGATCGGGCGCAGGTCGCCCTGCTGCGCGACGCGTTCGGTGGCGCGGGTCAGCCGCTGGACCGGGCGCAGGCCGGTGCGCGCGACCGCGGTGCCTGCCGCGGCGGCGACCACCACGCCCGCGGCGCCGATGAGGATCAGCACCAGCGACAGGTCGGCGAGCTGCTCCTTGGTCGGGTCGAGCGACTGCGCGAGCACGAGCGCCCGGCCGTGGTAGGGCACGGTGTACACCCGGCTGTCGGTCTTGCCGTCGGTGCGCAGGTAGCTGGCGCGGTCGCCGGCCGCCACCTCGATCTCGCCCGACCCGACCGGCGGTGGGTGCGCGGGGTCGCCGGCGAACACGACGGCGCCGTTGCCGTCGATGACCGCGAACTGGACGTCGGTCAGCGACAGGAACGCGGCGGGGAACGAGCCGTTGTCGGTCTCGGCGACCGCGGACGAGCGGACCGTGTTGGCGGCCTTCTGCGCGAGGGACGCGTCGATCTGGTCGTAGAGGTTCGTGCGGACGGTGAGGTAGGCGCCGAGCGACACGAGCGCGACGGCGCCGGCGACGCACATGGCCGCGAGATAGGTGACGCGGGAGCGCAGCGACACCCGCCGCCGCCCGGCGGCGGTCAAGATCACGGAGGCGTCTCCCGCAGGACGTAGCCGATGCCCCGCACGGTGTGGATCAGCCGCGGCTCGTCGTCGGCCTCGGTCTTGCGGCGCAGGTAGCCGATGTAGACCTCGAGGGCGTTGCCGGACGTCGGGAAGTCGTAGCCCCAGACCTCCTCGAGGATGCGGCTGCGGGTGAGGACCTGCTTCGGGTGCGCGAGGAGCAGCTCGAGCAGGGCGAACTCGGTGCGGGTCAGGCTGATCGGCCGCTCGCCGCGGCGGACGTCGCGGGTGCCGGGGTCGAGCTCGAGACCGGCGAAGCTGAGCAGCTGCGGCGGCGGGCCACCCGCGGTGTCGGGGGTGCGCCGGCGCAGCAGCGCGCGGAGGCGGGCGAGGAGCTCCTCGAGCGCGAACGGCTTGGGCAGGTAGTCGTCCGCGCCCGCGTCGAGGCCGGCGACCCGGTCGGAGACGGTGTCGCGCGCGGTGAGCACGAGGATCGGCAGGTCGTCGCCGGTGCCGCGCAGGCGGCGGCAGACCTCCAGCCCGTCGACCCGCGGCATCATCACGTCCAGGACCATCGCGTCGGGGCGCGCGCTCGAGATGGTGTCGATGGCCTGCTGCCCGTCGCTGGCCAGGTCGACCTGGTAGCCGTTGAACTGCAACGACCGCCGCAGAGACTCGCGAACGGCTCGGTCGTCGTCGACAACGAGGATGCGCATGCGGTCAGTGTGGCCCGCGCTGCTGAGACGCGCCTGAGAACGTGCGCCATGGCACGCACCGGACATCTCGGTCTATCCCGTGACCTGCGGAAACAGTTCGCTCAGGTGGCGACGTCCGCCGGCTCGATGTCGGGGAAGGCGGCCGCCACCCGCTCCTGCATGTCCTCCATCAGGAACGTCGCCATCAGCAGCAGGTTCCCCGGCACCCGGACCGGACCCGCGTCGAGGGTGAACCGCAACACGAAGTCCGACAGCTGGTTCTCGAAGCCGGACAGCCACTGCGCCGGCCGGATCTGTTCGAGGTCGGAAACGCTGTGGCGAACCGTGTCCAGTGCGTCGGTCAACGACCTGCCGTCGTCCTGGTGGATCCAGTGCTGCGCACTGCCTCGCTCGATGATGCCGTTCCCCGTCACGAAGAACGTCCTGGCGTCGCGCTCCACGACGCGGGTGAGTATCTGCCGAGCGTGTGCCAGTGCGGTGTCGATGTCCGTGCGAGGTCGCGCGGCAGCCGAGGCCTGCCCTTTGTCCACGACGTCCCGCACATAAGCGCCGACGGCGGTACCGGCGGCCACCACCGCCGCGGCGCACAGCAGGTTGTTCAGCACGTCGCCGAAGAAATCACCTGGATTCCCGTTGCCGATCAGGCTGCTGACCGTGACCACCAGCCAGATCGCGACGGCAGTCAAGGCAGCCCACTCGCCGATGCGTTTGACCATTTTCGGCAGCTGCTCGGGAACGTGGTCCGCCGCGATTATCGCCGGATCGACATTTCCGACGGTACCTCTGAGCTGTTCGAGGCGATCGCGGACCTCGTGTTCCTTTTCGAGATATGCGGTCACCATCGACGCGAGGTCGTGCGCGGTGACGAGCTCCGCCTCCTTGGCCCGGATCTCGTCCACTGTCCATCCTGGAACACCTCGCTGGGAGGGCAGCTTGTCGTCGTCGGCCTCGTCGCCCGGGACGTCGGTGAGCCAGGGGCGCAGGATCGGGTTCAGTACCGAGCACAACCGTATCCGCTCCTCCTTGGCGGCCTGTTCGGCGACACCGACCTGGTCCGCCGCGCGCCGGAAGACGTCCTTCTCCGTGGACCGTTCGAGCGCGGCGAGAGCGGCCCTGGCGGCATTCCAACTCTGCCGATATGAATGCGGGACGGTGGGGGCGAGCCCGGTTCGACCGACGAGATGCGCATATTGGTCCTGCTTCTCGCGGTGCGCGGCGATCCACGCTTCGACCGTGACGATCGCGCGCTGCTTGCACTGCACGACCCTCATCGACAGCGCATATCGGCGCAGGTGCAGTGACCACGACCGCGCGGCGACGGTAATCAGGCCGACGATCATGAGATCGGCGAGCACATTCGCCGCCGCTCCGGGAAAGCTGACCCGCACCGCCCCCAAGAGAAGACCGAGTGTGAGAAAACAGCCGAGGCAAATGACCACAACCGTGCGCATCGCGGGACCTCCCGCTCCCGAATTGCCGAACAGCAATTCTGGCACCGGTGCGGGGACGTGTGTTCCGCCGGTCGAGCGGAACGCAGCTCAGAACGAGTCGGCCATGCGGGCCGGGTGCGGGGCTCCGGTGAGCAGATCCAGGACGTGCGCGTCCGCCGGGTCGCCGGTCAGCAGGCCCGCGCGGCGCAGCATCGCCGTGTCCGCCGAGCCCGCGAACCACGGGCCGAGCGCCCGGGCCGCCAGCCGGACCGCGCCCGTGCCGCCCGGCTCGCACACCACCTTGCCGCCGTCGGCGATCAGGCGGTGGCGGCCCGCCTGCCACGGCGCGTGCTCGTCGGTGATCTCGAGGTCCACCGAGCACGGCGCAAGGTACGCCGCGAACGGCCAGCCGCGCGCGGCGACCGCGGCCGGCAGGTCGACGACCCGCAGCATCCACGGGTGGTTGGTCACGTCGTGCAGCACCGGCAGCGTCATCAGCAGCTGCCACCACGCCGGGTCGACGATCCGCAGCGCGATCTCGGTCAGGATCCCCGTCCACCGGCCCAGGTTCGCCAGCAGTGCACGCCCCGTGTCCTCGTCGTGCGCGATCAGGTCGAACGTGAGGAGCTTGTCGTCGTCCAGCCGGCTCGCCGTGAGGTAGCCGCGCACCTCGCCGTCCGGCGACTGGGCGATCGACACGATGTCCAGGTCCAGCACCTCGGACAGCGTGAACGACTCCGTCGACCGGTCGAGCATTCCGTCCACTGTGGACGCGAAGCGGAGGTAGCAGTCGTGCAGCGCGGGCAGATCCTCCGGCCCGGGCCGCTTCAGGACAACGGGCGACGCCTTGGGCAGCATCGCGAACAGCTCCGGGCGGATCTTCGCCCGCTCGTAGCTGCCGGTCTGCTCCCAGCCGCGCGACCGGTACAGCGGCGGCACCGTCGGGTACAGCGCCGAGATCACCTGGCCGCGCTCGCGCATGATCGGCAGCGCCGCGTCCAGCAGCGCCGTCGCGACACCCTGCCCGCGCGCGTGCGCGTCGACCGAGACCGACGCGATGCCACCCATCGGCACCGCCGACCCGCCGAAGAACTGCCGGTAGTCACGCACCTTCAGCGCGCCGACCACCGCGCCGGCATCCTCGGCGACCAGCCCGTGCCAGCCCTTCTGGTTCGACCACAGGACCTGTGGCTCGGGCTCGCGCGGCCCGCCGAACGCCAGCCTGGCCACCCGGTAGATGCTCTCGTCGTCACCGTCCCGGTGCGGCCGGATGATCACGTGCTACCCCTTAGGACCACTCGAAGAAACCGCGGCCAGTCTTGCGACCCAACTCCCCGCGCGCCACCTTGTTTCGCAGCAGCTCCGGTGGCGCGAACCGCGACCCCAGCTCCCGCTCGAGGTGCAGGGCGATCGACAGCCGCACGTCCAGGCCGACGAGGTCGGTCAGCCGCAGCGGGCCCATCGGCCAGCCGTAGCCCAGGCGCATGCCGGTGTCGATGTCCTCGGCGGACGCGACGCCTTCCTCGAGCATCCGGATCGCCTCGAGCCCGACCGCCACGCCGAGCCGCGACGTCGCGAACCCTGGCGAGTCGCGCACCTCGATCACGGTCTTGCCCAGCGCCTCGGCGAACCCCCGCACCGTGGCGAGCGTCTCCGCCGGCAACCCGTCGTGGGTGACCAGCTCGACCAGCTTCTGCACCGGCACCGGGTTGAAGAAGTGCATGCCGACCACCCGCTCGCCGGGCAGCCCCGCGGCCAGCGCGGTGATCGACAGCGACGACGTGTTGGACGCCAGCACGGCGTCGGCGCACGTCGTGGCCACCTCGCCGAGCACCCGCTGCTTGAGCTCCAGGTCCTCCGGCACGGCCTCGACGACCAGCTCGGCCGCCGGCGGCAGGCCAGCCAGCGAGTCCACAGTAGACAGATGGGCGAGCAGGTCGGCCGCGGGCCGGTCGATCTTGCCGCGCTCCTCGGCCTTGCGCAGCGACGCCGCGACCGCATCGCGGGCGGCCGCGGCCCGCGCCGGGTCCGCCTCGGCGACGGTCACCCGGCTGCCGGCGGCGAGCAGGACGTGCGCGATGCCCGCGCCCATCGTGCCGCCGCCGACCACCGCGGCGGTGACCGGTGCGGTCACTCCACCACCTCGGCGGAGAACATCGAGACGAGGTCCATCCCGCCGATCTCGGTCAGGTTCGCGCCCGCCGCCTGCCACTCCGGCGAGGCGAACGCGGTCTTCATCGCGTCCTTGGACTCGAAGTACAGCTCCGCGACCAGGTACGGCTGCGACTCACCGAGCACCCCGGGCACGAACACGCGCTGGATCTTGGCGATCTCCTGGCGGATCAGGCCCGGCACCTTGTCGATCAGCGGCTTGTGCGACTCGAAATAGGCCTTGTCGAACGCCTCGGGATCGGCCGGCGACTGGTACAGCGCGATGTACTTGATCATGTAACACTCCTCGTCTCTGTCGGCGCTCGAACTGTAATAGCACGCGACCGGGCACGATGGCGAAGTGCGGATCATCCTGTTGCGGCATGCCGAGAGCCTCGGCAACATCGACGAACTCGCCTACACGCGCACGCCCGACCACGCGCTACCGCTGACGCCACGCGGTGAGGTCCAGGCCCGCAAGGCCGGGCGTACCGTGCGTGAGCTGCTCACCGAGAAGTCGGCCGCCTACGTCAGCCCGTACGTGCGGACAGTGCGAACGCTCGCCCTGCTCGACGTCGGCGACCAGCTGGAGCGGACGGTGCCCGAGCCGCGGCTGCGCGAGCAGGACTGGGGCAACCTGCAGGACCCGCTCGAACAGGAGGTGCAGAAGCGCAAGCGGCACGAGTTCGGCCATTTCTTCTACCGGCTGTCCCACGGCGAGTCCGGCGCGGACGTCGACGACCGGGTGGCGAGCTTCCTCAACGAGCTCGAGAAGCGGATCGCGAAGGACCCGGCGCACCCGGACACCGTGTTGGTCGTGTCGCACGGCCTGACCATGCGACTGCTGTGCCGGCGGCTGTTCTCGTGGAGCATCGACCTGTTCGAGTCGCTGTCCAACCCGGAGCACTGCGCCTACCGCCTGCTCGACCACGACGGGGAACGCTGGCACCTGGACCGCCCGTTCGAACAGTGGCGCGACTCCCCGGACGGTTCGACACAGTTCCCGGGCGGCGTGTGACCGATCGCAGGCCGCCGGTCATCGCCGGCGGCCTCGTGCCCGCATCAACGCCGAGGTCCGAAAGGGAGGGTCAGGCGATCAGGCCGCCGCGGTAGGCGACCAGGGCCGCCTGCACCCGGTTCACCGCGCCGATCTTGCCCAGCACCGCCGACACGTAGCCCTTGACCGTCGCTTCCGACAGGTGCAGCGCGCTGCCGATCTCGGCGTTGGACAGACCCTGCCCGATCAACGCGACGACCTCACGCTCCCGGTCGGACAGTGACTGCAGCAGGCGGCGGGCCGGCTCCGCGGCGCGCTCGCCGTCGGCCACCGCCGACAGCACCCGCGCCGCGACCTTCGGGTCGAGCACGGCGCCGCCGCGAGCCAGGTCGCGCACCGCCTTGACCAGGACCGATGGTTCGGTGTCCTTGAGCAGGAAGCCGTTCGCGCCGATGCGCAGCGCCTCCTGCACGTACTCGTCGACATCGAACGTGGTCAGCATGGCGACCATCGGCGGCTCCGGCAGGCTGCGCAGCCTGCGGAGCGCGACGATGCCGTCGGCCGACCGCATCCTGATGTCGAGCAGCACCACGTGCGGACGGTGCTGTCTGGCCAGGTCGGCCACGTACAGCCCGTCGTCGCACTCGGCGACGACTTCGATGTCGCCGGCGCTGGACAGTATTGTGCGGAGTCCCGAGCGGACGAGATCTTCATCGTCCGCAAGAAGCACCTTTATCACGAACGCCTCCCCGACAGTGGGCGTCATGGCGGGCTTACCTTGGTGGTGGCGGCGTTGTAAGCGCTACCGGTGAGTATCGTACCTGGTAGCGGTGAGTGACACGTCACACCTGGCGAAACGCCTCGGTCAGCTTCACCCGGGCTCCGCTGCGCATGACTGCGTTCGCGTAGATCTTGCCCGCCAACCAGACCAGTGCGGGGATCATCGCCACCACCAGCACGACCGACACTACGGCCTCCCAGACCGGCACGCCGCCCATCGCGAGGCGCATCGGCATCAGGGTCGGCGCGAACACCGGGATCACCGACAGCACCTCGGCCAGCTTGTTGTCCGGATCGGACGGCAGCACCGAGATGCCGACGACGTAGCCCAGGATGACGAACATCAGCGCCGGGGCGATCACCCCGCCGACGTCTTCCTGCCTGGACACCAGCGCGCCGAGCCCGGCGAACACGAGCGAGTACATGAGGAAGCCGAGCAGGTACCAGACGACCAGCCACGCGACCGTGCCGACCGCGGCCGTCACCGAGATCGTCAGCACGTCGAGCGCGAGCGCCGCGGCCAGCCCGACACCGCCGATCACCACCATCTGCAACAGCCCGACCAGCCCGATGCCGAGCACCTTGCCGGCCATCAGCTGCCAGGGCCGGATCGTGGACAACAGCAGCTCCACCACCCGGCTGGACTTCTCCTCGACCACGCCCTGCGCCACCATCTGGCCGTTGATCAACAGCGACATGTAGATCAGGATGCCGGCGACGATGCCGAGGACCAGCTGCTGCGGGTCGTACGGGTAGGGCTTCTCCAGCTGGTCGACCTGGGCTTTCGCGCCCGCGACGGTGGCACCGACCTGCGCCGGGTCGCCGCCGAGCTCGGTGATCTGCTGGTTGAGCGCGACCTGGCCGGCGAGCACGTTGAACGCGTCGCGCAGGCCGTCGTCGAGGTCCTTCTTCACCACGACGTGCACCGACTGACCGTCACCGATCACGAGCGCGTCGAGCGAGCCGTCCGACACCTGGTCGCGGCCCTGCTGCTCGCCGGAGACGGTCTTCGTGTCGACGCTCTCGCCGACCGACTCGGCCACCGCGGCGAACGGCTTCGCCATGGCCGAGGTCTCGTTCGTGAAGCCGACCGTGGCGTCCGAGCCGCCGCTGATGGCCTTCATGACCAGCGCGAAGCCGATCAGCAGGACCAGCGTGGCGATCGTGGTGATGACGAACGCCTTGGACCGCAGCTTGGTGTTGATCTCGCGGCCCGCGACGAGGCTGACGGCCTGCCACGAGCCCAGCTGGATGTCGGACGGGGTGCTCATGCCGCCACCTCCTGGGTCACGACGGTCCGGTACAGCTCGGTGAGCGAGGGCCTTCGCCTGCTGAACTCGGTGACCGGGCCGGTCGCGAGCGCGGCGCGCAGCACCTCCTGGTCGTCGGCGCCGTCGCCGAGCTCGAGCACCGTGCGCCCGTTCTCGTGGCCGCGCACGGTGACCCCGGTCAGGCCGCCGGCCCAGCCGGCCTGCGCGTTGGGCGCCTCGACGACCATCTCGACGGTGCCGCCGGAGCGCAGCTCGTCGACCGCGCCCACGGCCACCATCTGTCCACTTCGGATGATGCCGACGCGGTGGCACAGCCGCTCGACGAGCTCCAGCTGGTGGCTGGAGAACACGACCGGGATGCCCTCGGACGCCTTGTCCAGCAACACTTTGCTCATCACCTCGACCGCGAGCGGGTCGAGGCCGGAGAACGGTTCGTCGAGCACGAGGATGCCCGGGTTGTGAATGAGCGCCGCGGCCAGCTGCACGCGCTGCTGGTTGCCGAGGCTGAGCTTCTGCACCTCGTCGTCGCGCCGCGGGGCCACGCCGAGCCGCTCGGTCCATTCCTCCATCGACCGGCGAGCGGCCGACGTGGACAGTCCGTGCAGCCGGGCGAGGTAAACGAGTTGCTCGCCCACCTTCATCTTCGGGTAAAGCCCGCGCTCCTCGGGCATGTACCCGATGTGCCTGCGCGTTTCGAGGTTGATCGGCGTGCCGTCCCAGCGGACCTCGCCGCCGTCGGCGGCGAGCACGCCGAGCGCGATGCGCATCGTCGTGGTCTTGCCCGCGCCGTTGCTGCCGACGAAGCCGAACAGCTCCCCCGCCCGCACGTCGAACGTGGTTTCCCGCAAGGCGATCACGTCGCCGTATCGCTTGGAGATGCGATCGATCTCCAGCCGCCCGTCTGCCACCGCCGGTCCCCTCCCCTTGTGCAAGACCCGATGCGGTGCTGACCCTACTGCGACTACTTCCCGTCCAGCGAACCGATACCGAAGGCGACGCCCTGGTCATCGCGGCACTCGGCATGCGCGCCGGCTTGGTTGGGCTGCGTCGGCCCCGCGCTGCCGCCCGCGGCCCGGATGCGCCCCGCCGTGGCGTCGACGTCGGCGACGTGGAAGTAGAGGACCGTGTCGCCGGCCGCGCCCGCGAACACGCCGCCGGGCGGGTTGCTATTCGTGATGTTCCAGCCGTTCGCGTGACTGCCCGGCGTCAGTTCCCAGCCGAGGAGAGTCGCCCAGAACGCGCGGGCATCGTCACCCTCGACGGGCTGGACGAAGTAGTGCAGGTCGCCCTCGCCGCATTTGGGGTCGTCGTCGCGGTAGCCGTCGGCGGGCTGCCACAGGGCGCTGCGCGTGCCATGGCCGTCCTCGACCGTGGCGCTCCAGCCGGACTTGCTCTGTGCTGGTTCGCCCGCGCTGCCACCAAGCTCGCGGGCCATGCCGACGACCGCGGCGATGTCGTCGACGACGAAGTAGGGCGTGGTCCGCGGCCCGCCGGCGCTGAGCCCGCCGGCCGGCGAGGAGCCCGCGATGTGGTGGTTCTCCCCATAGGACCAGCCGAACACGGCGGTGTAGAAGGCGGCCGCGCGGGCGGGGTCGGGGACGTCGATGGTGAAGTAGCCGATCATGTTCACTCCGTTGGTTCGGCCGGGGTCCACTGGTGCAGCGCCATGCGCCACACGCCGCCCTCGAGCACGAGCACATCGCTGACGACAACGGTTTTGGGTCGTTGGTCGGCGGTGTGCATGAGGGTCGCGTGGTGCGTCAGGACCGCAGTGGACTCTCCGATGTGGACGATTCGCGGGTCGGACAGCTCGTACTTGACGTAGGGCGGGTGGTCGCGCAAGGCCTCGATGGCGCGAGCCTTGGTGTAGGTGCCGTCGGTGCCGGGGAAGATCAGCAGGGCATCCTCGGTGATGTTGCGCTCGAAGAAGTCGGTGTCGCCGGCGCCGATAGCGTCGAGAAACTCGCCGAGCCGCCCAAGCAAAGCGTGCTCCAGCGAATGCCTCGCGAAGCTCGCGAGAAGCTCCTGCCAGGGCCCGGGCGCAGGCGGCGCCCATCCGTAATGCCGAAGCACCACCCGCGTACCGGCGTCGATCCCCTCGAAGCGGACCTCGACATCGGTGTCCCCGTACCCGAACACGAGCCGCGGCCCGGTCTCCCAGACCTTCACCCGCCCGACCTCGGCATCGCCTTCGCGGACCAACCCGCCGACCCCG
>Ga0164241_10004143_pt1 | contig 14192 bp, 10 predicted proteins | sample OricomyardsoilBY_FD_108780 | JGI IMG/M metagenome (GOLD analysis project Ga0164241, IMG submission 108780) | Backyard soil microbial communities from Emeryville, California, USA - Original compost - Back yard soil (BY) | ecosystem: Environmental > Terrestrial > Soil > Unclassified | place: USA...
ACGCCCGTGCTCCAATTCGCAGAGTTGAGATAGTTCGAATCGACGCCAACCCAGTCGACCACGGTGACTTGGCTATAGGCCGGCAACGCAGCGAGCACGAGGAGCGCGGCAGCGCCGCCCAGTCGCGGAAAAAATGAAAGATGCGAAAACATGTTCGTGAAATTTATTTTTGAATGATTGGCCGGAGCGGCCGAAAGCCGCTCCAGCATGGGATGCGCCTTTAGAAGTTGGCGCGAATACCGAGGTTCATCGCCATACCCGAGGTGTAGAAGCCACCCGTGCGGTCAAAGATGCGGCGGTCGTCGGCCTCATCCGTAAAATTGCGCCAGTCAAAATACGCGTTCCAGCGGCTGCTGATCTTGTAGCCCACACTCAAATCGCAACGCAGGTCGGACTGCTGGTAATTATGGTCCAAGGTCGTCAGATTGAGCGAACGGGCGAATTTATCGCGCCAGAACGCGGCCACTGACGCCGTGAACAATCGGCCGTTATAAGAGAGACGCACGTTGGCTGACTTTTTGATGACATTCGCCAGGGGAATGGTAGTCCACTCTTGCGGACTGTTCATATACGCGTCCACGTCCGCTATGTATTGGGGATACGCCGGATCGTCTGGCAATGGGGCATCCACGTAAACCGGCAATCCTGTGCGACGCAGATACTGGGCCTTGGGGTCTGCAATCGTGCCCGAGAGACGGAATTCAACATCCCTAAGGCTCGATGTGATAAAACCGAGTTTCTGCTTATACTCGAACTGAACACCCTGATTGGATGCTTTTCCGGCGTTTTCCTTCGTTTCCACCGTCCAAATCTCATCAAAGCCAACGTCGGGGTTATAGATCATCTCGGTGGTTACTACGTCATAAATGTAGTCTTTAATCTTTTGATGAAAGAAGGTCACCGAGGCCACGCCTGAACGAGGCAAGTAGTACTCCAGGTTGATATCGATATTTTCGCCCGTTTGTGGACGCAACTTGGTGTTATTACGACGGATCAGATTGTAGTGGTCGTAAATGTTATCCCCCGGCATGACCGATCCGAAATCAGGTCGGCCGATGTTGGTTGTGAAAGCCGCGCGAAATAGCAGGTTCTTAATTGGCTCGTAACGAACTTGCAGATTAGGGAAAACCTTGTCGTACGATTTATGTCCGATTTTCGGAGTGTACAATAAGCTGGCCAACTCAAGATCCGACATACCGAAATAAGGTGAGGTCGGCGTGATCGAGTCGAATTTATCACCCGCTTCGAAAAAGGCGGTGTTGGAGCTGTCATATTGAATGCCCGTCGCCGTCAGCTTGGTAAATTCGTAGCGAGCGCCCGCGAGCACTGTAACCGTGGGAATAACCTTGATCGACGCCATACCGTAACCGGCATAAATCTGCTCTTTACTCGTGCGGTTGCCATACTGTTCACGGGAAAACGATCCCGTGATCAAGTCATTGCGGTTGGATGCGCGATAACCGGTGAGGTAGTTATTATAAAATTTGTCCGGATTGGCCTCAAAATAATCGTAAACGAGATACGGGCTGATCCAGTTGGGGACCGGAACATCGAACTTCCATTGATCGCCGAAATAGGGATCGGCGAATTGCTGTAAGTTGGGCTCCGCCGCCGTTCCAAACAGACCAGAGCCGCTGTTGCCGGTCAGCAGCCAATGGCGATAGTATCGATGGAGTTCGCGGGTTTGTTCGTTATAGGCACCGCCCGCTTGGAGTTGAATCGGCATCCCCAACAGCGTAATCGGCAGCCGGGCGTTGATCTTGGCGCCCATCTGCTGGTCCTCGCCCGATTGATAATCCTGATTTAGCGAAAGCGACTGATAGTTGGCGATATCCAGATAATCCGCACCCGCCGTCTGGGTGAGCTGACCGGTCGCATTGCCGGACACGCCATCGATAATTAGCCCTGTTCCCGGTTCAACGTTGTACGAAACTGAATAATTGCGGTCTTTGTCTGGCGCGTAATTCGATCGGGAAAGATAACCATCGTACGTCAGCTCAAAATCGCCAAAGCGATGCTTTACACCTGGATTAATGCTAAAACCATTTGTCTTATTACTATTCACACTAACGCTAGGATTGATCGTCGTGCCAGAGGGAGAAACAAATTTGTCAAAGCTCGCATCTGCAGGCTGGGTCCCTGCACGCACCGTCAAGTTGTGGGTATAGGAACCCAAGCCACGATCACGCGTGACGGAGTTATACAGGAATAGAGAGGTCGAATCGGACAGCTTATAGTCCAAGTTTAGACTGACGAACCGGCGCTCATCGGCCTGCCCGCGTTCCGTCCAAAATACACTCGGGATCGTTCCCTGCATGTCCTTGGTCGCGATTCCACCGTTGGCTATTAAATCCGATTGATTGTAGGTATAGCCGCCAACGCGGTATTGGTCGTTGAAACGATACCGCTGCGCAAAACTTGCAGTCAGGGCGACGCCAATAGGGCGTTTGGTGCCAAAGGCTTCGACATATGAAAGATTGAATCCGGGCATCAGCTTCCGGTCCGGCGTGCGTCCGCCACCCGGGGTTTTCTGAAAATCCAGCGCCGCGGAATTTAAGCTCATATTCGCGTCCAAACGGATGCGACGACCTTTTTGGTTAAACGCGCTCTTCGTTTTGAAGTTGATCGAGCCGCCCATGCTGTTGCCCGGCTGTTCGGGTGTCGGTGCAAAGTTCACCTCAATCGTCTCGATATTCTGCACTGCAAGATCGCGCAGCGAAAACGCGCGCGAGTCGCTGCCGGGACTGGTCGCGAAGGGATTGCCATCCATGGTCACACTCGCCAGTGAGGGATCCATGCCGCGAATGCGCATTTCCGATGCATCTTCGCCGTCATAGTCAATCGTGACGCCGGGCAGATTTTTCATCAGCTCGCCGATATTGCCATCGACCATGTTACCGAAGGAATCAGCCGCGACGATGGACTTGATGTTGGTAGCCTCACGCTGCTCTTGAGTTGCGCGAGCCGAGCCTTCCCGCTCCGACGACACGACGAACTCGCCGAGCATGTAGATATCGGATGTCAGACCAAAATCGACCGTTTGGTTTTCTCCGCTGCCAATCACGATCGTTTTTGTTTCAGCCTCGAGGCCGGAGTACGCAGCCGTCACGGTATAACTGCCAGCATTGAGTCCCGAGATGCGGAAATAGCCGTCTTCAGAAGTACGAGCTTCAAGCTTGGTGCCGTTTACGATCACGACGGCATTGGGCAGATACTGCCCCGTGCCGCTATTGGCGACGCGGCCAGTGATCACGCCGGACCCTTGCTCGGCGGAGGTTACTGCTGATTGAGCGTTGGTAATCGAGGGCAACGTTCCTCCCAGCAGCGCGCACGCGAGCGGGAGAACGGGCAGTGCGCGGCGCAACCGAGAACGGTGGCCGGCAGGTAGGTTCGGATTTTTAGGGGCGGTGTTCATTGGTGTAGGGAAGAACGGTTTCGGCCCGCTGTTCTCATCCAACGACGGTCGCGCACGAATGCGGGCGTCGAAGTGAACGAAGAAAAGCGGGCAAAGCGGGAACGAAAAGGGAAGCGGGGAGCGGGGGTAAGCACGGGATCGAAAAAATTCGATCAGCGCGCCGTTCAAAAACTCTTCGCTCGCGACTGCCGCGAACCCGAGCGAAAATTACAGTAAGAATTCAGGCCCGTTTTCGGCGGTTCACCACCGGTAGCTGCGTTCAATTATTTTTTCAGCAGTAAGAACGCGGCGCGCGTTTTCTTGCGGTCGCCGGCAAGGAATCTCCCGCGAACCGTCAGAAATCTTGTCTTTCGCGGCCGGCGGGCGTGCCAATAAGCAACTCGTCCCCACGTGGCGGCCCTTTCACTCACGCTGACGCCTTGATGACTCCACTCCTCGACCTGAAAAACATCGCCAAGACTTATCCGGGCGTGCGCGCCCTCCGTGGCGTGCAATTCGAGTTAAAGGCCGGCGAGGTTCACGCGCTCCTCGGGGAAAACGGCGCGGGCAAAAGCACGCTGATCAAGATCATCACCGGGCTCATCGAGGCCGACGCCGGCTCGGAGATCCGTGTCGATGGCGCGCCGATCGACGACCCCGCACCGCGCCGCATGCAGCAGCTCGGCGTCGCCTGCGTCTATCAAAACCCCACGCTTTTCGACGAGCTCTCAGTCACCGAAAATCTGCGTATTCGCGAAGAGGGTACGTTCATTTCCTGGTCGGCTCGCCGGACGAAAGCCCGCGAATTGCTCGCTCGCATCGGCGCTTCGCTCGACCTCGACGCGCCGGTCAAAAACCTCCGCATGGCCGAGAAACAACTCCTCGAGATAGCCCGCGCTTTAGGGCGTCAGGCCCGCGTGCTCATCCTCGACGAGCCCACCGCGTCGCTCTCGCAACAGGACGCCGACCGCCTGCTCGATCTCGTCGAAAAACTCCGCGCCGACGGAGTCGGCATTCTCTACATTTCCCACCGGCTCGAAGAAGTCCTGCGCATCGCCGACCGCGTCACCGTGTTTCGCGACGGCGGTTACGTCGGCACGTATCCACAAAGCGACGTCGATCGCGCGCGCCTCATCCAGCTCATGGCCGGCCGCGATCTCGCGGAGCTTTTCCCGAAGGCGCGCGCCACCATCGGCAAAGTCATCCTCGAAACGCGCGCGCTCACCTGCGCCCGCAGCGGCGTTCACGACGTATCCATTTCGGTACGTCGCGGCGAAATCCTCGGCATTGCCGGCCTCGTCGGCGCGGGTCGCACGTAACTCGCCCGCACGCTTTTCGGCCTCACGCTTTCCGACTCCGGCGAAATCCTGATCGACGATAAACCCGCCGCCATCCGCTCCGTCTCCGAAGCCATCACGCATCGTCTCGCGTATGTCCCCGAGGATCGCAAAGCCCACGGCGTCGTCGAAGATCTCCCCATCTGCGAGAATATTTCCCTCTCGCTTCTCCGCCGCCTCAATGGCGAATGGCTCGACGAGCCCAAAGAGAACGCGCTCGCCGAAGACTTCTTCCGTCGCCTCGGCGTGAAAGCCCCGAGCATCTACGCGCAGACCCGCGCCCTCTCCGGCGGCAATCAGCAAAAGGTCGCCCTCGCCCGCTGGCTCGCGACCGAGCCGCGCGTGCTCATTCTTGACGAGCCCACACAAGGCATCGATGTCGGCGCCAAGGCCGAAATCCACCGCCTCATGGGCCAGCTCGCGCAACAGGGTCTCGCGATCATTTTGATTTCGTCCGAACTCCCCGAACTGCTCGGACTCGCCGATCGCATCGCCGTCATGCGCAAGGGCCGCGTCGCCGGCACGGTGGATGCCCACGCCACCAGCCGCGAGGCCGTGCTTCACCTCGCGATGGAGGACGCCGCATGAGGCTCGGCAAACGCGAACTCGCGCTCCTCGCCGCCATCGCGGTGCTCTTTGCGCTGCCCCTATTCGGCGTATCCGGATTCTACACACTGGGCAACCTGCGCAACCTCGTCATCGACAATCTGCCCGTCCTCGTCGCCGCCATCGGCATGACCATCGTCATCGTCGCCGCCGAGATCGACATCTCCACCGGCTCGCAGTTCGCCGTCTGCGGTGCGCTCGCCGGCCTCGCCGCCAAAGCCGGCCTGCCCATGCCCGTGGTCGTCCTTTCCACCGTCGCCGCCGGCGCGTTCCTCGGCGCGATCAACGGTCTGCTCGTCGCCCGCCTCGGCATCCCCGCCATCATAACGACGCTCGGAACGATGGTGATTTTGCGCAACGGCATCATCCGCGCCACCGGCGGCGACTGGATTCAAGATCTGCCCGCGGACTTCCAATGGTTCGGCCTCGGCCAGCAGCACGCGCAGCCGCTCTACATCGCCGCCGCGTTCCTCCTCTTCGCTGTATTCGCGTGGGCACTTCGCAACACCGGCCCCGGCCGCGCGTTCTACGCGGTCGGCTGCGATCACGAAGCCTCGCGCCGCATCGGCCTCAATCCGCCCAGCGTCATTCTCACCGCCTTCGTCCTGATGGGCGCGCTCACCGCCGCCGCCGCGCTGCTCAACTTCACGCGCTATCCCACAATCGAGACCAACGCCGGCCTCGGCCTCGAGCTCAAGGTCATCGCCGCCGTCGTCGTCGGCGGCACCGCCATCACCGGCGGGCGCGGTTCGCTCATCGGCACACTCCTCGGCGTGATTCTCCTCGGCGCGATCGGCACGGTCTTCACGTTTCTTCACGTTAATCCCGCGTGGGAAAAAGCCATCCAGGGCGCGATCATCCTCGCCGCCGTCGTGAGTGACACCGCCCTCGGCAAGAAGGAGTCCGCCACGTGAGCGCTCAACAACCGTACTTCATTCCCAACGCGCGGCCGCCGTTTTTGACGCGCTGGTGCCCCAACGCCGAATGGGTGCTTCTCCTCGTCCTCGCGCTTGAGGTCGTCGTCTTCACCTTCGCCGGCGATAATTTCCTTTCCTTTGAAAACGCGTTCGAGATCACGCGTCTCGCCGCGGAAATCGGACTGCTCGCCTTCGGTCTCACGCTCGTCATCAAGACCGGCGGCATCGATCTTTCCGTCGGCTCGATGATGGGCCTCGGTGCCGTCACGCTCGGCGCTTCGTGGTCAGGTCTCGGCCTGCCGATCTGGATCGCCGCCGCACTCACCGTCATGCTCGGTGCCGCCGGCGGCGCGCTCAACGGCGTGCTCATCACCCGTCTCCGCGTGCCGCCGCTCATCGTCACGCTCGGCACATTTTCGCTCTTCCGCGGTCTCGCCGAAGCCGCCACCGGCGGCTACGTGAGCTACACCGGTTTTCCGTCGTCCTTCCTCGCCCTCGGACAAAACTATCTCGGCGGCGTTCTCCCCGTTCAATTCATCCTCTTCCTCGTCGTCTTCGTCGCGCTCTGGCTGCTGCTGCATCGCACCGTCTTCGGACGCGAGCTCACCGCGCTCGGCTTCAATGCCGCGGGCGCGCGTTTCGCCGGCGTGCGCGTAGGGGCGATAACACTACGCACGTACGTGATCTGCGGCGTGTGCGCCGCGCTCGCCGGCATCGTGTACGTCGCCCGCATCGGCCAGGCGAAGGCCGACGCCGGGACCGGCTACGAATTGCTCGCGATCGCCGCAGTCGTGCTCGGCGGGACGGCCATCTCCGGCGGACGCGGCACGCTCCACGGCACACTGCTCGGCCTGCTGTGTCTCGTGGTTCTCCAAAACGGTCTCCGCCTTTCCGGTCAGCCCAGCGAGATCGCCGGCCTCTGCGCCGGACTCATCCTCATCGTCGCCATCGCGCTCAACCAGCTCTGGAACCGCCAGCGCCGCGCCGCCCAGATCGCCAGCACGCGTCCCCTTTCTTCGAATACATCAGCCTCAACAGACTTTGATATGAAAAACAGCCAGGTTGCCCTCATCATCGCCGCCATCCTCGGCGGCGCCGTCCTCATCGCCGCGAGCAACATGTTCCTCGCCCGCTCGCTCACCGGCACCGCCGCCGCCCGCAGCGGCTCCGGCTCGCCCCGGCCCGCCGCAAAAAAACTCGTCGTCGCCATGACGCCGAAAGCCAAGGCCGACCCGTATTTCGTGTCGTGCAAACAGGGTGCCGACGAAGCCGCCGCGCAGCTCGGCGTGGACATTCTCTGGGATGCGCCCACCGATCCCGATCCGGCGAAACAAAATGAAATCGTCGAAGCGTGGATCACGAAAGGCGTCGATGTCATCGCCGCGAGTTGCGCGAGTCCCGAAGCCATTTCCTCCGTCCTCCGCAAAGCCCAGGATCGCGGTATCAAGGTCATCACTTGGGATGCCGATGCGAAGCCCGACGCCCGCAGTTTCTTCGTGAATCAAGCCACCGCGCAAGGCATCGGCTACACGCTCGCCGACGAAGGCGCGCGCCTCGCCGGCGACAGCGGCGAATACGCGATCATCACCGCATCGCTCACCGACGCTAACCAGAACGAGTGGATCAAGTTCATCAAAGAGCGCATGGCCGCCGCGCATCCCGACATGAAACTCGCCGCCGTCCATCCGTGCGACGGTCAGCGCGACAAGGCCATGCTCGAGACGAAAAATATCACGCGCGCCTACCCGAACGTAAAAGCGATCCTCGCCATCTGCTCGCCCGCCGTCCCTGGAGCCGCCGAGGCGCTGAAACAGGAAAACCGCGCCAATGTGAAACTCACCGGCCTCTCCACGCCCAACTTGAATCGCGACTACGTGAAAGACGGCTGGGTGCAAAGTATCGTACTTTGGAATACAATGGATCTCGGCTACCTCACGGTCACCGCCGCGAAGGCGCTTCACGATGGCACGCTCGCCCCCGGCGCGACCGGCATCGACGCCGGCAAACTCGGCCACATCGCGATCGACGGCGACAATATCCTCCTCGGAAAACCCTTCGTCTTTACCAAGGAGAACATCGACCAGTTTAAGTTCTGAACCTGAGCCCGCTGAACGCCTCCCTTTGGAGTGCGGTGCCTCGGCACCGCTTTCCCCCGGCCGCCTCGGCGGCCGCTCCTCACTCCTCACTTCTCACTCCGCGCTCTCCACTCTTCACTCCTCGCTCCTCCCCTTCCTCGCAGTTCACGAAAACGGCCCTGCTCTCCCCTCCGCCGCGCCGAGGCGCGGCAAACAAAGCGGCGTCCAGCCGCCGCACTCCCCACCGATCTTCCTCCGCAGGCGCCGGCCGTCCGCCGACATTTCCCCAAAACCCACGCAGCCAACCGGCCAGCACGCATTGCTCCCATCGCTTCCTTTTGGGCATAAAAAAACCGCGCTCGAAAAAGCGCGGTTTTGCAAAGGTCTGAGATTTTGAAATCCCGAGCGAGTACTCAGGGCTTCTTGTCTTCTTTTTTGGCGGTCGGGGCCTTGTCCTTGCAGCAATCGCCGCCGCAGCAGGACTTGCCATTTTCGCTCTTCGCCGCGTCGCCCGCGTGAGCGGCACCGACATACAGCATCGAGGCAAAACCAAGGGTGAGGAGGATGCGGAAGAATTTCATAGAGGTTAACTTCGCTGACGATTGGAGGTTGATGCTCCGGACCAGACGTCCGGTGCGTTCGATACTACGACGCACCCTGCGCGGCCCCTCAATTATTTTTTCCCGCCTTCGTCGCCGTGATTTCGTTGGTGCCCAGAGTCGGGGTCGAACCGACACTCCTTGCGGAACAAGATTTTGAGTCTAGCGCGTCTGCCAATTTCGCCATCTGGGCGGCCTAACGAGTGCGGCAGCACCGTAGAAAGGGCCGTTCGCGTGTAAACGGAAATTTTCGCGCGCGCGCCGTTCATTTTCTTGGAAAAAACTTCCTGCGCCTTCTCGCGATCCGCTGGAGAAATCGCCCAACTTATTCCCCAGAAACCAGTTTCATCCGCCCTCAGAACGGCCGAAAAAACTTTCCGCGATTTTGAACGGCTCACCGCTTCCTGCGTCTTACTCCGCGTTAGTTACTCCGTTCTTTTTGGTAGTCATAGTTTGTAGTTTCTAAAAGTCGGCAAGGGCGCTGGTCTTTCATAGGGCCAGCGCCCTTACTGTTTCTGGCGCCAAGCGCCTCGTTTTCAGCCTCCAATGCCCGACTTTCGCGTTCACTGCATCGCTACCGAAAAAACGCCGTCCGTCCTCACGCTGACGCCCGAGGAATCCCATCATCTCGTGATCGTGAATCGCGCCCGCAGCGGCGACCCGATCGTCGCCTTCGATGGACGCGGCACGGAGTGGGATTGCACGCTCGCCACCGTTTCGAAAAACGCCGCCGTCCTCGCCGTTCGCGCCAAGCGACAAGCCCCGCCGCTCGCGCACACGATCACGCTCGCCCAAGCGTTGCCCAAAGGTCCGGGCATGGACACCATCGTGCGCAAAGCCACCGAGATCGGCGCCGCCCGGATCGTCCCGCTCACCAGCGAACGCACGCAGGTTCACCTCGACGGCGAGCGTCAGGACAAGAAGGTCGAAAAATGGCGCACCGCCGCCCTCGAAGCCGCCAAGCAATGCGGCAATCCGTGGCTCCCCGAGATCGCGCCCGTCGAAACGTTCGGCGCGTTTCTCACCTCCCACGCCTCCGCCGCCGATCACGACCTCAAACTCATCGCGAGTCTGCATCCGGGCGCGAAGCCGTTGAAAACCCTCTTCGCCGACGCCGCCGACGCGCTCGGCCGCACGCCGCGCCGCGTCCTCTGGCTGATCGGCCCCGAGGGCGATTTTTCTCCCGCCGAAGTGGACGCCGCCGTTCGGGTCGGTTTCGCCCCAGCCACGCTCGGCCCGCTCGTGCTGCGCTGCGAAACCGCCGCCACCTACGCCCTCGCCGTCACTGCCCACGAACTCGGCGCATGATAATTTTTTTCAGCGCGAGTTCGCTCCCTCCGTCGCTCGATCGCTCACACGTTTTATCCGTCACGCCCCCGTCGATACACGCCGCCAGCACGCGATCGCACAATCCCCTCACTCAACCATTGCGGGCCGCGCGCGGAACCGCCCTTCTCTTGCGCCATGCTCGTTTTTCACCGCGCGTTTGCCCCCTCAGCCACCAACCGCTTCGGAAAAACGCTCACCTTCGCCGCCTTTCCGCCGATTGACCGTAAAGCCCGCCGTGACTCCGCGCGCCGGGACCCCGAAATTTCTCCACTTCTCCCGCTGAACTTTTTCGTTTTTTCCGCGTCTTTCGCGGGCTGAAAAAAACGCCCGCCGCCTCTCGTGCCCGCTAAACGCTTCGACCTCGCCAAACCCTACGCCGTCCTCGGTTTCGTCATCGTCGCCTGGCTGATCGTCCCCGCGGTTTTCAAGCGCCTGGCCCGCGCCTCGTTTTTCGAGTTCCAAGCCCCGATCGAGGTCACCGCGTCCGCCGTGCGCGACTTGCAGGATTTTTGGGCGCTGCGCACGCGTTCGAAAAACGACCTCATCGAAGCGGGCAAACAACTCTCGCGGCTCAATGCTTCCTATGAGCTCGCCATCCAGAAAAACGCCGCGCTCGAGGGCGAGATTCACCGCCTCGAAGACCTGCTGCGGCTTCCCGTTTTCGCCGACTACCGCACCGAGTCCGCCCGCGTCGTCCGCCGCGATTTCGGCACATGGTGGCAACGTCTCATCATCCGCAAAGGCTCCGCCAACGGCATCACCAAAAACGCCCCGGTGATCTTCGTCGGCGGTGTCGTCGGCCGCGTCGCCGAGGTGCACCTCTACGAATCCGAGGTCGATCTCATCAGCACACCCGGCGTGCGCCTCGCCGCGACGCTCGAAGGCGACACGCGCCCCATCAGCTATCAAGGCGCGAGCAAGCAGGCCTTCGGGCCCTACGGCGGCGTGATCGAGTTCGTCCCGCTCGATGTTTTCGCCAACAGCACTTCGCCCAAACGTGTCGTCACCTCCGGGCTCGGCGGCACGTTTCCGTCCGGATTGGTGATTGGAAAAATCACCCAGCTCGATCTCGGCTCGGACGGCCTTTTCAAATCCGGTCAGGTCGAACTCGATCCGCGCCTCGCCGACGTCACCGAGGTCACGGTTTTGGTGCCGCTCAAATCCGCGAAGCCATGAACGCGCGCCGCCTCATCCCCGTCGCCTGCGCGTGCGGAATTTTCCTCTGGTCGCTTTTCGGCCAGCTCAATCACTACCTCTCCAGCTGGAACGTGAGCCTCTTCGTCGGCGGCTTGCTCGTGACGTTTCCCGCGCTCCGTTTCAGCCACCGCGATGGCTGGAAAATCGTCGTCCTGCTCGGGCTCTGGTGCGACGCCACCGCGCCCGTCCGCGTCGGTTTGCACGCGGTGCTTTTCCTCACCGCCTACACGTTTGTCTTTCAATTGCGCGACCGCTTCCCGCGCGAGGAAGCCGTCTTCGGCGTGTTCATCGCGCTCATCGCCAACGCCGGCATTTTCATCGCGCTCACAGTCGCGCTGCTCATGCGCAATCCCCACCCGTTCGCGGCGATTCCCGCCGTGCTGATCGACTTGTTGGTCTCCGAACTTTTCGTCGCCATGGTCGGCGCGTGGTTTTTCGCGCTCCAGGAAAAATCCCTTGAAATCGCCGGCCTCAGCTTGCGCCGCGAACAACGCGGACTGCTGTAAATTCTCCGACATCCGCCATGACCGAACGCACGTCAGAACGCTCCGACAGCCTCGTAGAATCCCACAAGGGCTACGATCTGCGGCTGCTGTTTTTCTACCCGGCCATCGGCGCCCTCCTGCTCGTGCTCGTCGGCGGCCTCGCGTACCAGCAGCTCATCAAAACCGACGAGTATCATCAGCGCGAAAAACAACAAAACCAGCGCCGCATCCTCACGCCCGGCCCGCGCGGAAACATCTTCGACCGCGACGGCCGCCTCCTCGTCAAAAACCGCGCCCGCTTCTACGCCGCCGTCAATCTCGACGAGCTGCGCGACGAATTCCGCCTCGCCTCCTTCAAGATCAGCCGGAACTACCGCGATGTCGTGGACAGCAAGGAAATGCCCTCCAGCCAGCAGCTCCGGCTCATCGCCCGCTACAACGTCGTCCAGAGCTACCTCGACAAGATCAACCAGATCACGGGCCGTAGTGGAAAAGTCGATGCGGCGAAGCTCAACAAACATTTCAGCAGCCAGCTCCTGCTGCCCTACACGCTCGCCGACGAACTCACACCCGACGAATACGCGCGCCTCCTCGAGCAGCTTCCCGTCACCTCGCCCTTGCAGGTGTACGCCGAAAGCACGCGCGAATATCCCTACAAAGCTTCCGCCGCGCACACCCTCGGTTACGTCCGCCCTTTCGACGAACTGAATGAGGACGATTTTCCCGGCCAGGGTCTTTCCACGCTCAAGATGCGCGGGACCATCGGCAAAGATGGCCTCGAGGCACGCTTCAACGACCAGCTCCAGGGCAAAGCCGGCGGCGCCATCTACCGCGTCGATCCGTCCGGCTACCGCATCGATCCGCCCCTCGACCGCCGCCTCCCGGTCCAAGGTCATGATATCAAGACCAGCCTCGACATCGACCTCCAGCTCGCCGCCGAACAGGGCGTGGAAAACGCGGCGGAGGTGGACCAAAAACTGGCCGGCGCCGTCGTCGCCATCGACGTGAAAACCGGCGAGGTCCTCGCGCTCGCGAGCATGCCCAACTACGACCTCAACAACTTCAATCCGCGCCTCACCACCGAGGATTTTAACGAGATGACCGACAACGGCGCCTGGAGTAACCGCGCCATTCAAGGCCTCTATCCGCCGGGCTCCACGTTCAAGATCCTCATCGCGCTCGCCGCTTATCAAAGCGGCGCGATGAAGATGCACGACACCGTCACTTGCAACGGCACGCTCATGGTCGGCAAGCGAGCCTTCCCATGCCACGGCGGCTTCGCCCACGGCGAGATCGGCCTCGAGCGCGCCATCGCGAAGAGCTGCAACATCTTTTTCATGACAGAGGGCCTCGCCGCCGGCCCGGAAGCCATCGCCAGCGAGGCGAAACTCTTCCACTTCGGCGAACCCACCAACATCGAACTCCTCCACGAAGCCCGCGGCACCGTGATCCCGTCACCCGAATGGAAAGAACGCACCCAGCATCAAAAATGGTTTCCCGGCGACACCGCCAACACCTCGATCGGCCAGGGTTACGTACTGGTCACTCCACTACAGATGGCCTGCTTCGCCGCCTCCATCGCGCGCGGTGAAACTTACACGCCGCCCACGCTTCTTCACGACCCCGACCGTCCCCGTCTTCACACCACTCCCATCGGCCTGCCCGCGCAACAATACGCGTCGGTGATGGCCGGCATGAGAGAATGCGTCGAGAGCGGCACCGCCCGCCGCCTCAACCTCGCGATGCATCTCAACGCCTACAAAATCGCCGGCAAAACCGGCACCGCGCAGAAAGCCGTTTATGAGCACGGCGTCTTTAAAGGTAACCTCAACTATGCGTGGTTCATGGGTTTTGCGCCTTACGACGATCCCCAAATCGCCATCGTCGTGATGCTCGAAGGCAACGTCCCCGGCGAAGAATACGGCGGCGGCGACATGGCCGCTCCGGTCGCGGGCGGCGTCTTCCAGAAGTTTTTTGAAAAGCACCCGGAAAAAGCCGGCCTTCCGCCCCCGAAGGCGCTGCGCACCGCTTCGGTGCCGTAAGCCCGGGGCCTTCCTCCGCGGCGCACCAGCCGGCCTGCGCAGCTCCGCGCAAAATTTTGATCGTCCGTCCCGGCCGCTCCGGTACGTTGGCCCACTTTTCCCATGTCGCCCGCCGCTGAAATCGCCCGCCGTCGTACCTTCGCCATCATCTCCCATCCGGACGCGGGCAAGACGACCCTCACCGAAAAATTTCTTCTCTACGGCAACGCCA
>Ga0164241_10004144_pt1 | contig 14189 bp, 10 predicted proteins | sample OricomyardsoilBY_FD_108780 | JGI IMG/M metagenome (GOLD analysis project Ga0164241, IMG submission 108780) | Backyard soil microbial communities from Emeryville, California, USA - Original compost - Back yard soil (BY) | ecosystem: Environmental > Terrestrial > Soil > Unclassified | place: USA...
CGGCGAGGGTGCGGATGATTTCCCGAAAGTTGGTCATGTGCGGTCCGTGCAGCAGCGGTTTTTCCAGAACCGCAGCTTCGACGGGGGTTTGTCCGCCGTCGTGCGGCGCCAGACTCTTGCCCACGAAAACCAAGTCGGCCAGCTGGGTGAATTTCCGCAACTCGCCGGTCGTGTCGCCCACCGCCACGTCCACCCGTTCGATCGCGTTCCCGGCGGAACGGAAATGAAAGGTGAATTCGCCTTTCTCCAGCAAGGCACGCAGTTCCTCCCGGCGTTCCGCGTGGCGCGGGACCAACAGAAGCGAAACACCGAGACCTTCCCCGCGCGCGGCGCGCAATGCTTCCAGCAGCGCCTCCTCCTCGCCCGGCCAGGTGGACGATCCCAGCAGGATCAGTCCGTCGCCCAGCCCGAGTTGGCGGCGCAGCTCCGCCTTTTCGGCACCGGACATGAGGGGAATGGTGACATCGAGCTTCAGGTTCCCCGTCGTTTGCAACCGGTCCGGCGGGTAACCGAGCGATTTGAACCGTTGTTCGTCGCGCTTGGACGAACAAAGCACCCGCGTGATGCCTTTCGCAAGGGGCTGGAGCAACGCCCGGAACTTCATCGAACGCCGGAAGCTCCGGTCGGACAGCCGCCCGTTGATGCAGAGCACCGGCACCCCGCGCATCCGCGCCTGATGGACGTGCTCCGGCCAGCGTTCGCCTTCCATCAGGATGCACAGATCCGGTTGAACCTTGCGCCAGGCGCGCGCGCTGAAGCCCCAGAAATCCAGCGGGAAATAGCCGATGCCGATGGTGAGCGCGCCGTATTTCTCCTTCGCCAGCCTGTAGCCGGTGCTGGTGGTCGTGGTCAGGTAAACCTCGATTTTTCCCTCGCGGCGAAACGCTTCGAGCAGAGGGGCGACGGCCAGGACCTCCCCCACGCTGACCGCCTGGAGCCACACGCGACGCGCTTCCGGGTTCCCGGCGGGAAGCAAATCGATCGCGCCGAACCGGTGGCCGAAATTTCCCGCATATCCCCTTCGCCGCCACATCCGCCACAAATAATACGGCGCCAGCAACAGCAGCAGCGGAAGAAAGAGAAAGCGATAGAGCCAGATCAAAGGAGGGAGCAGTCGCCGGTGAGCAGTGAGCGGAAGAAATGCCCGATGGACATCGGATGGGTTAAAGGCTGCGCTTCAAACCATACGTGAGCCGGAGGCATTCATCAAGGATTCCGGCAATCCGTTCCGCGTCGCGATCGGCGACGAGTTTGATGCGCCGCGCCGCCTCAAGTTGGGTTTCCACCTCATTCATCGATCGAATCGCATATCCGAGAAATTGCCGAAATTGGTCGCGCGACTGGTCCGCAGCTCCCTCGGCTATATTAGACGGAGCCGAAAGCGCTGCGCTGCGTATTTGGGAAACCAAGTAACGTTCGGTCGCCGGAAAACCGACTGTCACGGCATGGATTTCCACGAAAAGATCCATGCTGCGCTGCCACGCGAGCAATCGCTTGTGCGGCTTGGCGCTTTCCGGACTGCTCACGGCTTACCGTTTACCGCTCCCCTTATTCTCCCAGCACCCAGCTGAAAATCAGCGGGACGACGATCGTGGCGTCGCTTTCGACGATGAACTTCGGGGTCTTGGCGCCGAGTTTTCCCCAGGTGATCTTCTCGTTCGGCACCGCCCCGGAATAACTGCCGTAACTCGTCGTCGAGTCGCTGACCTGGGCGAAATACCCCCAGAGCGGCACGCTCGTGCGGCCAAGATCCTGGTGCAGCATGGGCACGACACAGATCGGAAAATCACCGGCGATACCTCCGCCAATCTGGAAAAAACCGACGGACCCTTCGCCGTTGCGCAGCTGCCTCGCGGTCTTCGTGTACCAGCCCGCCAGCCAGGCCATGTACTCGATGCCGGTGCGGACCGTGTGGACGTTCCTGATCTCGCCGGTAATGACCCGGCCCGCAAACATGTTGCCCAGCGTGGCGTCTTCCCAGCCGGGAACGATGATCGGCAGATTTTTCTCACATGCCGCCAGCATCCAGGAGTTCTTCGGATCGATCTGGTACATCTTCTTCAACTTGCCGTTCCGAAGAATCTTGTACATGAATTCGTGCGGAAAGAAGCGCTCGCCGGCCTTGTCCGCCGCCAGCCATTCCTCGGCCACGGCGGCCTCGATCCGGCGCATCGCCTCGCCTTCCGGAATGCAGGTGTCCGTCACGCGGTTCATATGACGGTCAAGCAGCGCCTGTTCGTCTTCCGCCGTCAGGTGCCGGTAGTGCGGCACGCGCTCATAATAGTCGTGGGCGACCAGATTGAAAATATCCTCCTCCAGATTCGCGCCGGTGCAAACGATGGCGTGCACCTTGTCGCGGCGGATCATTTCAGCGAGCGTGATGCCAAGTTCGGCCGTGGACATGGCGCCGGCAATGGTCACGAGCATCCTGCCGCCGGCCTGGAGGTGGGTCTCGTACCCCTTCGCCGTGTCGAGCAGGGCAGCCGCGTTGAAGTGGCGGTAATTTTTCGCGATGAAGCGCGAGACCGGACCCTTCTTCTTGGCCAGGGCGGCGTTGATGTCCTCGGGACGTTTTGTCTGGCGTTTGGCTTTGATCATTTTCCAACAGATAGAAAGCCGCACGGTCCTTTGGCCACACAAAATTGGACCGGACGGGACGCCTTTCGATGATCGCAGGAAACTTGCACTTCACATCCGGGTCGGAACACTCCTTCCTCCATGCGCTTCTTTCGCTCCGCCCGCCTTCCCCGCTCCCTGTTCCTGATCTGCCTGCTTTGTCCGTGGCTCGCCTCCGCCGCGAATTTCGCGTTTGAAACCAGCGACCTGCCCGCCGATCCGGCGATCAAGTGGGGGCGGCTGGAGAACGGGCTGCGCTACGCGATCATGCCCAATCACGAACCGAAGGGCCGCGTGAGCGTCCGCCTGGCCGTGCACGTCGGCTCCCTTTACGAAAACGAAGCCCAGCGCGGCCTGGCCCATTTTCTGGAGCACATGGCTTTTAACGGCAGCAAACACTTCCCCGCCGAAAGCGTGGTCGAGCTCTTTCAACGCCTGGGCATGGAGTTCGGCGGCGATACCAACGCCTCGACCGGTTTCGACCGGACCATTTACCAGCTCGAATTGCCCGACACGAAGGCCGCGACCGTGCAGGAAGGACTCACGTTCTTTTCCGACGTCGCGGGCGGCCTGTTGCTCGAGGACAAGAAAATCGAGAAGGAGCGCGGCATCATCCTGAGCGAAAAACGCGCCCGCGATTCCGTGGGTCTTCGCACCTATCTCGCGGAGATGGAATTTCTCGTGCCGGAAACCCGCTTTCCCCAGCGCCTGCCCATCGGAATCGAGGAAGTCATCCGGACTGCCACCCGTGACCGCTTCGTCGAATTCTACGATAGCTGGTATCGGCCCGAACGCATGGCTCTGGTCGTGGTCGGCGATATCGAGGTCTCCGCTGTCGAGCCGGTCATCAGGGAACTGTTCTCCCCCCTGGCCGCGCGCGCCCCGGCGCTGCCCGAACCCAATCTCGGCGTCGTCGAACCGTCCGACACGGTGGTTTCCCGCCTGCACACCGAAACCGAGGCGGGCAATGTCAGCGTCGCGCTGGAAACGGTCGTGCCCTACCGCTTCGAACCCGATACCGCGGCGCTCCGACTCAAATACCTGCCGCGCACGCTGGCGCTGCAAATGCTCGATCGTCGCCTCTCCATCCTCGCCAAGACCGAAGGCGCCCCGTTCCTCGGCGGACAGGTGGGCGTGAGCGAACAGTTCGATTTCTTTCGCAACGCCGCGATCGAGCTCAGCTGTCGCCCCGACCAGTGGTCCGCCGCGCTCGCGGTCGCGGAACAGGAACTCCGCCGCGCGCTCGAATTCGGTTTCCAGCCCGGCGAACTCGCCGAAGCCGTCGCCGACATGCGCAACGCCTGCGAACAGGCCGTTCGCACCGCTTCCACGCGCCGTTCGCCCCACCTCGCGGACCAAATCACCGGGGATATCATCGACCGCTCGGTTCCCACTCATCCTTCGGCCGATTTGACCCTGTATCAGCCCGCGCTGGCCGGCGTCACCACCGCGGATTGCACCGCCGCCCTCAACGCCGCCTGGCACGAGGCGAAAGGGCGCAAGCTCTTTGTCAGCGGAAATCTCCGGCTCGATCAGGCGGCGGAGGCGATCGTCGCGACCTACAACGCCAGTCACGCCGTGCCGGTGACCGCGCAAAAGAAGACGGAGCAGGCACCGTTCGCCTACACCGATTTCGGGCCGGCGGGCGCGGTCGCGAAGCAACAGACGGTGGACGACATCAACGCGACGTTGCTGCAATTTAAGAATGGAGTCCGCCTCAACCTGAAGCCGACCGACTTTGAGGCCGGTCGCATCCGCCTTTCAGTCCGCGTGGGCGGAGGGACCCTGACCATGCCGCTTTCCGAGCCGGGACTTGCCTTGCTGGCGAATGTCGCGTTCACCGCCGGCGGCCTCGGCAAGCACAGCATGGATGATCTCCAGCGCATTCTCGCCGGCAGGACCATCGGACTTGGTTTCAGCGCGGGATCGGACGCCTTTGCCTTCGCCGGCACCACCAACCGCGAGGATCTCCTGCTTCAGCTTCAACTCTTCTGCGCCTTCCTCACCGATCCCGGTTACCGTCCGGAATCAATCCGTCAGGTGCACAAGGCGGCCGAGCAGCTCTACGCCCGTCTGGAACATACTCCCGACGGCCCGTTCCAACGCAACGTCTCTTCCCTGCTGGCCGGCGGCGACGCGAGATTCGGCCTGCCCGCCAAGGAGGTGATGCTCTCGCGCAGTCTCGACGAATTGAAAGCGTGGCTGACCCCCGAGTTCGCCCGGGGACCGATTGAAATCGCGATCGTCGGCGACTTTGATCCGGCCGCCGCCGCCGCCGCGGTCGCGCAAACCTTCGGAGCCCTGCCCGCGCGCGCGGAAAAACCAAGGTATGAAGCCGCCCGCAAGGTGAAGATGCCCGCGGTTCCACTCTCCCAGGAATACACTTTTGACAGCGAAATTCCGAAAGGCGTTGTCCGCCTTTACTGGCCGGCGACCGACGCGTTCGACGTCGCGGTGACGCGCCGGCTCCGTTTGCTGGCGGATATCCTCGGGGACAGGTTGCGCGTGAAGATCCGCGAGGAAATGGGCGGCACGTACAGTCCGAACGCCCTGTCGGACCTGAGTGATACTTATCCCGGCTACGGCTACCTCATCGCCAACGTTACCGTCGCCCCCGCGGAGGGACGCAAGATCGCCGCCGCCGTCAAGGCCGTGGCGGCGGCGTTGCAACGGAACGGGGTGACGGATGAGGAATTGGTCCGCGCCAAACAGCCCGTACTTACCGCCCTGCGTGAATCCGCCCGCACCAATGGCTACTGGCTCGGCGCCGTCCTCGGTTCCGTGCAGGAATTTCCCCAGCGACTGGATTGGAGCCGCACGCGCTACAGTGACTACGAATCGATCACGGCCGCCGAACTTTCCGCGCTCGCGAAACAATATCTGAATCCGGCGCGCGCCAGCGAGTTTGTCGTTTTGCCGGTGTCAGCCAAGACGGCAACGAACCCGGCAAACGTGCCGAAACCATAGTTTCCGCGCGATGGACCACTCCCGCGAAGGTTGGTTCGCCGGTCCCGACGCCCCCGGAATTCTGCAAAAAAATGTGATAGTGCGCAAGGACCGCCTAACGGGTGGACACCGCAAGGTCCGCCGCGATGATTTCCCAAGCCGTCGCAATGAAACCTCTCCTTATCCTGACCGCATTGTTCCTGGTTGCCGGGTGCACGACACCGCAGGCCACGCGGCGCGCGGTCGAATTGAAATCCCCGGTGGCGAGCCTTGAGGTGCGTCGCACGAACCCGATCGAGTTTTTCACCGGATACGAAGCCCGCTGTGAAATCATTTCGATCGATGGCGCCGGCGCGGGCGAATCCTGCCAATTATCGCCGGGAAACCACACGCTGACGGTTTCGCTCAAGCACCTCGGAAGGGAATATTCCGGAGATGTCGATCTGGTCATCCCGGAGGCCCGGCGGTACGAATTGAAGGCAAAAAGAAAGGGCGACGCATTCATGCTGTCGATCGTCGACATCGGGACGGGACGCATCATCGCCACCTCGACGGCCACGCTCAATGACCACATGAGGTTCCTGGTCTTTGTGGTGCAGCAGTAGCAGTTGAAATCACGAGCGGGGCCGGAACGAATCCGGAAAAGCGCGCCTCAATTCATTTCCGCCCGAAACCACCTTCGACGCCGGAGCACTGTCCAGTAGCCGAAAGGCTAGGCGTCGAAGACTTGCGGGAACTACAGTCCCGTTATTTAGGTCTAAAACAAAATCTCCCGCCGCGTCATCGCGACCTGCCGGCCTCTCCACCGCTTCATGAAAAACAACGACGCTGCGCGCATCCTCGTGATCGACGACAACGCGGGGCTGCGCCTGTCGCTGACGCGCGCCCTCGAGTCCGCCGGCTACAGCGTCCGCACCGGTGCGGACGGCGAGCAGGGACTGGCGATCGCGCGCGAATTCAAGCCCGACGTCGTGGTTTGCGACATGCACATGCCCAATGCCAACGGCTCCTCGGTCCTCTCGGCATTGCGCAAGGATGTGGGTTTCGCGCTCAGCCAGTTCATTCTCATGACGGGCGACCTCGACGGAATCCCGCATCGCGTCGGCATGGACCTGGGAGCCGACGACTATCTCGCGAAGCCGTTCACGGTGGACGAATTTCTCAACTGCGTGGGTGCCCGGTTGCAGCGTTCGCAGTTTTACAAGCGGGCCGAGGACCGCGCCCTGCTTCACTTCCGGGAAACCATTTCCCACAGCCTGCCGCACGAGGTCTTCACCCCGCTGACCGGCATCCTGGGATTCACCGAGGTGTTGCGCGAGGAGATCGGCCGCATCGCGCCTGCGGAAGCCGCCAAGATGGTCGAGGAGATCCATATCAGTGCGGAGCGGCTCTACCGGACCCTCAAGAATTACCTGCGCATCCTCGATGTATTGAACGACCAGAATCCACCCAGCCTGACAGGCGAAATCACCGGTGCCGTCAACGTCCCGGGAATCATCATGACCGCGGCCGAATCGGTGGTCGAGCGGCACGGGAGGGAGGAAAATTTCAAGCTGGAATGCGCGGAATCGGACCTGCCCCTTTCCTCCGGCGACCTTTCGTCCATTGTCGTCGAGCTGGTTGACAACGCCTGCAAGTACTCCGTCAAGGGCACCCCGGTGATCGTCCGGCTTGAAAGTGTTGCCGAGCAGAATGTCCTTTCGGTAACCGACTCCGGCCGGGGCATGACTCCCGAGCAAACCGCACAGATCGGCGCCTTCCGCCAGTTCGACCGGAAAAAATACGAACAGCAGGGTCTCGGCCTCGGCTTGACGCTTACGCAGCATCTCGTCGAGCGACACGGAGGGAAGTTCAGCTTGGAGAGTTCGCCCGGCGGCACGACCGTCACCGCTTCCTGGCCGAAGCTGGACTGGTGATGCGGACGCGCGAGCGGCCCCTCCGCCCATCCCCGCCCGCCCCGGTCTGGTCACGGGACGAATTCGACTTTTGATCGAAACTCATTCCCCTGCCATCCATGCCACGGCTCAAATTTCTCAAGGAAATGATCTTTGATGGACGTGGCGCGCCCGCCGAACCGGCGGAACGTCCCCGGCCGGCTGATTGGCGCGACGACGCACTCACCGGAAGCGTGCTGGGCCATTCCACCGTGCTGCTGAATTTTCTCGGCGTGCGGGTGCTGACCGATCCGGTCTTTTCCCGGCGGGTGGGCCCGGGATTTCCGCCGTTCATTCTCGGGCCGAAACGTCATGTGGCCGCCGCCCTTTCCCCCGGGGATCTTCCGCCGCCCGATGTCATTCTCCTGAGTCACGCGCATTTTGATCATCTCGACGTCTGGAGCCTGCGGAAATTCGACCGCCGCACCCCCGTCATAACCGCCCGGAATACGGCGGACATCCTGCGTCGCCACGGTTTTTCCAATGTCCGGGAACTTGACTGGGAGAGGGAAAAAATCCTGCCGACTCGACACGGCGACATCCGCGTGACGGCGTTGGAGGTCGCGCACTGGGGCGCGCGCATGATGCGGGACGATCATCGCGGGTATAACGGTTATCTGATTGAGCGAGGCGGCCACCGCGTGGTTTTTGCCGGCGACACCGCCTATACGGCCGCCTTTGCCAAACTCCGCCAACCGCACCATCCCGTCGATCTGATGTTGATGCCGATCGGCGCCTACGATCCCTGGATCAGGATGCATTGCAGCCCCGAGCAGGCGGTCGCGATGGCCCGCCAGGCCGGGGCGCTGGCGCTCGTTCCCATTCACCACGAAACCTTCAAGATGAGCCACGAAGCCATGACCGAGCCCGCCGCGCGGCTTCGATCCGCGCTGGCGGACGCCCCGCCCCGCCTCCTTGCGAGCAGCGTCGGGGAGACTTTTCACGTTCCGCTGCAACAATCCGTCTCTGGACTAAATGGCATCCGTGACCATTCATAGGGATCGTGGCTAAAATCAAAAATTACGATCTGATCTGCATCGGCGGCGGCAGCGCCGGATTCAACGCGGCCCGCGTGGCCGCCGGTCTCGGCAAAAAGGTCGCCGTCATCGACGGGGCCAGACAACTCGGCGGCCTGTGCATTCTCCGGGGCTGCATGCCGTCGAAGACCCTTCTTTACACCGCTGAAATCCTCCATCACGCCCGGCATGCGGACCGGTTCGGCCTCAGGGTGACCGGCGCCCGGGCGGACATGGCTGCGATCCATGCCCGGAAAAAACGCATTATCGGCGACTTTGCCCGCTATCGGGCGAAGGCCCTCACCGGGGGAAAATTCGATCTTTATCGGCACAATGCCGCGTTCCTCGACGCGCACACGCTCCGCCTATCCGACGGAACGGAGTTGCATGGGAAAAAATTCCTCATCGGCACCGGCTCGAAGGTCAGCGTCCCCTCCATCCCCGGTCTGCGCGAAACGCCGTTTTGGACCAGCGACGAGGTGCTCGATCTGGATTTCGTTCCCAAGAGCGTGATCATATTGGGCGGCGGAATCGTCGCCTGCGAACTGGCGCAATACCTCAACCGGATCGGCGCGAAGGTCACCCTCATCCAGCGCAGCCCCCATATCCTCCGGCATCATTCCGACGAAGCCTCCACCGTGGTCCAACAGGCCTTTGCCGATGAAGGCATCAAGCTGTTCGCCGGCACGCAGCTCCAATCCGTGGGCAAAGCCGGCCGCGGGGTTGTCGTTTCGTTCCTCCACAACGGAAAACGAATGGTGCGGCGAGCCGCCCATCTCTTCAATGCGCTGGGGCGCGAGCCGAATACCGCCGGCCTCAATGTCGCGGCGGCCGGGATAAGGACCAAACCCAACGGACAAATCATCATCAACCGCTGGCAGCAGAGCAGCGTGCCGCACATCTATGCGGCCGGGGATTGTTCGGGGCCGGTCGAGATCGTCCACGTTGCCATCGCCCAGGCCGAATTGGCGGCCCGGCACGCGTTCAAGGTCAAGCGGCTGAAACCGGTGGATTTCTCCCTGCTGCTCAATGTCGTTTTCACCGATCCCCAACTCGCCACGATCGGGGCGCTCGAGAGCGACCTGAGGGAAAAGGGCGTGAAACACCTGAGCGCCTCCTATCCCTTCAATGACCACGGGAAATCGATTCTCATGGAAGCCAATTACGGCTACGTCAAGATCTTCGCCGAACCCAGGCGCGGCCGCATCCTCGGGGCGGAAATCGTCGGCAAGGACGCCGGCGAGCTCATCCACTGCTTCGCCACCGCGATGGCGATGCGCGCGACCGTGAACGACATGCTTCGCGCCCCCTGGTATCATCCGACCCTCGCCGAAATCATCACGTACCCGCTGGAGGAAATCGCCGGGAAAATGGGCGGGCATTCCGCGGTCGCCGGGATTCGCCCGTGATTTTCCTTTGCCCGGCGCCTCCGTTTGAACTGAAATCATTTCCATGCCCGATTATTCCGCTCCCGTTTTCCTGACCGAATTGCTCAAAGCCAAATCGCCTTCGGGCGCCGAGGCTCAGGCCCAGGCGGTCTATGACCGCTTCGTCAAGCCGCACGCCGATGACTACGCCAACGACGCCCTCGGCAACCGCCTGGCCACCCTGCACCGGTCCGGCAGCCCCACGCTCATGTTCTCGGGCCACATGGACGAACTCGGCCTCATCATCACCTACGTCAACAAGGACGGCTACATCTACTTTGACACGATCGGTGGACACGACAAGACGATCATCTCCGGCCGGCGTGTCATCATCCAGACCGCGAAAGGACCCGTTCGCGGCGTGACCGGCAAGCGCGCGATTCACCTGATGGCGGAAGCCGATCGGAAGAAGGTGCCCGAGATCCACGAAATCTGGATCGACATCGCCTCCAAGTCGAAAGCCGAGACGTTGCGGCGGGTGGCCATCGGCGACGTGGCCACTTACGACCACGAATTCGAACTGATCAACGGCAGCGTCGGTACGGCGCGCGCCTTCGACAACAAGGTTGGCGCTTATGTGGTCGGTGAGGCGCTTGTCCGTCTCGCCGGAGAAAAGGCGAAGTTAGATGCGAAGGTTGTCTCCGTCGCCACCACCCAGGAGGAAATCGGGGTCCGCGGGGCGCAGACGTCGGCCTTCGCGGTCGATCCCCATGTCGCCCTCATCGTGGACGTGGGACACGCCACCGACCACCCCGATTGCGATCCCCGGAAGCACGGCGAAACCAAACTCGGGGCCGGACCGATCCTATGTCGCGGACCGAACATCAACCCGAAGGTTTACGATCGCCTGGCGGCGTGCGCGAAGAAGGCGAAAATCCCCGTGCAATTCGAAGCCGATCCGCGGCCGACCGGCACCGATGCCCGCGCCATCCAGATGGCCCGCGGAGGCGTCGCGTGCGGCCTCGTTTCCATTCCCCTCCGCTACATGCATACGCCGAGCGAGGTCGTGGATCTCGAGGATGTGGAGAATTGCGTGAAGCTTTTTGTCGCCTTCGCGAAATCCGTTGGAAAGGGCGAATCCTTCAACTGGTAAGACCGCCCTTCTCCCTCTGCCTGCGGATTGAATTCCTCCGCGCCGTCATTTGGTCTTCTTCTTTTGAATGAGCGCTCGCGGGCGTTCGGCCGGGCCGGGCCTGGGCACTGCGGCTTCCCGCAGGATCGCTTCGCCTTCATGCACCGCCCCGGCCATCTGCGGATCGGCGACGCGATTCCAATATTCCCCGGGATCATCATCCCTCAGGTAAAATTCGCGGCCTTCGCTGCCGCCGGCCCATTCGGTATAGCGCCAGTGTTCGGCGATCACCGACCGCCCAAGTATATCAATCCGGCGGACCGGATCGTAATGATAAACGAGACTGCCGGCGGCGCGCGGGGCGCCCGGCTCCCGTCCCCTCAGTATCGGAGCCAGCGTCCGTCCTTGCAGTCCGTCCGGCATCGGCAGTCCGGCCAGGTCAACCAGCGTCGGGTAGAGATCGAGCAGTTCCACCGGTGACGAGACCACCTGCCCCGCCGTCAACCCCGGAGCGGCAATCAGGAACGGAACCTTGGTCGCGGCGCCAAATGCGCTCAGCTTCGCCCAAAGTCCATCGTGGTCGCCGAGATGAAATCCATTGTCCCCGATGAAAGCCACGATCGTGTTGTCCCACAGACCCCGCCGGTCAAGTTCGTCCAGCACCAATCCAATCTGTGCATCCGTGAAGGAAACGCACGCATAGTAGGCGCGCACCGCCGCCGCGCGCGATTCGGGCTGCGAGAAACCCGTCAACTCCGTCTGCAATGCAATCGCCGGAATATCCCGCATGGCGGGCTCCGGCGGGCTCTCGACGCCTTCCTTCGGGTAGAGTTCGAAAAACCGGCGCGGAGCCGTCCACGGCAGGTGCGGTTTGTGAAAACCCGCGGCGAGAAAAAACGGACGCCCGGCGGCGGTCGCCTCCCCGATCAGCCGGACGATGGTGCGCGCGTTCATGCCGTCGCGCGTGCGGCTGCCGTCGCCGTCGAGCACGGTCCAGGCGGGCCGGCCGTCACCGTTGGCATAGCGGGCTGTGATCGCCGCCTTTTCCTGATCGTCGTCGCCCGGGCCGTCGTCATAGGAATCCCACGCCGAAGGATCGCTCATCTTCGGGGAGTGGAAAATCTTGCCCGCAGCGGCCGTGAAGCGCCCGTGCTGGCGAAAATAGCCGGGAAGCGTCACGACGCCGGGCAATGCCTTGAATGACGAGGTGGCGAGCGAATACACCCCGCTGGTTTCGGGCCGCCGGCCGGTCAGAAACGAAACCCGGCTGGGATTGCACAGCGGGTATTGGCAATAGGCCCGGTCAAAACGCGTCCCGCGGGCGGCCAGACGATCGATGTTGGGTGATTTTACCGGCGCACCGTAACAGCCAAGCGAGACATTGAGATCATCCACCACGATCAGCAGGACATTGGGCGGACGGGCGGGCGGGGTTTGCGCCCGCGCGCCCGCCGCCAGTGCTCCGGTAATGGCGACACCGACAAGATACGGAATCCAGGGGCGGAAAAGAGGGGAAGTTATCATCATGATCGATTGTTAGGAAAAGTTGACCGGCACCGGTTTAGTAGGGACCGCGAATGTGAGACGCAACTTCGCGTTCGTAATGGGAGGTCAGCTTGACATGCAGTTCGCGGCTCAACGGGGCGAGATTGGACGTGCGGGCATTATCCCGGGCCTGGACGGCATTGCGCGCACCGGGGATGATTACGCTCACCGCCTCGAAATCCAGGCACCAGCGCAGCGCCATCTCCGCCATCGTGACTCCCGTCGGCACCGCGGGCCGCAACGCATCGGTCAGATCGACGCCCTTCTCGAAAGGCAATCCGGCGAAGGTTTCACCCACGTTGAAACTCTCGCCGTTCCGGTTGAAGTTGCGATGATCGTCGGCGGAAAACGTGGTCGATTTGGTCATCCTGCCGCCGAGCAGTCCGCTCGCCAGCGGCAGCCGCACCAGGAGGGCGACGCCCGACCGCCGCGCGATATCGAACAGGACATGAACGGGCTTTTGCCGGAAGATATTGAAGATAATCTGAAGCGAGGAACATCCCGGCTGCGAACAGCACCAGAGCGCCTCATCCATGGCCTCGACACTTGCGCCATAAGACCTGATCTTTCCCTCCCGCTTCAATTCCTCGGTCCAGGCGAAAAGTTCGCCGCGCATCAGCACTTCCGGGGGCACGCAGTGGAATTGCGTCAAATCCAATGCCTCCACCCCGAGGCGTCGCAGGGAATCCTCGGTGTGTTTGCGCACCACTTCGCGCGTGAAATTCCCCGGCCAGCCGGGATCGCCCCGCCGGCCTAGTTTCGTCGCAATGAAAACCTTGTCCCGCGCGCCGGAATCCCGGAGGAAGCGTCCGATCAGCTTTTCGCTGCGACCGTCGCCATAGACATCGGCCGTGTCGAAAAAATCCGTGCCGGCCTCATAGGCGGCCCGCAGGGTGGCGAGCGCGGTTTCATCGGTAACGTCGCCCCAGTTGCCGCCAATCTGCCACGTACCGAGACCAACCTCGCTGACGAGCCGGCCGGTCTTGCCAAAAATACGGGAGCGCATGAACCGCAAACCATGCGGAATTCACCTCTCTCGACAAGCCTGCACATCAGTTCAACGCGTGAACCAAGCGCCCGGCCTCTTCGCCATCGGCGCTCAGGCGACTGCGAAAGTGGGTTGGATCATCGGCCGCGAGGTCTCGAAGAAATCGCTCATGGCCGATTCGCGACTGAATTCGGGCACCGCGCGCAACAGCAGCGTGCGCAGGCTTTCGCGAGCGCGGGCGATACGGCTCTTCACCGTACCGACATTGATCCGCAGATTGTTGGCGATCTCCTCGTAGGACAGGTCGAGCATGGTGCGCATCGTGAGGATTTCCCGGTGGGAGGCATCGAGTTGCTGCATGCAGCCGGCGATCAGCGAATTGAATTCGGAGGTCATGGATTCAGCCCGCGGATCACAACTGCCGTCCGAAAGCGCCCCCGAGAGAGACATACCGCTGCCTTCGACCACGGCCTGGTCGATGGACATCGTGTCCTGGCGGCGGCGGCGGAAGAAGAACCAGTAACGATTGCGGGCGAGATTGAGACCGATGCAGTGCAGCCAGGTGGCAAGCGATGCATCGCCCCGGAACTTGGCCAGGCCGCGATGGGCGCGGATAAAGGTGTCCTGCGCCACTTCCTCGGCATC
>Ga0164241_10004145_pt1 | contig 14186 bp, 10 predicted proteins | sample OricomyardsoilBY_FD_108780 | JGI IMG/M metagenome (GOLD analysis project Ga0164241, IMG submission 108780) | Backyard soil microbial communities from Emeryville, California, USA - Original compost - Back yard soil (BY) | ecosystem: Environmental > Terrestrial > Soil > Unclassified | place: USA...
CGCGAGCAGCCCGAGCACGAGCGCCATCATCGAGCGCATGAGCCTCCGCGGCGTCAATCAGATGCCACCCTTCGGCACCGAGGTCGTCGACACGACGGCGCTCGATCAAGTGTCGAGCTGGATTGGCGCGCTCCCGCCCTGATTTTCGAGACCGAGCGGCGGTGCGATCGAAGCAGAGAGCCGAGCACGGAGGGGGAAAGCGATGGCACCGAAGAACGAAGCGGCTGACCGAGACGACGAGCCCGCAGCGCGAACGGCTCCACGCCCAGCGTCGGCGCGCGAGCGAACCGTCGCGCACATGAAGGCGCTCGTCAGCCTCGCAGCCCTGACAGCGTGCTCCTCGAGCTCTGCGCCGCAAGGCACGGGTGATCTCGGCTACCAGGTGGTCGATCCGATGCCGCCGCCCGCGCGATGCGCGGACGCGCCGCCCGGGCTCCACGCGGCCGCGACGCTCGTCTCGATGGGCCCGAACGGCGCCGAGATCGAGGTCGTCCTCACGCCCTCCGGCGGCGCGACGTTCGAGCTCGACAACGCGACCGCGCAAGCGCCGGTTCAGATCGTCGACCGCAAGGCCACGGCCGAGGGCGTCATGCTCCGGTTGACCGGCCCCACCGCGGCGATGAGCGTCTCGATCACCCTCACGTGCGCCGCGGGCGTCGACATGGCCGACGTGACGATCAGCGCGCCGACGGACCCGAGCGCGCCCGCCGGCACGAAGCTCGAGGCGTCGGTCGGCGCCTGGCCTCGCTCGTTTCCGTGAACGAAGGCACGCGGAGGCGCATTTCGAGACAGAGCGCTCAGCGCCGTCGCGGCTCGATGGGGATCGGCTTCGCGTAGCCGCGCGCTCGGTAGACCACGCGACCGAACATCTCCCTCAACGCCGCGGTGCTGTCGGACAGGTACTCCGCCCTGGGAAGAAGCCTCCCCGAGTAGGTCCCCGCAGGCCCTGCGCGAAAGTCAGCGGGCAACGTGTCGACCGCGAGCCCCTCGGCGGCGAAGCACTCCTCGGAGCGGAGCATGTGGTACGCGCTCGTGACGAGGAGAAGCTTCTGGAAGCCGTGCGCTTGCGCGATCGGCTTCACGAACGCGGCGTTCTCGTGCGTATTGATGGCGCGATCTTCGACGAGGATCCGCGCGTCCGGGATCCCCCACTCGAGGAGCTGATCGCGCATGAGCCGCCCTTCGACGACCTGCTTGTCCGCGTCGAGCGCGCCGCCCGAGACGATCGCGTAGCGCGCTTCTCCTCGGCGGAGCACGCCGTACGCGACCGTGATGCGCTCGACGTTGTCGTTGAACTGAACCGAGCCGTCGATCCCGGGGCGACCGTCGACCATCCCGCCGAGGACGACGACCGCGTCGTAGGTCTGTCCCGGCGCGCGCGTGTCCTTCGCCGACGACTCGAGCCCGCGATAGAGGCTCTGGCTCACCACATCGCTCGAGAACACGAGCAGCACGACGAGCGCCGCGAGCCCGAAACCTCGTGTGCGTCGCTGCGACTTCGGCTTTCGCCACGGGATGGCGAGGCCCAAGAGAACGACCGCCCACGTCAGCGGCGACAGCAGGAGATCGAGCGTCTTCGAGAGCAGGAAGAACACTCGCCCCTACTAAATCAGCGAGCGGGAGCCGGCTAGCCGGGCGGCGCGTTCGCGCGCTCCTCTGCGCGGTGAGGAGCACGCGCGTCGCTCCGATCACTTCATGGGCGTCGCGTCCGCGACCTTGCCCTTCTTGTCGCCCTCGTCGAGCGATAGCTCTGCGATGCCGTCCTCGAGCTTGATGCGGCTCACCATGCGTTGCTCTTCGAGCGCGACCAGATCGACCGTCGCCTTCGACAGCTTGTCGCTCACCTCTTCGAGCTTCTTCTCGAGGCTCTTCATGAGCGGACCGGCGGTCTTCACAGCCTTCAGCGTGACGATTTGGACGTGCAGCTCGTCCATGCGCGCGCGGTACTCGCTCATCTGCTCGCGCCCCGTGTCGATGCGCTGCTCGACGTTGCCGATGTCCTTCTGCAAGTCGAGCAGGGGCTTCATCTTCGCGGCGAGCTCGGGAGCGAGGGCCGCGGACGAGAGGTACGCCCGCACGAGATCCATGCCGGCGCTGCTTCGAACGTCCACCGAGCGGAGCACGGGCGTCTCTTCCTCGAGGACGAGCTCGACCTTGCCATTCGCGGGGATCTCGACGCGGAAGAGCTGCGCGTCTCCGAGCTTCTCGGTCGACTCCGGTCCCTTCGAGAGCTTGTAGCCCTTCGGGACCGTGTGGCGGACGTAGACGACCGACGGTTCGGCGAGGCGGCTTCGGAGCACGTACGTGTGCCGCTTCGTCGTGCGCATCTCCGTGTTCAAGATCCCGCGCTGGACGGTGATGATCTTCGCGATCTTGTCTTCGCCGGTCTCCTTCTGCTCGACGAGGACCTGACGATCGAGGGCGTACGGAACGAAGCTTGTGCTCTTGCCCGGGATCGGCTCGGTGAGGCCTTCACCGATGAAGCGGCCCTTGCCGAAGACGGTCACGGGCCCCGTCTCGAGCGTCGAGTCGGTCGGGTTCACCAGTCGAATCGAGCGGAATGGATACGTCGCGTCGCCCCGCGGCGACTCCGGATCGTAGAGGTACACGACCGAGCCATCCGTCTGCGCGTCGAGGATCGACACCATGGCGCTCGTGCCGCGCGCGACCGTCATCGCCGACTGCGACTCGAAATGGCTCGTGCCGATCGGCTCGAGATCCGTCTGCGGCGCAGCTTGCTTTCCGGCCTCTTCACCCTCGCCGCTCTTCGCCTTGTCGAGGCTCGAGATGATCCGCGCTCCGCCGGTCTGCGTCTCGACCTCGGTGTTCGCGATCGCGATCACCTTGTCCGGAGAGACACCGTTCGCGATGAGCTGATTGCGAAGACGATTCGCGCGACCGAGCGCGGCCTCTCCGCGATCGTCGTCCCCGTTCGCGGCGATCCCCTCGACGACGACAGGCTTGCTCTCCTGGTTCACGCGCCTCGCGAGGTCTCCGATGCGGTGATTCGCCTGCTCGCTCTGCTGGTCGAGGTGTCCTGCCGACTTCCCGCCGCCGCCCGCTCCCGCGCCGCGGAGCCCGAGCCCGCCTAGGCCTTCGCCGTCGCCCCGAGTGCCCGAGGTGGGGCGCGGGTCTTTCGGGGGCGCCGCGTTCCTCGCGACCGAGTCGACCACGGTCGACCCTGAAGTCAAAACCCTCTTCTTGTTGTCCTCTTTGCGTTCGGCCATTGCGATCGTGGTCTCGTCGACCGCGCCGAGCACGATCGCCGGCGTCCCGTCGGCGAGGACAGCGCTGCCGCTCGGCGGCGCGAGCGCGAAGAGCGAGTCCCCCCCGAGCGTCTCTCGATACACCGTCCGCACCGAATGCAGGTCGTAGCGGAAAGACAGGGCAGAGCTCGAGCCGACCCCGAGCTTCACCTTCTTCCAGTCCTCGCCGCTCGTGTTGTCGACGACCGCCCAGCCCTGCAGCTCGACCTTGCCGTCGTCGCCGAGCACCACACGGTAGCTCGGCTTCCAGGATGGCGCCTCCGTGACATAAGAGAGGAGGAGCTTCCGCGGATGGGCTTCGGTCCCCGCGTCTTTCAGCTCGATCTTCATGTGCACCGTGCCGTCGGCGTCGGGCTTCGGGTCGGTGGGATACGAGATCGGCGCGGGCTTCTTGCTCTCTGCGTCGACGACCGTGAGCGACTTCAAGAAGTCGTCGACCTTGTCCTCTGGCACCGTGAGCTCGAGGCTGGAGCCGTCGACCTCTGCGGTCCGCTCGAAGTACGCGACGCCGTTGCGATAGACGACGACGCGCCCAAGGGTGGTGTCCGACTCGACGAAGCTCGTGGTGGTGGTGGCGCAGCCGAATGCCGGCAGCGAGAGGAGAGAAACCAAGAGGAGGGCCTTGCGCATGGTGCTGAGACGTACCCGCGAGGGTCGCCTTTGTGACGGGTGCACCGAAAACCACACTCGTGGGCCGCCCATCCCGACGCTCCCCTCGCGCGGTCGATAGCGTTCGGCCGTGCGCGATCCCCGCTTCGGGGCGATAGCGGCCCTCGCGTCGTCACGGTCTGGGCGTACCGAGCACGCCCGGGCGGCGGGCTTCTCAGGGCGGGACGACGCAGCCGAGTCGCGTGAAGAACACCTGATCGAGCCCGTTGCGGTGATCGCGGAACAAGATGCCTAGGTTTCCGTCGGGGCCGAACGCAGCTTTCGGGTTCACGCTGATGCCGGGCGCGTTCGTGATGCGAAGCTCGGCGCCCAGCGGGTCGAGGTCCTTCGACACCATGCGCGCATAGAGCTCGTATTCGCCGGTGTCGCGCGTGTCCCCGTAGACGAAGAGCAGACGATCGCCGAGCGCGCGCACCGTCGGATAACGCGAGCGCCCCGAGCCCGGTGAGGTGATCGCGCGCGGCGGAACGATCACGTTGCCGACCTCGTCGAGCACCGTCGCGTAGATCGCCTTCGGGTTCGCGCTGCCGTCGGCCCACGCGACGACGTAGCTGTCTTTGTTCCAGACGATGATCGGGTACTCGGCGTCGGTCGTCCCGTCGTTGAGATCGATCGACGGGCCGAGCGGCGCGAGCGCGGAATCGAAAGCACGGAAGCGCATGAAGTGAGCCGCGGTGCCGCCACGTGCCCAGACGACGCCTGTGCCGAGCGAACTCGACGCGACCGTCGGCGACTCGTTCGCGAACGTGTCGTTGCCGTCCGAGAGCAGGACGTCCTTGCCGACGAGGCCACCCTCGAGATCGAGGATCTGGCCGTAGACGTCGAAGACGCCGTCGCGCTCGTCCTGCCAGACAGCCACGAACTTCGTGCCGCTCCACGCCAAATCCGGGTTCACGCTGAAGCCCGCGAAGCCGTCGCTCACGCGGACGGGGTTCGTCTCGACGGTCTTGCCCTGCGCATCCAAGAGTCGGAAGAAGATCTCGTAGTCGTTGTTGGGCCGCTCTTGCCAGAGCACGCCGTAGCGATCGCCGGTCCACACGACCGGTCCGCCTGCCGAGTCGCTGTTCGCCGCGGTCAGGCGATCTTGCGGGACGACGTTCGTGCCGTCAGGCGCGAGCATCGCGCGGTAGATGTCGAAGCCCTCGCCCATCGTCCCCGAGTAGATCGCGGCGTAGGACGTTCCGCTCCATGCAAGACCGCCGGCGCCCGCGTTCGTGAAGTCTGGCGTCGAGACGACGACCTGATCGGCGTCGATGGGGACGAAGTTTGCGCTGTCGTCGACGATTCCGTTGCAGTCGTTGTCGACGCCGTCGCACACCTCGGTGTTGCCGGGGAACGCGTTCGGGTTCGTGTCGTCGCAGTCGTCGCCGCACGCGTCCGGATCACCGGGGATCGTGCCCTCGCGCGGTCCGCGGTGCCCGTCGCCGTCGTTGTCGAGCGTCGCGAGCTCGTGCCCGCAGGCGCCGGTCAACGAGTCGCAGGTGTCGATGGTGCAGACGTCGTGATCGTCACACTCGATCGGCTTCGTCTCTTTGCAAACGCCGTTGCGCACGGGGATCTGGCTTTGGCCACCGAAGCGACCGCCGACGCCAAAGCCGCCGCCGCTCCCGTCCGGCGCGCCGCCGGTCGAGAAGACATCGCCGGTGCTTCCCCCGACGCCGACGGCGACGTCGACTGCGCCGCCCCCGACGCCGTCGCCGCCCTGTCCGTCGTCGGTCATGCACCGGACGTTGCGACAGAGATCGTCGAAGCCCTCACAGTCGGCGTCGACTACGCACTCGGGGAGCGGAGGGGCCGGGGGCCCGATCGGCAGTTCGCTGCGAGCGCCACACGCCCCGGCCACGAAGGAGCCACCGACGAACGCGAGGCCGAGCGCGACTGCGGTGCGCGAGAAGGCGATCGAGCGCGTGTGTCGGCGCGCGGGAATCCGAGAGAGTGAGTTCGTCACGTGACGTTCGTGCCCCGAGCTAGGTGAGACGTCCTCGACGATCGCCGGTCAGAGGCAACCGCCGAAACCTTCGACATCGATCGGTTCGCAGACGTACCCCGACGGGCAGTTGTCGTCACCTTGAAGCGGGCACAGAACGACGCATTGCGTGCCCGTTCCCGTGACGACGCACGCGAGGCCGGCACCGCAGTCTTGCGCGCCCGCACACGGGTCGCCCTGAGAGCCGAAGCCGGCCGGGTAGCAGAGCGCCCCGTAAATCTCCTGGCCGCACGGCTCTTCGGGATACTGGACGTAGATGTAACAAGCCTCGTCGGGCTGGCACTGCCCGTTGAACTGGTCGTAGGGATCGCACTCGTACGCCGTGATGGGCTCGGGCTTGTCCGGGCATGGTGGGTCGACGACCTGACCAAGCCCCCCCTCTCCACCCGTGTTTTGGTTGCCACCGACATTGGGAAAGAGACCGACGCCACCGCCCCCGGTGGGGCCGGCTCCGTCTCCGTCGGGGACCAAGACCTTGGTATCGCAACCGAGCGCCGACGCGCCGACGCTCGCGACCACGAAAGCAAAGAAGAAGGGTCGCTGGGAGACCATGAGCGGAGTCTATCCTTCAATGGCGGTGGCCGGAGTCGGTGCGAGCACGCTTTGAGCGCTTTTGAAGAGTGGCCGCCCGCGTCACCGGCGGCTCGCTTCGCGCGGGCGCCGTCGACCGCGGGGCGGCCACCGCGTGGCATCTCGGGTATAGGACCGGTCGTCATGCCGACGCGAATGCGCTTTCTTCCAGGTCTGATCATCGCCACGCTCGCCACGCTCGCCGGGTGTGAGACGCGCCCGCCGGAGCCCACGTCGACGCAAGTAACGAGCCCCGCGACCGAGCCGGGCCCCTCGACGACCGCCGCGGTCGCGCATGCCGCGTCGACAGCCACGCCGAAGAGCAGCTGCGTGAAGCCGACTCCAGACAAGCCGGTTCGTGAAGTGAAGGGCCCCGTTCCGGATCCGAACTGCCCCGAGGACGACTGGCCGAAATTCGAGCTGCCGCTCGGCACGGTTCACTTTCCCGAGGTGAAGGACGGGGATCATGCCCTCGAGGTCGCGGTCGAGATCGCCGAGAAGGGCAAGGAGCGTGAGAAGGGCCTCATGTTCCGTAAAAACATGCGTGAAGACGCTGGGATGCTCTTCATCTTCGAAGAACAACGCGACCTGGCGTTCTGGATGGAGAACACCTGCATACCCCTCGACATGATCTTCATCGATCGCGACGGAACCATCGTCGGCATCGAGGAAAATACGCCGACGCTCTCGCGAGACACTTTCGACCCCGGCTGTCCCGCGAAATACGTGCTCGAGGTGAACGCAGGGTGGGCGAGGCGGCACGGCGTGCGTGCCGGGATGACGATGACGCTCCCACGGAGCTGATCGCCCGAAGCGCCCAAACTGTTCGCAACGCCCGAAGCGTTCGCAGAGGGTCGCGACGCGTCCCTCTCGTTTTCAGCCCGACGGGTGCCGCGCCGCCCTTCCCTTCCCGGGTCTCGCGCGCTACGCCGAAGGCCGTGGAGGTTCTGCGCGCCGAGCCCGGACGAGTGCGGTCCCAGGGACCGACTCCTCGCATCACGATCGCGCGTGCCGACGATCCCACGCCGGCGGCGCTCGCCGGCTCGCTTCGTGCACTCGCCCGGGCGGCGCGCGAACGCGCCCGCCCCAACGATCTCGACGCCCGTGACCCGCGCTTCATCGAAGACCTCGATCCGCTCATGTCGCTGCTCTACGACCGGTATTTTCGCTGCGTCACCGAGTTCGACGAGGACCTGCCCCAGGGCCCGGTCCTGGTCGTGGGCAACCACAACGGCATGACGGGCACGCCGGACATGTTTTGTCACATGACCGCGTTTTGGCGCCGATATGGCACCGGACGCGTCGGATACGGCCTGATGCACGACGTGCCGTTCACCGTGCCCGGCGCGGGCGCATGGCTCAACAAGGCAGGCGCGCTCGCCGCGAATCACGAGAACGCCAAGCGGGCCCTCGCGCGGGGCGGCGCTGTCTTGGTGTTTCCCGGCGGCGACGTCGACGCCTGTAAGCCGTACCGCGATCGCTACAAAGTCGACTTTGGCAGCAGACGCGGGTTCATTCGCCTGGCCATCCGCGAGCAGATCCCCGTGGTCCCGCTCGTCTCGGTCGGCGGACACAGCTCTCTCTTCATTTTCTCGGACGGCCGGCGCATCTCGAAGGCACTCCATTTGGATCGATGGTTCCGCTCGAACGTCTGGCCCGTCGGATTCGCGCTACCGTGGGGCCTCGTCTTCGGGATCCCGTACCCTCACCTTCCTCCGCCTGTGAAAATTCACACCCGCATCTTGGCGCCCATCCGCCTCGATCTGCCGCCGCGCGCGGCCGAGGACCCGCGCGCGGTCGACGCGGCCTACGAGCGAGTGGTGGGCGCGATGCAAGGCGCAGCCGGCGATCTTCGCGACGCTGGCCGCCACGGGTTTCTCCCGCGAGAAGAGCGAGACGCGATCGCCGAGCGCCTCGACGCTGCGGTCGAGCACCTGCCCAAGTCGCTCCGACTCGTCGTCCGATCCATCCGCGGGGCGCTCTCATGACCAGCCGAGCCGAGATGGCGTTCTTCGGCGTCGCGATCGCGCTCCACGTCGGTGGGCTCGGCGTCGCCCGCGCGTTTCCGAACATGAACCCGCTCACGATCGATCGCCGCGCGGCCACCGAGGTCGTCGAGCTCGATCTCGACGAGCTGCCGAAAGCAGTCGAAGACAACAAACCGGTCACCGACGATTTCCGTCCTCGCGATGCCGAGCACCTCGACGTCGCGATGCGAACCGAGGAGCACCCGCGCTCGCGTTCGAACAACCCGGCGGCGACGAACCCGAGCGATGGGGAGTCGGGCAGCGACGCCACCGATCCGGGACCGCAGCTGACGCAACCCGGCGGCGACACGGATTGGGGCGCGCCGGACGGCGGGAGCTGGGCGCCCCCTGGGCTCGGGACCAGCGGCCCCGTTTATACGGGCGCGGACGTGATCGCGATGAGTCGCGGCGCCGCGGCTCCGACGAAGGCACCGCGCGCCACGCAGATCGATCCGAAGACTCCGAGCAACCTCATCAACGACGCGATCCTGAAGAAGGATCACGAGCTCGGCTTGGATCTGCCCGCCGCGGGCAACGTGAAGAACGCGCTCGTCGCGGCGACGCTCGCGTCGGACGCGCCGGCCGATTCGAGGGCGTCCTTCGTCGTCGCGCTCGGCCCCGACGGCAAGGTCCGCGGCGTGACGTTCGTCTCTGCCTCGGCGGGCTCCGCCGACACGTGGGCCCGCGTGGCCGCGGCGGCGAAGTCGGCGCTCGCGGCGCAGAAGTTCGCTCTGAACGAGCGCTTCTCGAAGGGCGCCACGATCTCGGTCAACGTCCTGTCGAAGATGCAGATGCCGTCGGGCGCGAAGGTCGGCAGCGGGCTCGAGCTCAGCCTGACGCAGCATTTCGATGTCGCAGACATCGGCGCGAGGCCGGTCCGCGCGGTCAGCGGCAGCGCGTCGTCGACGCCCGTGAAGTGAACCTGTGAAGTGAACGCGTGAACGGAGGGTGTCAGCGCACGCCCTCGAGCATCGCGTGAAGCTCGGCCTTGTGTGCCTCGACCGTGTCCTTCGGCCCGACTAGGCGAAAGAACCAGTTGCCGCGATCATTCGTGTGCACGACGACGCCGATCATTCGGTAGTCGTTCTTCACCATCTGCACGGGCGAGGTCTTCATGCCCCGGCGCTGGGGTCCCATGTTGAGCTTGTAGGTGCCGACGAACTCGAACGTTTCGACCTGCATGCCGTTCGCTTCGAAGGTCTCGCGGGTCGCGTTCTTCTTTGCGTCGCCATCGAATTGCTTGAACCACTCGTCCCAGGACTTGTCTCGGTCCCCGTTGGAGCCGGTGCCGTAGAACAAGACGAGCAGCTCGGCGTCCTCTGTGTCGCTTCCGGTCTTCGGGACGCGATAGGACCCGCGACGGGCAGATTTGTCGTCGCCGTCGGTCTTCGTCCATGTCGAAGGCAGCGTGTATTCGAGCGGAGGGGTCATCACCCGAGCCGAGCGCTCGCCTTGATCGGGCTCCGCGGGACGGTCACTGCAGGCGGTCAGGCCCGCCTCGACCACGAAAACTCCGAGAAGGACCGATCCGAAGGAGAGGCAGCGTAGAATCCGGGTCACGACTTTCCACCTCATGGCTACGAGACATAGAGCCCTCAAGCCATGTCGCGCGTCTATAGCCTAGCCCTAGCTCTGAAAGAGGACGCAGAACGCATGGAACAGATGGGCGAGTACCTCGTCCGCCGCCTCATCGGGGAGGGGGGGATGGGGAAGGTCTACGAGGCCGAGGAACGGCTCTCGAAGCGCCGCGTCGCATTGAAGGTGCTTCACGCCGAGCTCAGCAAGAGCGACCACGCGAGGCGCCTATTCCTGAACGAGATGCAGATCCTGGCCAGGGTCGAGCACCCGAACATCGTCAGGAGCCTGGCCAGCATCGAGGTCGGCGGCGAGCTCGTCATGGTGCTCGAGTACCTCGACGGCAGGACGCTGCGTCAGGTCGCGCACGAGAAGGGTCGGCTCGATTGGCCGGACGCCGTCGCGGTCGTGTCCAGCGCCGCGAGCGCGCTCGCAGCCGCGCACGCCGAACAGCCGCCCGTCATCCACCGAGATCTGAAGCCGGAGAACATCATGGTGCTCTCGGACGGCTCGATCAAAGTCATGGACTTCGGCATCGCGAAGGTCGTCGAGGCGATGAACCAGACGAACACGCAGAGCGTCGGCACGCTGCAGTACATGAGCCCCGAGCAGATCGACGCGCACACGATCGATCACCGCTCGGACCTCTACTGCCTCGGGCTCATTCTCTACGAGCTGCTCGAGGGCAAGCCGCCCTTCAGCTCGAGCTCGCCGCGCCAGCTGTTGAACCTGCAGTGCACGGCCGAGCCCCCTCCGCTGAGCGACGAGGTCCGTCGCGGACTCCCGAAGGGCGTCGAGGATCTCGTCTTTCAGCTCTTGGAGAAGGCGCCGGAAGATCGTCCGTACCTCGCCGACGACGTCGTGCTGACGCTCGAGCCCTTCATTCCGGCGGGCGGCACGTCACTCGGCACCGGCACGACGAAGCCGGGTCGAGAGAGCCCGCGACGAATCGACCGGAGCTCGGATCGCGGCTCGATCGACGGGCGCGCGTCCGATCCGCGCGCCTCGGCAGAGGGCCGCGCGGCTCCGCGACTCTCGCTCGAGAGCGCGAGTGGCGGCCCTGCCACGACGCCCGAAGGCGGCGGCTCGGCGACGACTCCGGCAGGACGTGCGTCCGCCGTGGGCGCGCAGTCCGCGGCGAACCGCGCGAGCGGTGGAGGCCGGCCGACGCAACCGTCGGAAGGCCAAGCCGCGAGCGACAAGCTCGACCCGCCGAGGCGCGCCGACACGATCGCGCTCATCGAAAAGGGCGAGCGCGCCCGCGACGTGCCGACGACGATCGCGATCGCGATCATCGTGGCGTTGTCGCTTCTCGCGGGGCTCACCGCATATTTCGTCCGAGCCTCGGCGACGCCGACGAAGCCGTCGACGTCCAGCCCGAGCGGCACGTCGAAGAGCAAGGCCGGCGGGAAATGGGGGCAGTGAATGCAACGCGTCGTCGCGGCGGAACGTCACCCGACCTCCGGGCCGCTCGAACGGCGCGGTAACGCCCGCTCGGCTCGGGTCGTCGGCGCGCCGGCGCGGACGCTCTTTCGCTTCGACGACCCGAGCGTCGCGACGCAGCTCCTAGAGCTGGGTGCGGAGGGAGCCGGCGGCTTCTTCGATGGGGGCGTCGACAATGAAGGGACGTGGGCGGTGCGTCGCGAGCCGGAGACGACGCTCGGCTCGCTCCTGAAGAGCCGGGGACGCGCGCCTCTCGAGTGGAAGCGGGCCGTGTCGCTCGCGGTCACCGCCGCCGAAGCGCTCGCCGCGGGCGAATCGAAGCGCGTCGTCATCGGACTGTTCGGCCCCGACTCGATCGCGATCGCGAACGATCCCGAGACCGAGGCGGAACACGTCTGGGTTCAGGGCGAAGCGCTCTTCGAAGTCGCGCTCGGCGTCGCGAACGACCAAACGCTGGCGGCGCGCTCCGCGCACTACTGCGCCCCGGCACAAGCCGAGGGCGCACCATGGAATGCTGCGGCCGATCGCTACGTGCTCGGACTCTGCCTCTACCGCGCGCTGTCCGGCTCGCATCCGTTCGCCGGCGCCGGCCTTCGCAAGGCGCTCGAGGCCGCGGCGACGCGCGAGCCTCCGCCCTTCCCCGACGACGTGGCCGGAGCGCTCCCGGCCGGGCTCATGGGCCTGGTCCTTCGCATGGTCGCGCCGCGCGAAGACGATCGTCCCGCGAGCGCCGAGGAGGTCGCGGACGCGCTCAGTCGGTTCGTGCCGCGTCGCGGCGCCGCGTTCTTGCCAGCGAAGCGTCCTCGCACGAAGGCCGGCGAACGCGCGTCGGAGCCCCAGGCGACCACCGGCGCCACGCTCGTGAGCGCTCGCGAGGCAAGCGCGGCCGCAGAGAAGAACGCGATCGCCGGCCAAGGCTCTTCGACCTCGAAGGATGCGAGCTCGAGCGCCGCAAGCTCGACGTCGCGTGCGACGCCGTATCTGAAAGCGCTGCTTCCGATCGCGCTCGGCCTCGCCGTCGCGGGAGGCGCGCTCGCGCAGCTCGGCCCGCCGAAGATCGACACGTCGCATGTGAAGGTGAAGACCGGGACACTCGACGCGCTCGCGCTCGAGTCGACCAGCTCGACGGCCTGCGCGACCTGTCACGCGAGCCAAGCGGCCGAATGGCGTCGAAGCGTCATGGGGCATTCGGTGAAGAGCCCGCTCTTCAATGCGCTCGAGGCGCTCGTCGAGGAGCAAGTCGGCCGCGATCGCGACTGCCCGAATGGAGCCGGCATCCTCCGAAAGACACGCGGCGATGTCGCGTGTCTCGATCGGCAGACCGGCCTCCCCATCTCGGGCTCCGGAGGCGAGCACTGGTGCGTGAACTGCCACTCCCCGACCGAGGTGACCGAGGCGCGTCTACCCCCGTGGGAGGGCCGCGCCGGTGGCGATCCGCGGACGCGCTTCCCCGTACGCGATCTGCTTGGCGACCGCGGAATCGAGGGGGTTTCCTGTGGCTTCTGCCATCAGGTCCACGGCCCCGTCACGCCGAACGGAGCGCGCACGGCCTATCAGGGCAACCCGACGTGGACGTCGTCCAAGACCGGTTTCACGTTCTCGTCCCGGCCAGAAGACGCGCGCGGGCTCTTCGGGATCGCGAACAGCGGCTTCGATCTCGAGCCCGATTCGTTTCTCTTGCCGCGCGGCGCGGTGCCGGAGAACGGGCTCGTCCATCGGCGCACCGATCCCGCGACGAAGAGCTACCTCGCCTCGAGCGAGTTCTGCGGAAGCTGCCACGACGTGCGGCTCTTCGGCTCGGACGTCATCGGCACCCGCGACCGCGGCGAGCACTTCAAACGCCTGCGCAACGGCTACTCCGAGTGGGTCGCGTGGGCCGCGACGGAGCGCGCGAAGGGACGCACGCCCGCGACCTGCCAAGGCTGTCACATGTCTGCGTTCCCCGGCGTCTGCGTCCCGGACAAGGGCGCCGCTGCCGACGGCGTCTGCCCTGATGGAACTCGCTTCGAGAAGCGCGCCCCCGGCACGAAGGTCGGCGGTCGCGTCGCCCTGTCGTCGACCGAAGAGACGGGCATCTCGACGCACTACCTCTCGGGCGTCGATCTGCCGCTGTCGCACGAATACCCAGACGATCTGCTCGACGAAGGTGCCCTCGATCTGTCGGGAATCCCGATAAGCGCGAAAGCGCGACGCACCGCGCTCCTCAGAAGCGCTTTCCGTTTCGAGCTCGGCGCCTCGAGCGCGCGCGGCGGCAGGCTCTCGATCCCGCTCGAGATCGAGAACGTCGGCGGTGGACATCGCGTGCCGGCGGGCTTCAGTCAGGAGCGCGAAATTTGGGTCGAGCTCACGGTCACCGACGCGAGCGGCCGCGTCGTCTATCAGGTCGGGCACATCGATCGAAACGACGAAGATCTTCGCGACAAGGTCTTCGCCCGCATCAACGCCGATCCCAATCGTCTCGATTTTCAGGGCCGACCCGAGGGCCTCTTCGGCGCGGACGTTCGCGACGGGCCGGACGTCCCAGACTGGTCCCCTCGCCCCGAAGACGGCGGTACGCGCTTCACGGGTCGCGGGCTCGTGAATTTTCAGAACGGTTTCTTGCGATGCGTTCGCTGCATCGGCGAGATCGGCGCCGACGGCCGGTGCCAG
>Ga0164241_10004146_pt1 | contig 14183 bp, 12 predicted proteins | sample OricomyardsoilBY_FD_108780 | JGI IMG/M metagenome (GOLD analysis project Ga0164241, IMG submission 108780) | Backyard soil microbial communities from Emeryville, California, USA - Original compost - Back yard soil (BY) | ecosystem: Environmental > Terrestrial > Soil > Unclassified | place: USA...
GAGCGCCGAGATCTGGCCCAGCGCGACGGACGTGATCTGGTGGCCGCTCGTGCGCTCCCGGAGGAACCCGACGAGCGCCTCGACCTCGGGCAGCTCCGGCATGGTCTGATCATGCCCCGGACGCACCCACGGCGCCCGGCGCCGGCATGCCCGGGACGGCACGGGCGCCCGCCGGCCCGCCGGTAGGCTGTGCGGCATGTCGCACGCCCCCCTGGCCTCCTCGTCCCCTGCCGTCCTGCGGATGTCCACGCTGTTCGTCCGGACCCTGCGCGAGGACCCGGTGGACGCGGAGGTCGCGAGCCACAAGCTGCTCGTCCGCGCCGGCTACATCCGCCGCGCCGCGCCCGGCATCTACACGTGGCTGCCGCTGGGCCTGCGCGTGCTGGCCAAGGTGGAGGCGGTCGTCCGCGAGGAGATGCAGGCGTCGGGCGCGCAGGAGGTGCACTTCCCGGCGCTCCTGCCGCGTGAGCCCTACGAGGCGACGGGCCGCTGGACGGAGTACGGCCAGGGCCTGTTCCGGCTGAAGGACCGCAAGGAGGCCGACTACCTCCTCGCACCGACGCACGAGGAGATGTTCACGCTCCTGGTCAAGGACCTGTACTCGTCGTACAAGGACCTGCCGCTCACGCTGTTCCAGATCCAGACCAAGTACCGCGACGAGGCGCGCCCCCGCGCCGGTCTGATCCGCGGACGCGAGTTCATCATGAAGGACGCGTACTCGTTCGACGTCGACGACGCCGGGCTCGACGTGTCCTACGCGGCGCAGCGCGCCGCGTACCAGCGCATCTTCGACCGCCTCGGCCTCGAGTACGTCATCGTCGCCGCGACGAGCGGCGCCATGGGCGGCTCCCGCTCGGAGGAGTTCCTCACCCCGACGCCCATCGGCGAGGACACGTTCGTGCGCTCCGCCGGCGGCTACGCAGCGAACGTCGAGGCCGTCGTCACGCCCGTCCCCGACGCACTGCCGTACGACGACGCCCCCGCGGCCCACGTCGAGGACACCCCGGACACCCCGACCATCGACTCCCTGGTGGCGCTCGCGAACGCGCAGTTCCCGCGAGCCGACCGCGCCTGGGCGGCAGCGGACACGCTGAAGAACGTCGTGCTCGCGGCGACCCACCCGGACGGACGCCGCGAGGTGCTCGTCGTCGGGCTCCCGGGCGACCGCGAGGTCGACGTGAAGCGGCTCGGCGCGGCGCTCGAGCCGGCCGAGGTCGAGACCGCGGGCGACGCCGACTTCGCCGCGCGCCCCGAGCTCGTCAAGGGGTACATCGGCCCGGGTGCGCTCGGTCCGCAGGGCGCCCAGGCGACGCTCGAGGGCGGTGCCACGGTCTCGGCGGTCCGCTACCTCCTCGACCCGCGCGTCGTGCCGGGCACCCGCTGGATCACCGGCGCGAACGAGCGCGGACGGCACGTCTTCGACCTCGTCGCGGGCCGCGACTTCGCGGCCGACGGCACGATCGAGGCCGCCGAGGTCCGCGCCGGGGACGAGGCCCCCGACGGCTCGGGTCCGCTCGAGCTCGCGCGCGGCATCGAGATCGGTCACATCTTCCAGCTCGGCCGCAAGTACGCGCAGGCCCTCGGCCTGACGGTGCTCGACCAGAACGGCAAGCAGGTCGTCGTCACGATGGGCTCGTACGGCGTCGGCGTGACCCGCGCCCTTGCCGCGCTGGCCGAGGCGAACCACGACGACAAGGGCCTCGCGTGGCCCGCGCACGTCGCGCCGGCGCACGTCCACGTGGTGGCGACCGGCAAGAGCCAGGACGTCTTCGACGCGGCCGACGCCGTCGCGAACGGCCTCGCCGCGCGCGGCGTCGAGGTGCTCTACGACGACCGTCTCAAGGTCTCGCCCGGCGTGAAGTTCGCGGACGCCGAGCTGATCGGCGTCCCGGTCGTCGTCGTCGTGGGCCGCGGGCTCGCGGACGGCGTCGTCGAGGTCCGTGGCCGCGCGGGCGACGACGCCGTGCAGGTCCCCGTGGCGGACGCCGTCGAGCGCGTGGCCGAGCGGGTCGCGGCGCTTCTCTGACCTCCGGTCGGGCGGGCTGCTCCGCGAGGTGCCCCGCGGCGCGGCCTACTTCGGGGCGCCCCCCGGGAGCGCGGTGATCGGCGCGCCTGCGTCGACCGCGGCCCGCGCGCTGTCCGTCAAGAGATCCGCGACGGCGGCCCGGCCCTTCGGGTCGAGCGTGTCGAGCAGGGCCGCGTAGGCGACCGTCAGACGCGACTCGACCGCGCGGGCGACGGCCTTGGCCGGCAGGTGGTAGGCGGTGCGCCGCGGGTCGCCGTCCGTGCCTGAGACTCCCGCCGCGACGGCCCAGTCCTCGGCGCGCGTGCGGTGCACCGTCGCGCGCGCCGCCGCCTGTGCGCGCGGGGCCCCGCCCGTCCGCGCGGCAACCACCTCGAGCAGGTAGCCACCGGCGTCCTCGTCCTCGACGATGGTGGCCGCGACGGTGGCGCGCGCGCCCGCGGGGAGGGTGGCGGGGACGTGCGCCCGGGCGCTCGCCGACGTCGGCGCGCTCACGTGGGCGGCCTTCGCCAGCGCACGCGCGTTCAGGTCCTGCGATGCGCCGACCTGCGCGACGAGCCTGGCCAGGTGGGCGTCCGGTCCGGCCGCGAGGCGTTCCCGTGCCGCCGCGGACGCGGCGCCCAGGCGACGGACCACCGCGCGCACGGTGGGGTCGGGGGCCGCCCGGGTCGCCGACCCGGTCGCGCCGGTCGGGCTCGTCGTCGGCGTCGGGCCCTCGTAGACGCCACCCAGCGCGGTGAGCTGGCTGCCCGCCTGGTCGACGATCGCGCGGAGCCGCGTCGCCGTCGCGCCGCGCACGTCCGCGTCGGAGGTGAGGGTCGCGTGCGCCAGGTCTCGCACGGCCACGACGTCCGCGACGGTCGCGGCGCGCACGCGTTCGTCCGCGGTCGGCGTGAGGGGGGCGGGCGGTGCCGAGTCGAGGCGGACGCCGCACCCCGCGAGCAGGAGCGCGAGCACGGCGGCGGCGACCGTGACGAACAGGGCGGCGGTCCCGCGAGACAGGGCGCGGGCGGGCATCGGGTGGGGGTGCATCGGGCCCGATGATCCCACGACCTTGCGGCCCGGCGGGGCAGGCGTGACCGGCGCACGGGGCGCCGGCACGCCGACGGCCCCCCGAGTCGGTAGTCTTGACCCGCACAACAGCACACCGGTCGAGACGAACTCGATCGCTGCCCGGCGCACCGGTTCGCGATCCTCAGAAGCTCGCGTCCCGCAGGTGGGCCGTGAGAACCGACAGGAGAAGCAATTGCCCAGGCAGCAACCGGCGGACACGATCCGCGAGGTCGTCGCGCCGGTGGTCGACGGCGCAGGTCTGTACCTCGAGGACGTGGTCGTGGCCCGCGCCGGGAGCCGATCGGTCGTCCGCGTCACGCTCGACCTTCCCGAGGACGTCCTCGGGAGCCTCGACCTCGACGCGGTCGCGGACGTCTCCCGCCAGGTCTCGGACGCGCTCGACGCGGCCTCCGACGTCGTGCCCGGGCAGTACACGCTCGAGGTCTCGACACCCGGCGCCACCCGGCCGCTGACGGAGCCGCGCCACTTCAAGCGGGCGCGCGGGCGCCGCGTGAGCCTCGCCCTGAGCGACGGCCGCACGTACGAGGGCCGGCTCGCCGAGGTCGAGGGCGACGAGCTGGTGCTCACCGAGGTGCCCGTGGGACAGCCCGACCGCGTCGACCGCTCCGCCGTCGCACGCGGCCAGGTCGAGGTCGAGCTCTCGCGGTCTGCTGGAACCACCGACGACGAGGAGGCCTGATGGACATCGACATGAGCGCTCTGCGCGCGATCGAGCGCGAGCGAGACATCAGCCTGGACGTCCTGGTCGGCGCGATCGAGCAGGCGCTGCTCTCGGCCTACCACCGCAGCACCGGGGCCCAGCCGCACGCGCGCGTCGAGCTGGACCGCAGCTCCGGGCGCGCGGCCGTCTGGGCGCGCGAGGAGAGCGTCGACGAGGACGGGGTGCGCACCTTCGGTCCCGAGTTCGACGACACGCCCGCGGACTTCGGCCGCATCGCGACCGCGACCGCGCGCCAGGTCATCGTCCAGCGCCTGCGCGACGCCGAGGACGACGCCATCCTCGGCCAGTTCCGCGGCAAGGAGGGCGAGGTCATCGCCGGCGTCATCCAGCAGGGCCGTGACCCGCGCGTCGTGCTCGTGGAGGTCGGTGGCGTCGAGGCGGTCCTTCCGCCGCACGAGCAGGTCCCGACCGAGGAGTACGTGCACGGCGAGCGGCTGCGCGCGTACGTCCTGGAGGTGACGCGTGGAATGAAGGGCCCCCAGATCACGTTGAGCCGGACGCACCCCAACCTCGTGCGCAAGCTCTTCGAGCTCGAGGTGCCCGAGGTCGCGGACGGCTCCGTCGAGATCGTGGCCCTGGCCCGTGAGGCCGGCCACCGGTCCAAGATGGCGGTGCGGTCGACGGTCTCAGGTCTGAACGCCAAGGGCGCGTGCATCGGTCCGGTGGGCGCGCGCGTGCGTGCAGTCATGGCGGAGCTGCACGCCGAGAAGATCGACATCGTCGACTACAGCCCCGACCCGGCGCGCTTCGTCGGGAACGCGCTGTCGCCGGCGAGGGTGAACGAGGTCACGATCGTCGACGAGGACACGCGCTCGGCGCGGGTCGTCGTCCCGGACTACCAGCTCTCGCTCGCCATCGGCAAGGAGGGGCAGAACGCCCGTCTCGCCGCGAAGCTGACCGGCTGGCGCATCGACATCCGGTCCGACGAGGGCGCGCCCGAGACCGGGTCGGGCCGCCCGACGGCGGAGTGACGCGGGGCCGACGGGGTAAGATGTCCGGCAACGGGTCTCAGGCCCGGCCGATGTCGCACGTCCTCCCCGCCTCCGAGGTGGTACGAGCAGCTCCATCCGAGAGCGAGCCCACCAAGGCTCCGGTGCGGACGTGCGTCGGCTGCCGGTCCCGTGACCTCCGGTCCGACCTCGTGCGCCTCGTGGCGCGGACGGACGACGACCAGACGGGCGCCGCCCCTGCGGCGGTGCTCGTGGTGGACGTCGGACGCTCGCTCCCGGGGCGTGGCGCGTGGCTGCACCCGCGGATGCGCTGCCTGGAGCTGGCCGAACGCCGCCACGCGTTCTCCCGTGCGCTGCGCCTGCGCAGCGCACCCGACGCGAGCGGGGTCCGCCAGTCCCTCGCCGGCCTCGGTGCCGAGTGACGATCACGTGCGACAGCACGACATGCCAGACACGTCTATCAGGAAGCGGGTCAGAAACACATGGGCACGCGATGAGCACCCTGCGATGAACACCCCTCAGTACTAACGACGGTCCTCCCTGTCCGGGCGGGCCGAGACAGGAGAGTTGTGGCCAAGGTCCGCGTCTACGAGCTCGCCAAGGAGCTCGGTGTCGAGAGCAAGACGATCATGACGAAGCTCACCGAGCTCGGTGAGTTCGTCCGGTCGGCGTCCTCGACGATCGAACCACCCGTCGTGCGCAAGCTGCGCGACGCCTTCCCCGCAGGTTCCGGCGCGTCCGCCGGCGGCAACGGCGGCGCGGCCAGGCCCGCCGCGAAGCCCGCTTCGGTCAAGCCCGCAGCCCCGCGTCCCGCCGCCCCCCAGGCGCCGGCCGCGGAGGAGGCCCCTGCCCCCGAGCGTCCGGCCCCGGCCGACCCCGCGCCGCGCCAGTCGGCGCCGACGCCCGGCCCCAAGCCCGCCGCCGCGCCCAAGCCGGCCACGGGCAACGAGTCGCCCGCACCCCGTCCCGGCGCACCGCGCCCGGGTGGCGCGCCGCGCCCCGGCAACAACCCGTTCGCGCCGAGCCAGGGCATGCCGCGTCCGCGTCCGGGCAACAACCCGTTCGCCTCGCAGCAGGGCATGCCCCGCGGGCAGGCGCGTCCCGACCGTGGTGAGGGCTCGGGCGAGCGCTCCGGCGGTCCCCGCCCCGCGGCTCCGCGTCCCGGTGGCGCACCCCGCCCCGCCGGTGGCGCGCCGCGTCCCGGTGGCGCACGTCCCAACCCCGGCATGATGCCGGGTCGCACCTCGCTCGGCCGCACGGGCGCCGGTGCTGGCGGCGCCGGTGGCGGTCGCGCCGGTGGCGGTGGCCGCGGCGGCTTCGGCGGCGGTCCCGGCGGTGCCGGTGGCGCCGCTCGTCCCGGCGGTGGCGGCGGCTTCGGCGGTCGTCCCGGCGGCGGCGGCCGTGGTGGCGCCGGCCGTGGCAGCACGCAGGGCGCCTTCGGGCGCGCCGGTGGCCGTCCCGTCCGTGGGCGCAAGTCGAAGCGCGCGAAGCGTCAAGAGTTCGAGCAGATGCAGGCTCCGTCGCTCGGCGGCGTCAGCGTCCCCCGTGGGGACGGCTCGACCGTCGTGCGGCTGCGTCGTGGCGCGAGCCTGTCCGACTTCGCGGACAAGATCGACGCGAACCCCGCGAGCCTCGTGACCGTCCTCTTCCACCTCGGTGAGATGGCGACGGCGACGCAGTCGCTCGACGAGGACACGTTCGGCAGCCTCGGCGCCGAGCTGGGCTACGTCATCGAGATGGTGTCGGCGGAGGACGAGGACCGTGAGCTCCTCGGCGCGTTCGACATCGACCTCGACGGCGAGCTCGAGGCCGAGGGCGACGACGTGCTCGAGCCGCGTCCGCCGGTCGTCACCGTCATGGGTCACGTCGACCACGGAAAGACCAAGCTGCTCGACGCCGTCCGCTCGTCGGACGTCGTCGCGGGCGAGGCCGGCGGCATCACCCAGCACATCGGCGCCTACCAGGTGCACCACGACCACGAGGGCGTCGAGCGGGCGATCACGTTCATCGACACCCCGGGCCACGAGGCGTTCACCGCCATGCGTGCCCGTGGTGCGCAGGTCACCGACATCGCGATCCTCGTGGTCGCGGCCGACGACGGCGTGATGCCCCAGACGATCGAGGCGCTCAACCACGCGCAGGCGGCGAACGTGCCGATCGTCGTCGCGGTGAACAAGGTCGACAAGGAGGGGGCCAACCCCGCCAAGATCCGCCAGCAGCTCACCGAGTACAACCTGGTGGCCGAGGAGTACGGCGGCGACACGATGTTCGTCGACGTCTCCGCGAAGAACGGCACCGGCCTGCAGGAGCTCCTGGACGCCGTCCTCCTCACCGCGGACGCGTCGCTCGACCTGCGTGCGAACCCCGACAAGGACGCCCGCGGCATCGCCATCGAGGCGAACCTCGACAAGGGGCGCGGCTCGGTCGCGACCGTCCTCGTGCAGTCCGGCACCCTCGCCGTCGGCGACTCGATCGTCGCGGGCACCGCCCACGGGCGCGTCCGTGCGATGTTCGACGAGCACGGCGAGAACCTCGACGTGGCGCTCCCGTCGCGTCCGGTCCAGGTGCTCGGCCTCACGTCGGTGCCCCGCGCGGGCGACACGTTCATCGTGGCGCCCGACGACCGCACCGCGCGTCAGATCGCGGAGAAGCGCGAGGCCGCCGAGCGTGCCGCGACGCTGGCCAAGCGCCGCAAGCGCGTCAGCCTCGAGGACTTCACGCAGGCGCTCCAGCAGGGCAAGGTCGAGACCCTCAACCTCGTCCTCAAGGGCGACGTCTCGGGTGCCGTCGAGGCGCTCGAGGACGCGCTGCTCAAGATCGACGTCGGCGACGAGGTCGAGCTGCGGATCATCCACCGCGGAGTCGGTGCGATCACGCAGAACGACGTCAACCTGGCGACCGTGGACAGCGCGATCATCATCGGCTTCAACGTCAAGTACGCCGAGCGCGTCGAAGACCTGGCGGACCGCGAGGGCGTCGACGTGCGCTTCTACTCGGTCATCTACCAGGCGATCGACGACGTCGAGGCCGCGCTCAAGGGCATGCTCAAGCCCGAGTACGAGGAGGTCCAGCTCGGGACCGCGGAGATCCGTGAGATCTTCCGGTCCTCGAAGGCCGGCAACATCGCCGGTGCGCTGGTCCGGTCCGGCGTCATCACCCGTAACTCCAAGGCGCGGGTGCTGCGCAAGGGTGTCGTCGTGGGGGACAACCTCCAGGTCGACTCGCTCAAGCGGTTCAAGGACGACGCCACCGAGGTCCGCGAGGGCTACGAGTGCGGTATCGGGCTCGGGTCGTTCAACGACATCCAGCTCGAGGACGTCATCGAGACGTTCGAGATGCGGGAGAAGCCGCGTTCGTGATGTTCGCTTCACCGAGGTGACGGATCGTCGTCGCCTCCGCCCTGCCCGTCCGGGAGAGGGGTGGCGGGTCTACCGCGGGCCTGGCGGCCCGTGCCAGACCCACCACGACCCGCCACCCCTCTCCCTCCCGGGCAGGGCTCTTCCATCGGGTCACCGTGGTGGGAGCGTCACGTCACGTGCGAGTGCTTTGAGGACACAGGGGCCGCTGCGCGGCCCCGGAGATGAGGGTTGATGGCTGAGAGTGTGCGGGCCAGGAAGCTGGCCGAGCGGATCCAGCAGGTCGTCGCGACCATGCTGGACCGGCGGATCAAGGATCCGCGGCTCGGGTTCGTGACCGTGACCGACGTGCGCGTGACCGGCGACCTGCAGAACGCCACCGTGTTCTACACGGTGCGTGGCACCGAGGAGGAGCGGGCGGGGACGGCTGCGGCGCTCGAGAGCGCCAAGGGCGTCATCCGTTCCGAGGTCGGCAAGCAGACCGGGATCCGGCTGACGCCGACGCTGGAGTTCCAGCTCGACGCCGTGCCGGAGAACGCCGCGCACATCGAGGACGCGCTGCGCGCTGCGCGTGAGAAGGACGCCGAGCTGGCCGCGCTGCGGGCCGACAAGTCGTACGCGGGTGACGCCGACCCGTACAAGCGTCCGGACGAGGACGACGAGGACGACGAGGACGGCCGCGCCTGACCGTCGCACGTCGTGCCGAACACGGGCTCGCCGCCCGTCCGGAGTCCCGGACGGGCGGCGAGCCCGTTCTCGGCGGGCGGCGATCCCGTGCACGACGCCGCCCCGCCGTCAGTGCTCCTTGCCCGTGCCCCGGGGCATGAGGAACGAGACGGCGGCGCCGACGGCCAGGACCGCTGTCCCGGTCCAGAGGGCGGGCGTGAGGCCTGCCGAGAACGCGGCCGGTGTGAACGCACCGTCGGCCGCCAGGAAGACCGCGGTGAGCACGGCCACGCCGAGGGCGACGCCGACCTCGCGGATGGTGGAGTTCACGCTGCTCGCGGTCGCGTGGTCCGACTCCTTGAGCCCGGCGAGGACCGCCGTCGCGACCGGTGCGAACGTGAGGCCCATGCCGACGCCGGCGAGCACGAACGCAGGGACGAGGGCCGGATAGTCGACGGTCGGCCCGACGAGCGCGGCGAGCCAGCCCAGCGCGGCGGTCTGGAGGACGAGGCCGCCCGCGACGAAGGGCCGCACGCCGAACCGGGGCGCGAGCATCCCCGCGACGGGCGCGACGAGCATGGGCGCAGCGGTCCAGGGCAGGGTGCGCAGGCCGGCCGCGAAGGGCGAGTAGCCGCCGCCGATCTGCAGGAACTGCGTGAGCAGGAAGACGGCACCGAACATGCCGACGGAGAACGCGAAGCTGGCGGCGTTGGAGACGGAGAAGCTCCGGGACCGGAACAGGCGCAGCGGCACGAGGGGGTGGTCGGTGCGCCGCTCGCGGACCACGAAGCCGACCAGGAGCGCGACCGCGGCGACCAGCATGCCGATGGTCGTGGCGGAGGTCCAGCCCCGGTCGTTCGCTCCGACGATCGCCCACACGCCGAGCAGCACGCCGGCGGCCGACAGGAGCAGGCCCGTGACGTCGAGCCTCACCGCGACCCGCCGGGACTCGCGCAGGCCGCGCAGGGCCAGCGGGACGGCGACGGCCGCGACCGGCACGTTGAGCCAGAAGATGGCCTGCCACGACAGTCCGTCGACGACGGCGCCGCCCACCACCGGGCCGAGCGCGACGCCCAGCCCGGACACGCCGCCCCACACGCCGATCGCCATGGCGCGGCGCGAGGCGGGCACCGCGCCGGCGAGGAGCGCCAGGGACAGGGGCATGATGGCCGCGCCGCCGACGCCCTGGAGGGCCCGGGCCGTGATGAGCTCGGCGGGCGTGCTCGACAGGGCGCTGCCGATGGAACCGAGCGCGAAGACCGCGATCCCGACGACGAACGTGCGCCGCCGCCCGAGCCGGTCGCCGAGCGTCGCGATCGGGATCATGAGGGTCGCGAACGTGAGCGTGTACGCGTTCACGAACCACTGCAGCTGCTCGACGCTGGGGTCCAGGTGCCGGGAGATGACGGGCAGCGCGCCCGTCATGACGAGGTTGTCGAGCGTCGCCATGAACATCGGCAGGGACGCGGCGAGGAGGGCGAGCCAGACGGGAGCGGGGCGTCGCCGTGAGGCGCCGGCGGGCGACGCCTCGGCTGTCGGTCGTGCCGGGTCGGGCCGGCGGGTGGGTACCGCGGTGGACATCTGGTGCCTCCGGGAGTCGGTGCGGGACGGCGGTCGGGGAGTGCTGGTCGGTGGAAGGCATCCACTGATTACTACGCCACCACGCACGCTAGTAATCGACTGATAACCTGTCAAGCATGAGCACGCGCATGACAGCGGACCAGCGCCGCGAGCAGATCCTCGACGCCGCCACCTCGGCGTTCGCCGAGCACGGCTACGCCGGCACGACCACGGACGAGGTGGCGCGCGCCGCGGGCGTGTCCCAGCCCTACGTCGTCCGGCTCTTCGGTTCGAAGCACGACCTCTTCGCCGCGGTGTTCGAGCGGATCGGCAACGAGATCATCGCGAGCTTCGAGCAGGTGCCGGGCGGACCCGACGCCGCGCGCGACCTCGGCGAGGTGTACGTGCGCCTGCTCTCCGACCGCGACAAGCTCCGCGTGCTCATGCACGGGTTCGTCGCCGGCGCGGACCCGACGTTCGGCAGCCAGGCGCGCCGTACGCTCGTCCGCGCGTTCGAGATCTTCCAGGAGCTCACGGGCCAGGACGACGAGGGCGCGCGCGACTTCGTCGCGGCGGGCATGCTCATCAACGTCCTGCTGGCCGCCGAGGCTCCCGAGCACGCGGCCGAGCCCGGCGTCGGTGACCTGCTCGTCTGCGCCGTCGGCGCGGACGCGGCCGCCGCGCTGATCGCGGCCGGCGCATGAGCGCGCCGCAGTCGCGCGCCGCAGGCCGGGACGACCGGCCCCGCCCGCCGCGCCGCCCCACCGCGCCCGACGGCCTCGTCGTCGTCGACAAGCCGCAGGGATGGACCAGCCACGACGTCGTCGGACGGATGCGGCGGCTCGCCGGCACCAAGAAGGTCGGCCACGCGGGCACGCTCGACCCCATGGCCACGGGCGTCCTCGTCGTCGGCGTGGGCCGTGCGACGAGGCTGCTGACGTACGTGGTCGGTGCCGAGAAGGAGTACGTCACGACGATCCGGCTCGGGGTCGGGACCACCACCGAGGACGCCGAGGGCGAGGTCACCGCGACGACCGGCGCCGCGGGCGTGACGGCCGCCGGCGTCCACCGCGCGGCGGCGACGCTGACCGGCGACCTCCTGCAGGTGCCGAGCGCCGTCTCCGCGATCAAGGTCGACGGCGAGCGCGCCTACGCCCGGGTGCGCGCGGGCGAGCGGGTCGAGCTCCCGGCCCGCCCCGTGACCGTCTCGGCGTTCGAGGTGACGGACGTCCGGCCGGGGCCCGACGTCCCGGCCGACGACGGCACGACGCTCCCGACGATCGACGTGGACGCTCGGGTCGTGTGCTCGTCCGGCACGTACGTGCGCGCGCTGGGCCGCGACCTCGGTGCCGCGCTCGGCGTGGGTGCGCACCTCGTCGCGCTCCGCCGCGCACGCGTGGGTGGCTACGACCTCGCGGGTGCGAGCACGCTCGAGCAGCTGGAGGCGCAGGCCGACGCCGACGGCGTCCTCGCCACCCTGCCGCTCGCCGACGCCGCACGCGCCACCTTCCCCGTCCGCGAGCTCGACGCCGCCGACGCCGCGGCGCTGGGCCACGGTCGCGCCCTGCCGCCCGCGGGCGAGCCAGGGGTGCACGCCGCGATCGGGCCGGACGGGACGCTCGTCGCGCTCGTCGAGGACGCCGAGGGCAAGGGCGGGCTGCTCGCCCGCCCGGCCGTCGTCTTCGCGCCCGCGGGATGAGGGACCGCGGACCCGGCCTCCGGGGACCACGGCCCGGCCTCCGGGGATCCCGGCCCGGCCCGATTCCGCGTGCGCCCGCGGGAGGTGGCAGGCTGGTCCCCGTGCTGCGCTGGACCGACCTCGCCGACGTGCCCTCCGACTTCGGCCCCACCGTCGTCACCATCGGCAACTTCGACGGGGTGCATCGCGGCCACGTCGCCGTGTGCCGGGCGATCGCGGCGCGGGCGCGCGACGAGGGCGCACGTGCCGTCGCCGTGACGTTCGACCCGCACCCGGTCGCCGTGCACCGGCCCGACGACGCCCCCGAGCTGCTCACCGGCGTCGCCGACCGGCTCGAGCTCCTCGCCGAGACAGGGCTCGATGCGGTGCTCCTCCTGCGGTACACGCTCGAGTTCGCGCAGCAGACGCCCGACGAGTTCGTCCGCCGCTACCTCGTCGAGGGGCTGCGGGCGCGCCGGGTCGTCGTCGGGCGGGACGTCCGGTTCGGGCGCGGCAACGCCGGCACGCTCGAGACGATGATCGAGCTGGGGGAGCGCTACGGGTTCGTCGTGGAGGTCGTCGGCGACGTCGGGCAGACCCCGCACGACGGGCACGCCCGCTGGTCCTCGACCTACGTGCGCGAGCTCCTCGCCACCGGTGACGTCGCGGCTGCGGCCGCCGTGCTGGGCCGGTCGCACCGGCTGCGCGGCGTCGTCGTGCACGGTGACGCCCGGGGGCGCGAGCTCGGCTTCCCGACGGCGAATCTCGGGCCCGCGCCGGACGGCACCCCGATCCAGGGCATGGTCCCCGCCGACGGCGTGTACGCGGGGTGGCTGCGGCGTCCGGGGCGCGCGGCGGCGGCAGCCGACGACGCGGTGCTGCCGGCGGCGGTCTCCATCGGGACCAACCCGACGTTCGACGGCGTCGAGCGCCGTGTCGAGGCCTACGTCCTCGACCGGACGGACCTCGACCTGTACGGCGAGGAGGTCGTGCTGGAGCTCGTCGAGCGGCTGCGGCCCACGCTGCGCTTCGAGGGACCGGACGCGATCGAGGAGCTCGTCGCGACCATGCACGACGACGTCGCCCGGGCCCGGGACGCGCTCGGGGTCGCGCAGCCCGCCTCGCCGTCGGCGGGCTGACCGGCGTCGTGAGCGGCGTCGGCGCCACGGGCTCCGAGAGCCTGAGCACGGGGGAGATGGTCCGCACGTCAGGCCTCTCCCCGAAGGCGCTGCGCCTGTACGACGCGAAGGGCCTCCTCACGCCGGCTCGCGTCGACCCGGTGACGGGCTATCGCGCCTACGCACCGGCCCAGGTGGCGCGGGCACGCGCGATCGGGCTGCTGCGTCGCCTGGACCTGCCGCTCGCGCGGATCGGCGCGCTCCTCGACGGCCCTCCCGAGGACCTGCGGCCCGCGCTCCTCGCGTGGTGGACCGAGCGCCGTCGGGACCTCGAGGACCAGCGGGGCGTGGTGGACCTGCTCGCGGGCGGCCCCGGCGGCGCCTCGCCCGCCGGGCTCCCCGACGCGACGGGTCTGCGGGACGCCGTCCGACGGGCCGAGCGCGAGGCGCGCACGGTCGCGTGCGTGACCGACGTCGTCGACCAGGTCGAGCTCGTCCCGGCGTTCACGTCCGCGGTGCTCGGGATCCGCGACGAGCTCGCGCGCCAGGGTGCGACGTTCGGGGTCGAGCACTGGGTCGTCTACCACGGGCGGGTGCGGCCGGGCGTGCCGGGCCGCATCGAGACGTGCGTCCCGTACGAGGGGCTGGTCGCCCCGGTCGGGGAGATGGTGCTGCGGCTCGAGCCTCCGCGCACGGTCGTGAGCGTCGGCGTGCCGCCCGCGGACTGCCGCTACCCGTCGATCCTGGCCTACTACGACGCCGTCCTCGGCGCCGCAGACGGCGCGGAGGGTCCTGGCGGGCCGCCGCGCGAGGCGTATCCCGTGCCGTGGTCCGACGACGCCGCCGAGGTCGCGCGCGTCGAGGTGCCGCTGCGCCGCTGACGCTCGTCCTGACGGCCCGCGGAGACGCGCCCTCTGATTCGTTGACGCCGCGCATGCGCGGTGGTGTAATCGCTCTGGTAGTTAGCGATCGATAATGTTTGATCGTGTGCGACGGTGCAAAGGCGTGCCGTCCGAGACGGAGGATTTCATGGACGA
>Ga0164241_10004147_pt1 | contig 14181 bp, 9 predicted proteins | sample OricomyardsoilBY_FD_108780 | JGI IMG/M metagenome (GOLD analysis project Ga0164241, IMG submission 108780) | Backyard soil microbial communities from Emeryville, California, USA - Original compost - Back yard soil (BY) | ecosystem: Environmental > Terrestrial > Soil > Unclassified | place: USA...
GCGGGAAACAGAAGCCAGATGGTTCAGAAATTTATCCGGGAGCTGCAAGGCCATCCCATATTTCCCTGGCTGAACCTGCCGCGCAGGGCAGCGACGACCTTTTACAGATATATCGGCCCGCATCTCGGCATTTGGCTCCGCTGGCTTGGCGCCTCGCGCGCAGACACGAATTTCACTTACGACCTCACGGACATAAACAGAACCAATATGGCGGCGAGCCTCGCCTTCGCACTCGGTCGGTCCGTTGACGAGATCGAAAGCTATTTTCACGAAGTCGAACAGGACGACGAATTATTGACTCATATAAAAAACATGACAGCCACCAGCGCGCGACGCATGCGCGCCGACACGGAGGTCCGCTTTGGCAGACGCGTGGCATGGTATGCCACCGTGAGAGCACTCAAGCCGAAAGTGGTGATCGAAACCGGCGTGGACAAGGGGCTCGGTTCGGTTGTTCTGGCAGCGGCACTGTTGCGCAACAGAGAAAAAGGACATGCGGGCGTTTATTACGGCACGGACATCAACCCCGCTGCGGGATATCTGCTGAGCGGCAAATATGCCGCCGCCGGACAAATTCTCTACGGAGATTCCATTGCGTCGCTGGAAGCCATGACCGGACAAATCGACCTTTTCATCAATGACAGCGATCACAGCGCCGACTATGAAGCGCGCGAATATGTGACCGTGGCTCCCAAAATGTCTCCCCACGGAATGATGATCGGCGACAACGCCCACGCCACCACCAAGCTTGCTGAATTCTCGCGCGCGAGCGGCCGCCGGTTTGCTTTTATTGCCGAACAGCCAAAGGCGCATTGGCATCCCGGCTGCGGGATCGGCCTGTCCCTTCCACCGAAAAGCTGAAGCGCAAATCAAAGCAAAATGTCAGATGGCCTGTAAGCCGGGTTCTGTACCCTTGCGGGCGATGACCATTCATCTGGGACGCCTGTTACCAGACGCCTCGTGCAACCAACCCGGGCAGCATCCCGGAAACAGGTTTACCGGAACAAAGTTCCGGCGCGCCGCCCCTATTTGGTCTTGCTCCCGGTGGGGTTTGCCCTGCCGCTTCCGTTACCGGTCGCGCGGTGCGCTCTTACCGCACCGTTTCACCCTTACCTGCGTCAGACGCAGGCGGTCTGTTCTCTGTGGCACTTTCCCTGGGGTCGCCCCCGCCGGCCGTTAACCGGCACCGTGTTTCCGTGGAGCCCGGACTTTCCTCTGTGATGCTTGCGCATCCCAGCGGCCATCCGGCCATCTGACCTTACGGACATAGGGGGCATCGACGGTTGACGTCAAGTATATCAACGTCAGGTTCTTGCGCTCACCGCTCCGCGCCCCGACATTGCGCATAAGTAAAATCATCAAAACTCAGGGGAACCCCGATGAAAGCTGCTGTCTATTACGAAAACGGTCCGCCCAGCGTTCTGAAATATGAAGACGTTGCCGACCCCAAATGCGAAACGCAGGGCATTATCATCAAGGTTGAAGCCGTCAGCATCGAAGGCGGCGACACGCTGAACCGCGCAGGCGGCGAACTGGCCACACGCCCGCATATCGTGGGCTACCAAGCGGCGGGCACCGTGATCGAAGTGGGTGCGGAAGTCACCGATTTCAAAGTCGGCGACCGCGCCACCACCGTCAACATGCACGGCTCACACGCCGAATTGCGCTCGGTCTTTGCGCGCACCGCCTGGCATGTGCCGGACAATCTCGACATCAAACAGGCGGCTGCCATTCCCGTGCCCTTCGGCACGGCGGACGATTGCCTGTTTGAATACGGCCATTTGAAATCCGGCCAAACCGTTCTCGTGCAAGCGGGCGCAGGCGCGGTCGGCCTTGCCGCCATCCAGCTTGCCAAGCGCGCAGGTGCAACCGTGATCGCCACCGCGTCGAGCGACGAGCGCCTTGCCCGCCTCAAAGAGTTCGGCATGGATCACGGCATCAACTACACGACGCAGGATCTCGTCGCGGAAGTGAAGCGCCTGACCGACAACAGGGGCGTCAACCTTGTGGTTGATCCCGTCGGCGGCACGACATTGCAAAAGTCGATCCTCGCGCTCGGCTATCGCGGTCACGTCTCGCTCGTCGGCCAAGCCGGACGCGATCCGGCCAAGGTTGACGTTTCAACCATGATGGGTCTCAACCAGACGCTCTCGGGTGTTTTCCTCGGCGCGGAAATTTTCTCAGACCGCGTGCATGACAACATTCAGAACCACATCAACGATGCGGCGGCGGGTAAACTGAAAGTCGTGATCGACAAGACCTTTGCGCTGAAAGATGCAGCGGCGGCGCATGAGTATATTGAAAGCCGCAAGGCAGTCGGCCGCGTGTTGCTGATCCCGTAAGGATCAAACCGCATCAAGAAGAAGACGGAGCGTGGCCACGGTCGAAAGATCGGCCACGCCGTCAACCCGCCCAGGGCGGAAGTGACGCTGAAACGCCTCGACGACAGCGCGCGTGCGCTCGTCATAAATGCCGAGCACTTCGATCCCGTAGCCGTAATCTGCCAAACGGAACTGCAACTCCGACACGGGATCGCCGCGGTCGCCGAGTTTCAGCACCGGCCCCTCGGCAATCGGTTGCGGCGGAACCCAGACGCCGACACCGGCACGCGCAAGACGCGCCCAATCGAACCACTCACCCGGATCAGCCTTGCGCCCCGGCGCAATGTCGGAATGGGCGACGACCGAACGCGGGCTAATCGGGTGACGCGAGATGATCTCCTGACAGAGTTTTTCGAGCGCCTGCATCTGCTGATCAGGATAAGGCGGTGAGCCACCATCATGGCCGCCGTTCACGATCTCGATGCCAATGGAACGGCCGTTCAAATCCGTGATGCCCGCCCAGCTCGACACGCCCGCATGCCATGCGCGCTTGTCCTCATCGACAAGGCGCAACACATGGCCACCCTCGTCCACGACATAATGCGATGAGACTTTCGCCTCCGGCGAGCAAAGCTGGCGGATCGCGGCCTCGGCGCTGCCCATGCCTGTGTAATGCAACACAAGAATGTCGATCACCGGCGGCTGAGGCCGGTCATTGAAATTGGGGGACGGACGAAGCTCGATGGGGATCATTTGGCCTCTGGGCGGGCCAAAGATTTACGGCCCCGTATCAACGATATGTTTCTCGCGCAGCGAGACGATGAGGATGCCTGAGAGCGCGATCAACGCGCCGATCAGCATGCGTGTTGTCACCACATCGCCAAGCAAGACGACGCTAAAGATGACGGTGATAATCGGCGAAAGCAAGGTCAGCGGCGCGGTTTGCGTGACCTCGTAGCGTTGCAGCAGATAGTAAATGCCCGCATGGCCGATGAGGCTTGAGGCAAAGGCCGTGTAGAACACGCCGCTCCAGTTGAGCCATGAGGCGGTCTGAACAATCTCCCAATGATTGCTTTCGAACGCCAGCGACATGCCGAGCATGACCGGCCCCGCGACCATCGCAATCCATGCCTGCATCTCGAAGACGCCGACATTCTTGATCTGGCGCTGGAAGATCGTGCCGACAGAGCCGATGAGCGCCGAAATCACGATGCAGAGAACGCCGGTCCAGAAATGGAAGACGACGGGATCAAAGCTGATGACCATGACGCCGAGAAACGACAGGACAATGCCGAGCCAGCGCCGCCAGCGCACCTGCTCGCCCAGAAAAATCACCGACATGATGGTGGCGAAGGGCACGCCCAACTGACTGACCACCGCCACCACGGAGGGATTGGACAGCGACAGCCCCGCGAAGAAAAAGCCAAAGCCCAAAGGCCCCGCGCAAACGGCGATGATCAGCACCTGTTTCATACGGCTTTCATGCAGACGCAGAAACGGAAACAACACACAGATAATGAGCAAGAAGCGGAAGGCCGTGAACAGCATGGGCGGGAAGTGATCAAGCCCCACCTTCGACGCAATGAGCGCGAACCCCCAGACGAGGTTGATGAACATCATAAAGGCGAGGTGCTGGCGGGTCATGCGGGGGAGGACTTCAGACCGAAGGGGGGAAGGCAAGCACTTGTTAGATCAAAGTACCGGTTTCGCCTAGCTCTTTCGCTCAGGCCTTGCGCGCTGTCATGATTTTTTCATAAGCGACATTGATCGTTGCCAGCTTCTCATTGGCAATCGACACAAGCTCCTTGGGCACCCCGCGCGCGATCAACGTGTCGGGATGGTTCTCACGCACGAGGCGGTGATAGGCCTTGCGCAGATCGTCGGTCGAAATATCGGGCGTGATGCCGAGCACGAGATAAGGGTCGGTCTTGTCCGGCCCCAGATGGCTCGCGCGGATACGGGCAAACTCTACCTCGGAAAAGCCGAAAATATCCGCGACCGTGCGCAGGTATTCAAGCTCGGCGGGATGGATATGTTTGTCCGCCTTGGCAATGTGAAAGAGCGCGTCGAGCACGTCTTCGAGCATGGCCGGTGTGCCCCGATAAATCCGCGCCACCTGCTCGGCATAGGCCTGAAAGCCCGCCACATCCTGCTGCGCGATCCTGTAGACCCGCGCGACATTGGCGCGCTCGGCGTCCGGCACTTTCAGCACTTCTTCAAAGGCGCGGATTTCGGCTTCCGACACTTCGCCGTCCGCCTTGGCCATTTTGGCCGACAGCGCGATCAACGCGACCGTGAAGACGACTTCATTATCCGCCAACGCCCTGTCGATGACGAGATGGCCCGCCACCGCGCCGACAAGCGCACCCAGCGGCCCGCCGACAGCGAGCCCCACTCCGGCACCAGCAATTTTTCCCCAGATGGACATGATGAAAGTCTATGTGCTTTTGGCGCGGCCCGCACCCGCCAATTCCGCAACGTATAGTGGGCCAGCCGCAACTCGCCTCACTTTCCGCCATGTCCCCGTGACTTTCGGCCACAGGTTCGACCACAAAACGGAAACGGGCATTTCATCTCGCCCGATCTGTCCGCTTATGGCACTTTCGGGGCATGAGCAACGGACACAAAAATTCAGACCGGTACGATTTCTGGATCGACCGCGGCGGCACCTTTACGGACATTGTGGTGCGCCGCCCCGACGGCTCGCTCGGCGCAAAGAAGTTGCTCTCCGAAAATCCCGAACATTACGACGATGCCGCCTTGGAAGGTATCCGTGAGCTGCTGGGCACCGCGCTGCCACCGGAAAAAATCGGCGCTGTGAAAATGGGAACGACGGTTGCGACCAATGCGCTGCTGGAGCGCAAGGGCGAGCGCGTGCTGTTTCTCACCACGCGCGGTTTCGCCGACGCTTTGCGCATCGGCTATCAGAACCGGCCGCATCTCTTCCGCCTTCAGATCGTCAAACCCGACATGCTGTTTGAGCAAAGCGCGGAAGTCAGCGAACGCCTGACGGCTGAGGGCGAGGTGCTGACGCCGCTTGACGAGACAGAAACGCGCAACGTGCTGAGTGCTGCCTATGCCGAAGGCATCCGCGCCGTCGCCATTTGCTTCATGCATGGTTATCGCTATCCCGCCCACGAGACACGCGCTGCGGAAATTGCGCACGACATAGGCTTCACGCAAATCTCGACGAGCCATGGCGTGAGCCCGCTGATGAAATTTGTCTCGCGTGGCGACACAACGGTCGTTGACGCCTATCTCTCGCCTATTCTCAAACGCTATGTGAACCGCGTGGCCGACGCATTGGGCGAGACGACGCGGCTTTATTTCATGCAATCGTCAGGCGGGCTCACGGAAGCCAAACTTTTCGAGGGCAAAGACGCAATCCTGTCAGGTCCCGCCGGCGGCGTGGTCGGCGCGGTGGAAACGGCACGGCTGGCAGGCATCGACAAACTCATCGGCTTCGACATGGGCGGCACATCCACCGATGTCTGCCACTATGACGGCGAGTTGGAACGCAGCTTCGAAACGGAAGTGGCGGGCGTGCGGATGCGTGCACCGATGATGCAAATTCACACAGTGGCGGCGGGCGGCGGCTCGATCCTGCATTATGACCATGACCGGCTGCGCGTGGGGCCTGATAGTGCGGGCGCCCTGCCCGGCCCGGCCGCATACCGGCGCGGCGGACCGCTGACGGTCACCGACGCCAATGTGATGACCGGCAAATTGCAGCCGGATTTTTTCCCGTCCGTTTTCGGCGCGGACGGCAAAGCGCCGCTTGATGCCGACACGGTGCGCGAAGGGTTCGGAGCACTGGCCGCACAACTCGGCAGACCTGCCGAAGAGGTGGCCGACGGCACCATCCGCATCGCGGTTGAGAACATGGCGCAGGCGATCAAGAAAATCTCCGTGCAGCGCGGACATAATGTATCGGCCTATGCGCTTGTCTGTTTCGGCGGCGCGGGCGGGCAGCATGCCTGCCTCGTCGCCGACGCGCTGGGCATGGGTCGCATTTTCTTTCATCCGCTGTCGGGCGTGCTGTCGGCCTATGGCATGGGCCTTGCCGATATCCGCGCAAGCCGCCAACGCGCGATTGAAGCGCCGCTTGATGAAGCAGGCATGGCGCTGGTCGCCGCCGCGATGCGCGAGCTTGACGCCGAAACACGCAGGCAGATTCAGGCACAGGACATTGCGGACGCCAAGATCACCGTTCAACCGCGATTGCTGCTGCGCTATGCGGGCACGGACACGGCGCTGCAAATTGATCACGGATCGTTGACGAATGTGCAGGCTGCATTTGAGGCGGCGCACCGCAAACGATTTGGGTTCATTGCCGAACAAAAGCCGATCATCATTGAAGCCCTCTCCGTTGAAGCCATCGGCCGCGACGCCGATGTGGGCGGAGAAAAACCGGCTCACCCGTCAACAACCAAAGACGCCGCACCAGAGCGGGCTGTCCGCCTATTCACCGAAGGGCAATGGCACGAGGCACCGCTCTATCTGCGCGATGCGCTGAGCGCCGGACATAAGATCACCGGCCCCGCCATCATCATCGAACCTCATCAGACAATCGTCATCGAGCCTGAATGGCAGGCGGAGGTGACCGCGCTCAACCACATCATGCTGACGCGTCTCAAAGCCAAATCCCGCGCCAACGCCATCGGCACAGACGTCGATCCCGTGATGCTGGAGATTTTCAACAATCTCTTCATGTCGGTCGCCGAGCAGATGGGCTTTACGCTGGAAAAGACGGCCTTCTCGGTCAATATCAAAGAGCGGCTCGATTTTTCCTGCGCGGTTTTTGATCACAGCGGTGGCCTCGTCGCCAATGCGCCGCATATGCCGGTGCATCTGGGCTCGATGGGCGCGAGCGTGCGCGCGGTGATCGACCAGAACCATGACATGGGGCCCGGCGACGTCTTCGTGCTCAACGCGCCTTACAATGGCGGCACGCATCTGCCGGATGTGACGGTGGTGGCGCCCGTCTATGACGCGGACAATAAAACACGCCTCTTCTATGTGGCAGCGCGCGGACATCAGGCCGACATAGGCGGCATCTCGCCGGGGTCAATGCCGGCCCACTCAAAAAGCGTCGAGGAAGAAGGCATCCTCATTGATAATTTCAAGCTCGTGGACAAAGGCCATTTCCGCGAAGCCGAAATGCGGGCATTGCTGTCATCGGGCAAATGGCCCGCGCGCAATCCCGACCAGAACATTGCCGACCTACGTGCGGAAATTGCCGCCTGCGAAAAAGGCGCACAGGAATTGCGCAAGATGGTCGAAACCTTCGGCCTTGATGTGGTCGAAGCCTATATGGCCCATGTGCAGGACAATGCCGAAGAAAGCGTGCGCCGCGTGATCGGCAGACTGAAGGACGCCGAATTCACGCAGGCAATGGATGACGGCTCGAAAATCTGCGTGAAAGTGACGGTGGACGCCGCGACGCGCAGCGCCAAGATCGACTTCACCGGCACAAGCGCCGTTCTGCCGAGCAATCTCAATGCGCCATCAGCAGTGGCACGCGCCGCTGTGCTCTATGTCTTCCGCTGCATGGTGGATGATGACATTCCGCTGAATGAGGGCTGCCTAAAGCCGCTCGACATTGTGATCCCCGAAGGCTCCATGCTCTCGCCTGTCTATCCCGCCGCTGTTGTCGGTGGCAATGTCGAAACGAGCCAGGCGGTCACCGACGCTTTGTTCGGCGCTTTCGGCGTCATGGCATCGGCGCAGGGCACGATGAACAATTTTACCTTCGGCAATGCGCGTCACCAATATTACGAAACGATCTGCGGCGGCGCGGGCGCGGGCGCGACATTTGACGGGGCAGACGCGGTGCACACCCACATGACCAATTCGCGCCTCACCGATCCTGAAATTCTCGAATGGCGCTTTCCGGTTCTGCTTGAAAGCTTCTCGATCCGGCACGGCACGGGGGGCGACGGCACCCATCGCGGCGGCGACGGCGTCGCCCGCATCATCCGTTTCCGCGACAAGATGACCGCGTCGATCCTTTCGACCCATCGCATCGTCCGGCCTTTCGGCCTGAACGGCGGCACCGACGGACAATGCGGCAGAAATGCCATACGCCTCAAAAACGGGAAAATCATTGAACTTTCCGGCTCCGATCAGCGCGAGCTGGACACAGGCGACGCCATCATCATCGAGACACCGGGCGGCGGCGGCTATGGCCGCACGTGATCGTTAACAAAATCTGAATCATCTTGCCGCTTGCGCCGCACAAAAGATTAGCCCGGACTGCCTAGCTTCCGATCCATGAAACCGGCTGAAGGATTCAACCGGTCAATACAGGATCATGGCAATGTTTCGACATCTCGTCGCCGGCCTCTATGTCGCCGTCTTTTTCACGCCCGCTTATGCGTTCGCAACCGATGCCGCCGCGCCGGTGGAAGCTGTGGCCGCAGAAAAAGTCACAGCGCTGACACCGGCCGTTGTTCAAGACCTGCGCAAAATCATCACGTCGCGCGTGACGACCATCTCGCTTATCGCGCAGAACAAACGCTATGCCGGAATTGACCAGGCGGAAATCGACAGGCTCGACAAACAGTGGCGCGCGGAAACAAAAAACGCGTCGCAGCCGTTGATCGCACAGCTCATGGGCAACCCGCTCTCATCCTTTCTCATCCGCAAGAAGGCTGAATCGCTCGGCCTCTTCACCGAAATTTTTGTCTTCGACGCCAAAGGCCTCAATGTCGGCCAGTCGTCTGTGACGTCGGACTATTGGCAGGGCGACGAACCCAAATATCAGGAAACCTTCGCCAAAGGCCCTGACGCCGTTCTGATCGACGAACCCGAATATAACGCCGAAACCAAGTCGACGCGCCAACAGGTGAGTTTCGTCATCATCGATCCCGACACCAAAGAGCCAATCGGCGCGGCAACCGTTGAAATCAATACCGATGAACTCGCCCGTCGCGGCGCTCTCTCCCAGCCTCCCCAGAGCTAAACTCAGGTCACAAACCATGACAAACCTGCTTCAGAACCTTCCCATCTCGCGCAAGATCATCATTGCGTTCGGTGCCATTCTTCTCGTGATGCTCGGTGTGGGTGTGATCTCCTACACCATGATTTCGCTGAGCCAGAGTGCCTCCAACGTCGTGTCGAACTCGTCGCGCGAAGCGATCCGCACCGGCCAGTTGGTTTCGGCGCTCAACGCACAGGAAAGCGCGCTGCGTGGCTTCATGGCCGCTGACGATCCGGCCTTTGTGAAAGAACTCGAACAGGCCCGCGACGACTTCCGCACGATCTACAGCGAAATGCTGAAATCCGGCACGATGGAAGCACCCGAAATCGCCAATCTGAAAAAGGTCAATGATCTCTCAGACGCCTGGTATAACGGCCCCGTCGCCAAGCAGATCAAACTGATGCAGCATCCCGACACGGTGGAAGAAGCCCGCGCCATGCTTGTGGCCGGTGCCGGTCAGGCCGAGATGGACGAGATGCAGAAAATCGCCGAAGACGTGCAGAACGGCATGCGCAACGATGTGGAAGGCGCGCAAAAAACGCTGAGCGCCGACTTCACGCTCACAACCACAACACAGATCGGCGGCACCATCTTCGCATTCATCGCCGCCATCGGCATGGGCTTCTGGCTCACACGCATGATCTCCGCACCGATCATCCGCATGACAGATGCCATGACCGAGCTCGCAGGCGGCAATAAGTCGGTTGAAATTCCGGCCACCGACCGCCAGGACGAAGTGGGCGCCATGGCGCAGGCCGTGCTCATTTTCCGCGACAACATGATCAAAGCCGACAAGCTCTCCGCCGAACAGGCGAGCGAGCAGGAAGCGCGCATGAAACGCGCGGAAGCCTTGCAGACCCTCGTCGCCTCTTTTGAAAACGAAGTCGCAGGCATTCTGAACAGCTTTTCCGAAAGCTCGCGCGGTCTGGAAGAAACCGCCCGCACGATGAACGCCACATCCGAGCAGACGAGCGAGCAGGCAACGTCGGTGGCAAGCGCCGCCGAAGAAGCCGGTATCAATGTACAGACAGTGGCAAGTGCGGCGGAAGAACTCTCCGCCTCGATCAGCGAAATCGGCCGTCAGGTCAGCCGCTCGGCGACGATCTCGGACGATGCCGCCGACAAAGCCGCCCGCGCCAACGAAAAGGTGCAACAGCTTGCCCGCGCCGCCGAACAGATCGGCGAAGTGGTGGGGCTCATTCAGGACATTGCCGCACAGACCAACCTCCTCGCACTCAACGCCACGATTGAAGCGGCGCGCGCGGGCGAAGCGGGCAAAGGTTTCTCCGTTGTCGCCAATGAAGTGAAGGTGCTGGCCAACCAGACCGCCAAGGCGACGGCTGAAATCGCGCAGCACATTACGGGCATCCAGTCAGAAACCAATGACGCTGTGACCTCGATCGGTGAAATCAGCGCCATCGTCTCGGAAGTGCAGCAGACGGCGAACACCATCGCCACCGCGATCAACCAGCAGAACGAAGCCACGCAGGAAATTGCCGGCAACATTCAGCAGGCATCCGCAGGCACGACGGAAGTCTCCTCCGCCATCTCCAATGTGCAGATGGCGGCGCAGGAAACCGGCGCTGCGGCCAATCAGGTTCTTTCCGCCTCGAACGATCTCGGTCGTCAGTCCACGGACCTTAAAGCCCGCATCGAGACATTCCTGTCAGGTGTTCAGGCAGCCTAAAACCGCATCTGCGATGTAAAATGTAAGCCAAAGACGAGTCGGTGCGGCAACGCACCGGCTCGTTTTGTTTTGTCCACAGGGCAAGGAGAACACAGCCCCGCTTTTCGGGCCGGATTCCGCCTCTTTTTGCCTATGCAAAAGAGCAACAATGTGGTGGTGCCGCACCACACAAAATGTAACTTGCGCGAGGCCCGAAGCGCGCCAGACTTCTTCCCGTAGCCGATAAGTGACCTGTTTGATGCGCTGTTTGTACCGCTTGCGACGAACCCTTTAGACAAGATCCCGGGAGGCCGAAATGACCTTTTCCATGCGCGTTGGTTACCTCGTCACCTGCCTTGCATTCGTATTCGTCGGCGCGATCACGGTCGGTCTGATCTAACCGCGTCTCAGACATTGGCGGGAAAACGGACGCCGTAAGGCTCCGGCGGCAGACGCGTCGCGTTCACCATGAATGACACCATGTGATAAAAGCCCGCCAACATGATGAGCTCCATGAGTTGCTCGTCGCTGAACTCTGCGGACAGGGCCTGCCACAAATCATCGTCAACTGCCGAAGTCTCGTGAAGCTGATCGGCGAGCCGCAGGATCAGAACCTCGCGCGACGACCAACAGGATTGATCAACCTCTTTCGCGCAAGTCGCCGCGATCTCGTCGGGACCAAAACCGACCTTCCCCGCAAAGAGCGCGATGTGGACACCCCACTCATATTCACCACCGCAACGCGCGCAGGTGCGGTCGATCATCACCTCGCGCTCGCGCAAGCTGAGATTGCCCTTGTCGAGCAACCCGCCCGCCATGAAGCGGCGAAAGAGACGCGGGTCGTGCGCCAGCGTGCGGAAGAGAAGAAGCGGCTCCACGCCTTCCGGCATGAGGTTTTTCAAGGTTTCTTCCATGTCGGGCGCGAAAGGCGAAACGGCAGGGGCGATGCGGGCGGTCATGCGCTGGTCCTTTGCTACGTTTTCAGTAGCAAAAAGATATGCTTCTTTTTTCGTAGCGCAAGGGCTAAACTGCAAGCATGGTCAAGAAAACTATACCCAAACCCGGCAGGCCGGTGCGCGGCTCAAAAAGCGGCAAGCCGATCATGGCGCTTATCGACCTGATGGGGCGGCGCTGGATTTTGCGTATTCTCTGGGAATTGCGGGGAAGCGCCCTCACCTTTCGCGGACTTCAGGACGCCTGCGGGGGCCTGTCGCCAAGCGTGCTCAACGCGCGGCTTGCCGATCTGCGCGAGGCCGCACTCATCGAAACCACGGGTGACGGCTATGCGCTGACACCGATGGGGCGCGATCTCGGAACGGAATTTGAAGCCCTGACACATTGGGCGGAGAAATGGGCCAAGATGCTCAAGTGAGCATGACGCGCAAATGAAAACGTCTCCGCAACGCGATACGCGCCCGAAGCCATGACATTCAGACAACCCTTGGCACTTCGTCCCTGACATAAGGGACGCGGGGCTCGATATTTTTCACCCGCGTAACACGTAGCAACGCGTGACGCGTAGACGCGTGTTGGCGAAAAACATTTCGCCCCGCGCATTGCCGCCACGCATTAGGCATTTCCGGATGCGTCCCTTTAGCAACGGCAACCCTTGCAATATGGGGGCACCGGCGGCCAAGGGGATAAGTTTTTTAAGCCGCTGCTTCGTCCGAGCCTGGCGTGTAGTTGAGCAGAGGCGCCAGCCAGCGTTCACATTCGGCAAGCGTCATGCCCTTGCGCGCGGCATAGTCCACCACCTGATCGCGCTCAATGCGACCGACACCGAAATATTCAGACTGCGGGTGACTGAAATAAAAACCGCTGACGGCCGCGCCCGGCCACATGGCATAGCTCTCGGTGAGCTTGATGCCCGCCTTCGCTTCGGCATCGAGAAGCTCGAACAAGGTTTTCTTCTCCGTATGGTCAGGCTGCGCCGGATAGCCCGGTGCCGGACGGATGCCCTGATATTTCTCGGCAATGAGATCGGCATTGCTGAGTTTCTCATCCGCCGCATAGGCCCAGAACTCGCGGCGCACGCGCTCATGCATATGTTCGGCAAAGGCTTCGGCCAAACGGTCGGCAAGGGCCTTCGACAAGATCGACTTATAATCGTCGAGCTTGTCGGCAAACTGCTTGGCGATCTCGTCTTCGCCGTGACCCGTCGTCACCGCGAAGCCACCGACATAATCGGCAATGCCGGTTTCTTTCGGTGCCACGAAATCGGCCAGCGCCATGTTCGCACGCTCCGACTTGCCGCGCACCATCTGCTGGCGCAGCGAATGGAGCATGGCTTTTGTTTCTGTGCGTGTGTCATCGGAGAAAAGCTCGATGTCATCTGTGCCGACGCTGTTGGCGGGCCAGAAACCGATGACGGCAGACGCCCTCAGCCATTTCTCATCGACCATCTGTTTCAGCATTTCCTGCGCATCAGCAAAGAGACCGCGCGCAGCCTCGCCGATTTTGTCGTCGTTGAGAATTTGCGGATAGTGACCGGCAAGCTCCCATGTCGCAAAAAACGGCGTCCAGTCGATATAGGGCACAAGCTTTTCGAGCGGATAATCCTCAAAGACTTTCGTGCCGAGGAATGTCGGCTTCGTGGGCTTGTAGCCCTCCCATTCGATCTTCAGACGGTTTTCGCGCGCGGTCTCAAGCGACTGGCGCTCTTTGGTCTGACGCGCATTGGCATGAGCGGCCGCCATCTTCTTATATTCATCGCGCACGTCGTCGATGTAGCTCACCTTGGTATTTTCCGAGATAAGCTGTGAGACAACGCCGACCGCACGGCTGGCGTCTGTCACATAGATCGCCTGACCGCGCTTGTAATTGGGGTGCACCTTGACCGCCGTGTGAATACGGCTCGTCGTCGCACCGCCGATGAGAAGCGGGATGCTGAACCCTTCGCGTTCCATTTCGGCGGCGACATGGCACATCTCGTCGAGGCTCGGCGTGATGAGGCCCGACAGCCCGATCACATCGACCTTCTCTTCGCGCGCGCGCTTCAAAATTTCGGACGCGGGCACCATGACACCCATGTCGATGACTTCGAAATTGTTGCACTGGAGCACAACCCCGACAATGTTTTTGCCGATATCATGCACGTCGCCTTTAACGGTCGCCATCAGGATGCGCGCGGCGGCTTTGTTCTGCTCGGCACCGGTGCGGCGTTTTTCTTCTTCCATGAAAGGCAACAGATAAGCAACCGCCTGCTTCATCAC